>Ga0209647_1003604_pt1 | contig 11918 bp, 14 predicted proteins | sample GraSoi_2013_60cm_FD_185827 | JGI IMG/M metagenome (GOLD analysis project Ga0209647, IMG submission 185827) | Grasslands soil microbial communities from the Angelo Coastal Reserve, California, USA - Sample 9_17_2013_60cm (SPAdes) (version 2) | ecosystem: Environmental > Terrestrial > Soil >... | reverse complement strand
GGTCGGCGTGCAAACCCCGCTCGGCGAGCAACTCTTCGACGTCGCGGTACGACAGGGAAAAGCGCAAGTACCATCCCACCGCCAGCAGGATGACCTCCGGCTCAAATTGCCGCCACTTGAATAAACCGCAAACCGAAGATGCCAGGAGGAGCATCCAGCCAGCCTATCACCGGGTGACTGTAAAGTTGCAACACTTCCATTAATGATGGCATGTGGGTCATTGACGCCCTGGGCGGAAAGCTGTTGCATGTGCTGATCGATCTTCGCTGCAAGTCGGCGAAATTCATTCATGCCCATGCTTTGCTCACTCTGAGTGGTACCCTGGATTAAGCCACTTCTCGAAATGAGCCTCGAGGCGCTTGAGCATCTCTTTTTTGATGTCTTTGATATCGGTGAACCGGCCCCAACGAGTGACATCGCAGTTTTTAGCTGCACCCTCGATCTCCACAATAAATTCTTCCACCAGCACCCGCTGGTCCCGGTATTTTTCCCGGAGATGCTGCTTGCAAATGTCCGCCGTTTGTTGCTGCCGTCTCTTAGTTCCTAATCCCATGCTGTGTGCCCCGAATCGTAACTCGAACGGTTGCAGGAGGCGAATTCAGAATTGAGGCGATCAGATCAACCGGGACCGTCGCCGGTAGGCCATCCAAAACATCATAAACCGTCCTACTCAGACAAGGTGCCCGTTCACAAGCTTAGTCATCTCGAACATCGAGATGACCTTCTTGCCGTCGAATACCGCCAGTAGGGTTTCGTCTGCGCGGACGTTGCGCTTATCCTTGGGATCCTGGAGCTCGTGTTTGCGGATGTACTCCCAAAGCCGTTGGGTCAGTTCGGTTCGGGGGAGTGGGTCTTTGCCGACCACTGCGGCCAGTGCGGCGTCGGGTTGTACGGGTTTGCTAAGGGCGCTTTTAGCGGCGTCGGCTTTCTTCGGGTTGGCATCGGGCAATTAGAACGTGCCAGGCTTGGCAGCCAAGCGAAAAATCAACCCTGTTTGAGCGTTCGCTAAGAGGGGCGCCAGCAGCAGGCGGTGCAGAAATTTATTCTAAGCGAGCGTCTAAACGGGTCTTTCCGGTAATTTTTGTGCGCGTGCTGCTGGCACCCCCTGATGGCAATATCGGTCTGTCGACTTTTGCGCCTGTGAGAGTATGTGCTAACGTTTGGGCGTAAACACCCGAAGAGTCGAAACGTATGCCGACGAGCGGTGACAATTGTGATGTTGGCAACCGCAGCGGGTACTATGGTGTACTTCGTTCTCGGCGTGCGAACTGCTGTGATTCATTTAGATAGTCCGCCTCGGGAACGGCTGGCTTTCAGCCTTACATGGTTGTAAGCCCAATGTCGGTATTGATACAGGGACAGCAAAAGTGAGGTTTTCACGCAACGATTCAAGCTAGACAAGTTCGGCAAGACTGGTGATGGAGCCGTGCCGATCCGTGGGGACACGAAAGTGAGGTTTCTTTATGTCCGCGCAACTGTTTGCGACCGGGCGACGTGTTAAAAGTGAGCTTTTTACACGGTGACATATGCCGCGCCGATATAGGGGTCCCACTATCATTGGAACCAAAACGTACGCTGAGCCCCAACCGCCCAAAAGGGGCTACACAAGGCAAGCTGCGATAGGACTCAATAAGCCGACTCCGTCTGCCGGACAATTTCCGTTTTTAGTATTGGCCGTGGCAGTTTCCTAACAAAATTGACTGCCTAGCCGCTTTCTTCAACGCTCTGCACGCCTAAAACTTCCGGTTCGCGCCCATTCAAGGAAATTGGAAAGGCAGCTGGAACCAAAACCAGAAGAGAATGAGGGGCATTTCAGTCGAGCGCCCAGCAGCAATGAAAGCGTTTTTCCCGTCAGAATCGAGTTCTGTTAGGAGGGCGGTAAGGATTCTGGTAAAAAACACACAGATCGAACAAGGCTATCGCCTAGCTCTCGCGGCTTCCGGGAGAACCAGCGGCAGTCCAAAGGCGTTAAAGAGGCTTGGGCCGGCCGGTTCCACAAACAGCGTGAGTCTGGAAATCAGATCTTGTTCAAGAGTGAGCACGTGAACGGCGTGGGCGGTCCATGGTTCGCCTGCGCCGGGACGGGTATACATCGCGAAAGCCGGCTGACGGTTGGCAGCGGTTGGTAGTAGGAGCACGTCGCCACGGTCCTGCCAAGCCATGGCAAAGAAAGAGCGCATCGCGTTGCGTCCCGCGTACCATTGTAGCCACGGCGGCATAGTATAGGTTGCGTCCTCTTTGAGAAGGGCTACAAAGCCGTCCAGGTCATTGCTTTCCCAGGCCCGAAGATAGCGGCGCAGAAGCTCTCGCTCCGTGGTATTTGGCGACGCCGCCACCGATGGCCGTCCCTCCGGGTAGCGTTTGGCCAATGTCGCGCGCGCCCGTTGCAGGGCGCTGTTAATCGAAGCAGTCGAGCCACCCAGCAGCGTAGCAGCTTCGCCGGCAGCCCAACCAAGCACGTCGCACAGTAAGAGCACGGCGCGCTGGCGAGGCGGCAGCTGCTGAATGGCGGCGACAAAAGCCAGCTGCACCGCCTCATGAGATGCATACCGGGCTGCTGGGTTCGGGGCAATGTCAGCGATCCCTTCCAAATTTGAGTCAGGATAAGGTTCAAGCCACGGAATGTCGGCTGGCGGAGTGCCTTCCGGCATCTGAAAGGTGGCAGCGGCAGGTGCCTGCTGGTCTGGTAGTAAGCGCTGCATGTTCTTCCGGCTAGCAAGAGCATTAAGGCAAGCGTTGGTTGCGATCCGATAGAGCCAAGCGCGAAACGAGCCTCCCTCAAACCTGTCGAAGCTGCGCCAGGCGCGCAAATAGGTTTCTTGCACGAGGTCCTCGGCTTCGTGCAACGAGCCAAGCATTCTGTAACAATGCAATTTTAGTTCGCGGCGGAACGGTTCGGCGAGCTCTTCAAAGGTCTGGCTCATACGCTCAGGATCTTGGTCCTGATGTGATGCCTCCGCCGCTGCCATGACAGTCGACATTAAACTCCTGCTAACCTTCTTCAATGCCCTTAGGTCAGGGCACGGCTTCGAGGCCCTTCCCCCAAACAACGAACACGTTTCCCTTGGATGGATCAGGGTTCGTAACTAGCTCGATAGCTGCGGTCGCGACGTCGGATGCAGTCGGTGGCGACTCCATCCCCTGAACAAACTCGGCCTTCGATATACCAAGATAGCGAGAATAACCGGCCACCGCATGCTTTCCGATTTCGCTGTCCGGCATGATGCGCGGCGCAAGCGCCAAAAATCTTATACCGAGTCCAAGACGGTCGGACTCCTTCTGACTGTAGTTTTGAATGAATATCTGCGTGCGTTTGGCACCTGCATACCCCCCCGAAATCGGTGACCCTTGGAGAGCAGCGCCGCTGGAGATCAGGATAACCGAGGCGCCTGCAGCCAAAGGCCGGGTTAGTGCCGCCTTGCAGAAGTGAAACGCTATTTTGACGTCGGTCTCCCAGTTAACGCGGAATTCCTGCCAGTTCTGCTCGTGAAGCGGCGCGGCGGGCGGAACCGCTCCCGCGCTAACAACTAAGACATCTGGCTGGAGAACATCGAATACTTTCGCCGGCGCAGCTTCATCCGTTGCATCAAGTGATAAAACCTCGGCGCCCGGAACCTCTTGAGCTAGTTGTCGAAGCGGACCCTCTTGTCGCGCCACCGCGAGCACTCGCGCCCCGTTACCGATAGCCACTTCCACAACTCGCCGTCCCACCCCGCGGCTCCCGCCGATCACAACGATCTTCTTGCCTGTTAATGGAATCATGTTGTTTTCCTGGTTTGCGGGTCGTTACGAATGCCGACCTCATAAGGTAGAACCGGCGAGGAGGCCGAAACTCATCGGTGTTTGAAACTTTTTTTGGCGTCCACCCGATTTGCTTGGTCAACAGACGATCGGTTGGCGTAGTCGGAGCCATGACCACGCGGTAGGCAGCGGCTCGGCGCGCTTAGCGGCATAACAGCGCTGTTTGGCAGGTGAATACGAGGCGCTTGGCCATAACATCGGGTCTCTCGGGAGCCTCGCCCTACCAGTGACTTGCTCGGCAATGGTTTGCGCAGGATTTCGGAAAGGCGGATCACCGCCGAGTCCGCTTTCGTCTTGCACAACGTCAGCGACACCTTCGGCAACGTAGGAAGTCCAGAAGCTCCGGGCTTCAAAACGGCGAGAGTGTTTGGAAGGCCGACTGTAGTGCGCAAGGTTACCCCTAGGCCCGCTCCAGTCGCTGCCCATAGACCCGCAAGACTGGGACTCGTAAATGCGAGGCGCCACGCGATTCCTGCTCGATCCAATGCGTCAATTCCGGCGGAACGAAACACACAGGGCGGCTCAAACGCCACCAGGATTTCAAGGAGAGAAGCCGGGAGCCAGGAAACCGTGACTGGTGATTAGTGATTGGTGTTAATCCTACAGCCAGCAAGCCGGGCATTTGGTAATGATGTAAGTCGTACCATCACCCATTTCGGCCTGTCGCGTGCATTAGCCCAGCGCCTCCTCGCTCCTCTCCTTGAACTCCTCGGACTCCTTGTACTCCTTCTTTGCGTCAGATCAGCGCCGTTGCCGCCGACGCAATCGCGGCCAATGCTTTTACCACCACTACGCTAACGACTGCCACCGCCGCTTTCGTCTGGGGAATGATCGAAAAGATTTTTCGTGGCAAGGCCAGCGTTTTGGGATTCTGTTCCGGGGCGGTGGCTGGATTAGTCGTTATTACCCCGGCGTGCGGTTTTGTGAGCCCGACCGGGGCGGTAATCATAACCGGCATCCTTCCCTGTCTCGTCCCTCGCGGACCCCTTGCCAATTATATCCTCGACCCCCGCGGCCGCGGGGCTCTTGCCGCTCCGAACCTTTTTTCGCCATTGATGCTCTCCTGGAGCGAAAGTAAAGGTGAACGAGCTGTTCTTATTCCGATCTGCGTTTACCATGTCTGCGATGCCGTTTCTTTCCTTCAACGATGCGAGACATTGCCCGCTCGGCTAATCTCTTCGACTTAGTCTGCACTCCGCGTTTTTGATTGTTCTTCTTCATGGGGACTCATGCGGCTGAAATCGATTTTCTCTCCAGTCGCTTCTTCTAACCCGTTAGGAAAATTAGTCATTGTCTTATGGGTTATTCACGTGATCACGATAGAACCAAAACTGGATCGCAAACGCTTTTACCGACACATTTCTCACACTGAAATCTTCTCAATTTCATCAAGAGTAAGTTGGTCGTCGGTTCTATCGTAGAGCTTCGTCGTGCGAGGGAGTTCGTGAGCGGCAATCTTCTGAGCCGTTTCTAACGTGCCTTTGTTTTCAAGGTAAACGGTAATCCCGGTCCCCCGGAATGAATGGCGAGAGACCGGGGCAGACAGGCCGGCATCAATCGCTCTGCGCCGGATGAGCAAGGCTCGTTTGGCAACCGCGATCGTAAACGTTGCGGATGTATTCTCGGGCGAGTACACATTCCTACTCCTCGACCAACGCGCCCTCAAAGATCGATCGCGAATCAAAGCCTGCGTGATCCGGCCGCCAGAGACACCATCGGTCTTCATCCTCTTCCTCAATTGGAAGATGAATCAGTAAATGCGTTCTACCTTCCTCGTCTTCGACTTGGGTAAGTAGGAACGCCGGTCTTAAGCGCAAGCGCAAGGCCCGAGGTTTCATCCAACCAAAATTTGACGACCAAGAGCCTGGTTTATCGTTTTACCCACGCTCGCGATAGAGCGTAAAACCGACGCTCTAGGATGGCCCAGGTTCGACGTTTAAGAGGCACCCGCTATCCTGTGACACCCGGCTTTTTTGCGCGTTGACGGCTGTTTAGGGAATGCTTCCCGTTCTTCCATCAACCCGAAAACGCAGCAGAAAAGCGATTTCGTGAATGCGAACCGGAGATCGGTTCGTGATGATGATCGTCTAATAAGGGTATTAGAGAGATCCGTGTAATTTTATACGCTAAGGACGACCCTTTTTGCGCGACGGCGCTGGCGGACGAGCTTCCGATCGAGGATATATTGGCCGTAGAGCACGACATTGTCCCATTCGATTGGGCTGTGTGTTCCAGCAGGGAGAGATCGATTCCATTGGCGAGCGGGTCGCACTCACTCGCCCGGCACTTGTCGAGCTGCACGAAATCTTCCTCGGTCAGGGTGGCGGCGCGCTTGAGTTGGTCGCGGGAAAACATTGACGGTATCATACCGCGACCAGAAATTGTACTTTATAGCCAAGAGTCAAGCGACCGGCGGAGCCCCAGCAAAATCTGAAGGATTAACACGTGTGTCTAGCCGAGGTACGTAAGACGGCTCCTTAGCGTATAAAATTACACGGATCTCTCTAGTACCCTAAGAAGGCGGGCTACAAAATCGTGGGGGTCTGGAAGGAAATCGCCTCCGGGGAAAAGCAGGAGAGCGCCGAACGCAAGAAGGTCCTAGCGTTGGCGCAGGCCCGCAAGGTCGACTTGATCCTCGTCACCGAACTGACCAGCTGGGGCCGCTCGGTCCTTAACGTGCTTTAAATTCCGTTTCGTGTCTTCTCCACTCTATTACCTCTGAGGTAATTGCTGGCAGTTCTATCCGCTCGATACTGGAGCTCTACCGCAATACTGCGGAGAACACAGCATCCATAAGAAAACAGTTATGATTATCTATCCAATTCAATCAATCGAATCGGCCAATGGAAAGCCAGGCACCGTCAGCCTTCCATCCAATCTACACGGACGCGTTGGCACGATGCGTGTCAAAGGCAACAAACAAGATCCGCTCACCACAAGCCACCAACGCATGTTTCCTCTTGCGATGGTAGCTCTACTAGCAGCTGTCTTTGGATTGAACCCGAGAGCTCGCGCTCAAGATGTTCCACCACCCATTTCGGGTGCCCTGGGGCAGGTTCAATCGGTCGTAACTAATTCCACACAGGAGGGTAACTCAATGGAAGCAATCGGATTGTTAGTTAAGCTCGAAGCACGCCCGGGCAAGGAGGCCGATGCCGAGGCATTTCTAAAGTCAGCTCAGCCACTTGCGCTGAATGAAAAAGGGACCTTGAAATGGTATGCGATCAAGCTGGCGCCGGGGAAGTTTGGCATCTTCGATACCTTTGCCAACGAAGAGGGCCGCAATGCGCACTTGACTGGCGAGATCGCGAAGGCATTGGGGGCGCGAGCCAACGAATTGTTTGCGGCTCCCCCGCAGATTGAAAAAACGGAGGTCCTGGCAAGCGCACCTTTGAAGCAGGTTCAATCTGTCGGGGATAATTCGATCACAATCCAGAATAAATCGGGGGTTTTTCATATCAATATCACGCAGCCCCTCACAACCTATAAAATAGTTCCGTCCGACCTGAACCACATCACGGACAATGACTACGTCGGTGTCACATCAACGCAGGCACCAGACGGAACGGAAGTGGCAAAACAGATCTTCGTATTTCCATCGGAATTCCGAGGCGCCGTTGAAGGCAGTGTTCTAGTTGATCCGCAGCCCGGCTCAGCGGCTCAGAGTCGGATGACCAACGGATCGGTTTCACTGCGGCACACGGCCGAGTCACACTCTCGAATGACCAACGGCGTCGTGCAGAAGGGACGTGGAACCACACTGGTCGTCCGCTATCAGGATGGCGAACGGACCATTTCTGTGCCGGCAAATGTTCCGGTCGTAGGCATTGTTCCCGGCGAGGTTCAGCTAGCGGCGGGGGAGACGGCCTACGCGAAGACCGATAAACAAGCGGACGGCACGCTCACCACGCATCTGATCCTCGTGATCGGCGGGCCATCGTCGGGAAACGGCAAGTGATAGTCGGAGGATGTGTCGTGTCATCTCGCAGACCAACTTGCGGTGAAACGATGACTACTGGCGCGCGGGCTCTCAAGCCCCGCGCCCTCGTAGTCCGGCGGCACCATCTTTTGGTACGGATTAGTCACTGGCTTACCATTCCGCTCCTTCTCGGCCTGATTCTGAGCGGCATATCGATCTACTGGGCTTCGCCCATTTATCAACACGATCCAAATCCGACGACCGGCAGTTTTGATCCCTTCGCTGACGCCGGAATCTGGATTTGTGCTCACATACCCTGGCTGCACCACTACGCGGACCCGGCGAACTGGGTCTACAACCACGGCAGTCTGGGCCCCTATATGCTTGCGTTCGCTTTGCGGTTTCACTGGCTCTGCGCGTACTTATTTATGCTGAACGGACTGGTGTATCTTGCGGGGCTCTGCAGCGGAGGCGGATGGCGCTCACTGCTGCCCCGGTTGAGCGACGCTCGTGGCGTTCTGCAGATGGCGAGATATTACCTGGGCCTACCGTACGTCATACTGGCTCGGCGCCAGCCAATCCATCCCAACTTCCGGACAAAATACAACCCCCTCCAGCGGCTCGCCTATTTTGCCGTTGCCGTTGCCGGATTCCTCGCCGTCGCCACTGGATGGGCAATTCACAAACCGGCACAACTCTCCTGGCTCACCGGGATCTTTGGCGGATTTGACAATGCCAGGGTGTGGCACTTTTGGCTGATGGGGTTCTTCTTGGTGTTTGTGATTCCTCACGTTGTGCTGGTTATCGCCGACGGTTGGGACACACTGCGGAGCATGATCACCGGCTGGTCCAAAAAATTCAAGCGCTCGGAAGTTTCCGATCATGAGCTTTAAGCAGATTGGCGCGGAAGAAAAGTCCACCAGGCGATCTGCACTCCTGAAGAAGTTTCAGGGCGCATTCAGCGAACGGCCGATCGAACCGATTGAAGTCGAACCCTCGATTCTGCGCCGCTGGACTCGGCGCGATCTGCTGCTCTTCGGTGCGGGAACGCTCGCCACATTGGTAGTTGGCGGATCGCAGCTGCCCCGCAACGTGTTGCAACGGCTGGGACTCGATCAAGGTGGCACGACCGGACCTGAAAACAAATGGCTTCTGAACCAGGCACTGCGACTCGACGATGATGTGTCGACGGCTCTATATTCGCAGCACCATTTGGTACCCACCTATACTAAATCGCAGATTACTCCGCTTAAGAACAACTACAACGGCGCGACGCCAGATCCGGCATATATTCCGGGGTGGCGTCTAACTCTCGATGGGCTTTCCTCCGGCTTGACCGTTTCTCTCGACATCGAAGCTCTTCTCGCACGCCACCAGCTCCATGACCAGATTACTCGCCTCGTATGTGTGGAGGGTTGGAGCGCAATCGCATGGTGGTCCGGTTTGAGATTCGATGATCTCTTGCATGCTTATCCGCCGGTCTCCCAGGCAAAGTGGGCCCACATCGAATCGTCCGTCAATCTCGACGCAAATGGGAATCCGGATCCATATTTCGTTTCGATTGACCTGCTGACAGCGCAGCATTCGCAGACTTTACTGGCGACTCACCTGAACGGAAAGCCTCTCCCAGTGGAGCACGGGGCTCCGCTCCGACTGCTTGTACCTATGAAATTAGGCCTGAAGAACATCAAGGCGATTACGCGGATTACCTATACGAAGGACGAACCGCCGGACTATTGGGCAAAGCGCGGGTATTCACGCTATGACGGAATTTGAATTCGCCAGCCTCGAGAGTGCACCAGGAAATTCAATATGGCACGACCTCGGATGATGTCCGGCTGGCATATTCCGTTACGCATCCCTCATGCACCCGCGGCGCTAAGAAAACTGGCATGTTCGTTCTCAGTGGTTTCGTCCGCGGGAAACAGTGATTCGATCCGCAATTCCTGGGCGGCCACTGTCTGTGGAGTTCCAACGGTGGTAACCATCGAGAAATAATTCAACACCGTGTCACCTTTGCGAAAACTGATCGGAATCATCGGCGTGATCGGGCCAGGATCGCTCGTTTGGTTCGCTCGATCGTCCGTTCTCACACTGGGATACGCCCGCAACGCCGCGAGCAATTCTTTGGTCCCTTCATCAATTACGCGTCCAACAGCTTCAAAATGAACCCGCTGGATTAGGCCGCTCGCTACCTCGTCCCAATTGTCAATAAACGGACGCATACCCTTCGGATCGAACACAAGATGGAGTATATTTGACGGCCCGGTTCGTTGCGACAGGTCGATGAAACAGTTGAAGAATCGAGGAGCAGACTCGTTCATCATCAGCACATTCCAATAACGATCCATCACCAGCGCAGGAAATGGCTCATTGTGGCGAAGAATACGCTCCAATGCCCTAGTAACGCTCTGCATTTGACCCGAATTCCAGGCTGCCTGGGAATAGGCGGGAGCGTAACCGGCGCTAAGCAGTAGCACGTTCCGGTCGCGCAGGGGTACATCAAGCGCTTGGGCAATTTTCATCAAGACCTGACGGCTCGGTACACTTCGCCCAGATTCTATAAAGCTGATATGCCGCTGCGACAGTTCCGTTTCGATAGATAAATCAAGTTGATTCTTTCCACGGATATTCCGCCAGTGCCGCAAGAGGTCGCCCAACTGGTTAGCTGGCGGTCTTAGCTGGGTGTTTTTTGAACTCACGGGAGCCGACATCACAAAATGGGCCGTTTGACCGATAGCGGCGCAAAAACGTATCCCAGACAATTCGCAAAGTGACACTTTTTGGTGTCATTTTCCACGCTATTTGAGGTGAAAATTTGCGGGGTATGAGGTTCCGCTCTTGCGCGAGTGCCAGGAAGACATTCTTCATTGGCTCGCGCGAATTAGCAGAATCACGCCCATGGGTGGCCGCAAAATTGTCTACTCTGACCGTTTGTGAAGATCCTAAAAGGTGGCCCAGCGGCGCGGCACACCGTTTGTGCCCTGCTAGGATGGAAACGAGGCTTCCTGGAACGTGCGGCGACATTTCGAAAAAGGCTGCGCCGCTTTGGTGGACTAATCTCTTTTTGCGATGCTGCGTTGGTCCTTACCACGTTCATTATAAAAGACGTATTACGGGACAGAGAAAAAGACGTGGTGTCGGGAATGGAAAATGCACAAAGGGACTTTGATTCTCTATCTATCGCAAATGCCATTCTATCCCGCCTAGACGCTCTTGCTGGAAAGCCAGTGTACGCGGAGTCGTCTTTGACCGCCGTTGCAGACTGGAAATCTTTGCAGCTGCTTTATGATTATCTTAACGAACGTCATGAGCGACTAAAGGTCCTAATGGACGTCCTGCCCATGAACTGGAGGGAATTGGTCCAAAACCGAGCGTTCGTGGTGAACGGCCAGCGGATCTCGGACGATGACCTGCAGCTCGACCCAGAGATATGGCTCTCCAAGCTCGAACACGATTTGGGGCGCCATAACGATTCTGCAGGCCCAACCACCCCAAAGGATCTGGACGACACTGACAATAAAGATCCTTTGGAAAGCGCGCAGGCCGATGCACAAAAAGCATCTAAATTAGTAGACGTTGAAAGCATGGCAATCTTCGCACGGTTTCAAGATGAGACACAAATAGCGAAAAATAAACTGAAGCAGTTTACCTTCTGGAGTTACTTCCTATATCCATTCGGTGTTTTCATTGGAATCTTAGGGCAACTGGCCGGTGTAAAAGTTGGCGGCTCTGAGTGACGAATTCGATTAGAATCAGAGGCTACCTGTACGACGGAAGTCCTGGATCAAGATCAACGCCGGCCCGGTTGCGCTCAAGCGGCAGTTCTTCTATGGGGCGACTGGTAGTAGGGGACACCTCAAGAAACGGAAACTTACGTACGCTAAGGTCGCCCGTCCCGGCCAACTGCGTAAACAGCCCGCAACGACGCCCGGACCGCTGGTGCTTCGGTTTGTTCCGTACCAGTTTGCTCTACCCTTCGCGACTACTCACGGCTTCTCCGAACGGGGAGTTGTTTTCGAGTCGTCGCTGCCGTGATCTGGAACACGATCCATATGCAGAAGATCGTGGATCAACTCCGCGCCGCTGGCGAGACCGTGAAGGACGAGGACATCGCCCGCACCTGGCCGCTGCTCCATGCCCATATCATCCCCAACGGAATGTACGACTTTTCGAGCTGCTAACGGCACCATTGACA
>Ga0209647_1003602_pt1 | contig 11919 bp, 6 predicted proteins | sample GraSoi_2013_60cm_FD_185827 | JGI IMG/M metagenome (GOLD analysis project Ga0209647, IMG submission 185827) | Grasslands soil microbial communities from the Angelo Coastal Reserve, California, USA - Sample 9_17_2013_60cm (SPAdes) (version 2) | ecosystem: Environmental > Terrestrial > Soil >... | reverse complement strand
CCGCTGTTGGGTCTTTGAGGGCTGGCGAGTTTTCTCCTAAAGCATTCGCTCCCGCCAGGAGCATCTTATCTGTTACTCGGCGCGCTGCGGACGCCGCCAAGCCAAGACCAACTGCGGGAAAAATATAGACGTTGTTGCATTGGGCAATCTCGATGGTCTTTGCAGCGTACTTAACGGGACTGAACGGCGAGCCCGTGGCAATCAGCGCTCTTCCCTCGGTCCACGAAATTAAATCTGCAGGCTCCGCCTCGGAATGACTAGTAGGATTGGATAATGGGAATATGATGGGCCGTTCAGTCTTTCTGGCCATCTCTCGAACAATCGCCTCGGAAAAAACTCCGCGCACCGTCGAAAGCCCAATCAAAACCGTCGCTTTGATTTTACCAATCACTTCGGCTAACCCGATTTGACCTTGTCCATTCCGAGGCCAATCGGCTACTTCGATTCGATCTCGCGCGTAGGTTCTCTGTTCTTCGGTCAGGTCGCCACGGTCCGAATTTAACAAACCATCTTTATCGATGATCCAAAATCGAGCTCGCGCTTCTTTCTCGGATAAACCCTCAGACAACATCGCAAATCGTAAATAATCCGCGACCCCAATCGCTGCCGAACCCGCGCCTACAAAAACGACTTGATGCTCCGAGATCTTGATGTTCGCGACCTTTGAAGCGCCAATGACCGCGCCTAGAGTGACTGCCGCCGTGCCTTGGATGTCGTCGTTGAAGGTTAGCAATTCATTCTGATAACGGGTCAAAATCGGTCGGGCGTTACGCGTGGCAAAATCCTCCCACTGCAGACACGTCTTGGGTAACTCCGCTTTAACCGCATCCACAAATCGATCGATAAACTCGTAATACTCCGGTCCGGTTATTCTCTCGTGCCGCCACCCCAGATATTCTGGATCTTTCAGCCGCACCTTATCGTTAGTACCGGCATCGAGAACGATCGGTAACGTGCGTGAAGGATGGATACCGCCAATCAGAGAATAGAGTGACAATTTTCCGATTGGAATACCCAATCCGCCAAAGCCTTGGTCACCGAGCCCCAAGATCCGTTCCCCGTCGGTGACAACGATCACGTCGACTTCGGGGTTAGGCCGGTTGCGCAATATCTGCTTGATCGAATCTCGCAACGGATACGAAATGGCCAGACCTCGGGGACGCCGATAGATGTGGCTAAATTGCTGGCAAGCCAGGCCCACGGTCGGCGTATAGACGATCGGCATCATCTCCACCACGTGATCAAGCATCAGACGGTAAAACAGAGTTTCGTTAATATCCTGCAGTTGTCGCAAATAAATGTGTTTCTCCAGATCGTTAGGCTTTATTGTAAACGCTTCGTACGCACGCGCGGACTGCTCAACTAACGTCTCTACCTGCGGCGGCAATAAGCCGTGCAACCCAAAAGCGCTGCGTTCCTGATCGCTAAACGCCGTCCCTTTATTCAAGAGCGGTGTATCCAACAAGTCCATCCCGCGTAGCCCGGCGGGTATTTTTGCCGCCTTCACATTTGGCATAAATAGTCCTTTCGTTCGCAGTTACAGTCGGTAACGAGTCGCATTTTGTCATCTCCACATTTGCGGAGTGGAGTCGTTTGACATCAAAAAGACGGCGGCAAACTATTGAATCATGAAGGGCATTATCCGTTTGGTCGCCGCGGTTCTAGGTCTAGGGACGTTAATTTTTCTTGATGGTTGTGCCGAGGAATCGGGCTGGAACACCGGATTTCAGGGCATGCCTTTGAATTCCGCCGCGACACCCGGCGATTCGAACTGATGCGTCTGAGCGCAGAGCGGTCCCGTAGGGACGCAAGGACTTTGTCCCGTAGGGACGGGCGTTTTCTTCAGACCTTCCAGCCCCGACAGCTTTCGCGGCTGGCTACGTTCATTCAGCATCCCTTCCCGCTACGCGGGTGCAATTCGGACTTGGCGCAGTACTCCAATACTCCATTACTCCATTACTCCATTACTCCCTACTCCGCGCGGCCGGATTCGAGGACAGCTTGCCGCGCCGTAGGCTTGGCGAAGGCGGGACGACGAGGACGAGAACGAAGCGCCTTGTGAGCCCCGACGGGACACAATAGCGAGACACGCTTCAGGCCTCATGGAGCAGGCCCTCGGCGTGTATCGCCAACGGCAAACCGCTAACGGCAAACCACCAACCGTTACTTCGCAGTAATAACCACCGTCATATTCGGCCCGGAGGCTGTCTGTACCACCACCTCGTTACCGCGAGTCGTTGTGATCGTCTGATACTGCACCGGCGTGCCGCCAAGTGTAACGGATGTGGGTTTGGTTCCAGCCGGTATCACATAACCGATCTGCACAGAATACCCAGTCGGCGCAGTAAGCGTCGTGGTATACTGACCCCCATTCTGTTTCGCGCTCACCGCAATGGTCCCGTTCCCCACCCGAAGGTTACTCACCGAAAGCGTCGGCCAAGCGGCAGGCAGCTCTGGAATCACCACCAACTGCCCATTCGGAACGTCCGGCCGAATTCCTAAATAATGATAGATGATGGGCCATTCCACCCCGTACGAAGACCAAGCCTGCATCACCATCGCCCGTCCGGTGAACGCCTGGAAATAGTTGTAATCAGGGCTGTTGAACAGCTCCGGTAACGCACCTGGCTGCTCGATATCTAACTCGGAAGCGACAAATTCCAGGTACTCTAGCGACTTGTCCATCCGGCCGTAGTTCGCTTCTGCAACCGCCATCACCCCGGTGTTTACCGCCGACGCCTGCCGGCTTCCGGTGCTGGTGGAGGTTTGCGCTTGCTGATAAAACCCGGTCGCCCCGGTAAAGATCGGGTTTGGCGGTTGAGTGTTCTCAAGTTGAGTAAACGCGGTCGCAGCATGCGCAACCAGAGCAAACGCCGTCTCCATGGGGGTAGCGTTCGTCCAATAATATTGTTCTAGCTGAGTGACTGGCGCACTGCCTGTGGCCGCACCGGGATCAGTTGGAACCTTATGGTTCAGCTCCAACGAATCGGCATAAAGCCCCGCACTAGTAATCCACCAATCGGCATCGAACTTCTTAGCTAATTTCGTAGCCAAACTGCTGGCCCACGTAGCGGTAGCCGCGTCTCCTTTGCTCGTCGCCATTTCGGTCAGATCATTCAGAGCGCGAATGGTATAGACCGCGACATCCAGCTTCTTTGCGCCCATACCGTTTGCTTCCACCATACCGGCGCCTTCCGGCCAACCATCTCCATAAGTATCAAGCGTGGTCTCCACGTAATTGAGACCAGCCTTGATGAAATCATAGTTTTGGTCTCGGAACCCGTCATCTCCTGACCAACGCCAAACCGTCGCCACGGCACTGGCGAACTCAGCAGTCTCGTTGGTATCGCCCGGCTGTGCGTTCGTGCCAAAATAGATGGAACCATCGGTTACAATTTCATGCAGTACTTTGCCGGTGCTGCCGTTCACCGCTTGGGAAACGCTTCGAACCAGGTTCAAATGGTTCTCCGCCGTCTCCCATTGACCCGTTGCTACGAGACCAAACGTCGTGTACGCGCCGTCGGTTCCGAAGAACCAGGGATAGTCCGGATACCCGGCTCCGAACCCTGACAAAAGCGGAAACTCGGCCAGGGGGGACGGATAAACGTTCCCTTCTTTGGTATCACGAATCTCGGCATTCAAAACGGTGCGGCTCATGTCCGCCAGATTCAGTTTTGCCCAATTAAATGCATCCTGAGCGGCTTGGTCCGGAATCGTGACGTTGGAGAGCGCCAGAACGGCAACTCTTTGACCAATCTTGCGACTCAATAGCCAATCGGGGGTCGCCAGCCCGGCAAAAAGCGCGCCGTAAGCTTCCCATTTGAATACATGCGTACCGGCGACACCGAACCAGATCTCAACCGTCGAACCAGCCGCGATCGTGAGATCCCAGGAGAGCTGACCTGTCGCTTCGTTATTCTGCCCGGCGCCAAGCCCGCTGGCACCGACGAACTTCACTGAATCCTGAGGACCCTGTTTCGTAGCGCGGCCTGCCACCATCGCGTACCACGGCTGATCCGGCTCCGAGAAAGTCAACCCCGAAATCAGGGGATCGAACTGGACATTGTCTTGTTTATCTAACTGGGTTGAACTCGGTGTCGTTCCCGACCAGGGATAAGCTGGTATGATATGGCTAACGGCCTGAAGACCGAGTGTGGTGGTGACGCTCTGGGACGATGTGTTCTGGATCTGCAACCCCACCAATACTACGGGCAAACCATCCGGAGCGAACTCTGTCCGGGTGATTTGTAAGCCGTTCGTCGTCGGAAAATTGAGCTGCACAAAACCGGGACCCGAAGTGAACTGTTGGGCTGCCGGCAAGGCCGAACCTCCTAACAACAAACTGTAAGATTCAAGCAGCTTGATTGGGTGTGACCAGACGCCGCCCATCGTTCCCGTGATATGCCAGCCTATCGGCTGAAAGGTTCCGTCTTGAACGCCCACGACATAGGCACGGTCACCGGCCGCGACGTAGCGTTTTTGTGACAGATTGAAGGACGTCGAACGCGTTGAATAGCCGGTTGATTGCTGTGCGGTTAAACACACAGGAGACGCAAAACAAAGCGTCAATGCCGCAAGGGAGGAGATGCGTACATCCATGTTTATGTTAACTCCTAGGTTGACCCGTTGATCCTAGCTCAAAGGGTCCTGGGGGAAGGTTCTGAAGATACTGATAGTATTACGTACATCGGTCAGCCGCCGGATGTGTCAAGTGCTCGGTTCGGTTCGGCGATTTTCGGTATGGGTGAGCTCTCACTCCACTCCCGCTCGTGCTCACTCGTCCTCGTCCTCGTCCTCGTCGTCGTCGTCGTCCTCGTCCTCGAAGATGTTCTGTGATGTGGAGTCGAAAATGTGGGCATGTACTGACGGTTTGTTGTCCCCAAAAGGGACTTGTCGGAATTTGTCCCGTAGACTGAATGATCGTAGCCAGGCATCCCGCGGCCGCGGATTGCCTGGAATTCGCCAAAAAATTAATCCGTCCCGTAGGGAACGGTGTGATTCGATTGCCCCTGAAATACGTAAGCTCGAACCGTCGTGCAATTGCTATCGCGCTTGGTCGCAAGAGACGAAATCTGGGTCTTCGAACGTGTACCGGCAGAATACGTCTCGGGCTCTGGAATCATACCGTGCCCTCCGGGACGGATCTTTTCTACACATAATTCCAGGCAATCCCGCGGCCGCGGGATGCCTGGCTACGATCATCCAGTCCCTACGGGACGGGCTCCTTTTTGGACACATCCCGGCCCCGAAAGCTTTCGAGGCTGGCTACGATCATTCAATCCCTTCGGGACAACAAACCGTCATTACTGTCCACGTTATCGATTCCACATCAACCCCACAGAACATCTTCGAGGACGAGGACGACGACGACGACGAGGACGAGGACGAAGCTCCGCACGAGCACATCCCTGTCGGACCACATAAAGCTTTTTTAATCTAACGCCCCATCCTGTCTTAACCCATCGGGGGTCTATTTCTTTGAAGACTTTTCTCCAACGGCTCTGACCGATACTCGTCATGAACGACTTTCAGATTCAAACAGGACGTTACCGGGGCGGATTCCGGCGTTTGGCCTGCGCCATGCGGAAGAACTCGGTGCGCCAACATGAGTTCGCTACCTTGCTCCGGCTGCTATCATCGCGTTTCGGCTCAAGATCAACCGAGCGCCGGATGCTTCGACAGGCGTCCACCACCGCCCGATGTAAGGAAAGTAAACTCAGGAAGTTACTTGTGAACCTGGGATGGAGCGCGAGGGTGAAGCGGCCACGCACGCTACGATTTCTCACCTGCTTCCAGCTAACCAAGTCGGCCCCAGTCCCAGTGACGATTTTATTGTTAACCTTCGTTACCGCCAAACCCGTACGCGCGCGATTGCTTGATCCGTTCTATCCATGGAAGTCTACCCAATCCGTGAAAAGTTGGACTCATTCGCCGTCGCGCCATATCCCGCGGACGCGGGAGAAGCTGGACCTGTCGCGCCGAAGCGAAGCGAAGGCGGAATCGCCACACTCACACTAGGAAACGATTATGGCCTTAATCAACCTCACCTCAGCGATCATTCTCATCTTGCTTGGGATGCGGTATCTCCGCAAAGGGCTTGACCGGTTGTTTGGAAACCAGTTAGTAGATTGGCTGCAGAGCACCGCTCAGAACCGCTACAAGGCCTTTCTGGCGGGAATCGTCGCCGGCGTAATCTCGCCTTCTTCGAGCGCTATCGCCATGCTTTCGGTCCAGATGCTGAACCAGACCGCTCTAACCGCCGGGCGAATGTTAGCGGTACTACTTGGAGCTAACATCGGGCTCACGGTTGCGGTTCAACTGATCACCTTTGATCTGCAAGACTTTGCCGGCATCTTCATTGTCATTGGCGGCATTGGCTTTTTGTTTCTAAACCGGACCCTGTTTCGCGGCACTGGTCAGATCTTTCTAGGCTTGGGCTTCATCTTTTTCGCTATGAGCACCATCAGCTATGCCGGCAGGCTCGCAGCCGGTAATCAAGACCTGCGCGTGCTTTTCTCGGTGATTGATCACTACCCCTGGCTGGTATTTGTGAGCGCCGCTCTACTGGCTCTCGTACTACAAAGCTCGACTGCCTGCATCGGTCTCGGCATCGGATTGGCCAAGGGAGGCCTTGTATCCGGAATCACTCTGGTGCCCTGGGTTCTCGGTGCGAACTTGGGAATCGGTCTAACGATGATGATTGCCGGTTGGGCAAGCATCGAAGGACGCCGGCTAGCCCTGGCCAGTATTCTTTTGAAGAGCTTTTTCGCGCTGCTGATTCTCATCGGGGGTTCTAGCCTCGCTTCCTACCTGATGACCGTCCTTCCGGGCGGTATCGATCGGCATGCAGCGAATCTGAATACCCTTTTTAATGTCGTCATTGGCATCTGCGCCCTACCTATCTTGGGCCTGATATCGCGCGGACTCACCTTCCTGATTCCTTCGCAGACGTTAGAGGAACAAGATGAACCGGGCGTCTTTCTCGATCCGCTCCTTTTGCAAACCCCTTCGCTAGCGCTCAGTCAGGCGGCCAGGGAAGAACTGCGAATGTTGGATCATCTGAAATTGATGCTGCGAACGGTCTGGACCATGCGAACCAAATCGGACCGGCAAGCCAAAATCAAAGACTGGCACGACCGGATCGCTGCGATGCAGGCGGCTTTGAAAGAGTATGTCAGCCAAATCGGGGACGAAAACCTTAGCGAAACCGATATCGACTGGCGTTTCAACCTGCTCGACTACTCTCAAGAGCTTGCGATCGTGGCTACCTTGATCAAAAGAGATCTAGCCGACGCTTCCTTTGAAACCGCTCGCTCGTCGCAAGAACTGAAGCCCGAGGACCAGGCAGAGCTAGAAAGCATTCTGAACCGGACCCTGGAGCGTATGCAAAAAGCGACGGTGCTCTTGATGACTCAAGACGTTAATATGGCGCACCGCTTCATCCAGGAGAAGGAAGAGATCAGCAACCGTTACCGAGCCATTCGCAGACGGCATCTCGAGAGCCTGGCGCCGGGTCAAAAACTGGACACCTGTTTCTTTGATCTGCTGAATTGCTTCCGCCGAATCAATACGCATTTGACCGCCGTGGCATACGCCATCGTACGAAGTGCCGACGGTAACACCGGCACCCACAATGTGGGTGCCGATCCCGATGAATCCAGTCTGACCGGCGATGATGCCGGGCTTCATCAGAAAACCCTGTCAGCAGCATTGTCCGCGTGATCGGTGTCGATCCAGAGACCTAAGCCCGTAGGGACTTGCCGGACTTTGTCCCGCAGGGACTGAATGATCGTAGCCAGGCAATTTATTGCCTCGAATCCGTTTCAAAAAGGGATCCGTCCCGTAGGGACGGTTTGATCCTTACCCCGGGGTTGATTAATCGTCCCTGATCGTAGCACGCCTACCGGACCCAATCAGACCGTGCCCTACGGGACGGATTCTCAATTGGACCTCTTCCAAGCAATAAATTGCCTGGCTACGTTCATTTAATCCCTACGGGATTGGGCTCAAATCCACCCCTTAAACCGAGACAAGTACCACTTCTTAAGAACTTGGACGGCCAAACAATAGGTTAGCAAAATTCCTCCCAGCCAAAAGAAATAGACTGGAGGTACCGGCACCAACCCAATCGCGGACCCAATAGTGGAGAATGGTAGCACCGCAGCCAGGATCATGACGCTGACCGTGCTGATCAGGAGCGGGCCGCCGGGCCAACTCTGTACAAACGGAATCTTCCGGGTTCGAAGCATATAGACAATCAGGGTCTGTGATAAGAGTCCCTCGATAAACCACCCAGATTGAAATACCGCGTGCTGGCCCTTGGTGTTTGCTTCGATTACCCGAAAAAGAACACCGAAGGTGGCAAGATCGAACAACGAACTGAGCGGCCCAAGAAATAGCATGAACCGTCCAATGCTCTGGGTCTGCCAACTACGCGGCTTAACGACGTCTTCCGGATCTACTGGATCGAAGGCGATCGTAATCTGCGAGATATCGTACAACAAATTTTGGACAAGCAGCTGAAGCGGTAGAATTGGCAGGAAACTCAAGAAAGCGCTGGCGCCTAACACGGTCAGCACATTGCCGAAGTTAGAGCTGGCTGCCATCTTAACATATTTAACAATGTTGGCGGAGTTGCGGCGCCCTTCCATGACCACGTCCACCACGGCGGTCAAACTCTTTTCCAGCATCACGATATCGGCACCCTCTTTGGCTACATCCACGGCCGTATCTACTGAAATACCCACATCCGCTTCCCTTAAGGCTGGGGCGTCGTTAATCCCATCCCCCAGATATCCCACGGTGTTACCCGCTAATTTTAAGGCCGAGATTACCCGAGCTTTTTGTAATGGGGTTAACTTAGCGAACAACGTTGTACTAACAACCGCCTGCCGGAGTTCGCGGTCGTCCATCGATTCGACCTCGCCTCCCAACAACACCCCATCCACCTCCAGGTCCACCCATTGGCAAATCCGCCTGGTTACCAACTCATTGTCGCCGGTTAATATCTTTACGCTGACCCCGTGTTGTTGCAGCGCACTGAGAGCTTCTGCCGCTGATTCCTTGGGTGGATCAAGAAAAGCGACAAAACCCGCGAGTACCAGACCGGTTTCATCGTTTATTCGATATTGGTAGTTAGCATCTTCCAGATCGATTTGTTTATAAGCTACCGCCAACACTCGCAGCCCCTTTTCATTCATTTCGCTGCGGACCTGCGACACCTGACTAACCAATTGTGGAGATAGCGGGATGATCTCACCACGGACCCGCGCGAACGAACACACGGAAAGCATTTCTTCGACGGCGCCTTTGCAAATCAGCTCATGCTGCTGCTTTTCCTTCTCCACGATGACCGACATTCGGCGGCGCCCAAAATCGAAAGGTATCTCGTCTACCTTTCGGTAAGTCTCACTGACGCGCAGAGCCTCATGAAGTTCGCCGTGCTCCAGGATGGCGGTATCCAGCAGATTCTTGAGGCCGCTTTGAAAATAGCTGTTCAAATAAGCGTATTCCAGAACCTCGTCGTCCTCGTTACCGAGCACGTCCAAATGACGCTCGAGAATGATCCGATCAATCGTAAGTGTGCCGGTCTTATCCGTGCATAGCACGGTCATGGCGCCGAGATCCTCGATGGAGTTAAGCCGTTTTACGATGACTCGGTTACGAGACATCGCTATCGCGCCGCGGGTGAGATTTGCCGCAATCACAACTGGCAACATTTCCGGAGTCAGACCAACCGCGACCGATAACGCGAAAAGAAAGGAAGAACCCCACTCACCCTTGCTGAACCCATTCAATAGGAAAACAATCGGTACCATCAGCAACATCGAACGAATCAACAGCCAACTGATCTGGTTGATGCCGTGATCCAAACTCGTTACCCCCCGGTGGGCAATGGCTTTTCTGGTCAACGAGCCGAATAGTGTCGCGTCACCCGTCGCCAGAACGACCGCCGTCGCCGTCCCGCTTACGACGTTAGTACCCATAAGACAGAGGTTGGACACCTCAGTTGGATCTTCTCTAGTCAATGGACGGGGCCTTCGATTCGGTTCGTGGAGAGTTTCGAACTTCTCTACCGGCAATGCCTCGCCGCTCAAAACAGACTGACTAACAAACAGGTCGCGGGTGGACAACATCCGCACATCGGCCGGGATCATATCACCGGCGCTCAAAATGATGATATCGCCGACCACAACTTCTCTCAGTGGTATTTCCTGGCGACGACTACCGCCCTGGTCACTGATTCGGAGCACGGTCACAGTTGTGCCCACCAAGGCTCGAAGTTCGGCCATGGTCCGGTTGGACCGGTACTCCTGCACGAAACGCATCAGCACGCTAATCGTCACCATCACCAGAATCAAAAAGCCGCCTTGGGCGTTTCCTAGAAAGAATGAGATAAGACTGAGCACGCAGAGCAGCGCCACAAACGGGTTCCCGAAATTTCTGAAAAACTGCCAGACCAAAGGAACCGTTCCTTTGAGCGTCACCTCATTGGATCCTCGCTTCAGCAAACGATCTTGCGCCTCCTGGTCGCTCAATCCTTGTTCAGTGGTTCCTAAAGAGTGCAAGACTTCCTCTACGCTGCTGTAAGCCGCGTCCAGGGTCTGCGGACGAATGCGAAACGATGGAGATTTCCGTCTCTGCGTGGTCCCTATGGATCGTGTCCGAAAACTCAACATCACGTTTAAACGCTGTCCTTGGGGTCCATCTCTTCCGCACCTCCGGCACTACGGCGCGACAGGCTATCGACCGTCTCTTTGGCTGCAGGTGTCGCCGCGTCGCGGATGGAAAGAGTTACTTCGTACCAGCCTTCACTTCGATCAGTCTTAACCTGCATGTTCTGCTGTAATGCGGCTAAGGCAGCCACAATCCGTCGCCCCAGGCCTAGATCTAGCGTCTCGTCTGAGTCCTCGGTCTTAACCTGGTTCCGGATGGACAAAATTGTCACGGATGGTACCTGCTGCAATGTCGCGTAGATAGTCCCGCGCCCGTGGCGGAGACTGTTAGTGAGCAGGCTATATAGGATCTGTTTCAAATACTTCGGATCTGCGCTGACCGGACTCTTTTGCGCTGCCACCTCGATTTGCCGGCCCTGGTCGCGCGCCAAAAGACGATAATCCTGCGCGACGTCTTCCAACAGTTCCGCCAGGTCAAACCGCGTCGGGTTCGGTCGCAGATGGCCCTGCTCAGCCCGAGCGATCAACAGAGCCTGTTCCACATGCATGGTGAGTCGAAGTAGTTCCGTTTGGATCTCCTCAGCTAGAGCCGGTTCGATCTTGTCGGCCGCCTCTTCGATCTTCAACCGGATGATAGTTAAAGGCGCGCGCAATTCATGGGCGACCTGCGCGGAATAACTCTGCAGCTGATGGAAGCTCAAACTGATTCGGGAAAGTAAACCGTTGATGTGGTCCTGTAGTTCGTTGAGCTCTTTATCCTCCGTCTGAACTTGAACCCGCACCTGGAGATGGTTCGGTTCGATCGAGCTCAATTGATCGTTCAAGGCAACCATCGGCGCAAAGGTCTTGCGCACCACCAGCCAGCCCACAATGGCAAAGGCGATCGCCATCACGAGACTGAATAGACCGAAAACCTTAATCATCCACGACAGCCCCAGATCTGTCACCAGCGCCGGACTGAGACCGGCTTCCGCGCCGCTTCCGGTCACGCCTACTTCCAACGCAGGCCGCACGAATAAATAGACGGTCCCAAAAAAGAAAACCGAAACCGCGGCAAACGTAAGAAAAAACCAGAATACAAATCTGAACCACGCCGCTCTCATGGGTCGGGCTTCCGCAGTGCAAATCCGACACCACGCACCGTTTGCACAATCGGCACTAGTCCCGGGAGATCGATCTTCGCCCGCAGATGGTTCACGTAGACATTGACTACATTCGTTTGCGAATCAAAGAACTGATTCCA
>Ga0209647_1003599_pt1 | contig 11922 bp, 8 predicted proteins | sample GraSoi_2013_60cm_FD_185827 | JGI IMG/M metagenome (GOLD analysis project Ga0209647, IMG submission 185827) | Grasslands soil microbial communities from the Angelo Coastal Reserve, California, USA - Sample 9_17_2013_60cm (SPAdes) (version 2) | ecosystem: Environmental > Terrestrial > Soil >... | reverse complement strand
AAGCCGGACAGCAGACGCTGCTGGAAAACGGTACAGCTACTGTTGCTGGCGCGCTCGTTCCACCTGCCAGTAGCCTCCTCCAGGAGGACGAGCAGAGCAAGCGGCGGCGAGCAGAGATCACGCGCAAACGCAACTTACTGATCCTGGGTATCGTGCTGACCCTTCCCGTTGTGATCCTCAGCATGTTTTTCCTCAACCGGTTCCCCGGCGAGAACTTGCTCTTGCTGGTGCTGACGACTCCTATCTGGGCAGTCGTTGGCTGGGTATTCCATCGTGGGGCCATCAAGGCCCTGCGCCATGGCAGCGCCAATATGGACACCCTCATCTCGGTGGGCTCGACCGCCGCTTACGTGATGAGTGTGGTGGCGACGTTCTTCCCACAGGTGGTCGGCGCTGTCACGTTCTACGACACGACTGCCCTGATCGTGACCTTGATCTTCCTGGGCAAATACCTGGAAGCACGCGCCAAAGGGCAGACCAACGAGGCCATCAAGAAACTGATCGGCTTGCAAGCGCGTACCGCTCATGTCATACGTGCCGGGCAAGAAGTGGAGCTTCCCATCGAGCATGTGCAGGTAGGCGACGAACTGGTTGTGCGCCCCGGTGAGAAGATTCCCGTCGATGGCGTTGTGCTAAGCGGTCTCTCATCCGTAGACGAATCGATGATTACCGGAGAGAGCATCCCCATCGAAAAGACAGCGGGAGAGCCTCTGATCGGAGCAACCATCAACCAGCGCGGACTCCTGCGTATGCGTGCCACCAAAGTGGGAGCTGATACCGTGCTTGCCGCGATCATTCGCATGGTTGAACAGGCGCAAGGTTCGAAGGCTCCGATCCAGCGTTTGGCCGACACCATTTCAGGCATTTTTGTTCCGGTCGTGCTGGTCATTGCGGCACTCACCTTCACTGCCTGGGCGATTGTTGGAAATGTCACTGCTACAAGTACTGCTGGTATGATGGTTGCCAGCAATCCCTGGATTGTTGCCATCGTCGCTGCGGTCGCCGTGCTGGTCGTTGCCTGCCCGTGCGCTCTGGGGTTAGCTACCCCGACCGCTATCATGGTTGGTACAGGCAAAGGCGCTGAACAGGGTATCCTGATCAAGGGCGGGGAGAGCCTGGAACGCATCCACGCGGTGCGCGCAGTGCTGCTCGATAAAACAGGTACCATCACCAAAGGGAAGCCAGAACTGACTGATGTGATCACCGTTGGCGACAAGCAAGCCGATGACATGCTGCGTCTCGTCGCCGAGGCGGAGCAAGGCTCAGAGCATCCGCTGGCCGCAGCCATCGTAGAAGGGGCAAAAGCGCGAGGATTGGCACTCGGCTCGTCTCCTGAACACTTCACAGCCATTACCGGGCGCGGCCTGGAAGCAACCGTCGAGGGCCATACAGTGCTTGTTGGCACTCGACGGTTGCTGAGCGAGCGCTCTCTCGCCTATGATGCGTTGGAAGAGCGACTGGCGGCCCTGGAACAGGGAGGCAAGACCACCATGCTCCTTGCCATCGATGGTGAAGTAGTGGGGCTGGTGGCAGTCGCCGATACGGTCAAAGTCGGTTCCGCAGAGGCCGTCAGTCAGTTGCGCACACAGGGGCTTTCCGTCTGGATGATTACCGGTGACAACCGGCGCGCTGCGCAGGCGATTGCCGCGCAGGTGGGCATTCCGGTCGAGAACGTCCTGGCGGAGGTCCTACCGGAAGACAAAGCCAATCAAGTTAAGCGCTTGCAGGAACAGGGCTTGGTTGTGGCCTTTGCCGGTGATGGCATTAACGATGCTCCCGCGCTGGTGCAGGCGGATGCCGGGATCGCGATGGGGACAGGAACCGATATTGCCATGGAGGCCTCGGACATCACCTTAGTCAAGGGCAATCTGAAGAGTGTCGCGACGGCGCTTTCGCTTTCGCGGGCAACGCTGCGCACGATCAAGCAAAATCTCTTCTGGGCCTTTGCCTACAATGTCATCCTTATTCCGACAGCGATTCTTTCGCCGTTGATCCCGTTCCTGAAGGAGAATGCGCCCATATTCGCGGCAGCAGCGATGGCGCTCTCATCCGTGACGGTGGTGAGCAATTCACTGCGGCTGCGCAGGTTTGGACGCGGAAAGGAGAGCAGATAATGGAGCATGATCGTCGACGTGATGTGCTCAAACGTCTCTCGTACATTGAGGGACACGTGGCGGGTATACGCAAGATGGTGGAGGAGGACAAGTACTGTATCGACATCTTGCGTCAAACCTTCGCGGTACGCAAGGCCCTGGAAAAGCTGGAAGCCCTTATCCTGGAGGGACACTTACGCACTTGTGTCCCGGAAGGGATCAAAGGCGATCGTGAAGAGCAGGTCATTCAGGAACTGGTGCAGCTCTACACGATTGCCGGGAATCAGTAGCTACCTTCCATGCTTCTAGCACACAGCACGTTCCTCGAATCTCTGCCATCTCAGCGAATTTGTTGCGTTGCGTTAGAAGGATGTTTCGGAGTCGCTGCGCGCTGAAAGCATGGAGTAAACATAACCCTTCATCTACCCTGAGCGTAGCTCGTTGCGAAAGCAGCGTTGGAGGATGAGCGTCAAGTATCATTTCGCAGCCGAAGTACAGATCATCCTGGGAACGCTTGGCGTCTATCGCTGGGCAGCGGCTGGCATGCTCCTGGGTATCCTGGTGACGACCGCCATGTTCCTGTGGACGTTACAGCGTGTCTTGATGGGCAAGGTTTCTCCTGAATGGACAAAACTCCCGCGCCTGACGAGAAGAGAGGTCGCGACACTCCTCCCTCTGATTGGATTGATTCTTCTCCTGGGTATTCTTCCCGGCCCATTAGTCAGCATTATTCACGCGGCGTTGCACGGGAGTAACCCACTCGGCATCCTGCTGAAAGGATGGTGAGCGTATAGGAGAAATGCAAGGCGGCATGGAACTCTGGGCGGAGATCGGATAGCACGTATGACGGCTCTCTTGCGTTTGATCATTACTCGGCGGCGTTTGCTCGCTGCCATACTCTTTGCCATGTCCCTGGCGCTGGCCTTTCCTGCCACAAGCCAGGCGCATGCCGTTTTGCTCCGATCCGACCCCGCAGAAAATGCGGTGTTGCATGCGGCTCCAGATCAGGTCCATGTATGGTTCAGTGAAACGTTGAATGCGACCTTGAGTACTGTGACCGTCTTCAACCAGGCGAACCAGCGCGTTGATAATCGGGATGCTTCCCTAGCGCCACAGAATACAGGAGCGGATCCCACCCTGATGCGACCAGCCCGGCAAACACGCCACCACCAAGCACCGTCCAGCCAACGTCTCCCCAGCGGGGCGATGAGGCATGGAGAAAAGGATGATGGGATCGATAGAAATGACGATGGCATTCATGATCATGATGTTCAACAAGCAATCTCCTTTTCTCAGATGAGAGTGGATCAGAGCGGTCTATGGACCTGCATCTGATTCCTCTAGCTCTTTGGAGCTATCCCCGTCCTTGGGGTCGGCCTGCCGGGTACGAGCATGGGCGTTCGCGCTCGGTAGGTCAGCCAGCGCTCACCAAACCGCTGTTCCAGTTCCGCCTCTTCCCGCCGTGCCAGCCGATAGTAGGCCCCGACGAGGATCGGGAACAGCACCAGCGTCGGCAAGGTCGGCCACTGGATCAGAAACCCGATGATGATGAGCAGAAAGCCAGCGTACTGCGGGTGACGCACGTACTGATACAGGCCATCGGTGACGAGTTCACCTTTCGCCTGCCAGGTTTGCCGCCAACCGACAACCATGAGCGTGAACCCGAGGAGGATCAGTGCTGTACTGACGGCCATCACGATGGCTACGCCAAGCTTCAGTGGCAGCAGCCCAAGCCGGGCGAGCAGCACTGCCCAGAGGTGGCCCTCAAGCATACCAAATCCGAGGTGGACCCCGAGCACGGAACCCAGGAGGTAGATCGTGAGCGGTGTGCCGAACATTTCGGTAAACAGCGCCACCAGGTAGGCCTCGGTCACACCCAGGTGTCGCCACGCACGCCGCTGTGGCGGTCGCAGGAGCGTCAGGACAGCGAAGGAAAAGAGGGCGACAGCAAAGACCACTCCGCCCCAATTGCCGTACCAGGGCTGGTTTGTCTCCATAGACACATCAGCATAGGCAGCAAAAATCGCCACGGCAAGCACGGCGAGGGCACCGGCACTGTAAGGCTTTCGTTTGCACGCTCATGAGGGTGTGGGCATCTTGACAGTCGCTTCGTGGAGCTTGTTATCAAGAGCTCGGATCTGAATACGTATCTGCCAGTTGCCCCCCATGAGGAGGTCTCCCGTGGCGCTGAAGTGGCCTTTCCCATCGGGCTGTAAGTTCAGGGAATCGGTGCCCATGTCCATATCCAGGTGCGTAGTGTACAGCGAGACCCCTACTTGCGTCGTGGGTTTCCCGCTGCGGTTGTCGACCACGCTGACGGTGAACGTATTGGGACCGGCCTGATTGGGGGTGACCGTGAGCGAGACCGTGAACCTCCCATCCGCTGTCCTGGCGGTCGTATGAAAGACCGTGGAAGTTCCTGCGGCTGACTGTTGTTGCGCTGCGGCGGTAGGTGAGAGCGTGCCAGCAAACACATTCATCAGACCAACGCAGATCAGCACTGCTACACCCAGGAGAGGTTCCCAACTCAGGATCCGGGTGAGACGCCGGGTCTGCTTTGTCAGGCGTGCCGCACGCAGTTTCACCTGCGGGGCGAGGAGCTTTGTTGTGGGATGTGGTTCTGCTGCTTCGTGACCGGACGGCGCAGCTACAGCCGCGGTCGCTCTTTGAAGGGCTTCTTGACGAGCAGCAACATAGGCATATTTCTGATACTCCTTTTTCAGGCGTGGCCGCAGCAGGAGGACGTGGATGGTACTGGTCAGGAGCAGTCCGCCCACCAGCAGGACCTTGACGACCAGTGCTCGGCCATAGGCCGTCGAGAGCAGTTGTTCCCATGAGGTCAGGTGAACGGTGGCGCTGAACGGGCCGGTCACGGCCAGGATCACCACGCCCGCGATCGCCCAGGGAGAATAGTAGGGCAGCACAGCGACCAGTGAGCGAGCCTGCTCCGGGATGGAAAGCTTGCGCTGTACAGGCAAGTAGCTGGTGGCGATGTAGAGCATGCCACCAACCCAGAGGGCAGCTGCCACCAGGTGCAGCCAATCCGTCAGTAGCGCGTAGATCACAACGTTTGGAGCGACCGCAGCGGCGTGGCTCGACATCGTGATGGCGATCAAGAGCGCCAGGCCAAGGATCAGATTCGCCCAGGAGAGCAGGGTGTCGACGCGCTGCGGGCGCTCTTTGAGCTGCCATGGATACAGCGCGAGACGAGCTGCCAGGAGAATGACAACGACACGCATCAGCCAGAAGGTTCCGAAGCGTCCACTCGTGACGAGGCTCACCAGCAGATTGGGAGCGAGGGCGCTTCCCCAATTGCCTCCGGTAACGGCGATGGCCTGCCCGACAAGGACGCCGATATTGGCCAGCAACACGACGAGCAGCGTGGGAAGCGCAAAACGCCACGCGTATCGCTGCTGCACCTGTCGATTGGCCTCCTCCAACTGGGCATGGTCTTCTGCCGATGGCCGAAGCACGAAGAGCTGCCAGAGGGATGCCCCCACCCAGAACACAGCACCCAGTTCGACGAGCGTGATCATGACGAGATTGAAAAAGGTTGGGCCGTCGAGCTGGCCGGTGTACTGACCGCTCAGGCTGCTCCCGCCGAGCGCATTCGCGCCGGGATTGGTCCCCGGGCTCAGGGTGGGAACCGTGCCATCGGGCCGGGCAACGGTGAAGAGAAAGGAGCCGGTCAGGACATGCCCGTCAACGGCTGAGTCGGTGCGGTAGATCACGACGTAGACCGCCGGTGGGAGACTCGGCTTGAGGGAGACATCCATCTCGGTCGGATCATCGGTCGAGACGTGCGCACCGCCCACCTCAACATGGGTGTTTGCTCCATTGACCACCACCGCCGTGCTGAGCACGGGATTGAGCGCTTCACTAAACCACATACGTACCTGGTCGGGGGCGACCGGGAGCACCGCGTCCTTCGCCGGGTCCGATCGCAGCAGGATAGCGTGCGCCTCACTGATGCCTGGAAAGAGCAGCATTAGGCAAATGGCAAACAGAGCAGCGACCAGCAAACGCCGCCGGACGGCGATGCAACGCACATGGGGGAGTATACGCTTGATCCAATCTACTCTCAAACAAGTTCTCTTCTTTATTAGTATCTATACGAACAACGTCACACGGTCATCCAGCAGAGCAGCGCAAGATGCTCTCGTGAGAGACACTTCTCCCCCAGCCGCTCCTTTTTGCTTCCCCGATCAACCTGATTAATTATAGACTTCAAACATACAAGCGTCAAGAATACGATCAATGATAGTAGCTATGTGACAAAGAGGATACTGTGCTAGTGATCGTTGTCATGAGCATCCTGTTCATTCGCTGGATGCAGCAGCAAGAACGCCAGCAACGGGAAGAGGAGAGCATGTGGGACACGGTCAGTGAAACAAGACAGGCCTCTACCGAGAACTAATCTGCCTGCTTGATCTGCTGGTGCCGATCATCAGCTATCTGAGGGTGGTGGGCTCTACGGGCTCACCTCACCGACAGCGTTGGTTGACGGGCCAGATGTGGTAAACCACAACCTGCCGACACCGTCGCGGGTGAGCCCGTAGAGCCCACCACCCGATGACGCAGGAAGCTGGAAGAACGTATACGTGGCTTTGCCTGGCGTATAGCGGACAAGCGCATTCGCCCCGTCATCCACGAACCAGACCTCACCGTTGTTCGTGACGACAAGCCTGTAGAGGGCTGCGAGGTTGCCGGACACCGCTGGCACCGGCAATTCGGTGACCCTACCTGACGCGCTGTCGATCATACCGAGCTTGCCGGGCACAATTTCGGTGAACCAGATCCGTCCTTTCGCATCATGCGCGATCGAGAAGACCGTCGCCTGCGGGTCCGCCAGGGGGTAGAGCGTGACACGACCTGTGGCAGAATCGAGATGACCAACGACGCCACCGGTAAGGTAGCCGAACCAGATCTGTCCGTTCGGCAGCACGGTGAGGCTGAATGGAGCTGAGGGGCTGCCTGCGCGAGGTACGGGTACCGGCCACATCTGGATCGCGCCGGTGGCCGGATCGAGTCTCCCAATCCGCCCACCAGCTGCTGCTGTGAACCAGAGCTTCCCCGAGGCATCGAACTGGAGATCCTGGGGTCCCATCTGACGGCCATGCACGGTGCCGAGGGAAAAGGTGCGAAACGTTTGCTGCGTCGGATCAAAGCGCCCGATATAGTTTGCGCCCTGCTCGACGAACCAGATGGTGCCCTGTGCGTCTACTGTCGTCGTCATGAGGCCATTTTTCGCATCGGGGGGATCCCAGGTCGTGATCGCTCCCGTCTGTGAATCGAGACGGGCAAAACGATTGGCGTACATCTCGCCCACCCAGACGTTTCCTCGCCCATCCACGGCAGGCTGCATCAGGCCAACTTGAGAGCCTGGAAACGGATAGATGCGTGCCTGGGCTGTGCGCACGGTCACCGTGGCACCGGGTACTGGGGATCCTCTCGTTGTGCTTGTCGGCGTCCCTCCGACAGGGGCGGTCCCAGGCTGCGCCACTTGCACTTGTCCCCACACTCGTAGACTGCCATATGAGAGGGTGATGAGGGTACCAACACCGAGCAGTAGCACAACCAGTACCGCCCAGGCATCACGTTTGCGGCGGGCCGACCATCGAGCCCATCGCCGCTTCACGTGGGATGTTTGAGGGGGTCCCAAGTGGGTGCCCTCAGGCTCATGATGTTCTTCGCCAGGTTCAGTGGTCTGACGTCTTCCGCTTACCATACGGTCACCAGCTCTGTGATCTTGCTTGCTTCTTTTACGATTGACACTAGTACTATTGACAATTGTATCACACGCTGCTCCCCGAAAGCCAATATGCTCTCCCTCGCCATGAGCAGCAGGTGGCGGGGCGAGGGAGCAGCATCACAAGAGGGCAGCGCCTCCAATGCTCGTCAGTGTGCTCCTCGCGTTCATCATTCCAGGCGTCCGATGAGCCACCCCTGCTCATCTTGCTCGAGCATGAGAATCGTTCCACGTCTACTATCGATTGTCGTACTCTTGACGAGTGTAGCAGGCGCTCCTATAATCTAAGGGGAATGCATCCCAAGAACGGTCCAGGAACGGCTCGTTCTCCTGCACAACAGTGGGACGTCCATCCTGCAACCGACGCTGACCGGAATGCCTGCTCACCTCGCTCGCCACGTCGCAGGTGAGCAGCACAACGGTACAGAGCTAGCGCGGCTGGATAGCGGAACCTGTGCGGCAGGGGTGGAACAGTGCGCGTATCTACAGGGAGAAGAAGAGCATGCGCTTGCGTAACAACCGGTTGAGACTCATGATGTCCTCTGTGCCTATCAGCACGGCTCGTCGCCGTTTGCTCGTCGCCACCCTTGTTGCTCTGTTCCTGGTGCTGCTCTTTCCCGGCGAAAGTTCAGCACACGCCGTTCTGCTGCGCTCCGACCCGGCCCAAGATGCGATTCTGAGAGTCGCGCCAAAGCAGGTCCGCATGTGGTTCAGTGAAAACCTTAGCCCCTCCTTTAGCAGTGCCGAAGTGCTCAATGTAGCGAACAAGCAGCGTGTTGATCGGCACGATTCTCATGTCTCACCCAGTGATACGCGCGAGATGGATGTCAGCCTCCCACCCGCATTGTCACCGGGAGTTTACGTCGTGATCTGGCGCGCCTTCTCGAGCGATGACGGCCATATCCTGGGAGGTTCTTTTCTCTTTACCCTTGCCCGACCCGATGGCACCGTTCCTAGCATAAGCGGGGGCAATGCCCCTGGCACAAGCACCCTCTCCGGCTCGTCGAGCGGTCAGCTCGATGGCTTAACGCTCTTCAATCTCGTGATGGTCACCCTGGTCGAACTGGGGGCCGTGTTCTGGGTGGGGGTACAGTTCTGGTTGCTCCTTGTCCTCAAGCCTGCCGCCGAAGATCATGCAGAACTGGCTGCCCTCCACCAGCAGGCCCAGGCTCGCTTTGAGCGGCGTTTTTCCCTCCCCACGCTGCTCGTCGTGTTGCTCGCTAATGGCGGTGTGCTACTCGGACAGGCCCTCACCTTGACCGGTGGAAACGTCCCTGCGGCCTTCGCCTCCCCAGTGCTGGGGAGTCTCGTCGGCGGTGGGAGCTTCGGAGCCTACTGGCTGATGCGTGTGATTACTCTCAGCCTGCTTCTGGCCCTCGCGCTGTACCGGGTGCAGCTCAAAGCGCCTTCGCGGCGGCTGGCTACCCTGCTTTCCTGGACACAACTGCTCCTGAGCCTGACGCTGTTCATTGCCATGACCATGTCCAGTCATGCCGCTGCTGCTGGTCCCAGTAGCCGCATCTACGCGGTTGTCGGGGACTGGCTGCACCTGGTGGCGGCTGCCCTGTGGGTCGGAGGCATGTTCTCCATTGCCACCACCTATTTGCCGGTCTTGCGCCGCCTCCCGGTGGCAGAACGCGCACACGCGCTCGTCACCATGCTGCCGTATTATTCTCCCTGGGCGGTGGTCGGAGTGCTCCTGATGGCGGCCACCGGTCCATTGAGCGCCACCGTCGAGATGTCTTCATGGGAACAGTTCCTCTCGACCGCCTACGGGCGGGTCCTTGCCGTCAAGATCCTGCTGGTTGGGGCGATGCTGCTCACCAGCGCCTTCCACCTCTTCGTGCTTCGACCACGCCTGCAACGAGAGGAGATGAAGTATGCCGCGGCCGCTGCACGGCTAGAATCCGTCCAGCGAGCGCCTGCCGCTGTACCGTCCGATCATGAAGCAGCAGCACCACCACCCGTGCCGCGACGTCTCGCCCAGGAGGTGAAACTGCGTGAGGGGCGACTGACCACCCTCGGACAGCGCCTCACCACAGTGCTCCGCTACGAACCGCTGTTGGGCGTCGCGGTGCTGGTCTGCGTTGGCCTGCTGAATGTGTTTGGTGGCACGCTTGCGCCCAGCACTGCCTCCGCGGCGAAGCCTGGCCCCACGGCACCCGCCTCGTCATTTCACGCAACGGCCAGGACAGCGGATGGGAGGTTTACGGTCGGGCTGACGGTCAGCCCAGCTCAGGCCGGTTCCAACACGTTCACGGTCAGCGTGGTCGACAACCACACGGGGAAACCCACGACGGAGATGGGGGTCTCGCTGTATACCACCTACCTGGATAGGGAGATAGGAACCGGGACGGTAAACTTACAGCCCGATGGCAAGGGGCACTTCCGTGCCAGTGGAGATCTGACTGTGGGTGGTCACTGGCACATACGCGTGCAGATCCGCACCGTGCAGAACACCCTGCACGAGGCGACCATCAAGTTCTTGACGCGATGATGGTGAAACGAAAACGATCCACCTGAACCTTCGGCCAGCGAACAGGAAGGTTCGGGAAAGACACCTGCAGGGTTTTTCCTGTACGTCACCCTCCTATGCAGCACGCACGCAGGACATCCATGCAGAAGATGCTGACAGGCGAAGCGTACCCCGTGCTAGGGAGAACACCTGAGGAAAAATAGGGCTTCATCCTGATAGCAGGCTCGTCTCACCTGGTCTATACTAGGCGTGTAGCTATCTTGAAGAGAGGGTGCCACGAGAGACGGGCACCCCACGCAGAGTCACCAGCACATCCTGGCTATTTTCTGAGAAAGTGAGAGCATAGGGTATGTCGATAGTCTTCCATCGCCGCCTCTGGCTGGCGTCGTTCCTCAGTGTAGGGCTTCTTTTCACCGTGGTGGAAACCACTGCTGCACGGAGCAGCATCCCCGCTCACGCCAAGGTCTACAAGGCCATCCCCGCCATCGGCTCGACCATCACACAGGCACCGACGAGCGTGACCGTGTTCACGCTCGAGAATATCAATCCTGACCCGAAGGGAAGCAACCTCTCTGTCTATGCTCCCAGCGGCGACCTCATCAGTCAGGGCAAAGCCAAGGTCTCGCTTTCCAATCCACAACAAATGTCCATCGCGATCAAGCCTGCTGGGAACGGCGTCTATGTCGTGCGCTGGATAACCGTCTCAGCCCTGGATGGCGACCCCGATCAGGGGGCGTTTGTCTTTACCGTGAAAGCAGCTGCATCTGCCACTCCCACACCTAGAGCGACAACGACAGCAGGACAGGGCACTTCACCGCCCCCTTCGACAACGTCTGGGACGCCGCTCTGGGTACCCATCGTCGTCGGCGTGCTTGCCTTATTGCTTGGTCTGGCTGCTGGGGTCGGTCTGGGTCGACGTGGCTCTGCATCTGCTTTCCGAGCCATGCGCACGACCGTAGCCCAGCAGTCACAAGAGCAAGAAGGTACCAGGCGTTCCTAAAGTATATATGGTGTAGGTCACGCTCCTAGCAGCTTGTCGGAGAGAACGAAGCAGGGGTCTTGCCAGCGCGCATGTTATTGATGGCACGAGGAGGGAAGAGAGAACGGAACGCGATCAGAGGCAGAACAGCGTCGGTGATGATGCGTCCAGTGGACTGGAAGCCTGCTATCGCTCTCGGGTTAGGCCCAGAATAGGGTATGGAAGCGCTTGAGATTGAAGGCCAAACAGACCAGACACCACTCGCCAGCCGCCGCCCGTTCCCCGCGCAAGGAGAACTGGCGGAAGCCGAGCACCTCCTTGATGATGCCGATCACCGGTTCGACGGTCCATTTGCGCGCGCTGTAGATGGCTTTGCCCAGGGTGGTTCTGAGCTTGTAGGCCATCTTGACTTGGGGACTCGCCTCTTCGGGCGGCGGGTCGGGCAGTGGCGCAAAACGCTGGCGCCAGCTGGGATGATGGGGATCGCGACCAGTGGCGATGGAGGGCTCGATACCCCGCTTCTCACATGCCGTCACGGTCGCCGGGCCAGCATACCCGGCATCGAGTGCTGCTGCTTCAGGCATGCCAATGGCCGAGGGAATGGCAGCGAGCGTGGGTTCAGCCT
>Ga0209647_1003595_pt1 | contig 11940 bp, 10 predicted proteins | sample GraSoi_2013_60cm_FD_185827 | JGI IMG/M metagenome (GOLD analysis project Ga0209647, IMG submission 185827) | Grasslands soil microbial communities from the Angelo Coastal Reserve, California, USA - Sample 9_17_2013_60cm (SPAdes) (version 2) | ecosystem: Environmental > Terrestrial > Soil >... | reverse complement strand
AAGTGCTGAGCGGCGACATTTCTACAGCGGCGTTCGGGGGGTTCAGCGTGCTGCTGCTCGATCTGGATGGATTCAAGGACGTGAACGACAGTTTTGGTCATGACGCAGGCGACGAGCTGTTAAAGCTGGTGGCCGCGCGTGCCAGTGCCGCCTTGCGGGCTGCCGATTACCTCGCGCGGCTGGGTGGCGACGAGTTCCTGGTAGTCATCCCCCAGGTTTCTGACAGCAACAGTGTGCAACGAGTAGCCGACAAATTGATCAACGCCCTTCGCCAGCCCTATGCACTTCGCTCTCACGGAGCGACCGTCACCGTCAGCATCGGCATCAGCCGCTTTCCGCAAGATGCCCGGGATCGCGAAACGCTGATGAAATGTGCGGATCTCGCCTTATATTCGGCCAAACGCAAAGGTCGGAATCGCGCGGAATTTTTTACGCCTGAATTGCGGCTGCGGCGTCACGCTTCGTCCTGAATCGGGACTCATGGCCCCATAATACGATTTGGGTAAATTACTTGCTGCGCATTCCGGCCAGATATTCCGCTACAGCCTGCATATCCGCATCGCCCAGACGGCTGGTGATGGCGCCCATTATTGGATGCTGACGTTCTCCCGAGGCATAGGCCTTCAGTTGCTGATAGCTGTATTCCGGCCATTGTCCGGCGACCCGTGGGTAACCCGCTGGTATACCCGCTCCCGCACCACCGTGACAGCCCGCGCAAGCGGGTACCTTGGTCTCGGCGAGACCCGCCCGGTAGATTTTCTGTCCGCGTTCGGCAAGGGCCTTGTTTCGGGCAGCGGCATTGATTGCCGGTCTTTGCGAGAAATAATATTCGCCCAGCGCATTCATGTCGGCCTGCGTCAGATTCGCGGCCATTCCCTGCATAATCGCATTCTTGCGCGTTCCGCTTCTGAAATGTTCAAGCTGCTTGGCGATATACTGGGCGGGCATTCCGGCCAAATTGGGATTGGCCGATACGGGACTCATGCCATTGAGCCCATGACAGGCCACGCAGACGCCGCTGACAATCTGCTGTCCTCGCGCCATGAGGTCAGCTTTGCTTGGCGCCGTTGCATCGCCGCCATCGGCCGCCTTTGCCGGTTCATTCGCGTAGGTAAATGTGGAACAAACCGCAAGAATGAGCGTCGCCAAAATCTTTTTCATTTCCAGCCTTCGTTAAGTGTTGCGTTGCAAAACCCGAATTTTAGCCTATCAAGGCAGAAGAGGAAACCGTGGGACTGTTTGACCGAGCAACTTATGTAGCCTCCGCCCACGACCTGGAACAGTTGCCGCCGGATACCGGGCACGAAGTTGCCTTTGTGGGGCGCTCGAATTCCGGTAAATCGAGCGCAATCAATACCCTTGCCAATCACAAGCGACTCGCTTTTGTCTCCAAAACGCCGGGGCGTACGCAACTGATCAATTTTTTTGCGCTGGGCGATGGCCACACCCTGGTTGATTTGCCGGGTTATGGGTACGCCAAGGTTCCGCCAGCCGTAAAGGCACACTGGACGGAACTGCTCGCTGCATATGTATCGACCCGCGATGCCCTGAAGGGCTTGGTGGTTATCATGGACGCTCGCCACCCCATGAAGCCGCTCGACGTGGAAATGCTCAACTGGTACCGGCCCACGAACAAACCTGTACATATACTGTTGACCAAGTCGGACAAGCTGTCCAATGGCGAGCAGGTAGAAACATTGCGGGCAGTAAAGCAGTTGCTAATCGCCGGACAGTACAACGCTACGGTGCAATTGTTTTCGAGCCTGAAAAAAAGCGGGGTGCGCGAGGCGGAGACGGCGATAGGAAGGCTGTTTGAAAAGCAGGCGTCCATAGATGATCTTCAGGACGGCGCAATTGCTTCGGGGAAATAGAAAAAGGGCCCGGGAAAAAGGGGTAACCCGAGCCCTCGTAAAGCCTTAATGGAAATTAAGGCCCCGCTCAGGGAGGAGAAGCGGGGAGGAGCAAGCTCCTCTTACGCTATGATGGGGTTTTACGGCAAAAGTTCAATTGGCGTGGAAGAGCCGGCTTGGCCTGTTTGGAAAATCTCGCAGTCAGCTTGCCGCTCCCACCTGACCTAAAGGTGGCCCGCGCACTTCACAAACCTGTACGGAACCATTATGAATTTCGGTCAATTCCCCGAGCGCCGGATGCGGCGCCTTCGTCGTACCGCTTTTTTGCGCGACATGGTTCGCGAATCGACCCTTACTGCCAACGACTTTATTTATCCCGTCTTCATTGTTGACGGCAGCGGTGTAAGACAGGCTGTTTCTTCAATGCCGGGAATTGAACGGATGTCGATCGATTTGCTGATGGTGGTGGCCGATGAGGCCGTTGCCTTGGGTATTCCGGCAATTGCATTGTTTCCAGTGATTGAAGACTCGCTTAAAACACCCGACGGTGCAGAGGCGCTCAATCCTGACGGACTGGTGCCACGAACGGTGCGTGAATTGAAGAAGCGCTTCCCCGGACTGGGTGTCGTTGCCGACGTTGCTCTTGACCCCTTCACCAGTCATGGCCAGGACGGGGTCATAGACGAATCCGGCTACATACTCAATGATGAGACGATCGCAATTCTCCAGGAGCAGGCGCTCGTTCAGGCGGAAGCAGGGGTCGATATCGTCGCGCCCAGCGATATGATGGACGGCCGGATTGGCGCGATTCGTCGCTCGCTTGACGAGCGTGGCCTGATTCATACGGCGATCATGGCGTATTCGGCAAAATACGCAAGCAAGTTCTATGGTCCCTTCCGCGACGCGGTTGGTTCCGCCGGCAATTTGGGCAAGAGTGACAAGAAGAATTATCAGATGGACCCGGGCAATTCGGAGGAGGCTCTGCGCGAGATTGCCCTCGATTTGCAGGAAGGTGCCGATATGGTGATGGTCAAGCCCGGCATGCCTTATCTAGACATCGTACAACGCTGCAAAGCGACTTTCGGTGCGCCCACCTTTGCCTATCAGGTGTCTGGTGAATATGCGATGCTGAAGGCGGCGGCGCAAAACGGCTGGCTTGATGGTGAAGCCTGCATGATGGAGTCCTTGCTTGCCTTCAAGCGCGCCGGCGCAGACGGAGTGTTGACTTACTTTGCCTTAGAAGCTGCACGAATATTAAAGAAAGGCTGACCTCAGTCTGCAGTCCGTTTGTGCGCCGTGGTCGCCATCAACAGCCTATCGACCGCAATAAGATCAGCGCGTTCGCCGTCTATTCCAGAGTGAACACGCTGCTGCGCCCGCTCGGCAGCCGATACGAATACGGCCGCTGAAATCGGCGCCTCATCAAAGACGAACCCATAAACCCGTGTTTGCTTTCGCAGTTTCCCATCAGGGCGCACGGAGACTTCATACGCAATATTTTCGTTCAGCAAAAACAAGGTAAACGCCTTCTCATCTTCAGCCAAGACTTCCAGTTCAATATTGGAAAACCGGTTGGCGGTCCCCGTAAGCACCGGGCCAAGCAACCGCGGCGAGAACTGTTCCAGACGATGCATCACCTTGATCGCGATCTCGCGCAGTTCAAACAGTTCCTGCGGCTGCGAATTGCCCTGAAAAATTGCCATGTGCTCTCGCACAGCAACATCAATTTCACGATTGTCGAACAATGCTTCCGCCATGTCGCAATTCAGGCTGCGCGCGGCCTTCATTTTGGCGGCGCGATAATCCGTCATCCCCTCGGCAATCAATCCAGCCGCGGCAATGGCTATGCGGCGACGCATGGGGTTCTCCCTGGCGATCGCGGGCTCGGCAGTAGTGGAATGACGGCGCATCGTGGGCTTATGACGACTCATGGACCAATGTGGTTCAGAAAATCTGGTTCTTCACTTCTTCTGAGGGTTTGTTTGCCTCTCGAAGAGAGGCGGGGCCATCACTCAAGTTCCCACTTGATTCGACGTAAACATATTCAGTGGTTGGCCGGCCATTCTTGTTCAGGTCGTTATCCACCGCTACTGCCATCACGCCGGGCGGGGGCTCAAGCGGTTGTTCCTTTACCCCCTTAAGTGCGGTTGCCATGTAATACATCCATATAGGCAGCGCGGCGCCGCCGCCTGTTTCCGTATCACCAAGGGATGCCGGGTTATCAAAACCTATCCAGGTTATCGCAACCAGGCCCTGGTTAAACCCCGCAAACCATGCATCGTTGCTGTCATTGGTTGTACCGGTTTTACCCGCAAGGTCCTGGCGGCCTAAAGTCATGGCTTTTGCGGCGGTTCCATAGCGTACGACGTCCCGCAGCAGGGTGGTCATGATGAATGCATTACGCGGATCGATGACGCGTTCGGCCGCCTTCGCACCAGGAACGTCACCGGCGCGATCTGGATTGGCCTCGAACAGCAGGCTGCCTTTGTCATCGGTTATGCGGGCGATGAAGTAAGGTTTGATACGATAACCGCCGTTGGCAAACACCGAATAGGCATTTGCCATCTGCAGCGTCGTCGTCGAGCCCGCCCCCAAGGCCATGGTGAGATAGGCGGGATGGAGTTTGGGGTCGAAGCCAAAGCGCGCGACGTAGTCCTGTGCGTATTGGGGACCTATGGCCTGTAGGATGCGAATGGACACCATATTTTTGGATTTGGCCAAGGCGGTTCGAAGCCGCATCGGGCCCTCATACTTTCCATCGTAATTCTTGGGCTCCCAAACCTGCCCGGCATTACGTCCGGGATCAAAGACAAATGGCGCGTCGTTAACTATTGTTGCCGGCGTAAACCCCTTCTCCAATGCGGCCGAATAGACGAAGGGCTTGAAGCTGGAGCCGGGTTGACGCATGGCCTGCGTAACGTGATTGAATTTATTGGCGCCAAAATCAAAGCCGCCGGCCAAGGCCCGAATCGCACCATCGTTAGGGTCGATGGCAACCAGAGAGGCCTCTACGCGGGGTAGCTGCATCAATGCAGGGCTGCCCTTGTCGTCATGTCCGATGCGGACAATGGACCCGCGCACCGGCTTAAGCGGTGATGACTTTTCGTTCAATGCACGTGCTACGAACTTCAGCGCTTCACCGCTCAAGGTAAGCGTATCGCCGCGCTTGGTATAAACCACGATCTGCTTGGGGTCGGCCGACAAGACCACGGCTGGCATTAACTCGCCAACCACTTCTTTTTCCTGCAGCGCCTCTTCGATGGCGTCCTCGGACGCCTCCTTGTCTGCGGGTAATTTGATCAGGCTCTCCGGGCCTCGATAGCCATGGCGTCGATCATACTCAAGCACCCCCTTTCGCAAACCGGTCATCGCCGCTTTTTGGTCGTCGTTGCGAATGGTCGTATAGACCCGAATACCGCTTACATAAGCTTTTTCGCCATATTGCTCGACCAGTTCCTGGCGAGCCATCTCGGCAATATAGTCCGCCTCCACCGCGTATTGCTGGCGCTCTCGATTGAATTTCAACGGCTGATCGAGCGCGGCCTTGTATTGCACGTCATTCAGATAGCCCAATTCATTCATGCGCCGTAATACGTAATGCTGTCGCTGTGTGATGCGCTTGAGGTTATCGAAGGGATTGTAACGGGAGGGCGCTTTCGGGATGCCGGCCAGGACGGCGGCTTCGGCTACCGTCAGTTGCCCGATATCTTTACCGTAATACACTCTGCTGGCGGCCGCAAATCCAAATGCCCTGTTTCCCAAAAAGATGTGATTTAGGTAGATCTCGAGAATTTGATCTTTTGACAGGTTGTGCTCAATTTTGAATGCGAGTAACCACTCCGAGACCTTTCGTGTCAGCGTCTGCTCGTTGGACAGGAAGAAATTTCGGGCAACTTGCTGCGTTATCGTGCTGGCACCGCCGGTAATCTTTCCCGCCAGCACACTGGTACCCATGGCACGCACCAGCCCCAAGTAGTCCACCCCGCCATGCTGATAGAAACGTTCGTCTTCCGCCGAAATAACTGCCTGCTTCATTACCGCCGGGAAATCCTGCACCTTCACGAATGAGCGTTTTTCTTCACCAAACTCGCCAATGACATCCCCCTCCATGGTGTAAATCTTCAGCGGGAGCTTCGGGCGATAATCGGTAACCGCCTCAATTGATGGCAGATTAGGGTAGAGCAGTATCACCGTAAGAGCGATCACACCGACCGCAACCAGCACCAGTGAAACCAGCAGAATCAGGGGGTAGAACCACCAGCGAAGGGTCATTGCAACATCCGAAAAGCTTAAGGACGATCATTATATCGGCCCGGTTGTGACCACCGAAACCAAATTGCAGTCGAATCGCGACGCAAAGATGGCGACGAGATGGCGGTTACATATAGCGTGGGAATAGGTGGGACTATTATTAAAGCAATTTCGAGCTTTTAAAGAAAAGGCTTTACACGTCCAAAGGTTGTTGCTAGCATTTAATGTAGTTTGTGCGTAGTCGGCGGTAACTTCCGATCAACAAAAGGGTCGTCCAACCACCATGCTGAACGAAAAGCTGGCTTCCAAGTTCGAATTTTTGAGTGCCAAGACACCGCCTTTGATCGGGGTCGACATCAGTTCGTCCTACATCAAGATGGTCGAAATCGCCGATGCCGGCAGGGGTCTATACCGGGTTGAGCGTTATGTCATTGAGCCCCTCCCCAAGGATACGGTTACTGACGGCAACATTGCCAATATCGAGGCGGCAGGCGAGGTCATGAAGCGCGCCCACAAGCAAATGGCAACGCGCATCAAGAATGTGGCCCTTGCCCTGCCCTCCGCAGCGGTAATCACGAAGAAAGTGCTGCTTTCGGCCAACCAACGTGAAGACGATATGGAATATCAGGTCCAGTCGGAAGCCAATCAGTACATCCCCTTCAGCCTTGACGAAGTGAATCTGGATTTTCAGGTCATTGGCCCCGCACCCAACAGCGACGAAGAGGTTGAGGTTCTGATTGCGGCGTCGCGTAAGGAAAAAATTGAGGATCGGGTGGCGATCGCGGAGGCTGCCGGTTTGAAGACCAGCGTGATGGATGTCGAATCGTATGCGGCCATGACCGCATTCGAGATGATCAAGGGCGCTTCTTCGGGAATTGACGACAAGGATGTTACTGCTGTGATCGACATCGGCGCGCAAACCACGCGCGTTACGGTGATGCACCTTGATCAGTTGGTTTATGCCCGGGAACAGCAGTTAGGCGGCTTCCAACTGACCCAGGACATCTCTCGCCAGTTCGGTATGCCTATTGAAGAGGCAGAGGTCGCCAAGAAATCGGGGGGGCTCCCGGATAACTATGGCCCCGATGTATTGCAGCCCTTTAACGAAAAAGTGGCGCTGGAAATCACCCGGGCACTGCAGTTCTTTTTTACCTCTACCCAGTTCAGCAAGGTTGACCATGTTGTGCTTTCGGGTGGCTGCGCAACGCTGGAGGGGCTGGAGGAGCTGGTGGCCCAACGCACCCAAGTTCACACGGTTGTGGCAAACCCTTTCGCCAATATGGCTTTGTCGTCAAAGATCAAGCCCCGTCAACTGACCATTGATGCGCCCGCGCTGATGGTTGCTTGCGGGCTCGCCATGAGAAGGTTTGATCCCGCATGATTCGCATAAATTTACTTCCTCACCGTGAAGAAAAGCGTAAGGCGCGACAAAAACAATTTGCGACGCTGGCTGCATTTGCCGGCATGGTTGCCTTGACGATTGCTGGTCTTCTCTGGTTCTTTTTCGACAGCCAAGTTGAAAACCAGAAAGGGCGTAATAACTACCTGAATACCGAAATTGCGAAACTCGACAAGGAAATCGAGGAAATACGAAAGATTCGTGAAGAAACCGCCTCGTTGCTGGCGAAAAAACAGGTCGTTGAGGGCCTGCAAAGCAATCGTTCGGATCCGGTATACCTTCTCGATCAGTTGCTGAGACAATTGCCAGAGGGCCTGTATCTGAAGTCGATCAAACAGACCGGCGTCAAGGTGAATGTTACCGGCTATGCCCAATCCAACGCCAGGGTTGCGGCTTTTATGCGAAACATCGAAGCTTCTCCCTATCTGGAAAATCCCAATTTGATTGAAATCAAAGCCGTCATGGTTAACAGCCAGCGCGCCAATGAATTCAGCATGGATTTTGCACTCAAGCGCCCGAAGGCAGATGACGGAAAATCGGGGGCTCGCAAGGCAGATCCCGCCAAGGCCGCGGAGAAAAAAGCATGAATAAGTGGCTTGAAGAACTAAAGCAACTCGATGCCAAGAATCCCGGCAACTGGCCGTGGCCGTTCAAGATTGCTTCGCTCGTTTTGATCGTAATCCTCATGTTGGTGGGCTTCTATTTTGCTCTCTATCAGGGGCAGCTCGACGATTTGAACCGGGAAGAAAAAAAGGAAGTGGATCTTAAGAACACTTTCCTGGAAAAGAAAAAGCTGGCTGTTAATCTTGAGGCATACCAGCAGCAGCGTGCTGAAATTGAGCAGGCGTTTGGTGCCCTGCTAAAACAGCTGCCGACAAAATCCGAGGTCGATGCGCTGATCATCGACATTAACCAGGCGGGCCTGGGCCGCGGACTTCAATTCGATTTGTTCCGTCCATCGCAAGCCGAGAACTTCACTGAGTTTTATGCAGAGCGCCCGATCAACCTCAAGGTAACCGGCAATTACCATGATCTGGGTGCATTCGCCAGCGATGTATCAAAGCTCCCACGTATTGTGTTACTGAATGACCTGAAGGTCGACAACATCAAGGACGGCGCCTTGTCGATGGAGGCGATTGCAAAAACTTATCGTTACCTGGATCCGGATGAAATTGCGGCGCAGCGCAAATCCTCCCGGGACTCAAAAACCAAGACTGGGGGTAAATGATGAAACGTTTACTCGCTTTCGCGCCCTTGTTTTTGTTGGTCTCCTGTGGGGAGGGGTATTCCGATTTGCGCCAGTTTGTCAAAGACTCCGACAAACTTCCGCGCAAGATCGAACCATTGCCGCAAGTGAAGCCTTTCGCACCTTTCGCTTATGAAGGATTTGACCTTCCCGATCCATTCCGGCCGCGCAAACTTGCGGTCAAGACAGATGGAGGTGGCGGTGGTCTTGCCCCGGACCTTAATCGCCGCAAGGAGCCCTTGGAGGCGTATCCATTGGAGCAATTGAAGATGGTGGGCACTCTGCAGCAATCCGGTGTTAACTATGCATTAGTGCGCGCCGATAGAACGCTTTACCGCGTCAAAAAAGGCAACTATCTTGGCCAGAATTTCGGCTTGATCACCAACATTTCCGACACAGAAATTAAACTCAAAGAAATCGTTCAAGATACAGCGGGCGACTGGACAGAACGCGAAAGCGTTTTACCGCTGTTGGAAGGAACGGGAGGTAAACCGTAATGCATATCCATCGATCCCCATTAACTCATCGGGGCTGGGCCGTCCGCCTGTCCGGTTATATGCTGGCATTTTCGGCATTATTTACCGGTACTGCGACATTCGCCCAGGACCCTGAAAAAAACCTGCTCGAATCGATCAATACCTCAACACAGCAAGGCGGTAAAGTCGTCGTCCGCGTCAACTTCAAGGCGCCCCTCTCCAGTATTCCCGCAGGCTTTACTGTCGCCAACCCGGCACGAATCGCGTTGGATCTCCCCAACACCGCAAACGGGCTGGGCAAAAGCACAGTCGACGTAGGTGAAGGCGATGTGCGTTCTATCAGCGTTGTTGAAGTTGCCAACCGCACCCGCATGGTGCTTAATCTGTCGCGAAACCTGAATTACACGGCTGCTCTCGATGGCAATGCCTTGGTACTTACTGTCGATGCGGCAATACCGGCGGCGGCCAAGGATAATGCGCAGACCGTAAAATTTGCCGATCCCTCGCCCGCTGCGCGCACGCAAAAGCAAAGCATCCGTGATGTCGATTTCCGGCGGGGAAACAATGGTGAAGGGCGCGTCATCGTCGATTTGTCGTCACCGGGCATCGGTATCGATATTCGCCAGCAGGGTCGCAATGTCATCGTCGATTTCGTGAATACCAATGCGCCGAAGAATTTGTTGCGCCGTCTCGACGTCAATGATTTCGCTACCCCGGTAAAAACCGTGGACCTTATTGAACAGGGTGGCAATGCACGCATGGTGATCGAGCCCAAGGGTCTGTGGGAATATTCCGCATATCAGACCGATACGCAATTCATCGTCGAAATCAAACCAACCAAGGAAGACCCGAACAAACTGGTTCAGGGCAACGGTTACACCGGCGAAAAATTGACGCTCAATTTCCAGAGTGTGGAGGTTCGCGCCTTACTGCAGGTGATTGCGGATTTTACCGGGTTGAATATCATTGCCAGCGATACTGTCAATGGCAATTTGACGCTGCGGTTGAAGGATGTCCCCTGGGACCAGGCCCTGGATATCATTTTGCAGGCCAAGGGTCTGTCCAAGCGCAAGAACGGCAATGTGGTCTTGATTGCACCCGCCGATGAACTGGCCACCAAGGAAAAACTGGCGCTGGAAGCCAGCCAGCAAATTACAGAATTAGAGCCGTTGAGAACGGAGAGTTTTGTTCTGTCGTATGCTAAGGCGTCCGATCTTCAGGCTCTGCTGTCATCTAGCGGTCAAAGCAATCAAAGTGCACAGAAAATTCTTTCTAAACGTGGTTCTGCAACTATTGATTCGAGAACCAATACTCTGTTTGTCCAAGATGTTCCGATTCGCCTTGAAGATGTCCGCCGACTTGTAAGCCAGCTTGATGTTCCAGTCCGACAGGTAATGATCGAGGCAAGAATAGTGATAGCCGATGATAAATTTAGCCGCCAATTGGGCGTACGATTTGGAGTTGGTAGCGGCCGCGGCGCAAGCAACGATGTGGTGGGCAATGGCAGGCTTGGGGTTGGTGGCAATATTTCCACATCCACTGGTTTTGCAGGGGGGACAGCCACGACATCGATCGCTAATAACGTCGATCTGCCTGTGTCTGGCGCAGCAGGCTCACTGGCGTTTACGTTCCTGAATCTGGGAAATGGAAATATCGTCAATCTGGAACTGTCTGCCTTGGAGTCTGAGAACCGCGGCAAGGTGGTATCTAACCCCCGAATAGTGACTGCCGACAAAAAGAAAGCGACCATTACACAAGGTACGGAGATTCCCTATTTGACGCAGGCAGCGAGTGGTGGATCAACAGTTCAGTTCAAGCCAGCCGTGCTCTCGCTCGATGTAACTCCACAGATAACGCCTGACGATAAAGTCATTATGGATCTGGAAATCAAAAAGGACTCCGTAGGCGCGCTGGTAAGCACTGGTACCGGGGCCGTATTTTGGTCGATAGCGGCGACACTGCTGTCCTTGGCGGCATTTTCGAGCAGACCACGCGCACTGACGTTACCAAAGTGCCGTTTCTTGGCGACATTCCCTTTATTGGTAATCTCTTCAAGAACACATCGAAGCAGGATGACAAGACCGAGCTGCTGATTTTCATCACGCCCCGTATCATCAAGGATCAGTTGACGATTCGCTGATCTGCGATGTTGATGTATTAGGGAGCGGATTGCAGGACATAACAAGAAAACTTGAACCTACCATTCCGGGGCGCTGCAATTAGCGCCCCGTTTGTTTTGGGTGTCGGCACATTCCGCCCCAAATCTCAAACGCTTGTTTTTCCGGCCTGCGATTATGACTATGCAGCGTAATATTTTTCTGGTGGGCATGCCCGGCGCAGGCAAAAGCACGTTGGGCAAGTGTCTGGCAAAACGCCTGTCGCTTGCTTTTGTTGATGCCGACCACGAATTGGTCGCGAAGACCGGGGTGTCGATAGCGACGATCTTCGAGTTCGAGGGCGAGGCAGGATTTCGGGGGCGTGAGGCGCAAATGCTCGGCGAATTGGTGACCCGGCAGGGAATCGTGCTGGCGACCGGTGGAGGCGTAATTTTGTCCGCGGCCAACCGGGAGGCTCTGCGCAGTCATGGCGTGGTAATTTACCTGCGCGCCAGCCTTAACGACCTGCGCTTGCGGACCATGCGCGATAACAAGCGCCCTCTGTTGCAGGCCGGCGACCCCGAGCAGGTGTTGCAGGATCTTCTGAATATCCGTGAACCGC
>Ga0209647_1003594_pt1 | contig 11941 bp, 12 predicted proteins | sample GraSoi_2013_60cm_FD_185827 | JGI IMG/M metagenome (GOLD analysis project Ga0209647, IMG submission 185827) | Grasslands soil microbial communities from the Angelo Coastal Reserve, California, USA - Sample 9_17_2013_60cm (SPAdes) (version 2) | ecosystem: Environmental > Terrestrial > Soil >... | reverse complement strand
GGGCTTGGTTCGATCGAGGCGGCGTTTATGTCGACACCAACGTGCGTGGTGGCGGAGAATTTGGGGAAGAATGGCACAAAGCTGGTAACCTCACCCGGAAACAGAATGTGTTCGATGATTTCGCGGCTTGTGCAGATTATTTAATTCAGCACAAATACACGTCTACTCCCAAGCTGGGAATGCTGGGAGAAAGCAATGGCGGACTGTTAATGGGTGCGATGATTACCCAACACCCAACTTTAATGAAGGCGGTGGTATCGGAAGTGGGAATTTATGATTCGCTTCGGAGCGAGCTCGAACCCAATGGCCTGTTCAACACCACTGAATTCGGAACGGTTAGAGATCCAGAACAATTCAAGGCTTTGTTTGCTTACTCGCCCTATCACCACATAAAAGAAGGGCAAAAGTATCCGGGCATTTTGCTTACGACGGGTTTGCATGACGGACGCGTCGCTGCTCATAACTCGTTAAAGTTCGCGGCGCGATTGCAGGCGGAAGCCGCGCCCGGTAACCCTATCCTGCTCCGAGTGGGTTCATTTGGGCACGGGCATGGCAGTTCTCTAGACGAGAGGATTGCAGATTTCTCGAACTTACTTTCCTTCTTTGCTTATGAGCTTGGGGCGACCGACCAGACGGGCGAAAAAGCGGCCATGAAGAAGTGACCACTTCTTTTTTCTTTTTCGAATGCGACCGTGGGCCAGAGGGCTGCGCACGGGGTTTGTGGTAGCCCCAATGGGCGGCCGGTAATTTCGTGCGCCGGCTACCGGATGGAACGTAATATTTAATCTCTCGTCGCTGACTTCCTGGCTTCCGATCCCCCCAGCCATGCTCGGACAAACTCAATTCCAGGCGGAATCATGGAAATGACAATAACTCCGAAGATCACTAACGAGAAGTTGTGTTGGACGTAAGGAAGTCCGCCAAAAAAATGGCCGATCAAGACGACGCTGAAAACCCAGAATATGCCCCCAAGCAGATTGTAGAGGAAAAACTTCCGGTAGTGCATCGCCGCCATTCCGGCCACGAACGGCGCAAAAGTGCGAATCACCGGAAGGTATCGCGCCAGCGCTATGGTCTTGCCTCCGTGCCGCTCATAAAAGGCATGAGTTTGATTCAGGTATTTTCGATTGAAAATCCTGGAATCGTCGCGCTTGAAAAGCTTTCTTCCGAAAGCCGCACCAATCCAATAGTTGAGGGTATAGCCCAGAAAAGCGGCGATCGGGAGCAGGATCAGGACCAGGTAAAGCTCAAAGTGCTTGGTCGTAGCGGTTAAGGCTCCGACCGTGAAAAGGAGAGCGTCTCCAGGAAGGAAAGGCGTGATGACCAAGCCGCTCTCGCAAAAAATGATCAGAAACAACAACAGATACGACCATCCCCCGATCTGCAGGGCCAATTGATCCAGGTGATCGTTAAGATGGAGAAGAAGGTCAATGGGATTCCACTGCATACAAAAAGCTCGGTACCAAACCCGGGGATGTTTCGGCGAAGCTCGAGCGGTCCGCAACACAAATCGTCAAGGCCGAAAGAAGAAAAATGGAGAGGAGCAACCGAAAGTTTACAAAGAAAAATTTAAACGGAACCCAACCTCTCTCCGTCTAAAGGTTCGGACGTAAGAATGTGGTGCTCGCCATGTTGCTAGGAGGGTTTTTTTCGGACCTAGGACAGCCCGCACCGAAAAAACTGAAAGGACATCATAATGAAAAGGCGAAAAGTAACGAGCAGGCCGCTGTCGCTCGGCGATTTGATTTTGGCAGTTAGCTCATATTCGGACACTCAAGAGGAAACGGTCGCAACTGTTGCCGACCTTCTTGCTTCTGGCCAGGTCAGCATCATGAACAACGGCCGCAAGATCAGAGCCCGCGTCCGGTAACGCTCCGCGCCTTCAGCGCAATGACAAATAGCAGAGTGCAAATTAGCTGTTTGCGAGCCTCAAACATGCTGTTGAGCATGGCTTTTCCCATCGGGTACGCTTGTGAGAGCTGATGACATGTTTTCGAATTTGGCTGATCATTAACTCGCATCGAAAACAGGTCATCACGAATAGCCAGGCCCCTCGGAAAAATCTGCTATTTGCTATTTGTCATTTGTCATCGCACTGAAAGTGCGTGATCCCTCGTTACTCGCGCCCGCAAATGCGGGATATCTGGTCGGAAGAGCGGAAGTTCTCGATTTGGCTTGAGATCGAAACTCTGGCCTGCGAAGCGATGGCCGATTTGGGCTTGATTCCTCGATCCGATGCGGAGGTTATTCGTGCAAAGGGCAGGTTTTCGGTAGCAGAAATCGCGGAGATTGAAAAGCGCACGAATCATGACGTCATCGCTTTTCTGGAGAATGTCGCGTCGTCGATCGGTCCAGCCGCTCGATGGATGCATCAGGGCCTGACTTCATCTGATATTCTTGATACCACTTTGGCGTTTCAACTGGTCCAGGCCAGCGATCTGCTCGCCGCGGGAATTCGATCTGTGCGCGCGGCTGCTGCTCGGCAAGCCGTCGCTCATAAGCTGACACCAATGATCGGAAGAAGTCACGGAATCCATGCCGAACCGATTACCTTCGGTCTGAAAATGGCGCTTATGTATGACGAGTTCGGCCGGGCAGAAACTCGTTTGCAACGTGCGCGCTCTGCGATCGCCGTTGGCAAATTGAGTGGAGCAGTCGGAACCCACGCTCATTTGGACCCGAAGGTCGAGGAGATCGTTTGTCGGAGACTGCAATTGGAACCAGATCGGATATCGACACAAGTCATTCAACGCGATCGTCACGCGGAATTCAGCACAACTTTAGCGCTCATCGCCTCCAGCATCGACCGCTGGGCGACGGAGTTCCGCCATCTGCAAAGAACGGAAGTGGGCGAGCTCGAAGAGTACTTCAGTCCGGGTCAAAAAGGGAGTTCGGCTATGCCGCATAAGCGCAATCCGATAACGGGAGAACGCCTAAGCGGTTTGGCTCGAGTCATCCGCGGTAATGCGATAGCGGCGCTCGAAAATGTCGCGTTGTGGCACGAGAGAGATATTAGCCATAGCAGCGTGGAGCGGATCATTCTTCCGGATTCTTGCACGTTGCTCGACTATATGTTGGATACGTTGGCCAAGCTGGTCTCTGGCCTGGTGATTTATCCGGACCGGATGCAGAAGAACTTAGCGATGAGCGAAGGTCTTTACTTCAGTCAATCGATTTTGCTCGAGCTGACCAGACGCGGGTTGGAACGTAAAGCGGCCTATGAAGCGGTGCAAAAAGCAGCCATGGCAACTTGGAAGGGCAACTCCGATTTTCTGCATGAGGTTCGGCAGATACCGGAAATAACGAAACTGATTCCTGAGGCAGAACTGGTGAAGCTGTGCTCGGTCGAACAGCATCTCAATCACATCGATGAGACGTTTCGGCAGCTTGGGCTTACTGAAGAAATGCGGAATGCGGAATGTGAATCGCGGAATGAGAAATTGGACTAAGCCGCTGATTTGGAATGCGGATTCCCGACCTTCATTTCGCAATCCGCAATCCGCATTTCGCATTCCGAAACGATTCTCCGCTTCACAATTCTCCCAGCCGTGATATATCTGCGGCAGATTTGTATGCGCCGTTGTTTATTGGTGTTTCTGTGGGTGATACCGCTCTTGGTGACGGGGTGTAAAAAGGGGGAAAGCAATTTAACTCAGGCTACCCCGAGTCCGACGGCATCAGCTCCGACGAGCGCAACCCCGGTAGCTGAAGCCACACCAACACCGCCGCCGGATACTAATCGCACCGCCAAGTTCATCGTGCTCCTTTACCATCGGTTCGAAGATAGGCCGGCCGAGTTGGTGACCTTACCGAATGATTTTCGTGCGCAAATGAAGGCGCTCAAAGACAACGGTATTTCCGTGATCTCGATGCAGGATCTGCTGGCTTGGCGCAGAGGGGAAAAGGCGATTCCATCAAAGAGTGCAGTCATTACGATCGACGACGGATGGAATTCCCAATATTACGTCGCTTGGCCGATTCTGAAAGAATTTGGCTATCCGTTCACTCTGTTTATCTACACACAATGGGTTAATACGGGCGGTAAGGCGATGACTTGGAGTCAGCTAGAAGAGATGCGGGATGCTGGAGTTGACATTGAGGCTCACACCGTATCGCATCACGACCTGAGGCACGCGCCGAGGGGGCAAGATTATGCCACCTGGTTGCACAATGAAGTTTATGGCTGCAAGGAGACCTTGGAAAGCAAACTTGGGGTTAAGATCATGGCATTCGCGTTTCCGTATGGCTTCCACAATGAGGTCGTCCGTAAGACCGCCAAAGATGCCGGTTACGAGATGCAGTTTACAGTTTACGGACGGCACATGGATATCAATGTACCGGCTGATCAAATTGGCCGGTACGCAATCGATTCCCTAAAGGGTGATATATTCAAAGCGGCCCTGGACTTTGGGGCGACCGATAGTACTCAGCCCGGCGTGGAGACCAGCCAGTTGGCTTCAGCCACAATGTTGACCGAGCCGCTGAACGATCAACACATCACAGAACCTAAACCGACAATTAAGGCGAATTTGGCCAGCATGGGTGACGTTGATCCGAAATCAGTGGAAATGCGGATCAGCGGGTTTGGTTTAGTGCCGGCTGTCTACGACCCGAAGACCAAATTAGTAACTTACATATTTACTCAGAAATTGGTTCCGAAGATGTATACCGTGATTCTGACGGCAAAGGTGAACGGCAAGAAAGTGGAGACCCGCTGGGATTTCACGGTCGACGCAGCGGGACCGGTCGCGACCAGTCAATAGCGACAATCGGACTCAATTTTACACCGTGTTTGCTCAACTCTCCGACCGGCTTCAAGATGTTTTTAAGGATCTCCGTGGTCACGGGTCCATTTCTGAGACCAACATTACCGATGCGCTTCGGCAGGTCCGCTTGGCTTTGCTGGAGGCGGATGTTCACTACCAGGTTGCCAAAGATTTCATCGCGCGCGTGCGCGAAAAATCGCTCGGCCAGGAAGTGCTGCGGAGCATTTCTCCAGGTCAGCAAATCGTCAAGATCTTCCATGACGAGCTGACCGCTTTGCTCGGTGGCGATGCTCAGCCTCTGACACTTTCAGCGCCTGCTCGCATTATGCTGGTCGGGCTTCATGGTGCGGGCAAAACCACGTCGGCCGCCAAGTTGGCCAGCCTTCTGAAAAGACAGGGCAAAGCGCCTCTCTTGTTTGCGCTAGATTTGCACCGACCGGCCGCAATCGATCAGCTCGCTACGTTGGCGACACAGGTTGGAGTGCCGGTTTTTCGCCCCGCTCCTGGTGAAACGGATTTGCTGCCGGTTGGAGCAGCCGGTTTGAAATGGGCCGAATCGCAGACTGGAAATGTTCAGATTTTTGACACTGCCGGTCGGCTGGAAATTGATCAAGTGCTGGTTGCTGAATTGAAGCGGCTCCGGGATTTCTTGCAGCCGCAGGAAGTTCTTCTGGTTTGCGATGCTGCTACCGGACAACAGGCGGTGACTGTAGCCACCCATTTTCATGAGGCGCTCGGACTAACCGGATTAATCCTGACGAAACTAGATGGCGACGCCCGCGGAGGTGCCGCGCTCTCGCTCCGAGAGGTTACACAACAACCGATCAAATTTGCCGGTGTCGGCGAGAAGATTGATCAATTCGAGCCGTTCCACCCGGAGAGAATGGCAGGAAGAATTCTCGGAATGGGTGACGTAGTCGGGCTGGTCGAGCGCGCCGCGGAAGCGATTGACGTGGAAGAAGCGGCCCGACTCGAGAAAAAGTTGCGCACCGCTTCGTTCGATTTCAACGATTTTCTTGCCCAGTTCAAGATGTTGCGCCGGATGGGATCACTGGAAAATATTCTTGGCATGCTCCCTGGGATGAGTAATGTGAAGGGCTTTTCCGTTGACGAAAAGCAGCTGAAGCGAGTGGAGGCAATTGTCCTCTCAATGACTTCGGGCGAGAGAAAGCAGCCCGACATCCTCAATGCGAGGAGGCGTCAAAGAATAGCTCGTGGCAGTGGAACCTCTGTCTCGGAAGTAAACACGGTTCTTCAGCGATTTAATCAGATGAGGAAACTGATGAAGAATTCCGGACAGCTGAAGAAGATGATGGCCCAGGTCCCAGGGGCTAAACCTTTTAGAAGATAACGGACGAGCGGGACCTCGTTCATAAATTAATCTATGGCAGTTGCGATTAGACTGAGGCGAGAGGGTACCAAGAATCGCCCTTTTTACCGGGTAATTGTCGCGGACAAACGAAGCCCCCGCGACGGCAAATTTATTGAAGTGATCGGCAATTACGATCCGAGAAAATCGGGCGAGAACTACGAGATCAATTTGGATCGCGCCGATTATTGGGTGAAGAATGGCGCCCAACCGAGCGAGACCGTTGCCAGTATGATTCGTAAGGCTCGCAAAAAACTTGTTGCCGCTGCCCAAGCCTGATTCGTCTTGTGGAGAACTTCCTGGAGTTCGTAATCCAGCACTTGGTGGAAGCACCGGACGAAGTGTTGGTAACGAAAATTGAACAAGGCACCAAGATCCTGTTCAAGATAGAAATGCGGCGGTCGGATGTGGGGAAAGTCATCGGGCGCAATGGGCAGACGATCACCGCAATGCGCAATCTTTTGAACGCGGCGGCAGCTAGAACCGGTCACCAGGCGGTTCTGCAGATTGTCGATTGAGTCGGTAGGGATGCGCCCCCGACTTCGCAAAGCTGGATCACGGCGGGTATATCTCATCGGTCCTATACGAAACTCATTGGACCTATACAGAGGCGCTCCCTCTATGCTGAATTAGCCAAACAGGCCGCAATGAAACCTCGGAAGAGCGGGTGAGGAGCGTTCGGTTTAGAAAGAAATTCTGGATGGAATTGGCAGGCAACAAACCAGGGATGGTCTCGTAATTCAATCATCTCCACTAGTCGGCCATCGGGGCTGGTCCCGCTCACCACGAGGCCTTTTTCTTCCATCATTGGCCGGTAGCCCAGATTAAATTCGTAACGGTGACGATGCCGTTCCATCGCCTGTTTTGCTCCATAGAGCTTGTGGGCCAATGTGCCTGGCATGATCATGGTCGGCCAGCTCCCGAGCCGCATGGAAGCTCCTTTGTTGCGGACTTCCTTTTGCTCTTCCAACAGGCAAATCACTGGATCGGCTGCATTGTCATCAAACTCGGTACTGTTGGCTCCTTTCAAACCGCAGACATCGCGCGCAAATTCGATGGTGGCGACCTGCATGCCCAAGCAAAGCCCCAGATAGGGGATCAGGTGCTCGCGCGCGTAGCGGCAAGCGACAATTTTACCTTCGACCCCGCGATCACCGAATCCGCCCGGAACGATGATTCCGGCTACGGCACCGAGGAATTTAGCAGGATTCTGATTTTCAAAATCTTCGGAATCGAGCTTTAAGATTTCTACTCCGCAGTCGTTGGCTGCTCCGGCGTGAGTGAGCGATTCGTAAATGCTCTTGTAGGCGTCCTGGAGATCAATGTATTTGCCTACCACAGCCACTTTCAGCTGCTTGCGGGGATGAACAACGCGCTGAACAAACTTACGCCATTCGGACATTTCGGCCGGAGGAGTATCAAAGCGGAGGAGCCGGCAGATAGTTTCGTCTAGTTTTTCATCCTGCAGAGTGAGTGGGAGTTCGTAAATGGTGTGTTCTACATCTCTTACTTCCACCACCGCAGGAAGCGGGACGTTACAAAACATGGATAGCTTTTGTCGCACCTCGAGTTCCAGCGGCCATTCTGTGCGACAAAGAAGAACGCTCGGGTACAGGCCGATCTCTCGCAACTTGGCGATGCTCTGCTGAGAAGGTTTTGTCTTCAATTCGCCGGCAGCTTTGATGTAAGGCACCAGCGTTACATGCATGATCACTACGTTATCGGGACCGACCTCCAGCTGGAATTGACGAATTGCCTCCAGGAAAGGTAGACCCTCAATGTCGCCCGTCGTACCGCCGATCTCAGTGATAATCACGTCGGCTGGATGCTCGTTCGCCATTCGGGTAATCCGTCCCTTGATCTCGTCGGTTACGTGGGGAATCACCTGAACCGTCTTTCCCAGGTAGTCGCCTCGGCGTTCCTTGGCCAAGACGGTTTCGTAAACCTGTCCGCTGGTCACGTTATTGGCTCGGGAGAGGACGGTATTGGTAAAACGCTCGTAGTGACCCAGATCAAGGTCGGTTTCGGCTCCGTCACTCAAGACGTAAACCTCGCCGTGCTGGAAAGGGCTCATCGTACCCGGATCCACGTTAAGATAGGGATCGAATTTCTGCATGATGACCCGAATCCCTCGGTGTTCCAGCAAAGTGCCCAAAGCCGCCGCCGCCAATCCTTTGCCCAATGAACTAACCACGCCTCCTGTTACAAAAATGTATTTCATTTCACTCTGGTGCCGGCGCGGGGGTGCCGACGTTGGCACACCTCATGGCCACGATCATCGGCCGGCCGGAGCTGCAGAGGTGCCGCCATCGCTTAAAATTTGACGTTCGATCGCACTGGCATCCTCCGGCGTGTCCACACCGATCGAACCGCTCTTTGAAATAACGACGCGAATCTTCATGCCATTTTCCAGTGCGCGCAACTGTTCGAGCTGTTCCGTCACCTCCAGCGGGCTTGGCGTCAACCGGACAAATTCTAACAACGCTCTGCGGCGATATCCATACAGGCCAAGGTGCCGAAGCCAGCCCGGCCCATTTTCCGAGCGAGCGAACGGAATTTTGCTCCGCGAAAAGTAAAGGGCCGAGCCCTCTCGATCTACCACCACCTTGACAATGTGTTCGCTCTCGGCTTCCTGTGGAGATACCGGTGTCGCGGCGGTGATTAGGTCCATTTTCGGATCGCGCTGTATTTTCTTGACTAGTCGACGCAACAGCTGCGGATCGATGAGCGGCTCGTCTCCCTGAACATTAAATATAAGGGAAGCCTTCATCTTTTTTGCCACTTCCGCGATGCGATCGGTGCCGCTCTCGTGTTCGGCTGCGGTAAGGGCAACCTCGGCGCCAAACTGGAAAGCCGCTTCTACGATGCGCATGTCGTCGGTGGCGATGATGACTTGATCGAAAACTTTGGCCTCGAGGCAACGAGACCAGACATGCTGGATGAGAGGTTTGCCGGCAATACCGTGTAATGGTTTTCCGGGAAAGCGGGTCGATCCCCAACGGGCCGGAATGATGGCGACGACCCTGCTCATGAGCGAAGGTTGTACCTGAGCGACCAGCGTTGAATCAAGCTCTTGCTGCGCACCTTCAGCGCGATGACAGATGACAGATGACAAATAGCAGATTGGCCACTTTCGATTTTCATAGTGGAGAACCCTCCGAAAACAGGTCATTAAAGGTAAAGAAAGCCGCCGACAGCAGAAATCGGAGATGGCTACCGGATATTTGCTATCTGCTATTTGTCATCTGTCATCGCGCCGAAGGCACGCAGGACGAGCTCCACCGCTTCCGGGAAGCTTTTCGCGCTCCATACCCGTTCCTGAGGTTCTTTTTCATTGGTCCCGATCAAAACCGTTGCTTTCACACCGGCTCGAATTCCAGCCTCGATATCGGATTCAGTGTCTCCGATCAGAAAACAAGAGGCTAGATCCAGGCCCAAGTCGTGAGCTGCCTCGATTAGCATTCCGGGTCCAGGTTTTCTCCGATCAGTGGCTTCGTCGGGATGATCTCCACAGAAATAGGTGGCATCAATGATGTCAGGTCCGACCTGTTGCTCGAAAGCGGCTTGAACTTTCCAAAATGTCTCCTCTGCGAAATAACCGCGGCCGATCCCACTCTGGTTGGTGACAACTACCAGCGCGAATCCGTGCTCCCTTAATTTTCTGAGCGACTGGGACACGCCCGGCAGAATCTGTACTTTGGCCGGATCAGCACAATAAGGAACGTTGTGCATGAGGGTGCCATCGCGATCGAGGAATACTGCCTTAGCGAGGCCCATGACGATTATAAGAGGAGAAGACGTCTTTTAGCTCTTGTGGCGTGACCGTGGCCGTCCCGAACTTTGCCACCACGACGCTGCTGGCATAGTTGGAAATCTCGGCAGCTTCCACCGCGGTTGCACCGGAAAGCAGCGCCAGCGTATAGAACGCAATCGCGGTATCGCCAGCTCCCGATAAATCGTAAACCTCTCTCGCTCGCGAAGGAATGTGGTACGGAGATCTCTCCGGGGTAAACAACATCATTCCTTGGTCTCCGAGGGTAATAAGAAGTTGTTTAGGGCCCCAGGTTCTGAGCAGTTTTGCACCTATCGCGAGAAGTGCCTGATCTTTGGTCGGATCTTCCACTGGTTCCTTCCATGGTTCGTTTGCAGCGGAAAAGGCCTCGGTCCGATTTGGCTTAACTGCCGTAATTCCTCTCCACTGAAGTTGATTTCGTGGGTTCGGGTCCGCGGTAACTGTCTTTCCGGCGGCGAGCACGGCAATCTCATCAATGAACGATTGTTGCAAAAAGCCTTTTCCGTAGTCTTCCAGAATAATGGCATCAATCTGAGGAAGCAGTTGTTTGATTGTCTCGATGCACGCGTCTTCGATTTCTTTGCTGAGAGCCCAGGCCCGCTCTCGGTCAACCCGGACAACCTGTTGTTGGCGGGCAATGATTCTTGTTTTGACAATTGTTTGGAATGTCGGACCGACCTGGACGGCTTCCTGACGAATGCCGGTTTCCTCGAGGATCTTGCGAAGCTTCGTCCCGGCACTGTCATCCCCGATTAAACCCATCACGTACGCTTGCGTGCCGCATTCACGCACATTACGGGCCACGTTAGCGGCACCTCCGGGGTAGTACGACTCCCGAAGTACCTCGACTACTGGAACTGGTGCTTCCGGAGAGATGCGAGAAACGCGGCCCCAGATAAATTCGTCTAACATCAAATCACCGACCACCAGCACCCGTTTGCTTGGGAACTGATCCAGGATTTCGTCTAATCGGCTTAAGTTCATCGAAAATCCTTCGGTCTGGAGAAATGGTAGCGCTGCTCGCCCAGGTCAAGCTAAACTCTCTTAGCGCGAGCGAGTTGAGCTGTGGGAGCTAACAGTCGCCTCGCGTCATTCGGCGTTTGCTCAAAATGCAGTTTGCTTTTAGGCTGGGCCCGATATTTCGAGAGCAAGGCGTCTAAAAACGGGAGATTTTAGCCGCTTACCGCCAAAGCAAACCGATTTCGCCTCTCGACTGTTTTCTCTAAAGAAAGATGAAAAGAATTCTTTTTCCATTGTTTATTGTGATGGCGACGGCTCTTCCCCGATTGGCAGCAGCCGACGCACCAGCTCGGCAGATCGATCTGAACCGTTTCCCGGCAACGAAATTGGACGATGTCGTCGTGCCTCTGCCAAGTGAGGTTTTCAATGTCTTAGATAAACTAGGCACACCCGACTGGCGCGGTGAACTGCGTAACCCGAACATAAACAATCGAGGAGAGCGAGCGCAGATCGCCCTGTTGCTTGGCTCAGTGGTGGCTGAAGGTTTTGTTGCGGTCGAAGCGACCGATCGGGAGCGAGTAAAGCAAGTTGGTCGTGACGTGTTGCAGCTCGCGCGTGCAATCGGGGTCGAAAAAACGGTTTTAGCTCGAACCAACTCGATTTTGACTAAAGCAGATTCGGACGATTGGGTGGGCGTTCGCCGCGAACTGGATGGCGCGCTTTCTGATGTAAAGAATGCGATGATCCAGTTGCGCGATGACCAGTTGGCCCATCTGGTCAGCCTGGGTGGATGGCTGCGAGGAACCGAGGTGCTCACGTCGATTGTGGGCAAGAGTTACTCAGCCGACGGTGCTGATTTATTGAATCAGCCTGATCTCCTGAAATACTTCCAAGAAAGACTAGCTGGGATGCCGCCGCGGCTACGGAACAATCAATTGGTCAGCAAGGTTCAGAAGAGCCTGGATGAAATTTCTCCACTCATCAATCAGAAGATCACACCGGCTTCCGTGAAGCGAATTCACGATATAACCGGAGATGTAGTGAAGGCGATTA
>Ga0209647_1003592_pt1 | contig 11946 bp, 13 predicted proteins | sample GraSoi_2013_60cm_FD_185827 | JGI IMG/M metagenome (GOLD analysis project Ga0209647, IMG submission 185827) | Grasslands soil microbial communities from the Angelo Coastal Reserve, California, USA - Sample 9_17_2013_60cm (SPAdes) (version 2) | ecosystem: Environmental > Terrestrial > Soil >... | reverse complement strand
CACTAAAAAATTGATTTCTGGTCCGTTGCGTTTCGCTGAACCTCGCGCTATGCGCTGCTGTGTTCGAGCAGCCAAAGCGAGCGCTTGTTGTTGAGGACGAAGCGAAAACTGCGGCCTTTCTGCGTGACGGATTGCGGGATCATGGCTGGTCGGTTGATGTGGCAAAGGACGGCTCCGAAGGTTTGCGACTGGCGCTCAAACACAATTACGATCTCCTTCTGCTCGATGTCATGCTGCCAACTCTGGATGGCTGGACCATCCTGCAGAGGCTTCGAACAGAAGGGCGCCTGGCACCCGCGATCTTTTTGACCGCCCGGGATGAACTGAGCGACCGCATCAAAGGACTCGACCTCGGCGCTGACGATTACTTGGTGAAGCCTTTCGCATTCTCTGAACTGCTCGCACGCATTCGTTCCATTCTGCGGCGCGGGCCGGATCGCCTACCAACCAACCTAAGAGTCGCGGAACTCGAAATTAATCTGGTGACGCATGTTGTCGCTCGCGGGCCAAAGCAGCTGGAACTCACCCAAAAAGAATTCGCGCTGCTGGTACTTTTAGCTCGCAACACCGGTGAAATTCTTGACCGCAAATTCATTGCTAAGGAAATTTGGAACATGGATAGCGAGGGAGATTCAAATATCGTCGATGTCGCTATCCGCCGGTTGCGTCGGAAGGTCGATTATCCTTTTCCTAAGCCGTTGATTCACTCGGTATACGGTGCGGGCTATGTCCTCGAGCAGCGCTAGCCCCGAAAGACTTTCGGGGCTAGCCTGCATGGCTCTGGCGGGCAGAATCTCCCGCTAGGCCGGGAACCACCTTCGCTCTTCAAGCTACGGCGTGTCCGCAAAGCGGGAAAGGTCGCGCCATAGCGAAGCGACGGCGGAATTCTGCTGCTTTTTTGGAGAGAAGAGTTTTAAACACTTTGTTGCGATTCCTTTTTTTAAAACACGCTCCGCGAAGCGGAGTTTGAGGAGCCGGTGGAGGGCGGCAGAACCTATTTCCTTGAAATTCGAAAGCTACCTTTCAACTAAGCTTACGGATCGGACAGGCTCTTGGTCAATCGTCGCTCGACTCGCGCTGCTGTATACCGTTCTATCGATGGTTGTACTTTGCGTGGCCGGCTTCTTTTTGTATTGGACCCTCGTCCAGAGCTTGCGCTCGGAAGAGCAAAGCATTTTGGCCGACAAGATCGCGGTGCTTCGCCAAATCCTGCGGGAGCGTCCCCAGGATCGCAATGCGTTGGAGGAAGAAATTGAATGGGAAAGTACGGCTCGCCGACAAGCGGTATACTATGCCCGCCTGATCCTCCGCGGCAGAACAATCGTCGAGTCACCCGATTTTCGCTCACTGCTCCCCTCCAACGCCGTTTTTCCACCGGCGGGATCGTCCGAGCAACCGATTGGTAAGATTACCGAATTCCGTACGTCCCAAGGCACTACTTTTCTGCTAACGGCAGCGGACGTAAACGGAGCGCCACCAAACGAGAAATACCGTTACGAAGTTGTACTCGATATTTCGAACGAACAGAGGCTCCTGACTGACTATAAAGGGAAATTGCTCTTCGCCCTAGCTCTGGCCGCCGCCATCTCGGCGCTGCTGAGCACCTGGCTCGCACATCGTGGCGTTCGACCGATTCGAGAAATTACTTCGGCTGCCCAAGCGATTACAGCCAGCGCTTTAAGCGAGCGGATTAGCACACAGAGTTGGCCACGGGAGCTGGCAACTCTGGCGGCAGAGTTTGATCGGATGCTCGAACGATTGGAAGACTCGTTTGAGCGGCTATCCCGATTTTCCTCCAACATCGCGCATGAGCTCCGCACGCCGATCAGCATTCTGATGGGTGAAACGGAGGTGGCCCTCGGACGCTCCCTAACGACGGAACAATATCGGGAGGTTCTCGCATCCAGTCTGGAAGAGTATCAGCGCCTCGCTCACCTCATCGATAGTTTGCTTTTTCTGGCACGAGCGGAGACCGCCAATCTCCAAATTCATAAATCAGATTTCGCCGCGCAAGAGTCGATATCCGCGGTAATGGAATTTTATGAACCGCTGGCAAAAGAATCGCACGTCGAACTCACAAATACGGGTAAAGCCAGGATTCGCGGCGACGAGCCACTATTTCGCAGAGCAATCAGCAACCTGCTTTCTAATGCTCTGCGTCATGTGCCGCCCGGAGGTAGCGTAACGATCGAAGCCAGAAGCGAACCGACTGCAGTCATTGTAGCGGTGAAAGACAACGGTAGTGGCGTGGGACCAAAAGATCTGCCCAAGCTTTTTGACCGATTCTATCGCGGCGAAAATTCGCCGGACGGCGTGGGCCTAGGCCTATCGATCGTGAAAAGCATTATGAGCCTGCATCATGGAACCGTCCAAGTCACCAGCGAGCTTGAAAAAGGTACGACGGTTATTTTGCGGTTTCCGGTTGACGATATTCAGATTCGGTAGGGACGCGCGTCCCTGCCGAATTATCCCATCGTTCAATTTGCGTGACCGCCCACTGCGCCAGCACTGTTCCGAACGCATTATATTAGTGTTTCTAACTGCAACACATTCTCTTGAGGGAGTTTCCGTTCAAACCTGAAGATGACATTCCGGCCATGGTTTCGTTCGAATGTTACTGAAAATTCACAATAACCGACCGGAATTCTTCTACCCCGTGGATTTGGTTAGGAAGGCGGCCGCTCTGCCTTTTGAGCGACTCAATCGCTCTTGATTTAGCGTTGGAGTTAGCCGCTCAAAAGCACGCGTTTCGCGATCATGGAAGAATTCATATGTTCATGCCCAACCAGAACCCCCTGCTCCGCCTGGCTTTGTCCAGCGCGGTTGCGCTCTCTTCGCTGGCGACTCTCTCGCCGGCGATCGCTGACCAAGGTACTTTCTTACCTTCGGGAGTGACAATCACCCCTACGGCTGCCCCCAAAACTACCTACGAGGCTCTAAATCCCGAGCTTGCAGAGTTTCCGAATTTCATCGCCGGAGGCGCTCTCAGCACAGCGAAGAGTCCGGATGGAAAAATCTTGCTCGTGTTGACCGGCGGTCACAACAACTTGACTGACAGCAAAGGAAATTCGTTTAACAACGAATACATCTTTGTCTTCGACATCACCGGAGGCAAACCGGTCAAGAAACAGGTCCTCCAGGTCCCGAACGCTTTTGTTGGAATCGCGTTTGATCCGACTGGGCAAACCTTCTATGTCGCAGGCGGTGGCGACGACAATATCCACACGTTTACGATCCAAAACGGCCAATGGGCTGAGTCCGGGACTCCAATCAAGCTCGGTCATACCATCGTCCTTAATGGCCAGACCGTAGGCAATGCGGTTGCTCTTTTTCCGGGCGATTTACCAGGTGTCGCCGGTGGAATCGATATTACCCAAGACGGGAAAACGCTGTTGCTTGTGGTGATGATATCGACCAGGTCGCTGTTATCTTCGGTGACGTAGAGATAGCTCTGAGTCTTATCCAGGATCGTTTTAAGCGGGTTGCCGGCAACTTCGATACGAGTGACGATTTTCGGGGCCGTAACGGTCGTGAAATCGACCACCACCACCTCGCGATCGCGCGCGCTGGAGACATAGGCTGTATTATTCCCTTTGACGCTTACCCAGAATGGGTATTCCCCGCCGGCAACGCCTGAGTCCGCCGAATTATTCTTACGCGGACGAAGATCCAGTTCCTTCACAACTTTGCGGGTAGCCAAGTCGATGAACGAGATCGACTCATTGTTGTAGTTGGTAACCACCAATGAATTGTTGCAGAGCGTTATCGCTAGTGCGCCAGACAAATTCGAGTATGACAAAGTCCTGACCTACCGCGGGAGCGCTCCCAACAGTGCAGCGTTATCAGCGGATGGCAACACCCTTTATGTCACGCTGGGCGGCACCAACGCGATCTCGGTCATTACCGGAATTCCCTTTCACCCGGAAGTAATAGGTTTGATTCCGGCCGGCTTCGAACCAAACGCCATTACGCTTAGCAACGATGGCAAGTATGCTTACGTTGCCGACGGCAAAGGGGTGACGGGCCCGAATCCCGGTTATACCTATTTCAACCAACAGGATCCCAACCAGTACGTAGAAGAGCTGCAGAAATCGTATCTGCAGAGCTTCCCCATACCGAGCGAGCAACAGCTTAATGGTCTCACCAAGAAAGTTGCAGAAAACAATGGGTTCACCGCTAAACTGAGCGGGACAGAAGCGAATTTGATTAAGGAGCTGCAACATCGCATCAAACACGTGATTTACATCGTTAAGGAAAACCGCACGTACGATCAGGTCCTCGGTGACTTGGACCGAGGTAACGGCGATCCTACTTTGGTGGATTTCGGGCAAGAGATCACCCCAAAACTATCACGCGATCGCCAGGCAGTTTGTTGATCTGGATAACTTCTATAACACGGGCGATGTTAGCGGTGACGGCCACATCTGGAGCTTTGGTGGTCGCGAGAACGATCTCTCAGCGATCAGCATCCCGCAAAACTACTCCAGTCGGGGTGCGGCCTACGACTCGGAAGGTCAAAACCGTGACATTAATGTGGGTCTGCCCGATCAACCATCACGTTTGAAATTGGTTCCGATCGGCCCGACCGATCCGGACGTTCTGCCAGGGACAGCTGACGTAGGGGCCGTCGATGGGCCCGGCGATGATGATATTCAGAAAGGCTACATTTGGGATTCGGTCGCCCGCGCAGGTAAGACCTTCCGAAATTATGGCTATCATTGCGATCAAACGGAGTATTTCTTGCCTAATGGTCAGGCAACGCCGCTTGAGCGGGATCCATTCTCTAAGAAGCTTCGCGTTGGCTTTCCGTCTCGGGTTGCGCTCCTCAACGACACTGATCCCTATTTTCGCAGCTTTGACACCAGCTTCCCCGACTTCTGGCGGGAGAAAGAATGGGAACGGGAATTTGACGATTACGTGAAGAAAGGTAACCTCCCGGCACTCTCGACGGTCCGCCTCATGGAGGACCACATGGGCTCGTTCACTTCAGCGCTTGACGGCGTTAACACTCCGGAGATCCAGCAAGCCGATAACGACTATGCGGTGGCCAAACTCATCGAAAAAGTGGCGAATAGCCCCTATAAGTCTGACACCTTAATCTTCATTCTGGAAGATGATTCCCAGGACGGTGCAGACCACGTCGATTCGCACCGATCGACCGGGTATGTGGTCGGACCGTACGTGAAGCACGGTGCCGTGATACCGGAGAAGTACACCACCGTCAACATGCTTAGAACGATTGAAGATGTCCTCAATGTCGACCATGTGGAAATTCTCACCGCTTCAGAAAAACCGATGACGAAAGTCTTCGACCTGAACCAGCGGGAATGGACGTACGATGCCGCGCCCTCGGCTTACTTGTACAACACCCAATTGCCGTTGCCCCCGCGATTAGCAAAGAATAAGTCTATTCCGAAACCGACCCATGACGCGGCTTACTGGGCAGAAAAGACGAAGGACCTCGATTTTACGCGTGAAGATAAGGTCAATCCGGCCAAGTTTAATCGAATCGTCTGGGAAGGTCTGCACGGTAATAAGCCATATCCGACTGTCCGCAGCGGACTCGACCTCCGCCGCAACCGTTCCCTGTTATTGAAGAAAGCCGATATTAACGCCGCGCTCAACCGGCTCACGTTTTATCATCTGCCATAGCGCCGGAAAGCCTCCACGAGTTGGTATTGCCTTTCCCGCGAGACTTTATTAGCCTCGCGAGCAACCTACGCCCATGAACGAGATCTTTATTCTAGTGGTTGCTGTCTGCGGCTTTAGCGCTGTTAGCCAGGCAGCCATCCTAGCCCATCGCCATTTGCTGCTATCTTGGCCGCTGCAAGGAGTAGAATGGAAGAGCACAAGCCGAAAAAAGGTATGCCCAAAGCGATGGCCAGCCAGCATCCTCCCGTTGGCGGTAGAACAAGCCCGGGTCCAACGTATTGAGGCCCTGTCTGGCTAGAATAGAACGCTGTAAAAAGGCCCCCGATCAACCAATAGAGTCTCCCCCCTCTCGCCAATGGCAACCAGGTAGGTGAACTAACAAAGTAACAACGAAAAACGAAAAAACGATAATGAATCAGGAAAGTAGAAAAACAGGATTAACGGCAAGTGGTTTAGGAAAGGTCGCGCTAATCTGCTCGGCTTTGATCACACTTGGTTTCGCGGGTTGTTGCACCGAAACGAAACCGGCCCCGGCACCGGTAGAGGGAAAAGCGCCAGTAAAATAACGGCGCATCACTAAGTCCAGGTTCTAACGGATTAGGATAAGGAGCGCTCGGCGTATCGTCCGAGCGCGGCAAAAGGCGCGTGAATTGAAGTCGACGCGCCTTTTGCGTCTAGTATCCTGTCCGCGAAATCACACGCAATTCTGGAGCTCCGTGCTTATTGCGCGCTAGACAACCGTGAATCAGACGCTTCCGCTGCCTCTCCCATCCGCCGCCGCAATTGGGCCAGGACATCCCCAACCGCCTTGGTGCGCCCGAAAAAGATGGGCGCATGCTCAAAATCAAAAGCAGCCAAGCCCCGGAAAGGACTCGCACCCACCCAATGCGGCTGCAGGATGGTTTCCGTTCGCCGGCTGGTCCACCGCTTCGGCAGTTTTTGTTCGATTAGCTTTTCCAGGTGCTTCTCCAAGAGCGTTTCGAACTGACCCAGGTCCCGATAGTTAGTAAATGCTCCCTTTACTTCCCCAGTCACCGGATCTTGACAGTATTCAGCGACGAAGCGCTTCAACGCCTTCAATTGATCGACCATCCTTTGGAATTCGGAATCAGGAAACTCTGGCCATGCTCTTGGAATCGGATTCTTAGCCGCTCAATGACGCGGCCAGCGATTTGACGCTCGGTATCTACGTCTCCGGGGGACGAAACAAAGATGCGCAAATGCGGTAATGAATGAGACAGCGGACTGTTAAATGCATCGAGAACGGCAAAAGGTTCCGTGTTCACCAGTAGAAAATGACCAGGAAAAGCCCGCCGACATCCGCCCCACGCAAAGCGATACAACGCGACTTTCGCCGGAAGATGAACCGCCAATCGGCATCCATTTCCCACCGTTATAACCGGCGGTATTTGGCGTCAGCAAGGAAATAGGGTCACAGCTTTTGCCGCGCCACGACTAGCGAAACGAGCCGGTTAGAAAAGATTCGGGCTTCGGTCGCAACTTGGAGCGGACAAGGACGCATTTTCGCCCATTTGTCGCCGAATTCTGAGTTTTGACTCCGGACGCCAGTATTTGGTGAAGCCCAAATCGCGAGTGTGCGGGGCCGATCCTCGCGCAAAAATCCGGTCGGTTTCGCCCTATGGTTAAAAATAGTTATAATGTTTATGATTTTTCGGTCGATAAGTCGCCTACGGATCATTTTTTCTGCAAGAATCTCTCTAATTACCGTCTTAAAAGCGAAAAACTTAACTTTCTCATAATCGAGACCCGAGATTTATAACCGCTAAAAATAACTAGTGAAGTTCGAAAAAACTGTTAAACAGAACATCACCGCATCCAATGATCACCAAAAAGCTGCTCCGCTCCTTCCTCTTGGGAACGCTTTGTTGCTTGCCGGTGACCGCGCTTCTCGCGCAGAATACCCCGAATTACGGCACGTGGGGGTTTGACTCCCATAAGCTGTCAACGGCCCAGACGGCACCCGATTCGGATCCGACAGACTACCAGCAGATTTATAGTTTGCTGATTACGATGGCGAATCGGTGGAACGCCCACGATTTGGATGGATTTCTCAACGTATTCTGGAATTCCCCAGACCTACTGATTGTAGTCGAAGGGGAGCAAATGAAGGGCTGGGCCGATTTCAGTGCAACCTACCACCGGGGGTACGTCGATCGCGAGGTCATGGGTTCCCTTATCCCGGATCGAATTCAAATCCAGATGGTAACCTCCGACGTGGCAGTTGCGCTCGATTGGTGGTCTATGCAGCAACCGAGCAGAAAGGTTTTCGGAACGACCACCGCGACCCTACGAAAATTTTCGGACGGATGGAAAATCGTTGTATGCCACACCAGCTTCGTGGAGCCGTGAGCTGGCCCTCGGTTCTGAAGAAACCGTCCGGACTTTTCCGAGCGATACCCGAGCAAAGCAAGTTCGCAGATTACGCTTCTTGAGCATACCTTTGTTACGTTTGTGGGGCGGGTTTGCTATCCAGACTTAGCGCGCCATCTACTTACTATTTGTGACTAGAGAAAGTACAGCACTCCGCACCGGGCGCCCGCAAATCAGGCGACTGGGATAGGTGCTTGGACTTTTGCAGCATCGGAGTTTGTACTTCTTTCGTTCCCTTCGTCCAGATTTCGAACGTGCCGACCAGTCTCTGTTCCGAGAGGCAGCATAGCATAGCTGTCACTGAGGTATTTCGTAAGTTGGGCCACCGGGCTCGATGCTTCAGCCTTTGCCCCATTGGAGTTTGTACTTCTCTCTTTCTCCGCGTCCAGATTTCGAACGTGCCGACCGGTTTCCGTTCCCAACGGCAGCATTGCGAATTTTGTGGCTCTGACGCTCGATTTAAGATCGCCGGTTCTGATTGCCGTCGACAAGACCGACAGGTTTCCAGTCAGCGGCAAGAATGCTACGGGACCTTTACCAGTCGGGGGCAAGAATGCGACGGGACCTTTGCCGGTCGGCGGCAAGAATGCTACGGGACCTTTACCAGTCGGCGGCAAGAATGCGACAGGACCTTTGCCGGTCGGCGGCAAGAATGCTAAATTCGCAGTATCATCTCCGCAAAGGCTAAGCTCCGAGGTAGGGTTGAACTGATCCGCGAGTTTTCCGACTTGACTACTAGCGCTGGTTTCGCGCCCGAGGGTGATCGCCACGCTAACGGTGGCTAAGAGCAGGATTAATTTATTTCTCATACAAGCAACTTCCGATTACAGGATGCACTGGCAAAGGCTATCGTATTCTGGTATTTATTGAAATTACGATTCTTACAGATGAGGCCCTCTTGCCAGAAATGCATAACCGACGCCTAGAATGGGGGTCGATTTCGCACTTGCAAACGTTCGTGTTGCAATTTTGAGACTCAAGAGAAAAATCGCGTCCTTGATAATTTTTATACATTGACTTCAGGAGCAACTGCCCCAAACAGCAACTTGCCCGGGTTTTGAACAGACACTTGATGACTTGAAAACGTGGCCGATCCGAGCGGTCGTTTTCCCCTTACTCTGCGCTCTTTTGCCGCTAATGGCCGAAAAACAACAAAACCCGCGGACTTTCGGCCGTGGGTTCGGTTCACTAAAGAAATAAATCGGTGCTATTTCTTGAGGTATTGAGACGCGAGTTGAAAGACCTCGTTAAGCAGCGCGCCCCCGTTTTGTCCGCCCAAAAAATGATTCAGGACCTGATTCGGAGCTTGCGGGCTGGTTTGATGAGTCCCGGTCGCCAGCAACTGCATGATCACCGGGATGACCAGCGGCAAGGCAGTCAAGATCATTTGGCTGTTAAGACCGGTCGCCTGCGAGATTTGATTGATTATCCCGTTAAAGCGATCGGCACCGAAAAGGTTTTGCAACTCCTGTACACCCACTCCGGGCTGAGAAAGGTCTGTCACGGTCTGTTGAGCGGCGGCGGCGCCCTGAGTCTGCTTTTGCTCATTCAGCACGTCTTGCAAGTGAGGTCCAAGCACACTCAGCATCGGTTTAATCTGTTGTTCGGCCCCTTGGAGCCCGGGAATCATGCCGGCAATGCTCGCCAGGCTTTGCAGATCCTGATTACTTCCGGTATGCTGAGGACTTTGAATGGCGCTGATGATTGAGTCGAAAAAGCTCATGGCGATCGCTCCCTTCTAGGTGATCCGCGAAGGAACCGCAAGTAGTTGTTCCAGGCTTGAATTCAAAAGTAGTGCTCCGTATTTATGTCATCCAAAATCATCTAAATTTTTCGATCGCCCGTCCGTCTATAATAGGTTAGCGGGGTATTTGATTTTTTCGTTTCTTCAGGATATGCCGGGATCAGCACGAACATCAGCTAAATGCTTTCTTTTAAGCGCTGCGCTCGCCTTTTTGGCGCCTGGTGCGAATGGACAATCGTTTCCGACAGGTAATCCGTTCGAACCAGAGATTGAAGCATTACAAGCCAAGTTAATTGATCCGCCGCCTCGACCCATTGTGTTCTACGGCAGTTCATCCATTCGGCTCTGGAGCACACTATCTCAAGATCTCCCTGACTACGCTGTCTTGAACTGCGGCTTTGGCGGTTCTCGGCTCACCGATTGCCTCTATTTTGCTCCCAGAGTAATTGCTCCTCTCAAACCGTCGGCTGTGGTCATTTACGCGGGTGATAATGATCTGGCTAGCGGAGCGGCCCCGGAACAAGTCTTTGATTCATTCCGCCAACTTTTTTTCGCGTTGCGAATGTCATCGCCGGATATGCCAATCGCGTTTGTTTCAGTCAAGCCGTGCCCGGCACGATTCAGGTACATTCACAATATCGAACGGTTCAATCAATTGGTGGATGCCTTTCTTGGGACCCAATCGAATACCGATTATATCGATATCTTTTCCGATTTGCTTGGTCCTGACCATCAACCGATCGTTTCGCTCTTCCGGAGCGATCAGATCCATTTGAGCCAAGCCGGCTACCAAATTTTGCGGCGCGATATCTCCGAGTATCTGCATGACGAGTTCCCCAAGAAACTGACCGCGCAGTGATTTCAGTATGGAACGCCCGTCGTCCGGACGCTGAGCCTCGGAAAGTAGTCACTTACGCTTAGAGCGAAACGGCTATCCGCAAGAGCCAGTCTGCTGGTTGTCTCGATAGCCTTGGTGTGATAAAAGGAGTCGATGCCGACACAGTCGATCGCTCTGATCGGAGATTATGATCCCGATGTCCATGCACATCGAGCCATTCCCTGGGCGATCTCAATTGTGGTTTTCGAATTCCCACTGCGCGGCCCAGTAAGAATTCGGTAGTGACCAATTTGAGCATCGCCCGTCTTCAGGTTTCGTACAACGCCAGGACGAAAATGCAAAACGCACGTAACTATACGGCTCAAAGGCCTTTGGAAGCAACTCTCCTCGAGAGAGTCAAGGTAATTCGAATCTGGCATGAGAATTGCCCTAAAGAGAAATAACTGATGAAACGACTGGTCGAACTCGACGTGTTACGCGGCTTCCTGCTGCTCATGATGGTCGTCAACCACGCTCCTTCGCCGCTGCGCCGCATTACCGATCAGCCGCTTGGATTTTTTTCGACCGCAGAGGGATTTGTATTCGTTTCAGCTTTTCTAGCCGGATTGCTCTTCCAAAAGCGGACGGAGACGAAGGGATTCGCGGCCGCACGTAGCGCGACTTTTCTGCGCGCGTTCCGAATCTATCAGGCGCACCTGGTGACCGTTTTCTTTATCTTTTTCTTTGGCGGCATTTTTCTCTCCGAACTGCCGGGCGTACAAAACATTCTCTCTCAATTTTTTGCGAACCCGGCCGCCGCGATTGCTGGCTCGGCGGCGCTTCTGTTCCAGCCGCCATTGCTAGACATTCTGCCGATGTACATTGTGCTCTCCTTTCTCACTCCGCTCGCTTTTTGGGCCGGCAACAAGTGGGGATGGATGAAGGTATTCCAGGTCAGCATGGGAATTTGGCTGGTTTCCCAATTTCGAATCCAGGATTATCTGATTAAAGGCATCCAGGATGTCTCGTTTATTCATTTCGGTCCGTTTGACCTCTTCTCCTGGCAGCTGATCTGGATTGGCGGCCTCATATTCGGTCGTTCACTGCAGGAGCGGAAACCAGTCTTGGAAATGCCCCGGGCTGCAGAGTTTGCGCTCCTCCTGATTGCCGTTGTCTTTCTGGTTTGGCGTTGGATTTGCATCTACGTTGATGTCGATCCAGGCAGAGCCTCCTGGTTCCTCGATAAATGGCATCTTGGTCCATTGCGGGTGCTGAACTTTTTTGCGGTCGCGTGGTTCGCCGGCAAGCTTCTGCCGCACCTGCGCAAGTGGACTCTGGCACT
>Ga0209647_1003590_pt1 | contig 11948 bp, 10 predicted proteins | sample GraSoi_2013_60cm_FD_185827 | JGI IMG/M metagenome (GOLD analysis project Ga0209647, IMG submission 185827) | Grasslands soil microbial communities from the Angelo Coastal Reserve, California, USA - Sample 9_17_2013_60cm (SPAdes) (version 2) | ecosystem: Environmental > Terrestrial > Soil >... | reverse complement strand
CTGGCCATGTGGACCAAATCCGAAGGGGCCAAAGAAGCGCTGGATCTCGTCCTGGTCGCCGCCGGACATCTGTTGATGTTTGGGCTTGGACGCGACTGACACGTTCACTACTGCCGGAGTCACGTGGGCCGCTAGTTTTTCCATCGCTTGGTCAAGGGCGCTGATGGCGCTCACACTGTTGTCGTCTAGGGCCGCTGCTGCCGGTGCAGGGACAACGCCGGCTGCGCTTGCCGCCGCGGGTTTAAGGATTTCGTAGCTCCCGAAAGACGCCGTCAACGCCAGCGCCAATATCGCGGCCCACGTCCTGCGTTTCGAGATAATTTCCCAAAGCTCTATCAGGTTTTTCATTTTCAACTTCATCTCCATGTTTTTTGATTGCGGAATAAACAGTTACAACTAGTTATTTAGTTTTTGCGGACCAGAGAACTACATCGCCTCTGGCCCGGCTAAAATCCCCTAAATTTTGCGCGGAACTTGCTTTGCCGGCCTCGCCGACGTCACACTGATCTCCACCACGTGCATCTGCCACTGTTGCACCGCAGAGTCTTGCGTCCTCTGCGTCACCACCATCACAAACTCTTCACGCACCGTAACAAACTCCGGCATCGACTGCGGCGGCTGATTGTCTGCCAAAAGCGTCTGCTGGTTGCTCTTGTCCGCGACCGCCGGTTTCGGCGCGCTGTTGCGACGGCCGCGCACCGCGCGTTTAGCAGCAATTGCCTTCTGTGGACCGTCATTCGTCTTCAATGCTGCATCCCAGGCCCTAACTTTGGGCTCAGTCGTAGGCTCGGCAGACGCGCCACCAAAACTTGCGCGCTGCAATTTCACCTGTCCCGCGGCCATCGACGGCGCTGAGACAGCCGACGCCACCGGCGCATCGTCCGCAAAACCAATTAATTCGGGCGCCTGCGACGCGGCGAACGTACACAGCCCCGCCGCCACAACCACCACAGGAATTGCAGGTTTCCAAACTCCAGTCGTCTGTTGCCGATTCGGGTCCAGGATCTTCGCCACCCGCACGGTCAACTGGCGCACGCGGCTCACCGCGGCCTGGGCCAGGGCAAGCTGCCGCCGAAGAAAACTTCTCTCCGCAACATGCGCCAGACACTCCGCATAACCGCGCGGCGTACCGGACTGGGCCAGCACCGCGTCGTCACAGGCCATTTCGCGGTCCAGCGAGAGTTTCCGTTCAATCCACCACACGCTGGGTACAAAGAACAGCAGTGCTTTTACGATTTGCTGCGCCAGATTGGTCCAGTCATCGCGCCGGCGCAGGTGCGCCAGCTCGTGCAAGACAATGTATTTCAGCTCCTCCGCCGGGGTCTCTTTCAGCAGCCACTCCGGCAGCACAATCGCCGGCTTGAAGAAGCCAATCGCTGTGGGCACTTCCAGCCGTCGCGACACCAAGATGGCCAAAGGCCGTGAGCGCCTGAATTCTTCTATCAAAGCCATCAATTCAGGATTGAGTGATCTCCAATCGACCACAGCCGATTCTGAACGCAACCTGCGCACCTGCCACGTGGCCAGGGCCACACGTGCGAGTCCCGCCAGGGCAATCGCCGCCCAGGCCACAAAAACGTACACCGCCCATGAGGTTGAGATCGTAATAACAGCCTCTGCCGGCCGAGCCACGCTTGCCGCATGGCTTGAATGCAAGCCAATCAGAGGCAACGCCGCCGTAATCAGCAACGTTGAGAACCACACCGCAAAGCTGGTGCGGGAATCTCTCTTGGGCAAAAACCGGAGCAGAAACCATACAACAAGAGCCAGCAGCGTACCTATGCCCAGGCTGAAGAGTAATCGCTTAGCGGCAACAGAAGCTATCCAGTGAAGATTCGCGCCAGCGCTCATGGCTTCTCTCTCCCTTCTTGCAGAACTTGGCTTATGCGCTCGAGCTCGTCGGCGTTGATGCTCTTGTCTTCCAGAATATTCAGCAGCAGTAATTCATGGGAGTTCTTGAAAAATCGGCCAACCAGGTTTCTGATTTCGAACCGCGTGGCTTCCTGCTTCCCTACCAGTGGCATATAAAGATGGGCCCGGCCTTCTTTTATGTGTTGCACATAGCCCTTCTTCTCCAGAATGCGGATCGTGGTCAACACGGAGTTGTAGGCCAGCAACGGTTTTGGCGGCAGGGTCTCCAAAATGTGATGGACCGTGGCCGAACCTTTCTGCCATAACACTTCCATCAGTCGCAGTTCGGCTTCAGTCAGGGTTGGCGATTTTTTCGGCGGCAATTCCCTTTGCTCCTCGTCCAGGCTGAGAGATTTCCCTTTGTCTATTTAGACGCAGCAGAATAAAAAATGGTAACTAATTATTTAGTTATTTTCAAATGAGATGGCTAAAATCAATCTAAAGCTTTCTTTTTCAATGATTTGTAAATAGTCTAGGCAGGGTTGCAATCCAACCGACTTTCGGCCGAGCGACAAAAGCGTGCAACACTGCAAACCCGGCCAGGAGCCGGGCAACGCGCAAGAATCAAGCGAGCCCGCAGGAGAGGCACAGAAATGACCACGCACAAACGGTCCACACCGATTGCTAGTCCAACGAAACCGAGCGCCGTCAGGCGCGAACAGAAGTTAGCCCACGCTGAGGCGAGCGAACGCGAAGCCGGAAGCGTGGGTTACCGCCAGAATCAAGGAGAGCCCCATTCAGGGGCAGCACTGGGTTCCTACCGGCCAGCCTCCCTCACCTTCTCAAAGCGTCCTCGATGTTCCTGGATGAGCTTGCTGAGCTGCACCTGCAACGCATTTACTGACTCAAACAATGCTGAAACACCGGTGGTTTGCCAGGTAACTTCTTTCTGGCCGATGTCGGCAGACAGGTCTTTTAGCATCTGGTTTGACCGGCGCAGCCGCTCGGCCACAAGAAATGACATGACCCCGGCGGGGTCCTGGTTTCTTTCACGTGCGTTTAGTAATTCGCTGACCGTCCAGGCTGTCAGGCGGGCGTTGTCCAGCACATAGCGGAACTCCTGCAACTGCAGCGCCTCAGGTGCCGTTCCCGACTTAAGTTCAAGGTCGATCGAGCGTAGCTCCGTGGAGATTCGGCGCAGACGCTCTGAGAGCGTGCCCGACAACACATCCGTCATAACCCAAGTACCTCATTACACGACAAGTTACCGCAATTTAGTCGCCGGGGTACATTAAAAAGATCACAGGGGTGCCTAGGTAGTGATTACTTTCGTGACCTTAGCCGTGCCATGGGAACTTAGAGGCGATCGCGTGCTTCCCTGACAAAGACGAGTTCTCATTTGTGGCTAGCCATTTGCAACATTGGGCTCGACTCACATGTCTCGTTCGACCCCGTTAGTGAGCCTTGAATTCGACCATCACCACAGTCAGATCGTCGTGCGGCTCGCGCTTACCTGACCTGTCACACCACTCTGCCACGTGCTGTACCACGGTATCGCAAAAGTCCCTGGCAGACAAGGCCGCGTTGACGGCAAGAAATTCCTGCAGCCGGGCCGCGCCGAACTCTTCGCCCGCCGGATTCGGCGCTTCCAGGATCCCGTCTGTATAAAGCAGGCAACGATCGCCGGGCGAGAAGCTGGACTTGACGGTCGCATACTGGCATTCGGGAAACGCGCCAAGAAAAAGCCCATTCTCCTCGATCGACTCAACTCTTCTCTCCCCTGCCCTCCAGACCAGCAGCGGAGGATGCCCCGCCCCCGCATAAGCCAGCTCCCGTTTTCCAACGTTCAGAAAGAGATATCCTGCGGTCACGAACTGCCCTTGCATATTTCCGTAGAGAATTGAATTCAGTCCGGTCAGGACCTGGGCTGGAAGGTCAGCCTGCCCGGCCTGGGAACGTATCGCAATCTTCACCATGGAAGCGGAGAGCGCCGCGGGAACGCCATGGCCTGACACATCGGCAACCAGCACTCCAAGCTCGCGTCCGTCTTTGATCAGAAAATCGTAGAAATCTCCCGCGACAGATGTGGCCGGCACATATCGCGCGGCGATTTCGAGTTCGGCGACACGAACATCGTCGCCGGGCAAGAGCCCTGTTTGAATCCGCCGGGCAATTTCCAGCTCCTTGCTTATCGAAATCAGACGCTCTTCGCTACGCAAGGTCTGGCTCGCGGCCACGTAGCCCAGACAACCCAGGAAGAAGGCAAAGCCGGCGAACTCAAGTTTGGAATTGCCGGCGATCAAGCGCACGTCAACTGCGTTGGTATAGGCGGCGAACGCTGCAAACACGATGACCCCGGTGCGTACGATCCAAAGTTCGCGGTTCGCCTTTCTGCGGGGCAGAAACAGCATGACCAGCAGCAAAGGCATCAGCCCCAGTACCATGAGGCTGTTCGCGGCGTCGGCAAGGTCTCGTCGCAGGTTCAGCAGGCGCGCCGTGAGAATAAAAATTTGCAGGACGAGTGTTACCGCAACAATCCAACCCGCCGCTCTCTTCCATTGCGGGGTTACCGTCTCCACAAAGAACAAGATGAAGGGCAGGACTATAAAGCTGGTAATGAACCAGTCCAACCGCAGCAAAAGACCTGTGTGCTGCGGAATCAAATAAGCCATCGTGGCGGTGGTCGCAATCAGGCGCACCCCATACATCAGTGCGGCAAGACCAAAATAGAGCAGTGACGAGCCTTGCCGCCTGGCTCGGGGAAGCCACAACAGACACGCAGCCGCCCCGCATGCGCTAAAAATCGTTCCCAGCAGCAGACGCACCGCATCTGCTTTTACGATCTCTACCGGCACCGCAGGGTTCATGGCCGAAATCATACACAATCGCCGGCGCAGCTTATTCCTCCACTTTGTTGTACCGTAGTAGATGACGGAGAAGTGAGCGAATGAACAAAACCGAACTGCCGGAACCATGGCTGCGAGGTACTCTGACGGATGTCCCTTCGCTGCAGCGGGCGGTGCTGCACGCGCTGGAACTGGCCAAAGAGGACCTGGAGCGCTGGTGTGATGGCATGAGTGATGACGAATTGAACCACCGCCCGGGCGGGATCGCGCCCGTAGCATTTCATCTGCGGCACATCGCGCGCAGCATGGACCGTTTGCTCACCTATGCCGAAGGCAAGCAGCTCTCCGCCGAGCAGATTGGCGTCATGAAGCTGGAGATGGATCCGGTCGCGAAACGCAACGAACTGCTGGCGGAACTGGCCGTCGCTTTTGCCAAGAGCATAAAGAGGATTCGCGCCTTCTCGCCCCAGCAAATGGAAGACGAGCGCAAGGTTGGCAAAAAGGAATTGCCGACATCGGTGGGAGGGTTGCTGGTCCACGTGGCCGACCACACGCAACGGCACGTTGGCCAGGCCATTACCACGGCGAAAATCGTATTGGCGGAGCTGCGATGAAATCGTCACAGAAAAACCAGGGAATGTCGATGGCAGCCACTGAGAAACCCTCTCCTTCCGCCGCTCCCGTGCAGCGCATTCTGGCGGCGGCCCGCTTCGCCGCGGAAAAACACGCCCAGCAAAAACGTAAAGGAGTTACCGGCGAACCTTACCTCAATCACCTGATCGAGGTTGCGGAATTGATCGCCGCCAGCAATGACGTCCTGGATACCGAACTCGTGATGGCGGCCCTGCTTCACGATACGGTTGAGGACACGGGCGTGACGCTTGCAGAGTTGGAAGAACATTTCGGCGCCGACGTCGCCGGCCTGGTGGCCGAGGTCACTGACGATAAATCGCTTCCCAAAGAAACGCGCAAGCGCCTGCAGGTGCAGAACGCACCCAAAAAATCGGAGCGCGCGCAAACACTCAAGCTCGCCGACAAGATCTCCAATCTCCGCTCCATTCTTGCCAGTCCGCCTGTGGGCTGGAACCTGGAACGCAAGCGGCAATATTTTGATTGGGCAAAGCAAGTGGTGGACGGCCTGGGCTCGCCCAATCGTTTTCTCAAAACAGAATTCGATAAGACCTACCAGATGATTTCCCAACTCAAAGAAACCTAGCCATCCTCGGCGCTTTTTTTCGCATCGCCGCGGGCCGCATTTTTACTGACGAAATCCAGCTCTGGATATCGCGCAGATTGCATCGAATTTAGAAGTTATGCAGATGAGCGCGAACAAGGTGATGTTGTTGCTCGGTCTTTTCTGTCTCCTCGGTGGGACCGGCAACCTTGTGGCGCAAGAGGAAACCGGTCCGCAGATCACAAAGTTTATTGCAGACGTGGACGGATCAGCGCTCTTTGCTCCTGCTCGGCTGATTGATTCCTCTGAACTCGTGCTTCGCCTGGGCCAGCAGATTCGCACCACCGATCTGGATTGCTCTCACTTCGTGCAATTCCTGTTTGAGCAGGCTGGGCTCTCCTATGGCTACGCGCCTTCACGCATACTCTATGAAGGCATGGAAGGATTCAAGCGGGTGTTCCGGCCGGAGCCCGGTGATTTGATCGTCTGGCCGGGACACGTGGGCGTGGTCGTGGACCCGGATGAAACCACTTTTGTCAGCGCTCTGCGCTCCGGCGTGAAAACGTCATCCTATACTTCGCGCTACTGGAAGCGGCGTGGACGCCCACGCTTCTTCCATTATCTTGGTGGACCAGCCAATCCTGAAGGTCGACAGCAGGTGCTTTCCACCGAGCGAGCCAGCCGCACGGCATCAGGCGCCGAATAAGCACCCAAGGCGGCCTCGTTTTCAGCCTTCTGCTTTTGCCCAAAAGATTTGTCCTCAGCGCGAAGAACCAGCCGTGGACAGCGTAGCGGGCGCTAGTGCTTGCTGCTGATACCATTCTACCGTGCGTCTGAGGCCCTCTTCAAAACTTACTGCTGGGGAATAACCAATGTGCTTTTGTGCCAGACTGATATCGGCCAGCGAATGCTTCACATCCCCGGTGCGCGGCGGGGCATATCTGGGCGCGGCAGCGAAGCCGATAATGCCTTGTAACATCTGGTAGATTCCGTTTAAAGAGTATCGCTTTCCCGTTGCAATGTTGAACACGCGGCCCGCCACTTCGGCAGCCGGCGCGGAGCACGCCAGCAGGTTTGCCTGCGCCACGTTCTCAATGTAAGCGAAGTCCCGGCTCTGCTCCCCATCGCCAAAAATCGTCGGGGCCTCGCCGTGCAACATCTGCGTAATGAACTTTGCCAGCACAGCCGAGTATTCTGAATTGGCGTCCTGGCACGGGCCAAAAACGTTGAAATACCTGAGACAAACCGTCTCCAGCCCATAGATGGAGGAGAACACCTGCATGTAGTACTCGCCCGTCAGTTTTTGCACAGCGTACGGAGAGATCGGGCGAGGCGCCATCTCTTCCCGCTTGGGAAGCGTCTCACTGTCGCCGTAAGCGGAGGAGGACGCTGCATAGATGACGCGCTTTACCCCGGCATCGCGGGCGGCGATCAGCAGGTTCAAGGTGCCTGCCACGTTTACAGCATTCGTCAGTTGCGGATCGGCGATTGACTTCGGTACGGAAGGCAGGGCAGCTTCATGAAAAATATACTCAATTCCCTGGCACACCGTCGCGAGCGCTGCTGAATCCAGCACGCTGGCCTCGTGGAAATCCAGACTGGTCTTGAATCCCTCGATGTTTCCCCATTTTCCCGTGGAGAAATCATCGAGTCCGCGGACAGTCTCTCCCTGCGCGATAAGTTTTTTTGCGATTGCGGAACCGATGAACCCGGCGACGCCGGTAACTAAGTAATTGGCCATGGGGGTCCTTTTCTGAAACTGGGGCGTAAGTGGCCGGGCCCGTCGCCAGGCCCGGTCACTCAGCTCGGGTCTAGTTGGCTGCAGAGCGCAGTGCCAGGTCTCGTCCGGCAACGGGAGACAGGCCGTGTTGTTTGATTTTGTACAGCAGTGCCTTGTAGCTGATATTCAAGTGGGCCGCGGCCCGCTTCCGGTTCCAGTTTGTGTTCTCTAGCGCCCTCTGGATTTCCTTGGCCTCAGCATCGTCCTTCAAGCTGCGGACCATCGCCTTGAGTCCTACGCGTAGCGAAGAAGGCGCGGTGCCGTCGCCCTGCTCGAAATCGGCGCCTCGGCTTTTCATCTGCAATTCGTCGATGGCAACGTTTTCGTCCTCCAGCACCAGATAACGTTTAACAAAGTTTCCAAGTTCCCGCAAGTTTCCCGGCCAGTGGAAGCGCAGGCATTCCTGGACGAGTTTCTCCGAAATAGGCAGCGGGTTCTTGCCGAACTTTTCCGCCATGCTGTTCATGAAATATCGAAGCAGCACGGGGATCTCTTCGCGGCGCTCGCGTAATGGAGGAATGGTCATAGTGAATGCGTTCAAGCGATAATACAGGTCTTCACGCAGACGATGTTCGGCAATCGCCTTATGCACATCGATATTGGTGGCTGCCAGCACTCTGACGTCTGCAGTAACGTTGGTTCTGCCCCCCAGGCGGGAAAACTGGCCATCTTGCAGCACGTGAAGCAATTTGGCCTGCAGGGCGGCGCTCATCTCCCCAATCTCGTCAAGCAGAAGAGTGCCTTTATGCGCGATTTCGAATTTTCCCGGCTTGGCCTTGTTGGCTCCGGTAAAGGCGCCCGCTTCATAGCCAAAGAGTTCGCTTTCGAGCAATTCCGCCGGCAAAGCGGCGCAATTGACCTTCAGCATCGGACGATGGGCGCGTATCGACATCTTGTGAATGAGACGTGCAAGAATTTCTTTCCCTACTCCGCTCTCACCCAACAGCAGCACCGGAACATCCACTTTGGCGATGAGCGCAACCTGGGCGCGTATCTGCTTCATCACCGGGCTGGCGGCCAGAAAAAAGGAATCATCGTTCAGGTCGTCCACCACCTCCACTTCTTTGATGGTGTATTTTGTCGCCTGCACATGCGCCTTTGAGCTGAAACCCAGCGCCCGCCGCACAGCGCCTTGTAACTGGTCCAGTTGGAACGGTTTGGTCAGGTAATCGGAAGCTCCCAACTTGATCGCCTGCACTACCTTATTGGTGTCGTTGAGGCACGAAATCATGACCACTTTTTGTTCAGGATCGATCTTCTTGCAATGTTCGAGTGTCTGCAGACCGTCCATGCCCGGCATTACCATGTCCAGCACGATCAGGCTGGGGGCTGGACCTTTGTTCATGCGGTTAAGAGCTTCCTCTCCACTGTTAACAGTATCCACGTGGTAGTTCGAGATTTCAAGCAGGGTCTTGGTATAACGAAGTACACTTGGCTCGTCATCGACGAGTAGTATGTTTGGCGCGCTCATTCCGTCTTGAACTCCTTCTTCGCTTGGGGAAACAGAGCAGAAAATTTACTTCCTCGGCCGGGTTCGCTTTCAACCCAAATGAGGCCTCCGTGGGCTTCAATCAGACGCCGGGCGATGGCCAGACCTAACCCGGTACCCCTGGAAGACGCATTTGGCAGTTGAACAAAATCTCCGAAGATATTTTGGTGTTGATCGGGAGCGACTCCCGGGCCGCTGTCGCTCACATCGATTTGGACCGCGTTTTCAATCTTGTAATTTGCCCGGCGCTCCAGATTGAACAGAAACTCGGATTGGGCCTTCCGCCTCTCCCAAAAGCAGGGAGTCACCTTCACTTCGACTCTGCCTCTTGCGGGAGTAAACTTCAGGGCATTCTCAATAAGGTTGGATACTGTGTGCTGCAGCTTCAGAGAATCGATCCGCACTCGAGGACTGCCTTTGGCTGGCCGAAATGTGTAGGAAATTGATTTTTTCTTAGCCGACGGAACCCAGTAATTGAAGATGGCCCCAATATCCTCATTCACGTCACTGTTTTCCAGGCCGGTTATGTTTGCTGCAATCTTCCCCGCTTTTAGTTCACCCAGAAGCAGAAAGTCCTGGATCAACTTCTGCAGGCGTACGCCACTTTCCTGAATTTCGCCGAGCACCTGCTTTTGCTTGTCGTTGAGGCTGCCCAGATGTCCCTGATGCAATAGCTCAGTGTATCCAAGCATGACAACAAGCGGCGTCTTGAATTCGTGCGCCGCGGAAACCAGCGGGAAAAACTGGGACTCCACCACTTCTTGCTTCACCGCCGGTTCTCGCTTCGCCCAGATAGGTGGAAAGGCCTCGACCACTTCTCTCCGCGCCGTGTCAGAAGTGCAATCGGCCCCGTGCCATTCGGAGATCATGGGTACGTGGCACACCGGGCACTCAATTACTGCGGATTTTCCTGGGCTGGTTTCCATCGCTAATAAAACCCATTAACCGTTCCCAAAAGCTGGTATCGGCTAATGTGCTGGGCACAGATTTGATCTGCCAGATGGAAACTAGAAAAACTAGCGAATGCGAACGAGGCAAATTAACCCGCAGTTTGCCAAAGAATCAGGAGTGAAACGAAGATTTCCTGAACCGATCGAAAAATTGGCGAGGAACTGCTCAACTTGCCAACCTCTCATAATCGCTAACAGGACTCGTTTTCAGAAACTCAGAAAACCTGAGTTCTATCCCCTTTTTCCAATGTGTCCGATTCCGTCGATAAACTTATCTTGGTCACGTGAGGGTCCGGCTTCGATATTAGAGCCGAATCCCTCGAGGGGCGTAACCCAAAATAAGTTATCGTCCACCTGGACAGTGCAAAATCAACTTTTAGTACAGTGCGTGATGTGGACTATAGTTCCAAAGAGATTAAAAAAGCAAGCACAAAAACGCTTGATTTTGTGAATTTCTAATGAACTGCTCCCCGTCTTCTATCCCGTAACTTCTAGCAAGGATTAGTGATTCGGCCTCACAGATCATTACAAACTTTGAGTAATAAGGGGTTTTCTAATTTCTAATCATCGAATCACTGCCGTTGCCCTTCCCCAGATGGAAAACCACTTCTCAATGTGAAAATGTTTTCTCATGGCATTCGGTCAATGTCATCCCCGGGCTATTTGGTACATGCCCATCCTGCCTCACTCCTGCGACAGTTTTCTCTTAGTAAACAATGACTTAAGCCTGCCCAGAGACCCTGTGGATGGCCCCAGTGACAAAGTCCGGGGGTTGGTTCTCTGAATGCAACTACGCGTACTGGATTCAAGAAAAACTATGTATCTCTCTGCCAGCGTTCCGGGAAATCTATCGCGATCTGCCGGCTTCGGAAATCCCAGCGGAGCCAAGCTGCCTCCCGAAGAAATCATTTTTGGCGTCACTTCGACTCTGGCGAATGTCCGGCAACGGATTCTCAAATTCGCCCCCACCGATATTCCCATGGTCATCACCGGCGAGAGTGGAACGGGGAAGGACGCCATTGCCCATCTGATCCACAACTATTCAGTAATGTCCTCCAAGCCATTTGTACAGGTCAATTGCGCGGCGATTCCAGCCACGCTCATCGAAAGCGAGCTGTTTGGATACGAAAAAGGATCGTTTACCGGGGCAGTCGGGTCCAAGCCCGGACGCGTGGAACTGGCAAACGGCGGCACATTGTTTCTGGATGAGATCGGTGAACTTGACCCTGGAGTGCAAGCCAAGCTTCTCCAACTGCTGCAGGATGGGCAGTTCAGCCGCATTGGCGGCCAGGAAGATAAGAGAGTAAACGTTCGGTTCGTTTTTGCGACCAATCGCGATCTGGAAGAAGAAATTCTTGCCGGAAATTTTCGTGAAGACCTTTATTACCGCATTAACGTCGCCAGCCTTCACATGCCCCCGTTACGGGAACGGTTAGAAGATCTTCCCGCCCTGGTCGAGTTTTTCCGGCTCAAGTATAACGAGAAACACAATTGCCGGACGGGCCCCCTTTTCGAAAAGACCCTGCGAAGATTGCAGGAATACTACTGGCCCGGCAACATACGCCAGCTTGAAAACGCCGTGAAACGCTATGTGGTGTTGGGCACGGAAGACGCGATCCTTTCTGAGTTGGTCGAACATCAATCGGACGTCTTCAGGTTCACCATCCCGCCAGGAGAAGAGATTTCGCTGAAGCAGATCTCAAAGCAGGCGTCCCGGCAAGTTGAGCGGAAAGTCATCCTCAAGGTTGTTGAGGCCAACGGATGGAACCGCCGGCGTGCTGCCAAGTTGCTGAACATAAGCTATCGCGCGCTTCTTTACAAGCTCAAAGAGGCGGGAATTCCTTCAGATCGCAGGCGC
>Ga0209647_1003585_pt1 | contig 11958 bp, 10 predicted proteins | sample GraSoi_2013_60cm_FD_185827 | JGI IMG/M metagenome (GOLD analysis project Ga0209647, IMG submission 185827) | Grasslands soil microbial communities from the Angelo Coastal Reserve, California, USA - Sample 9_17_2013_60cm (SPAdes) (version 2) | ecosystem: Environmental > Terrestrial > Soil >... | reverse complement strand
GGCGAAGACTTCGTCGAGGTCCTTGCCGTAAGGCGTGATCTCGAGCTCGACGCGCGCGCTCTCCTTGCCCCAGCCCGCGGGCAGCACCACGTCCTGCACGACGTCGATGGTGGCGCAGCGGCGCAACGCGCCGGGCGAAAACCCGCGCGCCAGCGCGTCGCCCAGGTCGTTCACGAGCCAGCTCGTGGCGAGCTCGTTGCGCACCAGGGTCGCGTCGCCCCTTGGGGAGGGGCTGTTGCACATGAGGCGCGGCATCGCCTTCGGGCGCAACCCGCCGGGATCGTCGGGCGAGGATGCATTGGCGAGCTCGATGGCGATCTTCCGCGTGTTCTTCTCGCACGACACGAACGCGAGCGATGCGACGCGCTGGTTGCCTGCCGGCGTGACGATCGAGCCGGTCGGCATCGCGACGATGATGGGACCCATGCGCGGATGGTTGAGCGCGCGAACCTCCCACTGGATGGGCGATGCGGCGGCGCGCTGCTTGCCGATCGCCACCACCGCTTCCTCGGAGCGCGCCGGGAAAACGGCCAGGAGGCACGGAATCAGTGCAATGCGAAGGAGGTTCATATTAGGATTGCGGGAGTGAGAATAACAATACTCCTGGGTTCCCTGCTCGTCCTGCTCGCCGGCTGCCCCGCGCTCGATCGCGAGGCGCCCGAGCCTGACCTGGGGCCGCCCAACGCCACCGCGCTTCCCACCGGCCAGCAAATCACGCCGACGCTGCCTCCGGCCGCGTCGTTCGCCTCGCTCAATCCCGGCCTCGCCAAGTATCCCGACCTCGCCGTCGGCGGTGCGGTCACCGAAGCGCTGTCGCCCGACGGCGCGACGCTTGCGATCCTTACCACCGGCTACAACCGCTGGAACGATCCCGAGAGCGGCAAGCGCAATCCCGACCTGCAGAGCGAGTACGTATTCCTCTTCGACGTGAGCGCCGGCAAGCCGGTGCAGAAGCAGGTGCTGGCGCTGCCCAACACCTGGGCGGGAATCGCCTTCTCACCGGACGGCAAGGCGCTCTATGTTTCCGGCGGCGTGGACGATTCCATTCACACGTTCAGGCACGACGGCGACCGCTGGGTCGGGTCGCCCGCGCCCATCGCGCTCAAGCACGCGGCGGGCGTCGGACCCGAGGTCAAGCCGGTCGCTGCGGGCCTCGCGGTCACGGCGGATGGAAACCTGCTCGCGGTGGCCAACATGTACAACGATTCGATCTCGCTCGTGGACGTTCGCACGCGCGAAGTCGCGGCCGAGATCGACCTTCGTCCGGGCAAGAGCGGCGGCAGGAGCGGCGCGCCCGGCGGCAACTATCCGTATTGGGTCGCGATTCGCGGCAACGACACCGCATACGTTTCGAGCGTGCGCGATCGCGAGGTCGTCGTCGTGGATCTTGTTTCGCGCAGCATCTCCTCGCGCATCAAGGTTCCCGGAAATCCCAACAAGATGATCCTCGACAAGGCGGGGGCGCGGCTCTTCGTCGCCATGGACAACGCCGATGCCGTCGCGGTGATCGACACGCGCTCGCAGAGCCTCGCGTTCTCCATCGGCACGGTGGCGCCGGAGGGCATCCTCAACCATGCGAAGGGATACGGCGGCGCGGCGCCCAACAGCCTGGCGCTCTCCACTGACGAGAAGACGCTCTACGTAACCAACGGCGGCACCAATTCGATCGCGGTGATCGACCTTGCCGATCGCAGGCCGCGCGTGACCGGGCTCATTCCCACCGGCTGGTATCCGCAACACGTGACGTACGGCGCGGGCGGCGGCGGGATGCTCTACGTGGTGAACAGCAAGAGCGTGCCCGGTCCCAATCCGACATATTGCGTCGCCTTCAAGGGGGCCTGCGTCGGGGGCGTGATCAAGAAGGACTTCAACCAGTACGTGCTGCAGCTGTCGCGCTCGGGATTCCAGGCGATGCCGGTGCCGCGCGCGCGCGGCGTTCTCGCGAAGCTCACGCGCCAGGTCGCGGAGAACAACACTTTCCATTTCGCGCCGGGCTCGCGCGACGAAGCGACCATGGCCTTCCTGCGCGACCGGATCAAGCACGTGATCTACATCGTTCGCGAGAACCGCACTTACGACCAGGTGCTGGGCGACCTGGGCCGCGGCAACGGCGATCCCTCGCTGGCGCAATTCGGCGCGCACGTCACGCCCAACCAGCACGCGCTCGCGAAGATGCTCGCGACCCTCGACAACTTCTACGATCCGGCCGAGGTGAGCGGCAACGGCTGGCCCTGGAGCACGGGCGGGCGCGAATCCGATTTCGGCGTGAAGATGCTGCCGCCCAACTATGCGAAGCGCGGCGGCGCCTACGAGTGGGAAGGCGAGAATCGCAACGTGGGGATGGGGGTTCTCGGCGAGGCGCGCGTCGAGACCAACCCGAAGATGCCGGCGGATCCCGACTTCCTTCCTGGCACCGGCAACGTGGCCGCGCCCGACGGCCCGGGTGGTGAGCGTCAGCAGGGCTATCTGTGGAGCTCCGCGCTCCGCGCCGGAAAGACGGTGCGCAACTACGGCTTCTTCGTCTCGGACCTGAAGCCGCGCGAGCGCGAGCCGTTCAAGAGAGGAATTCGCCAGGCGATGGCGATCGATCCCGAGCTGGTCGGCCGCACCGACGAATATTTTCGCGGGTACGACAATGCGCTGCCCGAGCCATGGCGCGAAGCCGAGTGGGAGCGCGAGTTCCAGCAGTTCGTCAAGGACGGTAACCTCCCAGCGTTGAGCCTGGTGCGATTCGGCACGGACCACACCGGCTCCTTCGGCGAAGCCCTGGACGGCGTCAACACGCCCGATCGCCAGGTCGCGTCGAACGACTACGCCATCGGCCTGCTGGTGCAGGCGGTCGCGAAGAGTCCCTACGCGAAGGACACGCTCATCTTCGTGGTCGAGGACGACTGCCAGGACGGCCCCGACCACGTCGACGAGCACCGCAGCATCGCCTTCATCATCGGCCCGTACGTCAAGCGCGACTCCGTCGTGAGCACGCGCTACTCGACCATCAACCTGCTGCGAACGATGGAAGACATCCTCGGCATCGACCACGTGAGCCTGTACACCGCCACGCAGCCGCCGATGACCGAAGTCTTCGACACCACAGCGCCGTTCTGGGACTACACGGCCATCGTTCCCGACCTCCTGCGGGGCACCAAGCTTCCGCTCCCCACATCCGCCACCGCGCGCGTTCGCAAGCCCACGCGCGAAGTGAGCTACTGGGTCGCCGCCACCAAGGGCATGGACTTCACCAAGGAAGACGCCGTCGACGCCGAAACCTACAACCGCGTGCTGTGGCGCGGACTGATGGGCGACAGGCCGTATCCCGAGATTCGCAATGGCCGCGAGAAGCAGGGCGGCCCGGAACCGCCGAGCGAGCGTCGCTGACCGCCCGGCCGCGGCGGCCCGCGCCGCCGCTGCCGTGCACCGGCTCCCCTTCTGCGCGTTAGTTGACTCAGTCAACGAGTATTCATTGACGCAGTCAACGATCGTCGCAGGACAGTACCTACCCTCCCTCTTTTCCGGCAGTTGCAATGGCTTTGCTTGCGAAACCCGATGCCCTCGACGAACGCATCGCCCGGATGCGCCGCTTCGACCGATTCTACGAGCGCCGGCTGCGTGAGCACCGGAAAGACGATGCGCTCGCAAGCGCGCTTACGACCACGGAGATTGGCGTCCTGCGAGAGCTGGGCGACGCCACACCGCAATGGGCCACGCCCGTTTGGTTGAGCTGGCGTGCGAGCGTGGATCCGGGCTATCTCTGCCGGATTCTGAAGAGATTTCGCAAGGAGGGCATCGTCAGCGTCGGCCTATTCGCCGATGACCGGCGCCAGCGCGAGATCGTGCTGACAGACCGGGGGCGGAGGGTCTATCGCTGTGTCGAGAACCTGCATTCAAACCGGACGCGTAGTCTCTTCGAAGGTCTTCCCGAGCGCCAGAGGCAGCGGCTGGTGCATGCCATGGAGACTATCGAGGAGGTCCTGACCCGCGACCCGCTGGACAACCTTTTCGAGCGCCTCGCGGAGGCGCGCAGGGAGGCACAGACGCCTCGATGACCTGATCGGTCAGGCCGACAGGATCATCGGCTCGAAGTGAATCGTCTCGTCCCTGGCGGCGAGCCACACCTGCCCCTCCTGGATGGTGCAGTCGAAACGCATGGAGCGCTCGGCCCATGCAGTCATCGCTTCGGTGGCGGCGGTGGGGATCTCGATCACGGTGAGGTTGGCGAGCTTCGATAGCGCGACGCCGTTCTGGCTCCACCAGGGCGCGACGCCGCGCCCACCGTAGGCGTACACCTTCACTTCGCGCGCACGGCCCGCGGCCTTGCGGACCTCGCGCTCCTCCGGAAGGCCCACGTCGATCCACAGCTCGATCGATCCGGTGAGGTCCTTCTTCACCAGATCCGGCTCGCCTTCCGAGGAGAGCCCGCGCCCGAACTCGAGCGCCTCGTCGGCGTTGAGCGCGAAGGCGATGAGGCGCGCCATCATCCGCTCATCCGTCTCGGACGGATGGCGGGCGATGGTGAGCGAGTGGGTCGCGAAGTGGTTGCGGCCGAGGTCGGAGACGGCGAGCTCGGCCTTGAAGATCGTGGCTTTGAGCGCCAAGCTTCAGGCCGGCTTGCGCTTGGCGAGGATCGCTTCCATCTCGTCCATGATGCGGTTCATGCGCTTGGACACCGCGTCGTAAGGCGCGGAGGTCGCCAGGTCGACGCCGGCCGCCTTGACCAGCTCGTACGGATAGTCGGACCCGCCCGAGGAGATCAGCTTAAGGTACTTCTCGCGCGCGCCCGGGCGTTTTTCGAGGATGCCCTCGGCGAAGAGCGAGCCCGCGGAGATCGAGGTCGCGTACTGGAAGACGTAGAACGCGTTGTAAAAGTGCGGGATGTAGGCCCACTCGGTCGCGTAGACGTCGTCGATCTTCACCACGCCCTGCGCCTCGCCGTGGTAGCGGCGCAGGATTTCGCCATAGATCTTGGTGATGGCCTCGCCGCTCAGGGGCTCGCCCTTGTCGACCTCGGCGTGCACCCTCTGCTCGAACTCCCCGAACATCGCCTGGCGGAAGAACGTCCCACGCAGGCCTTCGAGGGCGGAGCCGAGGTAGAGCAGGCGTTCGTCGTCGGACTTCGCGCTCTTCAGCGCGTATTCCAGAAGCAGCGCTTCATTGGTTGTCGAGGCTATCTCCGCCACGAACGTCGCGTAGCTCGAGGTCGCGAAGGGTTGCGTCTTGTTGGAGAAGTACGAGTGCATCGCGTGGCCCCACTCGTGCGCGATCGTCGAGACCGACTCGTAGTTGTCGTTGTAGTTGATGAGCAGGAACGGGTGCACGTCATATGCGTCGCCCGCCATGTGCGCCCCGGAGAGCTTCTTCGGCCGCGGATAGACGTCCATCCAGCGATCGGCGAGCCCCTTCTTCATCGCGGCGACGTACTCGGGCCCGAGCGGCGCCACCGACTCGACCATCATCTTCACGCCCTCGTCGATCGGATACTCGCGACCCCCGGAGATGAGCGGCGGATAGATGTCGTAGTAGCGCATCTCGGTCACGCCCAGCATCTTCGCGCGCAGCTTGAAGTAGCGGTGCAGCGTCGGCAGGTTCGCGTTGGTCGACTTGATGAGCGCGTCGTACACCGACCTTGGAAGATTATTGTTGTCGAGCGAGCGCGTCATCGAGTCCGGGTACTTGCGTACCTTGGCGTAGACGCTGTCTTCCTTGAGGCTCGAATAGAACGTGGTGCCGAGCGTGCTCTCGAACTCCTTGAACTTGCCGAAGAAGGCGTCCATGACCTTCTTGCGGTCGTCGCGGTTCGACGATTCGCGCGCCTTGGTGTACGCCGACTGGTTCAGGCGCACTTCCTTGCCGTCGGCGAGCTTCACCGTGGGCCACGGCATGTCGGAGTTGGCGAGGATGCGGTAGACGGAGCCGGCCGTTCCCTGGATCAGGCCGAACGAAGCGAGCAGCCCCTCGCCCTTCGCGTCGAGCGTGTGCGCCGCGGTGCGCAGCACGTCGTCGACGGGGTGGCGGTAGATCTTGAGGCCGGGCTCGGCCTTGAAGAAGGCGTCGATCTTCGCCTTGCCGATCGCGAGGATCTCGGGGGCCACGAAGGCGGTTTCCTCGCCGACCTTGGTGAACACGATCTGCGCCTTCTGGTTGAGCGACTGGCGCGCCGGATCGCCGGTGTTCTCGGACTCCCACTCGCCCGAATAGGTGCCGAGGCGGTTGGCTCGCTTGATGGCGTCGTATTCGAGGTCGAGGCACTCGCGGAAGCGCTTGGCGGAGGAGCCGAGCTTGCCCTTGCATTTGGCGAATTCCTTGAGCTGCGCCTCGACCTTGGCGTAGTCGGCGCTCCAGGCGGCCGTGTCCGCATACATGTCGGCAAGGTTCCAGCGGTCCTGCGGCCGCTCTTCGGCGGCTGCGGCGGCGAGGGGGAGGGCGGCAAGAATCGAGGCGGAGAGAAGGGTTTTCATGAGCGTCCCGGGAGGAAGGCCGCCATTCTATGCGATCCCCATCGCGCGCGGTACCATGACTCGCCATGAACTTCTTCGAGCGCCAGGACGCGGCGAGGCGGAACTCTCGCCTGCTGGTGGTGCTGTTCATCGTGGCGATGGCCGTGATCGTCCTGGTGATCGACGTCGCCGTGGTCGCCTTCGTCTTCGTCGCCGCCCTCATCTTCGTGCACAGGGCGCTCGAAATCCCGGGCTGGGTTCACGGCATCGCCATCGTCGGCACCATCGCCACGATCGCCTGGGTCAGCATTCGCAAGAGCATCGAGCTGCGCAGCGGGGGCGGCCAGGCCGTAGCCCAGATGATGGGCGCGCGACGGGTCGTTCCGGTGAATGCGACGCCGGCCGAGCGCAGGCTGCTCAATGTCGTCCAGGAGATGGCGATCGCGGCGGGTACGCGGGTGCCGTCGGTCTACGTCATGGATCAGGCCGGGGGGATCAACTCGTTCGCCGCGGGCTACGACGGCTCCTTCTGCGTGATCGTGGTGACGCGCGGCGTCCTCGAGACGCTCAATCGCGACGAGCTGCAGGCCGTGATCGGCCACGAGTTCAGCCATATCGTCAACGGCGACATGGCCCTCAACCTGCGCATGATCGGGATCCTCGCGGGACTGCTGTTCATCGGTGCGGCCGGGGAGCACATGCTGCGCGTCGCGTTGGAGGGCACGTCGGAGGGGAGCCAGTACGAGGAAGCCGGTGGGATACTCGGCATCCTCGGGGGATTCATCGTCGGCATCCTGCTCACAGTCGTCGGCTACGCGGGCCTCGTCGCCGGCCGGATCATCAAGGCGATGGTGGCGCGCGAGCGCGAGTTCCTCGCGGACGCGGGCAGCGTGCAATTCACGCGCAATCCCGAGGGCCTGGCCGGCGCGCTCGACCAGGCGCGCCGCAAGCACTCCTTCGTGCTGCATCCGAATGTCGAGGACGTCTCGCACCTCTTCTTCGCCGAGGCGGTCTACCTCGAGGAGGAACGCGCGCTTTCCACTCATCCGTTGGTCGCCGAGCGCATTCGCCGGCTGCTGCCGCAGTTCAAAGGCGACGAGTATCGCAACCGGCGTCCGGATACGGTTGCCGAGCTCCAGAGGACCGCCTATGCGGAGGCGAGGGCTGTGGCCGGGCGCCGCGCGCTCTCGGACCAGGACTGGAAGTTGACCCCGAACGAGGCGGTGGCGCTCGCAGGAACGGTTGGGGAGCGCGACGTCCGGGTCGCCACCGCGCTCCTCGATGCCCTTCCGGGCGACGCGCGCGATGCCCTGCGAACGAAGGGCGGATCGCGGGCGCTTGTGGTCGCGCTGATCCTTTCCGCCGACGACAAGGCGCTCGCGCAGGAAATCGAGGCGCTGCGCGCGGCGCGCTTCGATCACCTCGCCGCCACCGCCTCGGCGCTCGCATCGGTGGGCCGCACGCTGCCCCGCACCTGGCACCTGCCCGTCCTCGATCTCGCCCTCGCGGAATTGCGCGACCAGGACGAGAAAGAGCGCCACGACCTGGTGCGCGCGCTCGATGCCGTGGTCCGCGCCGACCGCCGCATCACCGCCTATCGCTTCGCCTACGTTTCCTTCGTGCGCTCGCAGCTCGAGCCGCGGAAGTCGGCGATGGGGGGCCGGAAGGCGCTCGAGAGCCTGGCGCCGGAGGTCGCGCTGATGCTCTCGATGGTCGCGCACGCCGGGTGCGCCCACGAAGGCACGCGCGCCGAAGACGCGGCGAAGGCGTTCGCTGCGGGCGCCGCGGAAATGGGGCTCGCGGGGCGCATCACGCCGGTGGCGCGCGAGGGCTGCGACCTGCAGCACGTCTGCGCCGCGCTGGAAAAGCTGCGCGACCTGGCGCCCCTGGCAAAGGCGCGTTTCATCAAGGGACTCTTCGCCGCCATCACGTCCGACGGCGTGATCCGCGTCGTCGAGGCCGCTCTGATGCGCATGATCGGCGCCGTCCTCGATTGCCCGCTACCATCGCTGCTCGACGAGCTCGATCCGGAGACGATGGCGGCCTGAGGGTGGTGCACCGTAAGGGCCATGCGAACGTTGCTACCGGTCATGAAACCGTTCATTGCATTTTTGCTCATCGCCGCCGCGCCCGCGTGGCCACAGGTGTCTCCGATTCCCGACATCGCGCAGGTTGCGGGCTTGGTCGTCGACGGCACGAATCGATTCCGCCACGATCATGGCCTCGGCCCGGTCGAGCCCGAACGCCGGCTCGCCACAGCGGCGCGGGAATTCGCGGCGTACATGGCGCAGACCGATCGCCTCGACCACACCGCCGACGGCCGCCAGCCCTGGGGACGCGCCCGGGCGCAGGGCTACGACTACTGCCTCGTCGCGGAGAACATCGCCTACCAGTTCGACTCGCGTGGCTTCGCCACCGCGCAGCTTGCACGCGAGCTGGTCTCCGGCTGGGAGCGTTCGCCTGGCCACCGCAAGAACATGCTCGAGCGCGAGGCCGTGGACACCGCGGTCGCCGTCGCCCGGAGCCCGAGGACCGGACGCTATTACGCGGTGCAGATGTTCGGCCAGCCGCGCGTCAACGGAAGATGCGCAGGAACTCGCGCTCCCCGCGCGGGGTGAAGTCCACGATGCGCGTGCCCTTGCGCCGCTTCGCCCAGCCGAGCGCGTAGCAACGCTGCAGCAGGGCGACGCCGACCTGCCCGGCGAGGTGATGGCGGCGAGCGCTCCAATCGAGGCAGAGACGGCAGACCGGGCGGCGCGTGTCGGCGGTCATCTCGACCCCCAGCTCGTCGCAGAAGTGCCGGCCCGCGGGCGATAGGCGCAGGCCGGCCTCGTCGTGACGCAGCCAGCGGCGTTTCTGGAACGTGTCGAACGCCATGACGCCGAAATCGCCCGCGAGGTGGTCGTAGCAGACGCGCGCCTTGCGCAGCGCCGGCTCGCGCGGGCTCGACTTCAGCCGCAGCGCTCCGGTGCGGAATGCCACGCCCATGAGGCTTTCGAGGAGGTGCGCGACGTCGTCGTCGGCGAGGCGGAAATAGCGATGACGCCCCTGGCTTTCCACTGCCACCAGCTTCGCCTCCACCAGTCGCGAGAGGTGCCCGCTCACTGTTTGCTTGGTGACGTCGGCGACCTGCGTAAGTTCGGTGGCCGTGAGCGCCTGGCCGCCGAGGAGCGCGGTGAGGATCTCGGAGCGCGCGCGATCGCCGATGAGCGCAGCGATGCCGACGATGTTGGGGCCGTCTTTCATGGTACGGGCTATGCCGTACCATTCTAGCACCTGCCGGGCGCACCATGCGCCATGACGATCACCTGCTTCATCCGCTATCGCATCGACCCCTTCCAGCGCGCCGAATTCGCCGCTTACGCGCGCCGCTGGCTCGAGATCATCCCGCGTTGCGGCGGCGACGTCGTCGGCTACTTCCTGCCGCACGAGGGCACCAACGACATCGCGTGGGGACTGATCTCGTTTCCGAGCCTCGCCGAGTACGAGGCCTATCGCGCGCGGCTCAAGGGAGATGCCGCGGGCCGGGCCAACTTCGCGCTGGCGCAGGAGAAGCGGTTTATCCTCTCCGAGGAGAGGACATTCCTCGAAAAGGTCTCGCCATGATCGCCGTGATCTTCGAAGTCGAAGCCGCCCCCGGCCGCCAGGACGCCTATCTCGACGCGGCTGCGCGCCTGCGGCCGTTGCTCACGCAGGTCGACGGCTTCATCTCCATCGAGCGCTTCGAAAGCCTCACGCAGCCGGGCAAGATCCTGTCGCTCTCCTTCTGGCGCGACGAGGCCGCGGTCGAGCGCTGGCGCAACCTCGGGGAGCATCGCCAGGCGCAGGCGGCCGGGCGCGGCGGAATCTTTGCCGACTACCGGCTGCGCGTGGCACAGGTGCTTCGCGATTACGGCATGAAGGAGCGCGCGCAGGCGCCGGCGGACTCGAAGGCGGTGCACAAGGCGTAGTGCCCGCCTCACATGTTCTTGAATAGCGACATGAAGGTGAGGCTCACCGGCAGCGTCTCCTGCCGGTTCCTCAGGCGCAGCGTCCCGCGCCCGGAGTCGTCGCGCGCGATCGAGGCGATCGCCTTCATGTTGACGATGGTCGAGCGGTGGATCTGCTTGAAGACCGCCGGATCGAGCACGTCGAGGAGCTCCCGGATCGGCTTGCGGATGAGCGCCTCGCCATCGCCGGTCGTGACCACGGTGTACTTGTTGTCGGCCTGGAAGTAGGCGATGTCCTCGACCAGGATGAGGCGCGTCTCCTTGCCGACGCTCGCGGTGATCCACTCGAGCATGGGTGGCTTGGTCGCCGGCAAATTCACGCGAAGCTGCTCGACTATCGCGGCCAGGGCGGTGGCGTCCGAGACCCCCGATGCGACGCGCGCCTTGATGCGCGTGACGGTCGCGGCCAGCCGGTCGGGAGCGATCGGCTTCAGCAGGTAGTCGACCGCGCCGCGCTCGAAGGCGTCGACCGCGTACTGGTTGTACGCCGTCACGAAGACAATCTGCGTCTGCGGGCTCGCCTGGGTGCTCGCCGCGGCGACCTCCAGTCCGCTGAGGCCCGGCATGCGGATGTCGAGGAATGCGACTTCGGGGTGGTGGGACGCGATCGCTTCCAACGCCGAGGCGCCGTCCTCGCACTCGGCGACGATCTCGAGGTCCGGCCATGCCTGGCGCAGGAGCGCCACCAGCTCGTTGCGAAGGAGTGCCTCGTCCTCGGCGATGACGCACTTAACCATGGGGGATGGTGATCGTTGCAGCGACGCCCTTCGGATAATTGGACGTGATGGAGAAGGAGGCCGCATCCCCATACGCCAGCCGCAACCGCTCCCTCACATTCTTCAGTCCGATGCCGGTGCCGCCGCCCTCGGCGCTGAAGCCGCGGCCGTCGTCGGCGACGGTGATGGAGACCTTGTTGCCCGCCTCGCGCGCGTAGATCCAGATGTTGCCGCCGCGCACCTCGGGCTCGAGTCCGTGCTTGATCGCGTTCTCCGCCAGCGTCTGCAACATCATCGGCGGCATCGGCACGCTCTTCAGCGTGTCCGGCACCTCGATCTGCAGCGCGAGGCGCTCGCCCATGCGGATCTTGAGGATCTCGAGGTAGGCGCGCGTGCGCTCGATCTCTTCGCCGAGCGTGGAGGGCGCGTCGTCGGTGCGCGGCATCGAATTGCGCAGGTAAGTGATCAGGTGCCCGAGCATCTGGTCGGCGCCCACGGGATCGCTGCGGGTGAGGATCTGCGCGCTCGCGAGCGTGTTGTAGAGGAAGTGCGGCTCGACCTGCGCGTGCAGCAGGCTCAGCTTCGCCACGGCGAGCTCCTTCTCGGTCTCCGTCTGGCGCACATTCTCCTCCTCGGCGCCGCGATTCTCGGAGATGCGCCGCGAGATCGAGCGGGTGATGGCCTCGGCGTTCTCGAGGTTGCTGCCGTCGTCGGCGAGGAACCAGTCGATCCAGGCGCCGCTCTCGGGCTGGCAGATGAGCGTCAAGCTGGACGAGTGGTCGCCCGGCGTCACGGTCGCCGACACCTCGTTGCGCCGCATTT
>Ga0209647_1003584_pt1 | contig 11958 bp, 10 predicted proteins | sample GraSoi_2013_60cm_FD_185827 | JGI IMG/M metagenome (GOLD analysis project Ga0209647, IMG submission 185827) | Grasslands soil microbial communities from the Angelo Coastal Reserve, California, USA - Sample 9_17_2013_60cm (SPAdes) (version 2) | ecosystem: Environmental > Terrestrial > Soil >... | reverse complement strand
CCGCGTCCGCGAGCGGTGCCGCTGACCTTGGCGCCGCGCGTGCTCGCGAAGAGGGCGACACCGGCGAGGGCCAGCAGCGCGACGGGCCAGGTCACGGTGCCGGCCCGCCGCAGCGGCGAGGACACGCCGGCTTCGGAAACCGCCTGGAGACCGAAGGCAACGTCGCGAGCGGACTGGAACCGCTCCTCCGGGCTGCGTTCGAGGCAGCGCCGGACCACGCGCTCGAGGCCGCGGGGGACGGGCCGCGAAATCGCGGAGATGTCGGGAGGATCCTGGGTGAGGAGCGCCGCCAGCGTATCCGCCGGGGTCTGACCCGTGAAGGCGCGGCGGCCGCTGAGCAGCTCGTAGAGCACCGCGCCCAGGGAGAAGATGTCGGACCGCGCGTCCGCCGGACGGCCGCGCGCCTGCTCGGGGGCCATGTAGCCGCAGGTTCCCACGAGCAGACCGGGCTCCGTGGGCGTGCGGGCGTCGCTACCGCCCTCGCGTAGCCCCGGTCCGCGTGAGCCGAGCTTGGCCAGGCCGAAGTCCAGGATCTTGACCTGTCCGCTTCGCGTCACGAACACGTTGTCCGGCTTGAGGTCGCGGTGGACGATGCCCCGCGCGTGGACCGCGGCGAGCCCCTGGCACATCTGCACGCCGTAATCGACGGCCTTGGAGATCGGCACGGGCCCGCTCTCCATCCGCTGGCGGAGCGTCTGGCCCTCCAGCAGCTCGAAGACGGCGTAGTCGACGCCATCCTGGGAGCCGACGTCGTGGAGGGCGAGCACGTTCGCGTGGCTGAGGGAGGCGACGACGCGCGTCTCCTGCTCGAAACGCTGGAGCCGGTCCGCATCGTGGGCGCGGCGGCCGGACAGGATCTTGACCGCGACCGGGCGGCCGAGACGGGTGTCGAAGGCGCGGTACACCTCGCCCATGCCTCCCGCGCCCAGGGGCGAGTCCACGCGGTACGGACCCAGACGGTCGCCGGAGGCCAGGAGTGGCTCGCTCATCCGATCACCTCTATGACGCAACCTACGGCGGCGCCGTTTGCGCGTCATGGTGGATTCGGCGGATGGGGGCCCGGAGTCGGCGGGCGGGCCATCCACCACGCACCGGTTCCCGTCCCCCACTCACCGAATTGAACGTGTGCACGGAGGCTGTCCGGCCGCATCGTGTCCGCGAGAGGTGGTGGACATGATGGAGCGCACGGAGGCGAAGGCCCGGGCCGTCCGGCAGGAGCGGGTGGCCAAGATGGTCTGGGGGAGCCTCTTCGTCGTGATGGGCGTACTCTTCACCCTGCACGACATGGGGCGCATCGACCTCGGCGAGCCCAAGTTTGAGTTCGCGGCCGGGCACGCGGTGGACGGCGACGAGAAGACGCGTTGGTCGTCGGCCTTTCGCGATCCGCAGTGGCTGACCGTGGACCTCGGCGCCGCCGCTCCGCTGAGCCGGATCCGCATTCATTGGGAGGAGGCCTACGCGAAGGATTACGAGGTGCAGGTCTCGAGCGACGGTTCCAATTGGACGACGGCGCGCCGAGTGACCGACGGGCACGGTGGGATCGACGAGCAGGAGCTGGGTCAGACGGCCCGCTACGTCCGCGTGATGGGCACCCGGCGCGGCACACCCTACGGCTATTCCCTGTGGGAGCTCCAGGTCTTCGATTCCGATGGAGCTCTCATCTCCCAGGGGAAGCCCGTGACCGTCTCGTCCATGGAGGACCGCGGCCCGTTCTTCCTGTGGCTCCGGTTCTGGCCCCTCACGCTCGTGGCCGGCGGCCTTCCCCTCCTCCTGGCTCCCCGCAGCGACGCGAACCAGGTATTCGGCATGATCCTCGCCGCCCTGGGGACGTTCCTGCTGCTCCAGGGCCTCGGGCTCGTGCCTTGGGGGCTCCGGCAGACGTCTTCGGTCGTCCTGGTCGTGGTCGGAGTGGTGATCCTCCTCCAGTCGCAGCGCCGGAGCGACCGGCCCGATGACCGCGGGCCGGGAGCCACGGGGAACGCGTCGTGAACGAATCGTCCACGGACACCGTGCGCAGCCGCACCACGCTCGGAATGGTCCTCATCGCCATCGGTCTCGTCCTCACCCTGGACAGCGCGGGCGTCCTGCGCACCGACGGTCTGGGCCGCTGGTGGCCCCTCCTCCTGATCGGAGTCGGCATCGTCAAGGTGCGGCAGCCGCGGGAGGACGGCCAGCGCGCGGCCGGCGTCGCATTCCTCATGCTCGGGGGGCTGTTCCAGGTGACCAGCATCCTCACCTTCGGCACTTCCTGGACGCTGCTCATGGTGGCCGTCGGAGCATTCCTGTTCTGGCAGGGTGTCGAGGGGCCGCGGAGAGAGGTGGTGACGGTCAAGGACTCACCCTACCTGTCGGACATGGCGCTCATCGGCTACCTCAAGCGCAGCCATCACTCCGCCGATTTCCGCGGCGGGTCCATCACCGCCGTCATGGGCGGCGTGGAGCTCGACCTGCGGAAGGCCGCCTTGACCAACGGCACCGCCTACCTCGACGTCGTCGCCTTCTGGGGGGGGATCGAGATCAAGGTGCCGGCCGGCTGGACGGTGGACGCGCGCGTCGTCCCCTTCATGGGCGCCTTCGAGAACAAGGTGGATTCCATGTCCGCGTCCGGCAGCCCACGTCTGGTGGTGCGCGGCCACGCGATCATGGGCGCGGTGGCGATCGGGTCCTGAGCGTGCACCCCGTCCTCGCCGACGGCCGGCGCCTGGTGGTGTACATGACCGCGTCGTTGCCGGTGGCCCTCGCCGGTACGGCGCTCCTCGCCCAGGGCCGCAACGCGCTGCCTCCCGCACCCGCGGCGCTGATCGCGTTCCCGCTGTCCGTGGCCGCCACCCTCCTGCTGCTCCCCGTCTGGTACCTGTGCCGTGCGCTGCCCGTCTACGAGACCTCCGTCTCTCGTCTCGTCCTGACGCATGCGGGCGGTGCATTGCTCACGGGCCTGGCCGCGCGCTACCTCGGAGGGTCCGTGGCCCGCCTCGCCTCTTCCACGCGGCCCGGCGCCGGAATCGAAAGCTCGTACGAGGCCCAGTCGGCGGGAGTGATGGCCGCGGGGGCCCTGGTCTATCTCCTGGCCGTGTCCTTCCATTACGTCCTCCTGGGCGTGGAGGCCACCCGGCGCGCGGAGCAGCACTCCATGGAGCTCTCGATCCTCGCCCGCGAGGCGGAGCTCAGGGCGCTGCGCTCCCAGGTCCATCCTCACTTCCTCTTCAACAGCCTGAACTCCATCAGCGCGCTCGTATCCGTGGATCCCCTGCGCGCCCGCGAGATGTGCGTCCTGCTCGCCGAGTTCTTCCGCAAGACCCTCGCCCTCGGCGAGAACTCCGGCGTGACCCTGGAGGAGGAGCTGGCGGTCGCGCGGACGTACCTGGCGATCGAGGGACTGCGGCTCGGGGCGCGGCTGTCCGTCGAAGAGGCGGCCGACGAGGCGGCGCGGGCGTGCGTCGTACCGCCTCTCCTCCTCCAGCCGCTGGTCGAGAACGCCATCCGGCACGGCATCGCCACCTGCCCGGACGGCGGGGTGCTGCGCATCGAAGCCCGCACGGACGGGCGGCGCCTGCGCATCAGCGTGGAGAATCCGTTCGATCCCGACGCGCCGCCGCGGCCCGGAGCGGGAGTCGGGCTCACCAACGTCCGCCGCCGCCTGCTCGCGGGCTACGGCGACCGCGCGCGGTTCGAGGCCGAGCGTGGCGAGGACTCCTTCCGGGTGGCGATCTCGATGCCCGCGGAGACGGCCGGGTGATCCGCGTGCTGATCGTCGACGACGAGGCCCCCGCGCGGGCCCTCCTGCGCGAGATGCTGTCCGCGGAGCCGGACGTGGAGATCCTCGGCGAGGCCGCCACCGGGCTGGAGGCGGTCAAGACGGCGGCCGAGCTCAAGCCGGACGCCGTGTTCCTCGACATCGAGATGCCGAAGCTCGACGGCTTCGAGGTCCTGGAGCTGCTGGATCCGCAGGTCGCGGTCGTCTTCGTCACCGCCTACGACAGCCACGCCCTTCGCGCCTTCGAGGTGCACGCGGTGGACTACGTGCTCAAGCCGTATCGCGCGGAGCGTCTCCGCGAGGCCCTGTCGCGCGCGCGGGCCCGCGTCGGCCATCGGCCCGACCCCGCTCTGCTCGCCCGCGCCGCTCGTCTCCCCGGTCAGTACGCCCACCGGGTGGTGGTGAAGGACGGCGCCCACATCCACGTCATCCCGTTGGAGCGCCTGGACTACGCGCAGGCCCAGGACGACTACGTGGCCCTGCGGACGGAGGGCAAGACGCTGCTCAAGGCCCAGACCCTCGCCGGGCTCGAGGCCAGCCTCGATCCCTCCCTCTTCGTGCGCGTCCATCGCTCGTTCCTGGTGCGTCTCGACCGCATCCGGGCCCTCGAGCCCTACGGCAAGAACGACCACGTGGCCATCCTGGCCGACGGCACGCGCGTGCCCGTGAGCCGGGAGGGATATGCCCGTCTCCGCGAGCTGCTGGAGTAGTCGAAGGATGAAGCGGCTTCGCCGCTCGCGGCGTAGAATCGGCCACTTCAGGAGGCGCATGCGGGGAGACAGCCCATCGAAGTGGAAGAGGACGCTTCGCGGGACGGGCCTTCTGACCCTGGCCCTCGGCCTCGTGGCCGCGGGCACGGGAGCGCAAGACAAGAAGGCGGGCAATCCCGAGCAAGAGCTGCCGCCGAACATCACCCAGCTCACCGGCTTCGGCGAGCGCGCGGCGTGGTCGCCCGACGACCAGCGCGTCGCCTTCATGGAGAAGAGCTTCGGCGACGCCTTCGAGATCGACCTGCGCACGAAGCTGACCCGGCTCCTGACCGGCCACTTCTCCCACGCCGGCTTCCTGCGCGTGCAGTACCTGCCCAGCGGCGACTTCTTCCTCATCGGCGCCCGCACCTTCACCGACATCCGCACCACCCGTGGGCGCGACCAGGAGATGTGGGTGCTCAAGGCGGACGGACGCACTCCGCCCACGCCGCTGGACCACAAGATCTCGGAAGGCGTCGCCATCTCGCGCAAGCAGATGAAGATCGCCTGGTCGAACACGCACGGCCAGTATCCCGACCTCCTGCCGGAGGGCGAGTCCGTGATCTACACTGCGGACATCGTCGACAAGGACGGCCGTCCCACCCTGGCCAACAAGAAGGAGGTCCTGCGCGCCAAGGCCCCGGAGTGCACGCTCGAGGCCCAGGACTTCCGCCATGACGACACGGACCTGATCTACACCTGCTACCGCTCGCCCTATGCCGACGTCCTGGGCGTGGACCTGCGCACGGGCCAGGTCACGACCTATCGGAAGCTGGCCGGCGAGTACAACGAGGTGGAAGGCACCTCGCCCGACGGCCAGTGGACGATGGTGGAGTCGAGCCGCGACCAGGGCGGGCCCGACACCCAGAACTCGCGCCACATCGACCTCTGGAAGCTGAAGCTGGAGCCCAGCAGCACCGACTTCGTGCGTCTGACCCACTGGGGCGACTACGAAGGCTACAAGGCGTCGAACCCGGTGGTGAGCAACGACGGCAAGCGGATCGCGTTCCAGTCCGCCCGCAACGACGAGCCCGCCGGCGTCGGCCACGGCATCTTCATCCTGACCCTGAAGTGAGGTGGGCCCAGATCTACGACCCGCTGGGCCAGCCCGCGCTGTCGACGCTGGCCTCCGCCCTGCCCGTGGTCGTCCTGCTGGGCGCCCTGGGCGTCCTGCGCTGGCGCGCGCACACGGCGGCGCTGGCCGGCCTCGCCACCGCGCTGTTCGTCGCCATCGCGATCTTCGGCATGCCCCCCGCCATCGCCTTGAGCACCGCGGCCTATGGCGCGGCCTACGGCCTGCTGCCCATCGGATGGATCGTCCTCAACGTGATCTTCCTGTACCAGCTCACCGAGCAGCGCGGCCTGCTGGCCGTGCAACGCGAGAGCATCACGAGCGTGACCCGCGATCGCCGCCTCCAGCTCCTGCTGGTGGCCTTCTGCTTCGGCGCCTTCTTCGAGGGCGCTTCCGGCTTCGGCACGCCGGTAGCGGTCACGGGGGCCATCCTCATCGGTCTGGGCTTCACGCCGCTCCTGGCCTCCGGACTGTCCCTCATCGCCAACACCGCTCCCGTCGCCTTCGGCGCCCTGGGCACTCCGATCATCGCGCTGCAGAGCGTGACCTCGCTCGACCTTCACGCGCTGAGCGCGATGGTGGGACGGCAGCTCCCGTTCTTCTCGATCCTGGTCCCGTTCTGGCTGGTATGGGCCTTCGCGGGCTGGCGCGGGATGGCCGGGGTGTGGCCGGCCGCGCTGGTGGCGGGCGTGTTCTTCGCGGTTCCGCAGTTCCTGGTCTCCAACTTCCACGGCCCCTGGCTGGTGGACGTCGTGGCGTCCGTGATCTCCATGGCCGCGCTCGCCTTGTTCCTGCGCGTCTGGCAGCCGCGGGAGCATTGGGGGCTGGAAGGCGAGGCCGCCTCCCCCACCGTCCCGCCCCGCCATCCGCGCGGCACCGTGCTGCGGGCCTGGGTCCCCTGGCTCATCCTCAGCGTGGTCGTCTTCCTCTGGGGCCTGCCCCAGACGCGCGCGCTCCTGGACGGGGTCTCCATCGTGCGTGTCGCGGTGCCCGGGCTCCACAACCTGGTGGCGCGCATGCCACCGGTCGTGGCCGCCCCCCGGCCGGAGCCTGCGATCTACGCCTTCAACTACCTCTCCGCGACCGGCACCGGCATCCTCGTCGCGGCCCTCGTCGCCGGGGTCGTCATGCGCTATCGGCCGGCCGAGCTGCTGCGCGCGTACTGGAGCACGATCAAGCTCGTGCGGCTCTCGCTCCTCACCATCGCGGCCATGCTCGCCCTGGGCTTCACCACGCGCTACTCCGGCCTGGACGCGACGCTTCGAACGTGCTCTTCGGCAGCCTCCAGCGGATCACCGCCGAGCAGCTCTCCCTGAGCCCGATCCTCATGGCGGCCGCCAATAGCTCAGGCGGAGTCATGGGCAAGATGATCGACGCGCAGAGCATCGTGGTCGCGAGCACCGCCACCCGCTGGTACGGCCACGAGGGCGAGATCCTGCGCTACGTTTTCCGGCACAGCCTGGCCCTGGCCTGCCTGGTTGGCCTGCTGGTCATGCTGCAGGCGTATGTGCTCCCGTTCTCGGCGATGGTCCTCCGCTAGCGCTCAGGCCAGCTTCAACTCGCGCATCGCCCGGCCCGCGGCGCGCAGGTTGTCGAGCCTCATCTCGGAATACTTCCGCGAGAGGATGATGCCATCCGCGCCGCCCTCGAAGTTCGCCTTCACCGCCTGGTACACGTCGTCCGGCTGCGTCTTCTTCTCGTCCGCGCCGGTGGGGATGTCGATCTCGATGCCCGGCCAGATCTTCAGGCCCGGAGGCGCGCCGGCCACCGCGCGCCGTGTCTCGCGCCGGACGTAGTCCGCGGAGAGCCCTTCATGGGCGATGCGATCGAGCGGCTTCTCCCCCGGGTACTGCTGCACCCGGTAGATGAAGCTCAGCGTCTCCTCCGGCGTGAGGTCGCCGAGCACCGTGGCGTTGACGTTGCGGATGTAGCGCGCCAGGCGCGGGCCGCCGCAGTTGTTGTACAGGACGACCTTGAGGAAGTCCGAGTACTGGCCGAACGCGCCGTAGTCCTGCTCCGCGCGGTAGAAAGGCGCGAACGAGTTGGTGTGCCAGATGTGCCACCCCATCGGCTTGCCGGGCGCGAGGGCGTGCGCCCGCTGATAGAGGGCGCGGTAGGTGTTGCGCAGGCCCTCGTTCCAGAGCTGCTCCCAGGCCAACACCTCCGGGTGGTCGACGAGGATGCGCCAGAAGGTGACGAACGACCCGTCCACCGGCCTCTTTCCCTGGGCCTGGCCGAGGATCCACTCCTCCAGCGCCAGGTATCCGCGCCGCGCGCGCTCGGCGTCGATCCCCTGCGACCGCGCCGCCTCCAGGCAGTGCGGGCAGAAGCAGGCCGCCTGCGCCGGCCGCGCGCCCTCGCCGTGGCTCGCTCCCAGCGCGGTGTTGAGCGGCCCTTGCCGCTCGCTCCCCCACATGAGGCCGTCCAGGCCGTAATAGGAGCGCAGGTGGTCCTCGGTGAGGGCCAGCCAGAACTCGCGCGTGTTGGGGTTCCGGAAGCAAAGGTGCGATCCGGGCTTGCCGTGGACGTCCACCTCCATCGCCTTGTCCAGGCCGGGGACGTCGCTGCGGAAAACGTCCTCGTACCAGGCGATGACTCTCATCCCCCGCCGGTGGGCGGCGGGGAGGACGTCCGCGAGCACGTCGTAGCCGGGATGGTCGGGGGCCTTCTCCGGCCTGATGCTCGTCTGGCCGTAATACGCGGGATGCGGGGTGAAGAAGATCCCGCCCCTGAAGTTGTCGTCGTACTCCTGCTTGCCGTGGTCGGGCAACGGGTTCGGGCGCGGCTGGCGGCCGGCGATCCCGCGCCCGTAGGTGAAGGTGGCCACGAACAGCGTGTTGACGGCGGCCATCTCACGCAGGGCGTCGATCGTCTTTTCGGTGCCCTCGTCGACGAAGGAGACGGCTCCGATCTGGATTCCCGTGGTCACCGGGGCGACGGGGGCGGCCTCGATTCCCCGGCCGCGGACGAGGGCGGCGCCGGCGGCGGCCAGCGCCGAGTGCTGCACGAAGCTCCGGCGAGTGACCATTTTTGACTCTCCTTGGGACAATCAGGACCTGTCCTCTATCACATGCACGCCTCTGTGGCCCAGCGCACTTGACGGCGGTCGGCGGCCAGGCGTACCCTCCCGTTGATTACGGGGCGCACATTTCATGCACTCTCGTTGGAGTATGGTCGACTCCCTGATGCGCGAGATCGGCGCGCTCCGGAACGAGGCGCGCGCGATCGACCCCCGCACCGTCGACGAGAAGATCGTGGCCGAAGTCGACCGCGTCATCGCCGACGCCGCCCAGGCCATCGACGAAACGATTGCCGAGCCCGAGGACGAGTCGCGCCTCCTCGGCGCCTGCGAAGCCATCGTCGTCGCCCGCGAGCGGATCGACGCGCTCCGGGCCACGGCGAAACGCGCGGGCGAGATCGTGGGCCGGAGCATCGAGCTGCGCAGACAGGCGGGGCGGCAACTCTATGACGCCCTCCTGATCCAGGAAGACAGCCGGAAGCTGGGCTCGTAGCTCGGCTCCCGTCCCCCAATGAAGCGAAACGAGACCGCCACCCTGGCGGATCCGACTCGACACGACGAGGTCGTACGCGAGGCCTGGGCCGCCATCGCGCTGGTGCAGGACAACATCGCCCGCCTGGCCGAGGCCGTCGAGCGGTCGCGCGTTCTTTGCGCCCGCGCTCGCGAATTGCAGGATCGGGCCCTCCGATTCCGGTATCGAGACCCCCGTCCGCCCGGAGACGATCCAGGTCCAGCGAGGCGGAAGATCGGCGACGAGTGACCCACGGCGCCGGTCACACGGCGTAGCCTGGGAGAATACCGTGGCCCACCGTGACGTGGTCGTGATCGGCACTTCGGCCGGTGGCGTGGAGGCCCTGCGCGAGATGGCTCGCGGGCTGCCGGCGGAGCTTCCGGCGAGCGTGCTGGTCGTGATCCACCTGCCCGCCCGGAGTCCCGGGCTCATTCCTGCCATCCTCAACCGCGCGGGACCCGTCCCCGCGGCGCACGCCCAGGACGGCGAGGAGCTTCGCCGGGGCCGGATCTACGTCGCACCCGCCGGCTTCCACATGATCCTCGAGAGTGGGACCATCCGCCTCGTGAGCGGCGCGCGCGAGAACCTCCATCGTCCGGCCATCGATCCGCTCTTCCGGTCCGCGGCCATCGCGTACGGCCGGCGCGTGATCGGGGTCGTGCTGACGGGGGCGCTGGACGACGGCACGGCCGGACTGCGCGCGGTCAAGCGTTGCGGCGGCCTCGCCGTGGTGCAAGACCCGGCCGACGCCAGCTACCCCTCGATGCCCCAGAGCGCCCTCCGCAACGTCGACGTCGACCACTGCGTCCCGCTCGCGGAAATCCCCACCCTGCTCGAACGCCTGATCCGACCGCCGCTCCCCGACGCCCCTCAACTGGTCGCGCCGCCGGACCTGAAGCTGGAGGTGGGCATGGCCGCCATGGATAGCAACGAGGACAAGCTGGATCGCATCGGCAACCGCTCCACGTTCACCTGCCCGGAATGCCACGGCACGCTGTGGGAGATGAGCGAAGAGGGCGTCCTCCGATTCCGGTGTCACGTCGGCCATGCCTACGCCGCGGAGACCCTGGTGGCACAGCAGTCCGGCCGCCTCGAGGACGCCCTTTGGGCCGCCGTCCGCGGGTTCGAGGAGAATGCAAAGCTGGCTTCACGGATGTCGGAGCGCGCACGCGGCCGCGCGGACGAGGACCTCGAGAAGCGCTTCCGCCAGCGCGCCGAGACCGCGCACCAGCATGCCGACCAGATCCGCACACTGCTCGACCGCCTGGACGCCGCGGCGGAGTTCTCGGCGTGACGGACGGCGCCTCCAAGCCGGAGCACCTGGTGGTGGTGGGCTCGTCCGCGGGCGGCATCGAGGCGCTGGGCACGCTGCTCGGCGGGCTCAAGCCGAGCTTCCCCGCCCCCCTGATCCTGGCCCAGCACCTGGACCCCAACCACCAGAGCCATTTGCAGACCGTGCTCCAGCGCAAGACGGAGATGCCGGTGGTCCTGGTCACGGAGAGCGAGAAGCTGCAGGCAGGTGCCGTGTACGTCGTGCCCGCGAACCGCCACGTCGTCGTCAACGACGGGATGGTGATGGTGGAGAGCGAGCACGGGGACCGCCCGCGGCCTTCGGTGGACCTGCTGCTCAGCACGGCGGCCCGGGCCTACGGAGATCGGCTGGTCGCCGTCATCCTCACCGGTTCGGGATCGGACGGAGCGGCGGGCGCCGTGGACGTGAAACACGCGGGCGGCACCATCGTCATCCAGAACCCGCGCACCGCGCGTTACCCCTCCATGCCGCTCGCCCTCCCGCCCACCGTCGTCGATCACATCGTCGACATCGAACGGATGGCCGCGCTCCTGAGCGACCTGCTCGAACATCCGGGCGTGCCCCGGGCGCGCGACTCCGTCGAGGCCGCGGTCACGAACGTGATCGGCATCGTGAGCCAGCAGAGCGAGATCGACTTCCGCAGCTACAAGTCCACGACCCTGCTGCGGCGGATCGCGCGCCGCATGACCGCCGTGCGCGCCCCGACCGTCGAGGACTACGCCCTCTATCTGGAAGCACAACCCGACGAGGTGGGCCAGCTGGCCAACGACCTGCTGATCAACGTGACCGAGTTCTTTCGCGATCGCGACGCCTTCCTCTTCCTTCGCAATACCGTCCTCCCCGACATCGTCGAGCGCGCCCGCAAAAATGGCCGCCAGCTCCGCTTCTGGTCCGCGGGCTGCTCGACGGGCGAGGAAGCCTATTCGCTCGTCATCAGCCTGGCCGACCTGCTGGGGGCGGAGCTCGCGCAGTGGAACGTCCGTGTTTTCGCCACCGACGTGGACGAGGAGGCGGTCGCCTTCGCCCGTCGCGGCCTCTATCCCCCGAACGTGCTGGGCGCCATTTCTGACGTGCAGCGCAACCAGTTCTTCGAGAAGGCCGACCACGGCTTCCGCATCAGCAAGACCCTGCGGCAGATGGTCATCTTCGGCAGCCAGGACATCGGCCACGGCATCCCCTTCCCGCGCATCGACCTCGTCCTGTGCCGGAACCTGCTCATCTACTTCAAGGCGGAGAGGCAGAACGAGGTGCTGGACATCTTTGCCTATTCGCTGGCGCCGACCCACGGTTACCTGTTCCTCGGCAAGGCGGAGACGGTACGGCCGTCGAAAGCGGCCTTCGAGGAGGTGAACCGGCGGTACAAGGTCTATCGGTGCGTCAGCGCTCCCGCCGCCCTGGCCGCCGTCCGTCCCAAGACCGTCCCTCCGCGGGCGCCTTCGACGGAGGGCGAGCTGCCGCCGGCGGTGGGTGAGGGCCTCGACGTCTCCAGCCTGCGGCGATTCAACGATCTCGTCCTCCGCTCCATGCCCGTGGGCCTGGTC
>Ga0209647_1003583_pt1 | contig 11960 bp, 10 predicted proteins | sample GraSoi_2013_60cm_FD_185827 | JGI IMG/M metagenome (GOLD analysis project Ga0209647, IMG submission 185827) | Grasslands soil microbial communities from the Angelo Coastal Reserve, California, USA - Sample 9_17_2013_60cm (SPAdes) (version 2) | ecosystem: Environmental > Terrestrial > Soil >... | reverse complement strand
CGAATGTGTTTTACTTCTTCCATCTTAGAGGAACGCTCTCTGCTAGCCGCCTGCCGACCATAGCGGCAATCACAAAAATGTATACCTACTGTTTAGCTCCGCGAGCCCTGGGTGGAGCTTTGCCGACGCAGCCGGATGTCACGACGGCGAATCCGCATCTTGTGACCTTTGGGCTGTTCGTTGTTTTCTCGGGTCTTGTGCTCGGGGTGGCCGGTCTCTTTCTCGCCAAATGGCACCCGGTGTTTGTGCGCGTCCGGCAGCTCACTGCGCTGCCCCTGCTCTTCATGCTCTGTGTATCAATCATCTTCTGCATTACGCCTAACTCTGCTGCTGCACTCGGGTCCGGGTGTGGCCCATATGATGGCGCGGGACGCTTTGTAGTGCCATTGGTGGACGCGCTGCCATTTCTGATTGCCACGCTCATCGTCTTCCCTGGACTGGTCTTGCGAGAGAGGCAGCGGAGCCAGGCTCAACAGGGTGAAGATGCGCACCGTGCTCTCAGATTCACCACTTCCAGGAGATCAACGTCGTTGGCTGTGACCCAGATTGGCCTGCTGGTGGTGCTGGCGCTCTATTTCGGTGCGCAGGGGATTGCCTATGCGCAGGCTGACCCGAACTATACATTCCAGGCCACCGGCTGTCTCTCGCGCAATCCAACAAATGTTGATCCTATCGTAAATTACCTGAAGAACCAGCATATTCATTACGTCTGGGCCACCAATTGGGTAGGCGATCATATCACATTCGAGACCGACGATTCGATTGTGGCGACGAAAACTGGCATACGTATTATGTCCGATTATCAAGCCCTGATGCACGCAGATCGCGCCAGTGTGCTCGCGCTGGCGGCGCATGACGATCTTCACCCGGATTTCTTGCAGGAGTTGGATGCCAATCATGTCACCTATCGGGTTGCGCGTTTCTACTCTGCTCCCGGCGTTGACGCGCTGGTCGTGACTCCGCTGAATCGTACCCTTTCGCCGTCTGATCCGGCCTCTGCCCGCCTGTTTCAGCGGTCGTTTAGTGGGTGTTTGCCGTAACGAGCTGTGGATAGGAAAGCGAAAGAAATGCACCACCAGAAAGACCTTTCGCCTCAAAACATGCAGCACTGTTGCGTTTCAGATGCTCCTGCGAGTACATGCCGTGAAACCCTGTTCAGGGAGTGACGCTACACTTCACTTAGCGCAGGAAAAATGCAACAGCGCGTCGTTTTCAGCGCTCCGAGTGATGCAATGGTGCGGTGAAGTCTGTGACGCACATTGGTTCCCATCAGAGGATGCCGTCTCTCCGAGCTGCTGCTCCCAGCAGAGACGGCATCCCATCACTGACAAGGTGTGACCCCAGCTTACTCAGCCACCTGTGCCAAAAAGACGTTTCGCTCTTCTTTGAGGATGCTGATCACATCTGCAACGGTTTTGGAGGAAACGCGACGCGTTTCGCCCATCCACTGGAAGAACTTCTTAAACGAGGCACAGTAGGTTTGGACGCTGCGTACCGAAGCCCACAATGCTTTACGGGGAAACCAATCGGCTAAAAACCCATAGACATCATTCTCGGTGGCCTCATCGAGCTTTTTCAGGGGCTCAGAATACACGAAGTAGCTCGCAAACAAGTAGATGTTGCCGAGGTGATTAATGACCGTTTGCTCAGAGAAGCCTTTGTGATCCAGCCAGCACAGGCATAGAAAAAGGAGACGGCATGAAGCAAGCGACATTTATCGCCAGCCTGTTTGGAGTGACCTTATAAGCTGAACAGGAAAGTGAGATTTCGCGCCTCCAGCGTTCCTCTGATATTTCTTGCAACACAACCGTATACTACCAAGTTACATTGTAGCTATACTTTCTGTGCAATTGCTATCAAAGAAATACCTACTGGCATACTGACTTTCGATTCAACGCGTTTCAAAATGGGAACAATGGTATCAAAGGAAGAAATTTGATATGGCCTCAAGCCTCCAGATCGTTGGATTTTATCTCGAATTATCCAACTTATTAAACCAACAATATTAAAAAAGTAGAGCTTTTCAATACGAAAAGATGCTTTGGCAAGTTTTTCTCCAAGTTCTTTTTTTTCATAACGCCTGAAGTGACCTAATTGCCTATCAAGATCTGTATAAGCCCACTTCTTTGCGGGTACCAGCAATAATAGTCTTCCCGACGGTTTCAGAACATTTCCTAAGTGAAAAAGAGCCTTCTCATCGTCCTCAACATGCTCCAATACATTGATACCGATAACAGTTTGAAAACTTCCAACCAAGTGCTCTGGAGGTGGTTGAGTGATGTCAAGAAAATTCACGGAAACATCATTGATATGGGAAAACTTGTTCTTTAGATGAGCTAACATTCTCGCATCCGTATCTGTTAAACACAAAGGCGTATAAGAACTAAGCAACTCGCTAATATTGCCTATCCCAGCTCCAAATTCCAAAAGCGGAGCTTTTATATAAGAGTAAAAACTATCTGCAATCCACCTGTTATAGTTTTTTGCCTCTGTTAGTATCTCTAATGTTGTCAATCCCTGATAGAGCATAAAATTTACCTCCCTCGACAAAATAAGCTGCTAGAATACGAACGTTTAAACTACTGATCTCGCACTGAGGAACTAAACCGAGTAGCCAACTTGGCGCGAACAGCTTTTGATGATCTCTATTGTGTGCCACTGATGGCCGAGAGATGATCACGCGTCAACTTGACCCGCAGCACGGGCGTCTGCCCGCGTGGCGCCCAGCTGCGCACCGCCATCGGCAGTAGATAAAATCCGGCCTGGTCTACCCAGACGATGCTGGCCTTGTCCTCCTCTGCTTTTTTTAATGGATGGCCAGCGCTCAAGAGACCACTGCTTGATGGCTTCTTCATTCCGCTGCGTGGCTCGCTCGATGGGCTGTTGCCAACTCCAGCCCGCCTCACGCAGCAGTCGGCTTATGTGATCTCGGTAATCGCGGACTCAGCTTGACTTTGTACATTTCCAACGCACTAACAGACGGCCAAAGACAACCGCTCAAGAGTAGAGCGTGGTACTAAAACCCTGAAAGGATCAGTGGGTGATGTGGGAAAAGTCCCCTGGCCCCACAGATGTCGCCTGACAAGAGCGAGAACGTCACGAAATGTGGCGGTTTGCTTACAATGCCAGGCCGCTTGAGCGACAGGAATCTGCCCATTAGGGTGCAACGTTTGCCCAAAGAGTGTCACAAGACTGTTGAGCACCTGATGAAAGCAGCTCCAGTTGGTCGCCTGGGCAATGCCGCTAGCTCGCAGTGCTGCTGCAACCGTGCGGGGTTCCTGTTAACAGCGTCATCAGTTTCCTCCACGTCGGGGCGTTAAACAATGGCCGAAAGACAGTCAATACTTCTATAATGGGCTCTGAATGGGGCATGAACTTCCTCCTGGGTGAGATAGTGCTTTGATCAGCTTCTATCTTACCTCAAGAAGTTTTCATGCCCGGTCCTTTCCTCCAAAATGTACAAAGTCGAGCTGAAGTAGTAATGACCATTGGGTCATAGTTTAGCTAAACAAGGCAGAAAATGCAAGCTTAATAGCTATATTGGGCGTATGAATTAGTTGTTACGGAATTAGGAAAGGGCAACAGAGCGGTCTTGCCAGAAGGCATCGTAGGTGCGATTGAGGGCAGCGGTGCGCAAGGGTAAGAGGGCGTCTAAACCCTCTGGGGTCCAGCGCATTCCCGCCCGCTTGGCACGGGTACTGACCACGGTTTTGTAGGCGGCCTCAGCCAAGCCACTGCCGACATGCAAGCCTTGCGCGCGGAAGTGGGGATAGCGCAGGTGAGCAAGGCGACGGCACGTCGAGCAACGCTGGCGACAGGGGAGGCAGTGTTGGTGGTAACGCATCGGCGGGGGCTAGAATGGGCGGCAAAGGTGTGCACAGTGCAAGATGGAGCGGAGTGGCTGCAAGGATTGGTCGACTATCATCGTGCAGATGCAGTGTGCCTTCTCGATTTTGCGCGCGCAGCCGAATACGTCAATGAGATTGGGCAGGCCGTACGTACAGCAGGAGGCAGATTGGCCGCCAAGTGTTTGGAGGTCGTGCTTCACCGGCTCAAACACCAGGGACCCCACAGGGTGCTCAAACATCTGGCCTGGTTGGTAGCTCGCTGTCCCAGTCCAGCCATGCAGGAGAAATTGAGCTATTTGCAGAAGCGTGAAGCGCACATGCAGTACCCGACCTATCAGCAAGCAGGCTGGCCTATTGGCTCCGGGAGCGTCGAAAGCGCCAACAAGGTGGTCGTTGAAGCACGGCCCAAAGGTGCTGGCATGCGGCTTCCGTCGGCAGAACGTCAACCCCATGCTCGTGCTCCGCAATGCGGTCTGCAATCGCTAGTGGCACGAGACCTGGGCGACGTCAGTGGCTCATCGACGAGCGCTTCGCACGAGTCAGCGACAAGCAGACAGAAAGCCTCGACTGGCAAGCGCCTTTTGGTGCCTCGTCTTTTGGAGAGTACGGATGTATCGGCTGTCTCATCCACCTGTTCACGTTGCCACCTCACCGACGGCTGAGGCCCTCGAAGAGCAACCGGCCTGTCGTCTTGGCGCTGGCTATTCCTGGCGCAAACCATTTCTCCGGCGTCCTCCTTCCACCCTTGTGCGTACGGGAGAGGCGTGTGCAAAAAAATGAAACGCACCCGTACCAAAGCAAAGATCAGGACTGTTTGATGCGCCGATACGTAAAGAGATGGTGAAAGGTGAAATTGTAGATCAGCACAATCACAATAGCCAGCGCCTCAGCGAGAAGCTCAGGCGTATGTACGAGGGAAAAAAAGGCAAATTCCAGCAAGAAGGTCAACAAAGTGCCCACGATACACGTCGCGTGAAAGCGCAGGCAGCGCTGCAACCAGGGGCGTTTTGCGCCGGGCAGGCTAATAAAAGTGAAGCGGTCGTTAGGCAGAAAGTTGGCCATGATCGAACATTCTGCCGCGATGGTAAAGGCAAAGATATTGTGCACTTGCGTGCTGACACTAATCGGGAAATGGAAGCGGTATAAGACCAGGCCAAAGATCACCAGATTGACCACCGCAGCCAGACCACCGAACAAGAGGTAACTGAGAATACGTTGGATTTGACCAGCCTTACCACTTGTTTTTCCATCAACAAAATCCAGCACTTGATTCGCAAGTTGCCACGGATAGGGTTGATAGGTGCGGGTAAGAGTAGTGGTTGCTTCTAATGTGGAGTTCAGGGTTTCCTGGGCCTCTGCCAGGGGAGTTGGGACAGCAGACAACTTTTTGATCTCATCTTGAACTATCGTATGTTTCATGTGTTTTCCTACAAAACTCATTTACAAGGTCAGCGAGCGAAGCTTTGGGCTAGTGCAGTGCATGCTTCGACGGCTTGCATTCATCATGCAACCGGTAAGTGCCTCGAAGTACGTATTTGTGCCGATTACATTTTGAACGATTCGGCGTCACCATAAATAACAGATGATAGATTCGCTGAGCCATTTGTCTGCTGAAAATGTTTGCGGTGCAACTTGCTGATTCACATACTTGCGTCTTTCATCAGTCGTCATCTCGTCTCGTGTTGGCATCGCTTCCCTCGTTCGGTAACATTTTCATTTGATGGAAGTGTACCAGCTTGGTAACATTTTACCTGACGGAATACGAGACCTTGACTTTGGGACCACCATACACCATAATAGCGATACTCGCGCTAAAGGCTTAACTGGAGAGGTTTCCTTTGCATGTTGTTAAGTATCAAGCAGCTTAAAATTGGGACATATGGGATATTTGCTTTTCTATTTATTGCGCTAGCTATTTTATTGCGTATTTTTCTAATAGCATGGGGCTGGCCACACAGCAATGCAGACGTAGATACGCTGGGCATCATGGCTATGCATATTGCTTATAAGGGAGAGCACCCGATATTCTTCTATGGCCAGAATTATATGGGCACATTGCAGGCATATCTTGGAGTAGCGTTTTTTCGCCTCTTTGGTATCTCGGTATTTTCGTTACGACTTGGCGCTGTTCTGTTTTTTGCCCTTTTTCTTGTCATTATGTATTGCCTGACCAGTTTGCTGTATACGAAAAAACTGGCGTTGATCACCCTTGCCTTGCTGAGCCTTGGATCAACCATCATGTTGGATGCAGAGATAGCTGGTCTTGCTGGTTACCCCGAATTGCTCTTCTTTGGCTCTCTTTCAATGCTTCTTGCTTCCTGGCTTGCTCTCTCTTACGATCAATACTCATCTCCGGACAGGCGGCTTTGGCGCTCGATTGCCTATGGGTGCTGGGGCCTTGTGGCAGGGCTGGGTTTCTGGAGTGACTTCCTTATGCTCGTATTTATCTTGTTATCTGGCTTATTGCTGGTGCTGTTTTGCTGGCGTGAATTGCTCCAGTTCGCAGTATTGCCTTTAGTCTCAGGCCTTATCATCGGCTCATTTCCCTTGATAATCTACAATCTCCATGCAGCGCCAGGGCAAAATACCTTAAACGTACTCGCAATTCTTCACAACGCAGGTAGTGTAGAACTTGCTAGAATCCAGGTACACAATCATATCCCGCTTGAACCTGAATTGCAAGGAACGATGTTGACTAGCCTGCCCGCGGCAACTGGAGGGGCGCCTTTCTGTTATGATACAAATTTAATGCTCACTGGATATCTAGGCCTTCAAAACGGTCAGTGTTCAGTGCTTTACAGTAATTTGAGTTCTGTTTTCATTGCCCTTGCCTGGAGCGTGGGTTTTATTCTGCTCTGGACGATTGCAGTTGTTCTTACGATAAAGAATCTCTGGAAACTTAGAAGTCTAACTCCGGGACATCCCAGATCACAAGCAATAAAACGTCAATTTGCGCGATTGATGCTCTTAAGTTCTGGCGGATTGATCTTGCTACTCTTTATTATGAGTCCTGCTTCAGCGGCGTTTCCTGACAATTCGCGCTATTTAGTTGGTTTGTTGATAGCCACACCTGCGCTGCTTGCACCTCTCTGGGGTTTATCGTCAGTTGAGAGCGCTATGACTCCAGATACTAGCAATGGTGATCACTCTCAGACACATAGCTGGTTCACTTTAACGTCATTCAAACGAGTCTTGGGGCGAGGGGCGCTTCTGATAATTGGCTTTGTATTGCTTGTTGGAACTGTTAATGCATTTCTCGAGATACCTACTGTTCAGGCTAATAACAAGCAACAGGATATACTGATACATAGTCTTTTGCGTATCAAGGCCACCCATATCTATACCGATTATTGGACATGTGATAGTATTGCCTTTGTGAGTAGAGAACAAATCATTTGTGGTGTCGTTGACGGACAGTTGAAGGTGCAGCCGCACTACAGTCGTTATGCCCCCTATGTACCAATTGTAAAAGCCGATCCAAATGCGGCTTATGTCTTTCCCCTTGAAGCCGGTAAGATCCCAACTTTTGCTAAGCGAGTGACGCTTTTACCCGGACACTATCAGCAATTTATCTTTGGGAATTATGTGGTGTATCAACCTGTTAACACACGCTGAAATATTGGTTGTCCGAAGAGCAGCAAATTCGCATCGTAGCAGAGAGGGGGAGCGCCAGTGATCGAAGGGAGGCCAACAAGTGCTGTTCCTTTAATCTCAGCAATAAGTGAGTTATGGTTGAGCGCATAGCGGGCTAACTCAACAGAAAAATTGTTATGCAGCCGCCAGAGCACAGCCAGGGTATTTCCATTTGGTGGTGCCATGAGATTGTATTTAATCAAGGGATATGCGCCGATGGCGAGGCCCAGCAGCAGGAATAAGATTCCTCCCTTGAGCAAATCACGCCAGCAAAACACCAGCAGCAGCAAAAAAGATATCAAGGCAAGCGCGAGCATAATGTAGTCGCTCCAAAAGCCAAGCCCCACGACAAGGCCCCAGGCGCCAAGCGCAATGAAGCGCAGCAGTTGCCTGCGTAGAGACGAATATTGACCAGAGGAGATCGCGAGCCAGGAGGCTAGGAGGAACACGAGAGTACCAAAGAGGAGTAATTCTGGATAGCCGCCGAGCGCAATCAGTTCTGTGTCCAGCATGATGACCGATCCAAGACTCAACAGCGCAAGTGTTACCAGAGCAAGTTTTTTTGAATAGAGCAAGCTTGCCAGGAGGTATATACCGGTAAGGAAGAGGGCAAACAGTGCAATGGTGACGAGACGCAGCGTAAATACTGAGGCGCCAAAAATGTGGAACACCGCCGCTGCAAGATAGGCTTCCAGAACGCCCATGTAGTCCTGGCCATAAAAGAAGATGGGTCGCTCTCCCCGCTACGCAATATGAAGAGCCATGATGCCCATCGTACCTTCATCCGCATTGGTCTGTGGCCAGGCCTGGAGTGTCAGCACGATACGCAGCAAAACAGCCAGGGCAATGATTGCAGCCGCGCACATGCCATACGGACCAATTTTGATCCGCTTCACCCGTAACAACATACTTAGAAGACTCCCATTTAACCGGATATAGAGTGTCGAAAGGAAAGCTCAACCCTCAAAGTACAAACCACCAGGTGCGACAAGAGCATGTTCAATCAAGAGCTATGACCTTCCAATCAACCAGCTTATCAAAATAATTTAACGCGGTGGGATCATTATCGGCCGCCCAACCATCCGGATGTACCAGCATATGGCGGTGCAGGTATAGGAGGGCAATCAGCAATTTACGCCTGCCGCTCCCCTCGGGGCCTCGTAATACCTCGGCTTCAGCCTGTGCTAACAACAGGGTGACGATCGTTAGTTGGGCCATGCGCTCAACGAGGCCGCGCATCGGTAGCTGCGCGCGCTCGGAATCGAGCGTCGTAAGCTCCTGCAAGCGTCCTGCCACTTGCTTCACCAGTACCTGCACTTGCTGCGCAACCGGGACAACTACTGGCTGTTGCATCGATTGCAAGCGCTGGTGCAGCATACCAAACAGCGCTGATGCAGCGCCTTCCCTGTCGATAGCCCGCATCGCATCGAGTACGATGACGTTACTGGAACCCTCCCAGATGACGTTTACGATGGAGTCGCGCAACAAGCGAGGATTCACCCAGTCCTCCACGTAGCCGTTGCCGCCGCGCATCTCCAATGCTTCCAGGGTCACATACTCGCCGCGCTTGGGGACATAGTACTTGCAGAGCGGCGTTAGCATACGCAGCAGGCGGCGATCTTCCTCCGCGCCGTGACGGTCCACGCGCTCCAGGACGGCCGCTGTCTCAAAGGCCAGGGCGGCGCAGCCCTCGACCTCGATCAGCAAGTCTACCAGTTGCCGGCGCATGAGGGGATGTTCGGCTAAGGTTCGCCCGAAGGCTACACGGCTACGGGCATGAATCAACGCCTCGAGGAAGCTGCGGCGCATAGCTGCGAGCGAGCCGATGGCAGCCCAGATGCGCGTGAGATTGATCATCTCCGTCATCTGCACAAAACCACGGTCCAACGCACCCACCTGGTACGCCTGCGCACCATGCAGGGTCACCTCGCCCGTGGCAAGCGAGCGCGTGCCCAGCTTATCTTTGAGGCGGTTGATGCTATAAGCGTTGCGCGTGCCATCTTCCAGCGTTTTAGGCACGAGAAACAATCCAAGGCCACGCGTGCCGGAGGGCGCACCCTCCGGGCGAGCGAGCGTCAGAATCAGTTCGGCGGAGACATTGGAACAGAACCATTTGTCCCCCCAGAGTTCCCATTCCGGCTGAAGACCCGCTTGCGCGTATGAGCGTGGTTTCGCTACTGTAGCAGTCAGGCCGACATCCGAGCCGCCCTGCTTCTCTGTTAAAAACATCGCACCCTGCTGCAGTTCGGCCATGGTGAGCGCAGTCAGCGAGGGTAAAAAGCGGCGTTTGAGTGGTTCACTGGCATAGCGTTCCAATGCGCGGGCCAGCGCATCGGTCATCGACACAGGACAGAAGACGCCGGATTCGGCCTGCATACCCAGGTAGCCGAGCGCAAACTTCACCGGCTGAGGGACCCGCCCTGGCCAGCCCAGCGCTCCTTCTCGATGGCAGCAGGCGGCGATAGCGAAGTCTTGATAGGCGATGCGCTCCAATTCGTGGTAGGCAGGGTGAAAGACGACCTCGTCAACTCGCTGGCCCTTTTTATCGTACTGCACGAGCACAGGCCCCTGGCGATTGGCAACTTCTGCCAGCTCGTCCATTTTCTGCGACGCGACAGCACCCATTTCGGCCAGTATTCCCTGCGCCCGTCCATAGTCTTCTCCTGAAAGATGCTCCCTCAGGAGAAACGACAAGTCAGGATCAGCGCTATAGAAATTGATTCCCCTGGTATCAGGCATGAGATCAGATGGTTCTGGCATGGCTTATCTTGCAACCAATCCTTTCTTGTCGTGTTCTGCGTGTACTCCTGATAGGACTCTTGAAATTTCAGTCTATTGCTGGGCCTGGTATCTAATCTTGCCGGCGCATCACCGCCTCAAGATGCCCGCTAACGGCAATTTGTGGCCCACCAGGGCCAATCGCTTTGCCAAGTGATTGCTCTATCGATTGAATGGCAGGCGCATTGCACACGCTCCCTGGCTGCTGCTGCGTCATCATACATATGCCCGCCGTCAGGTAGTTGGCAGTGCCCAGAATATCCTTTGAAACTGCCGAATTCGAGTCGGCCAGGTCATTAGCGATAGCCTGCCACTGGAGGTTTGCCAGGTCCTGCGCGTTGTAGCTCGCACCTATAAGCACATAGCGATTCCCAATATCGACGAACGGGATACTCCCTGCCTGACTTGTATAGGGCGCAGCATCGTATGTACTTAAAAGGTTCTGTTGAGCTGCGGTGGGTGTTTGCAATGGGTTTTGTTGCTGATCTGCAGTTTCGACCGGCACGAAATCAATGTACGGACTGCTATAAAACGAACCGCCATACAGAGTAGTGTAGAAGGTAAAGGTTGGGGTATTGGGAAAGACATCTGTGCTCGAAGAGGTCGTCTGGTAGAGCTTGCTAAAGGTGCCAAAGCGACTGAGGGCTACCACGACCGCCCAGCGCTCCGCTGCACAGTACGGACAATACTCTGCACCCATATAAAGGAACTCCGGTTTGCCAGTTGGTCCTTTCAGTATTGGCGGCGATCCGTTTACAGCTTTGAGTGGATTTTGTACTCCACCTTTTCCCACAGCAGCCAATACATTCGGATCAACCTTTGTGACAGCATTGAACACCTGCGAGCTGGCTAACGTTGGCACACTTGCGCTTCCTGACGGCGACTGAAGACGCGAGATCACGAAGAACGCCACGATGATGACAGCGATCAGCGCCACTATGCCACCTGTCCACAGCCATTGTCTCCGGTTCGATTGACGCTGCGCCGGCCCTCTGCTGCGCGCCTGTGCCTGCGCCACCTGGGTTCGATTATTTTGACTGCCAGCGAGGCGTTGCTGCCTTTGTTGCCGCTGCTTATCGCGTCGCTGCACTGCAGATGGGGCCTTCTGTTTGCTTTTGGCCATTTGATTATTTCCTCGTTACTTAAGAGAGATATAGACGATTTGAGACCTTTTTCTAAGTGAGATCAAGTCTATTTTAACATAGCCTGTCATCCTTTTACCTTTAAATTTCGCCTTCGCCAGGACAACACAATTTTGCTTGACAAAGCACCAACTCGTAGGGTACAATCTTACCGCAGCAACAAAGCCGCATTACAAGAGCCTCGTTCGTCTAGCGGCCTAGGACACCGCCCCTTCAAGGCGAAGATCACGGGTTCGAATCCCGTACGAGGTACTACTTCTCCGACCGGCTGACCGCAGGTAGGACGCAGTCCGTTGCCGGTCGGAACAAGATCGAGTACTATTTCTCAGAGAAGCCTGGCACGCCCTCTTTCATAATATTTGGGACGCCAGGCTTCTCTGCTATAGGCCACGTCTATTGTATATGAATTAGTAGGCAGGAGAAATGTAGTGGCGGGGCTTGCCCCCGCCAGGTTGGAGGAATACTCATGATTAGCGTTGAAGAAGCGCTCGAACGCATACTCGCCGAGATAACACCACTCACAGTCATCCACATGCCGTTACCCGAAGTGCTCGGCCTG
>Ga0209647_1003581_pt1 | contig 11962 bp, 9 predicted proteins | sample GraSoi_2013_60cm_FD_185827 | JGI IMG/M metagenome (GOLD analysis project Ga0209647, IMG submission 185827) | Grasslands soil microbial communities from the Angelo Coastal Reserve, California, USA - Sample 9_17_2013_60cm (SPAdes) (version 2) | ecosystem: Environmental > Terrestrial > Soil >... | reverse complement strand
ATTACGCTCGACCTCAAGCAGGCGGAGGGGCGCGCGATCTTCCATCGTCTGGCGGAAAGCGCCGATGTGGTGGTCGAGAACTACCGCCCCGACGTCAAGCATCGTCTCGGCATCGACTATGAGACGTTGCGCGCGATCAACAAGCGTCTCGTCTATGGCAGCATCTCCGGGTTCGGCCAGGACGGACCCTATCGCGAGCGGCCCGGCGTCGACCAGATCGCGCAAGGGATGGGCGGATTGATGTCGATCACCGGCCTCCCTGGTCAGGGACCGGTGCGCGTCGGCATCCCGATCGCCGATCTGACGACCGGATTGTTCTGCGCCATCGGCATCCTCATCGCCCTGCTCGAGCGCGAGCAATCGGGGGAGGGGCAATGGGTGCAGACCTCGCTCCTTCAGGGCCAGATCGCCATGCTCGATTTCCAGGCCGCCCGCTGGACGATCGCCGGCGAGGTCGCGCCGCAGGCCGGCAACAACCATCCGACGAGCATCCCGACCGGGGTCTTCCGCACGCGGGACGGCCACATCAACATCGCCGCCTCGGGCAATTCGCATTTCGGCCGGCTTTGCGAAGCGCTCGGCGCGCCGGAGCTCAGGGCCGATCCCCGCTACGCCTCCGACGACACGCGTTCCGACAATCGCGATGCGCTCAACGCCGCGATCGAGGACTATACGGCACAGCGCGACAGCGCCGCGTGGATCGATATCCTCAATCGCGCCGGAGTGCCCTGCGGACCGATCAATACCATCGATAAGGTCTTCGCCGACCCTCAGGTCAAACATGTCGGCATCGCCCAACCGGTCGAGCATCCGAAGCTCGGGCGGCTCGACCTTATCGGTCAGGCGATGACGCTGAGCCGGACGCCGTCGAGCCTGCGCACGGCGACGCCGGAGCGCGGCGAGCATAACGAGGCGGTGCTGCGTGAACTCGGCTACGACGAGGCCGCGATCGCCGGCTTGCGGGCTAAGGGCGTGATTTGAGTTGAGGCGACGCCGGCGCGCTCATCATTGAGCGGCGGCGGGGATCGCCGCGCCCGTCATGTCGGCGTCGCTGAAGATGGCCGCCTCGGTCTTGGCGCCGACGAGGATGGCGCTGCGCAAGATGGCACGCGAAAAGTCGGTGTCCGTGAGATTGGCGTCGCGCAGGCTGGCGCCGGTCAAGTCGGCGTCGCACAGCGTCGCTGCCGCGAGATTGACGGGCCAGTTGCGCCCGGTCGGTTTGCCGTCGGGACCGCGCAACGGCACGGCCCCCAACAGCGCGTTGCGGAGCTTGGCGCCATTCAGATTGGCATGCGACAGGTTGACGCCGTCGAGCGTGGCGCCGTCGAGTACCGCCTCGGTGAGGTCGACGCCCGAAAGGTCGGACATCACGAGCAGCGCCTTGTCGAGGCGTGCGCCGGTGAGGTTGGCGCCCTTGAGATTGGCGCCGCTGAGATTGACGTCGCGCAGATCGATGTGATTGAGGTCGGCCCCGGCGAGCTCGGCACGGGCACCCTCTCTGCCATCGGTTTCCATCCACAGGTAATGCGATTTCAGCGCCGAGCTTAGCGCGGTGGGCAGATCGTCGCTAGAGCGCACGACCTTTGCCCCGGTCAGGTTGGCCCCGCGCAGATCGACGCCGTCGAGCACGGCGCCTTCGAGGTCGGCATCCTGGAAATCCGCGCCATCGACATCGGCATGCGCGAGATTGACATGACGCAGATTGGCGCCCTTGAGATTGGCGCCCTTGAGATTGACCCGCCGCATGTTCGCGCGCGACAGGTCCGCCCGCTCCAGGATCGCGCCCTGCAGGTTGGCGCCGGCAAAACGCGCATTGCTGCAATCGGCGTCGCGCAAAATGGCGCCGCTGAGATTGGCCCCGCCGGCGCTGGCCTTGGCGAGGATCGCCTTGTCCAGATCGGCCTCGGCGAGTTCGGCTTCCTGCTCGGTGACGGTGCCATCGTCGCGCGACACGAGCATCGCGCCACCACGCAGATCGGCGCCGCGCAGCCGGGCGCCGGTGAGCTTGGCGTCGCGCAAATAGGCGCCGCGCAGATCGGCACGCGTAAGATCGGCACCGGTCAAATCCGAACGGTCGAGATTCGCCGCGAAGAGATCGGCCTCGCACAGGATGGCGCCGGTAAGGATGGCGCGCGACAGATTGGCGCCGGACAGCTTCGCCGAGCTCATCTGGCTCTTGTTGAAGTCGCAGCCCTGCAGATCGGCAAGCGACAGATTGAGCCGCGCGCCACCGTTCTTCTTGAGGAACCAAGCCTGGTGCTTCTCCAGTAGCGCCTGGAGCACATCTGGCATCATCTTGCTTGCGCCTTCATCCGGCAATCGGCTGGCCACTGCCGCGAAAAGCGGCGGAGGGCGAGCTAAGCACTTACGGCGTAAAGGTTCGGTAAAGATTATCGTAATTGATTGCTATTGCCGTTCAGGCGAAGGCTCCGCATATCGCCGATCAAGCGCGGCGAAGCCGTCGTAATCGACGAGCTTCTGGCGCTCGGCGAACGAGGCGAGGGCGTCCTCGACGCCCGCGAGCGAGCCGGTCGCGGCGAGGTGGCGCAGTACCCGGCTCATCCCGGCGACGGCCGCTTGCAGCGCCGCATTGGCATAGACGATGCCGGAAAATCCCATCGCGGCGAGGCGCTCGCGCGGGAGACCCGGCGTCTTGCCGCCGAAGACGATGTTGGCCAGATGCGGTCCGGGCAGTCGCGCCGGGATGGCCTCGAGCTCGGCGACCGATTGCGGCGCCTCGACGAACAGGATGTCGGCGCCCGCCTCGCGATACGCCGCGGCGCGGTCGATAGCCGCGTCCAGTCCCTCGACGGCGCGTGCATCGGTGCGCGCGATGATGAGGAGGTCGGCGTCCTGCCTGGCGTCCACCGCCGCCTTGATTTTCTGCACCATCGCCGCGGCCGCGATCACCGCCTTGCCCTCGAAATGGCCGCAGCGTTTGGGGAAGACCTGGTCCTCGATCTGGATCGCGTTGGCGCCGGCACGCTCGAGCAGACGTACGGCGCGCCGCAGGTTCAGCGCGTTGCCGAAGCCGGTATCGGCGTCGGCGATGAGCGGCAGGGCGACTGCGTCGCTGATCGCCGCGACATGGTCGACGAGCTCGGTCAGCGTGACGAGCCCAAGATCGGGCACGCCGAGAGCGGTATTGGCGATACCGGCGCCGGTGATATAGACCGCCTCGAAACCGCTCGCCGCGATGACCCGCGCGGCGAGGGCATTGGCGGCGCCCGGCAGCAGGACGCCGGCGCTTCTGACGAGACGCTCGCGGAGTCGCCGGTTCAACGTTTCGGTCATCGTTTCCCTGCGTTCCCGATGTCTTGCTCGATCGAGCCCAGTATGGCTGGTTTGCGCCGAATTTGCCAAGATTGGGACCGCACGGGGAGACTGCGATGCCGCGATGCGATCGCGCTGCCGGCGGTTCAGCGCGATCTAGCGGTCCTAATGCCTGAAGGTGTGAACGACCTGAATGATCGCCGGGCCGATCAGCACGACGAACAGCGTCGGCAGGATGAAGAGGATCATCGGCACGGTCAGCGTCGCCGGCAAGCGGCCGGCCTTCTCCTCCGCCTTCATCATGCGCTGATCGCGGAACTCGAGGGCAAGGACGCGCAGCGAGTGGGCGAGCGGCGTACCATATTTCTCGGTCTGCATCAGCGTGTTGACGACGCCGCGCACGGACGGCATGTCGACGCGGCGCATCAGGTTGCGCAAGGCCTCGCCGCGGTTCGGCAGGAAGCCGAGCTCGATGGCAGTCAGGCCGAGCTCGTCGGCGAGCTCTGGCGAGGCGACGCCGATCTCGCGCGCGACGCGCGTCAGCGCTCCGTCGAGGCTGAGCCCGGCCTCGGCCGAGATGACCAGAAGGTCTAGCGCGTCCGGCAGCGCCTTCTGGAGCTTGCGCTGCCGCCGCTGGATGGCGTTGCGGAGAACGAGTGACGGCGCATAGCCGCCGAGCGCTATGCCGGCCGCCGCGCCGAGGAGCTGGTGGACGGTCGGCAGCGCGGCGCCGAGGACGGTCCTGACCACGATCCAGGCAAGAACGCCGAGGATCATCGGCAGGATGAGGCGCAGACCAAGGAAGACGACGAGCGCATCGCGCGTGCGCCAGCCCGCCTGGGCAAGCCGTTCGGCCGAACTTCTGGATTCGTCGCTCTGCGTCAGCTTCAGCCGCTCGACGAGGCTCCGGAGCAGGCCGACATGGGCGTTGCGCGCAGCGGCCCGGCGCGACGGTGCGATGATGGCGGCGCGCAGCTGAGCGCGGCGGCGGGCGTGGGCGCGGATACGCGCCGCCATCGGATCGTTCGGCAACAGGCTGCGGCCGAGCGCCACGATCGTCAGGAAAGCCGCGAAACCGATGGCTAGCGACACCATGGTCTCGAAGCCGAACGTCGCCGGCAGAAAGCCAAAGCCGAAGGAGAGCCCGTTGGGCAGGGTTTCGCTGAGGTTCATATCTCGAACCTGATCATCTTCATGATCACGGCGATGCCGGTTCCCATGCTGCAGGCGGCGCCGGCGAGCAGCATGTTGCCGGCATGCGTCGTGATCAGCGTCATGACGTAGTCGCGATTAACGACGAACAGGATGGTGAACATGAGGAAAGGCAGCGATCCGATGATCATCGCACTGGCCCGCGCTTCCGCCGACATCGCCCGGATCTTGAGTTTCATCTGCCGTCGGCGCCGCAGAATATTGTCGAGATTCTCGAGCGTCTCGGCGAGATTGCCGCCGGTTTCCTTCTGCACGACCATGGTGACGACGAGGAAGTTGAACTCCGGCGTGCCGATGCGCTTCGCCGCCTCGCCGAGCGCCTGGTCGAGCGGCTGTCCGAGACGCACCTGATCGCTGATGCGGCGGAACTCCTCGCCGACGGGATCGCCGATCTCGCGGCCGACGACCTGCATCGATTCAGTTGCCGGCAGGCCCGAACGGAGGCCGCGAACGATGAGCCCGATGGCCTCGGGGAAGAGCGCCTCGAAGCGGGCGATCCGCCGGGAAATCAGCTTACCGACGACGAGGTGCGGCAACCAGAGTCCGACGATGAGGCCGAGCGCGGCGGCGGTCGCCAGCGAGAGACCGAGCAGGACGGCGCCTACGACGGCAGCAAGCGCCGCAGCGAGCGAGACAAGTGCGTAGGTGCCGAAGCCGATCTTCCGCCCGGTGCGGGTCAGGCGGTCGCGCAGCGCGTCCGGCCGCGGCAGGATGCGCCTGATCATCGTATCGAGGCCGCCGTCGCTGCTGCGGCGCAGGTTGAGCGCGGCGCGCACGCGGGTTTCGCCGCGCAGGCGAGCCGCGATGCGGTCGACGCGCCGTCCCATGCGCCGACCCGAACTGTCGGCGAAGGCAAAGATGAGGCAAAGGGCGACGCCGCCGGTGGCAAGGCCGATGACGAGGAGAAGTGGGCTGTCGAGGAATTCCGCCATGATCAACCCACCGCCTCGAGCAGGGCGCGGTCGAGACCGAAATACTCGGCGCGCGGCGTGAAATGCGGGCGCAGGCCGGCGGAGATGAAGCTGCCGGCCAACTTGCCATCCGTCGTCTCGCCCTCGAATTTGTAGGTGAAGAGGTCCTGGGTGGTGATGATGTCGCCTTCCATGCCGACGATCTCCATCACCGAGGTGATGCGGCGGACGCCGTCGCGCATGCGGCTGACCTGGATGATCATCTGCACCGCGGCGGCGATCTGGGTGCGCACCGCCTTGCTCGGCAGGTTGACGCCGGCCATGCCGATCATGTTCTCGAGCCGGCTCAGCGCCTCGCGCGGCCGGTTGGCGTGGATCGTGCCGAGCGAGCCGTCATGGCCGGTATTCATCGCCTGCAGCATGTCCATTGCCTCGGCGCCGCGGATCTCACCGACGATGATGCGGTCGGGGCGCATGCGCAGCGCATTCTTGAGCAGGTCGCGCATAGTGATCTCGCCCTTGCCCTCGAGATTGGGCGGCCGCGTCTCGAGGCGGACGACGTGAGGCTGCTGAAGCTGCAGCTCGGCGGCGTCCTCGATGGTGACGACGCGCTCGTCGGGGTCGATCATCTGCGACAAGGCATTGAGCAACGTCGTCTTGCCCGAGCCGGTACCGCCGGAGATCAAGACGTTGAGGCGGCAGCGCGAGGCGATCTTGAGGACGGTCGCCATCGCCGGCGACATGTTGTGCTGACGCGCCATGATGTCGAGCGTGATCGATCGTTTGGCGAATTTGCGGATCGAGATCGACGGGCCGTCGATGGCGAGCGGGGGCACGATGATGTTGACGCGGCTGCCGTCGGCGAGACGGGCATCGACGAGCGGCGTCGATTCGTCGATCCGCCGGCCGATTTGGGTGACGATGCGGGTGGCGATCGCCATCACGTGCTGATTGTCGCGAAAGGTCACGTCCGTCAGCACCAGCTTGCCCTTGCGCTCGACAAAGACCTGCTTGGGTCCATTGACCATGATGTCGTTGACCGACTCGTCGGCGAGCAGCGGCTCGAGCGGACCGAGGCCGAGCATGTCGTTGAGCAGGATGGTGACGAGGTCGCGCTGCTCGACCTGGTTGAGCTGGATTTTTTGCTCGCTGAGGATCTCCGAGACGACGCCGGTGAGTTGCTGCTGCAATTCGGGGCGGCCAAGCTTGGCGGCAACCTCGCTGTCGATCCGTTCCATGATCAGGGGGTAGATGCGCGGAATCGCCTCGTCGACGCTCGCCCGCCGCGCCATCGTGGCCGGCCGTTCGCCGGTGACTTGCCGCTGCCGTCCGGCGTCCAGGATGCCGTTGAGCAGCACGGTGATCAATTGGCGCTGGTCGATCGGGTCGACCGCCAGGCCGCGTTCGGCGAGCGCCGCGCCGATGATTTCCTCGACCTCGCGCGCCACCTCGTCGCGGGACCGCCGCTGTGCGGCGGTGCTCTCGAGCTTCCCGTCGATGATGGGTTGGAGCAAGGCGCGCGCCGCCTCGACGCCGATCGTGGTTGCCGCGACGGTATTTTCGCTTGCTGGAAGCGGCGAGGGCGCAGCCCAACTCCCATGAGGCTTCTCAGCGAGGGTGCCATGCGGCGACGGCGCGACGCTGAGATGCCCGTCGCGACGCGTGGCAAGCGTCGCGGCCCGCGTCTGTAATACGCCGTCGTTGCCGCGTCGTCCGAACATTATTCCGGGCCAAATCTCATAGTTGACCGAGCATCAGGCCTGCTTGAGCCAGCGCTTGAGGAGCGAGCGCGGCGGTTGCGCCGCGCCTCCCGACAGCGTCGCGGCAAGCCGCCGCAGCTCAGCGGCCGCCTTGCTCGAACGCGCCGCCGCCGGCAGCGCCTTGCCGTACTCGGCCATTGCCGAGGCGGCTTTGGCGTCATATGGAATGACATAGTCGATCTTGCGGCCGATGCTTTTCTCGAACTCGGCGCGAGCGATTTCGCCGCGGCTGAGCATGCCGACGCGGTTGGCGAGGAGGAGCGGCGTCGCTCCCGGGCGCAGGACCGCCATGAGGTTGATCAGCCGATGGGTGTCCCGCATCGCCGCCAGCGACAGGTCGGTGACGATGGCAGTCGTCTCGGCACGGGCGAGCAGCCGCCGCGCCATGCCGTCGAGCGCGCGCGGCAGATCGACGATAACGCAGTCGAAATCGTCATTGAGAGCGGTGAGCAGGGGATCGACCGCCGACGGATCGAGCAGCGGATGATCGTCGAGCGCTTCCTCGGCGGAGAGGATGCGCAGCCGTTCGCCGGCGCTGCTCATCGCGCCGGACAGGAACAGGCTGTCGATCCGCTCGGGGTGCTCGAGCGCCTCGCGCAGCCCGCGACCGGGCTCGAGGTCGAGACCGAGCGCGAGATTACCGAACTGGAGATCGAGATCGAGGAGGGCGACGCGCTGCTGGTGCTCCTCGCTGAGACACCAGCCGATGCCCGCCGCCAGCGTCGTGGTGCCGACCCCGCCGCGCGCGCCGACCAGCGCGATGACACGCGCCTCCTTGGTCGCCGCGGCGGGCGCGGCACGCTCGACCGGCCGGCTTGCCTGGAGGAGAGCCTCATAGAGCGCCTCGGGCGCGATCGGCTTGTGAAGATAGTCGACGACCCCCATGGCGAGCAGCCGGCGATACAGCATGATGTCGTTCGACGTGCCGACCGTCACGACGCGGGTCGCCGGCGGACAGATCTCGGCGAGGGCGTCCATCGCGCTCAACGGGTCCTCGTTGTCGCTGATGTCGATGAGGAGCAGAGCCGGCGGCGCCGCGGCGTCGATCGTCTGCGCCGCGGCGGCGATGCCACCCTGGCCGATCATCGCGTTGCGCCAGCCGAGCTGGGCGACGAGGCGGTTCACCGTCTCGCGCGTGATGTCGTCGGCGAGGAAGGCGATGAGGCGCGGCTCGCTCGTCTCGGCGACTGCCGCGGCTTTGAGGGCAAGTGACATGATGAGGCTCCCGCTTCTTCAATTCCCGGGGCTGGCGGTGGCATTGCCACCGGCACTGGAGCCCGGGCCGCCATTCGTCGCACCAGGTTGCGCCTGGCCGGTGAGATCGTCAGGCAGGACGATCGGCTTGCCGGCACGGTAGTTCTGGATCGCGCGCAACGCCGGTTCGGCGTCGGCCGGTCCCGGCTTGCGGCCGACCAGCAGGTCGCGCGGGTTGGCGACCATCAGCCCGAGATTGGTCGTCGTGGCGCAGCCGAAATTACTTCCCACTGTATTGGTCGGATCGCCGCCCGGCGGCTTGCTCCAGTTCGGGCAGGCCGGCGGCGTCACCACATAGCGCTCGACCTGGAGCGCGACCTCGTCGCCGAGCGCGAGGCGTTCGCCGCCCGCTCCGGCGATGGCGGGCAAGGCGACCGCGCGGATGCCGCGCTGCGATAGGAGCCGGCGGATCGACGCCTGGCGCGCCTGCGAGAGGCGATCGGTGGGCGCGGCGTCGAGATAGATCTCGTCGCCACCGGCGATCTCCGCATCGTCGACGAAATTCATCAGGCGCCGCGTCTCGGCAGGCGCCGGCACCGCGGCACCCGGCGCGAAACGCACGGTATGATTGAGGCGGACGAATTCGACCGCGTTGGTCTTCGGCGCCTGAACCGGCTGCCACTGCTCGACCGGCGAGTCGCAAGCGGCGAGCGCGAGCCCGGCCGAGAGCAGAGCGGTTCGGATAATGGCAGCGGCGGGACGGGATGGCGACATCGCGAGGCTCCTCATTCCAAATCAAACCCGAACGGGCCGAGCAGCGTCGTGCCGCCGCGCGCCAGCGGCGAGCGCGCCTGGTTGACGACCTGCGGGCGATAGGCGGCGCCGCCGAGCACGCGTTCGGCGTCGTTCGGGCTGACATAGCCGTCGGTCGGCGCCGCCATGCGCTTGCCCGAGGCCGGCCGGACCATATAGGGCGTGACGATGATGACGAGCTCGGTCTCGTTGCGCTGGAAGCGGTCGGAGCGGAAGAGCGTGCCGAGCACCGGCACGTCGCCGAGCCAGGGGAACTTGTGCAGATCGTGGGCGACGTTGTTCTGCAGCAGGCCGGCAATGGCGAAACTCTGTCCGCTGCCCAGCTCGACTGTGGTCTCGGCGCGCCGCGTCGTCAGCGAGGGAACGCTGATGCCCTGAAGAACGATCGCGCCGTTGGTCGAAAGCTGGCTGACCTCGGGCTTGACCCGCATGTTGATGCGGCCGTTGGCGGCGATGGTCGCCAGGAAGGACAGGCTGACGCCGAATTTCTTGAATTCGATGGTGGTCGTGTTGTTGTTCTGCGGCACCGGGATGGGAAATTCGCCGCCGGCGAGGAAGCTTGCCGTCTCGCCCGAGAGCGCCGTCAGATTAGGCTCGGCGAGGACCTGGACGATGCCCTCACGGTCGAGCGCGTCGATCAGCGCGTTGAGGTCGACCTTGCCGGCCGAAAAGCTCCCGGTTAGCGCGTCTGTCCCGCCTTGCCGGGTCAGGAATTGCCGCGCCGTATTGGGGGAGGGAAGCACCGAGCCCGCGGCCAGGACCGGATTGCCGGTCGCCAGGCCGAACAGGAAGTTGCCGGACCCGAAGACGTTCTCCCAGTTGAAGCCGAACGCCTTGATCGTCTCGCGCGACATCTCGGCGACGCGGACGCGCAGATTGACCTGGTTCGGCGCATCGACCTGCATCTTGTTGACGAGCTGCGAGGCATCGGGAACGAAGCGCGCGGCGATCCGGCGGACATCCTCGCCCTCGGCGGCCGAGAAAACCGTTCCGTTCAGCACCAGCGAGTTGTCGACCGTGCTGACATCGATCGCGGTCTCCGGCGCGAGCTGATGAAGCGCCTCTTGCAGGCGGGCGATGTTGTGGTGGACCACGATCGTGGTGTTGAGCAGGATCTCGTCGTGGTCCCCGACGGCAAAGAGCGTCGTCTCGCCGGCTGCCTTGCCGAGGACATAGACAAGGGTCGGCGACTTGACCTGGATATCGGCGATGTCCGGATCGGCGACAAAGACGCTGGACGCCGGCCGACTGAGCTTGACGAGGCGACCCTTGCTCGCCTCGATTTCGAGCGTCGCCGAAGCCGGCGCGATTACCTGCCCGGCGGCGCGCGCCTGACCGCTAGCGGCGGTGCACAGCGCGATGGCGGCGAGCGTGCCGAGCAGCAGCGCTGCCATTGGCTTGTAAAATCTGATCATCGCGCGATCCCCGCGAAATCGACGTCCTTGCGCTCGCTGCCGCGCACCACGCTGACCTTGCGGCCGGCGCCGCCGGCGCTGTGCGGAAGCGCCCGCAGAAGGCGCGCCGCATCGTTGTCCCAGGTATGCGTGTTCGCCTCGGCGACAAGCTCGCCGTCCTGGGCGAGGCTGCGCAGGCTGAGCGACAGCTTGCCCATCTCGCTGGCGACGGCGATCACCTCGGCCTGTTTGGGAGTCACCTCGAGCGTTGCGGTCTTCGCGACGGTGACCTCGCGCTTCTGGTCGTCGGCGCGTTGATCGGTGGCGAGGACGCGGATATCGGTCAGCACCGTCTCGCTGGCGCGTCGCTCCGCCCCATCCTTCTGCCCATCCTTCTCGGGCTGGATGGTGAGAGTCAGGATGACGTCGACGCGGTCGCCGGGAAAAACGAAGCCGGCGAGACCGGAACTCGGCGTCACCGGCACGGTGATGGCCCGGTAGCCCGGCGTCAGCACCGCCGCCATGAAGCCGCGATCGCCGGGCCGCACGACGCGCCCGTCGGCGATCGGCTCGCCGTTGGTCAGGCCGCTGCGGACGACGGCGCCGACATAGTCCTCGAGCTTGCCCTTGCCCTCGACGACATAGTTCTCGGCGATGCTCGCCTCGGGCCACGCCTGCCAGTGAAGATTGTCGGGACGGACGAACTGGCCGGCCGGCAGATCGCCGGTCGCCACCAGCACCATGCGATTCTCGATCGCCACCGGGGTGGGCGGCGCCGGCGCCGGCTCGCGGGCCGCGAGCTGCGCCTGCAGCCAGCTCCGCGCCCCGATCACCGTGCCGGTCGATATGAGGACGGCGATCATGAGAAAGCCGAGACGGCGCATCAACATGAGAGGAACTCCGGTTTCAACCTGTCACGCGTTTAAGCAGGACGAAGAGCCCGCCGGCCGCGATGGCGACGCCGTAGGGTATCGGTTGGCGCAGCCCCGTTTCGGGCGCGAGATCGGCCGGCGGCGCCGGCAGGCACCGACGCAGCGGCGTCAACATGGCGATCGACAGGATGGCGCCGGCGAGCGAGGTGATCAGCGCGAAGGGAGCGAGCAGCGGCGGCGCGACCCACAGCGCGACCGCGGAGATGAGCTTGACGTCACCGCCGCCGAGCCAGCCTTTCGCGAAGAGGACGGTGCCGAGTCCGAAGGTGACGGCGCCGGCCGCCAGCCCGAGAAATGCCGCGTGCCAGCCGCCATCCACGGCGATGAAGAAAAAGGCGAGGGCGATTGCCAGCGCGTAGCGATTCGGGATCTGATAGCTCGTGAGATCGGCGAGCGCCGCGGCGACGAGCGCGCTGGCCGCAAGCGCCACGGCGAGCAAGTCGGGGGCGTTGGAGATCAGAGGCATGAGAACC
>Ga0209647_1003577_pt1 | contig 11971 bp, 8 predicted proteins | sample GraSoi_2013_60cm_FD_185827 | JGI IMG/M metagenome (GOLD analysis project Ga0209647, IMG submission 185827) | Grasslands soil microbial communities from the Angelo Coastal Reserve, California, USA - Sample 9_17_2013_60cm (SPAdes) (version 2) | ecosystem: Environmental > Terrestrial > Soil >... | reverse complement strand
GGGCAGCTCAGGTCCGGCGACGGCAGCTCTGAATATCAATACTCCTGCCGCCGCAAAACCGGCAACCCCGGACGTGCCTGTAGGGATACCAACCCCTGCAGCGCCATCCCCCGTCAATGTGCCGCGCAATCTCACGGTACCTGGTACAGCAACGCCATCAGCAGGCCAGTACAGTATTGTTTCTGGCTATACGGTGAGCCAGATGAATCATGGCAGCGAGGGGGCAGGGCCATTTATGGGACCTGAGCCTTCTCCTGCTCGTGGCGGCAGCTTGTCGCGCAACATAAGGCCAATGCGTAACGAAGTGCAGCGTATGCCCACCTCCCCTGGTCGCCCGAACGAGGGGGCATCTGCTGCTTCGATTAGCCATCTTGCTAATGTAGTTGCGCAGGCCATCCAGGGGCAGACCGATCGCATGGTGGCTGAGCTAAGGCGTGCCAACCAAATTCCAACCAATATATCGGTTGCGCTCCCACCGCTGCCTTCGACTGAAAGAGTTGGCGTCTTCGTGGATGTAGCCAACCTGCTCTACTCAGCGCGTACCCTGCGTATGACGGTTGATTTTGGCAAGCTGCTGGACTTCTTGCGCGGCAATCGCCGCCTTGTGAGAGCCCATGCTTATTGCCCCACCAGCCCGCAGCCTGGTGATGAGCAGATGTTCTTGCAAGCCGTGAAGGGCTTGGGGTATCGCATCACGACCAAGGACTACAAGACGTTCTCAAGCGGGGCGAAAAAGGCAGACCTGGACCTGGATTTGTGCATGGATGTGGTGCGCCTCGTGGATGGCAAGGCTGTTGATTGTATCGTCCTGGTCAGCGGCGATAGCGATTTTATGCCTATGCTCGACTACTGCTCTGATCATGGTGTGCGCGTCGAGGTGGCAGCGTTCGATGAGTCAATGTCCGCTACCCTGCGCCAGAGTTGTGACCTTTTCATAAATCTCTCCATGCTCGATGAGATTCGAGCGTAATTGTAGGGATACAAGTTATCGCGCCCTATAGTGGCAGGCATCCGAATGAAGATGCACTTCCACTATAGGGCGCGATTATTTATAGTTTCTTGATGGAATTCCGCTTACATCTCGGTAATCATACTTAAGAATATTCAGTAATAGTGCTTAGACAGGCCAAAAGTGGTTACCCTGGCTTCTACAAAGCGTTCTTTTACGATATAGCAGCATGATAGTGAGAGATATAAGCATATGATAACGCAAGAGAAAGAAGTCAGTATACAGCCAGTTTCGTCTCTCGAGCGCCCCAAATCCTTTGCCTCGATATGGCATGAGGCACTCCTCCCCTACCTGGGTACACGCCTGGTGCTTGTCCTGGTAGGATTACTTGTTGACTTCTATATCTTGCCTTTACTCAAGAGCAATCCCTACCTGCCCTCGGTGAGTCTGAGCACTCATTTTCCTGATACTCTGTGGCTGATGTGGAGGCGCTTTGATGCTGGATTCTACGTGGATATTGCCGAGCATGGTTACTGGCCTGCCAGCACACTGCATACGACATCAGACTGGATATTTCTCCCGCTTTATCCAATGCTCATCTACCCCTTTGGACATCTCTTCGGGGGAAGTGATGCAGCTTTTGATATAGCAGGTATCCTGGTCTCTAATGCGGCAGCAGTGATCGCGGTTGTTTATCTTTATCGATTAGTGCGCCGTGATTTTGGTTCGCTGGTTGCTTCACGCACTGTAATCTACCTGGCCGTCTTCCCAACAAGTTTCTATCTCTCAGCTATCTATCCGGAAGCGGTTTTTTTAGCATGTGCTGTAGCTTGTATCTACTATGCACGACAACATCGCTGGTGGTTGGCAGGCATATGCGGCGGATTAGCCTCATTGAGCCGCATACAGGGTCTTGCACTCGTTGTGCCTGTCGCGAGGGAGTACTGGCAGTTTTTGAGCGACCGCTATTCACCTTTACCCGATATGAGTACGATGCTGCTGCGGGAAAAAGCAAGCGCCTGGTTGAACTCTCGTTTAGAAGGGCTGTTCCTGGCGGCGCAGGAGCTTCGAAACTGGTTCACCCTGCTGGCAATTTCCCTCATTCCCCTGGGCCTGGTGCCGTTCTTGATTTACTCGCAAATAAAAACAGGAGATTTTCTGGCAACAATACATAACCATCATGTGGGGTGGGGACGGTATTTCGAAAATCCGTGGAGCTTACTTGCCTACGCCTTGAGCCACCCACAGCCACCTGATTCCTTGGATTGGAACTTCTGGCTGCTCAATATCATCACGATCATTGCTTTTCTCGGTTTTACTGCCTGGTCATTCCGCAGACTGCCCATCATCTACGCGCTCTACACGCTCGTCATGGTGCTTATGCCGCTTACGACAGCCAGTATTAACAGCATTAGCCGCTATTACCTGATCGTTTTCCCTGCCATGATACTACTGGCCTTATGGAGTAATCGCGGCGAAAGACCAGCGCGCCACTTACTGATTACAAGCCTCTTTGTTGCGATGCAGGCTATCCTCATGGCCTTCTTTGTGCTGGGACTACCGTTGATCGCTTGAGAAAAAGCAGCTTATCGCTCTCGGCACTCACAAACGCAATCATGCCTGATGGTTCCCTGGTGTTTAGAAAGGTGTCAAAAACCTCTACCATTCTTCGTGAGAAATAACCCCTTCACAACGTATAATTCCATAGCAGGTATGCTTGTAATTTCAATTGTTCCATTGATTGGAATAGCGTTCCTGGCCGTGTTTTTCATGATATAGTAGGACGCGAGAAATGTCCTTCGCCCCTGCATAATCCTGTACTTATTTTGGGCGAAACCGGCGTTTGTCTCGATGTGTTTGGCTTTCATGGACGATCCGGCGTTCTATCAGCGTATTTCTGAGGACAGACAAGAAAGGAAGCTCATATGCGAAGAGTTGGCGGCTTCGCCCGCATCGCTGCATTTCTCACATTGATTCCCCTGGTGCTCGCCGCGTGTGGTGGCACATCCACAAGCAGCGGAGGAGGAACTACACCTGCTGCCACTGCACCAAAGGCAAAGGTGGCGCTGGTAACCGACATCGGTGGGTTGAATGACAGGGGTTTCAACCAGCTGGCTTATACGGGCTACACAAAGGCTCTAAACCAGTACCACTTCACTTCAAAGGTCATCCAGACACAATCGCAGAACGACTATGTAAAGAATCTCACGCTGGCTTCGCAAAGCGTAGGCACGGGCGGCCTGGTCGTTGCCGTAGGCTTCTTGATGCAGGCGCCGTTGGATCAGATTGCCAAACAGAATCCCAGCATCAATTACGCCATCGTCGATGGTTGTGCAATGCCCGCTAACGCCACTGCCTGCGACCCGCTTACCAATGTTTCTCCTCTCTTCTTCAAAGAGCAAGAAGCTGGCTGCCTGGTTGGCGCGATTGCCGGTCAGATGGAACTGGATGGCAAATCCAAGGTATCCAAGTTGCTCGGTGCAAGCGCCATTGGAGCCGTGGGTGGTATTCCTGTCCCGGCAGTCACTCGCTATATCGCCGGCTACAAGTTCTGCGCTAAAAAGGTTGACCCGAATGTGAAGGTCTATGTCAACTACTCACAAGACTTTGCTGATACTGCTAAGTGCAAAGATGCAGCTCTGGCCCAGATTAACCAGCATCAAGTAGACATCGTCTTCCAGGTTGCCGGCGGTTGTGGTATCGGCGCACTCGATGCTGCTAACAGCAAAGGGGTCTACGGTATTGGCGTCGACGCTGACCAGGGATATCTCTATCCGAGTGTCATCACCAGCGCACTCAAACGTGTTGACAGCGCGGTGTTTGACATCATCGATCTTACCGAGAAGGGGCAGTATAGCAATAACCTGCCGAGGTTTAGTATAACGAATGATGGCGTCGGCTATGGTGTGCTCAGTTCTGCTGTGCCCGCGGATGCACAAGCAACTGCAGAGACCTATAAATCTCAGATCACGAACGGTACGCTCGTCCCACCTGAGGACATTCCTAACCCCAACACTCCGTAGCTAAAAAGGTATTACCTTTCTGGCTTTTCTGAAAGTCCATGTCGCTATGACATGGACTTTCATATGCTGAGTCTGCGCTTGCTTCTGATAAGCTCTAATGTTATGATTAGAGAACAATTTCCTGGCTACGACTTTGGGAGGCGATTTCGACTCCCAGGAATAGGAGGAAGTCAATATGGCCGTGCCAACAGTGCAACAGGCTGGGCCTGGGCAGCCTACTCCTGTACCGAATCGTCTGAGATGGCTTCGCAGACTTGGCGCCTCGATCGGACGTCCCGTCTTTGCCGTGGTCCTGGCGATGGTTGCTGGCATTATCCTTATCATGATTACCTCGCCTGGCTCCCCTGGTGACCGCTTTACAGAGGCCATCAGCGCCTATCAAGCCCTTCTTTCCGGCTCTTTTGGCAGCCTGCAGAGTCTCTCGTTTACTCTGGTCTATGTCACCCCGCTTATTTTTGCTGGTCTTTCTGTGGCAATCGCCTTTCGTGCCGGGCTCTTCAACATTGGAGCCGAAGGCCAGCTTGCCGTCGGAGCAATAACAGCTAGCGCTATCGGTATCAATGCTACAACCTGGCCTGGTTGGATACTGATTCCAGTCCTGATTGTTGCCGGTGCGCTCGCGGGCGCCATCTGGGGAGGGATTGTTGGCATATTGAAAGCCTGGCGAGGTGCGCACGAAGTCGTCACGACGATTATGCTCAACTGGATCGCTTTTTTTGTCGCTGACTATCTCATCAATGGCCCCCTCATAGACAAAAATCTGGCCAACTCCACCAGACCTCTTCCTCCACAGGCGACATTCCCGGAGATTTCCGTCTTCTACAACAACACCCTGGGCGCTTTTCTACCGAAGATTGCTCCAGCCACAGCTTATTTAGTGGATGTCACCTTCTTTTTTGCTCTTATAGCCCTGGTTGTCTACTGGTTTCTCATGTCGCGCACGACGTTCGGGTACGAGGTACGTGTGATCGGGCAAAACCCCAAAGCGGCCCGGTACGCGGGTATCTCCACCAAACGTAATATTTTTCTGGTGATGGCGATTGCAGGTGCTTTCTCTGGCCTGGGCGGTGTATTTCACCTGATGGGACAGTTCCCCTATTACCTGACCGGCTCTACTTTCAGAATTGATACGGTGGGATTTGATGCCATTGGAGTTGCCCTGCTCGGTCACACCACGGCGATAGGCGTACTCTTTGCCTCTCTCCTCTTCGGAGGATTACGGCAGGGCGCCGGACTCATGCAACTGAATGCCAATGTATCGGGTGATCTCGTCTATATCATTCAAGCCCTGGTACTGTTTAGTATCGCCGCTGAGTTTTTACCTGCCATCCGGCGCGCGCTGCCAAAGTGGATGATCCTTCGTACCAGGCCGTCTGCGGCAGCTGCCGGTGGAGTTTTAACCATCACCGACCTTCCTGAAAATGGTAACGGGGGTGCGCAGAATGGAGAAGCCGGTGGCGGAGCTTCTCATTTAAGCGACTCTACTGTTGAGCATAGTCCTGGTCAAATGCAGACAACTGAGGAGGAATGATCGTGTTCTTTCAAGTCTTATTTCGCGTGCTCACCTCCAGTGACCTCTGGCAGGCGACCTTACAATTTGGTGCTCTACTCTTGCTGCCGGCGCTGGGCGGTGTGATTTCTGAGCGCAGCGGAGTCACGAATATCGCTATGGAAGGCATGATGCTCACAGGTGCTTATGCAGGCGTCATGACTGCGCTGTCCACGCATAGTCTACTGGTTGGCGTGCTGGGTGCGATAATCGCTGGAGGCCTCATGGCGCTCATTCATGCCGTTGTCTCCATCAATTTTAAGGCTAACCAGATCGTGAGTGGTATTGCCATTAATATCGCCGCACTTGGCCTGACCAATTACTTGCTATTCGTTCAGACCGGGGGTCAGGGCGTACCATCCCTGGCAAGCAGCCTGCGTCTACCAACAGTCACATGGGGACCTCTCGCGAAGATCCCGTTCCTCGGCCCCGTCCTGTTTCAGCAGAACATCATCTTTTATGTAGCCCTGCTGGTCCTGGTCGGTATTCAGCTACTCCTGTTCCGCACGAATATTGGCCTGCGTATCAGGGCTGTGGGCGAGCATCCACAGGCGGCCGATACCGCCGGTGTGAATGTGCGGTTGGTGCGTTACCTCTGCGTGGTTAGCAGCGGGCTGCTCTCTGGCCTTGCGGGTGCTTTCCTGGCCTTGGGTATTGCAGGTATTTTCCTCCCGAATATGACGGCTGGCATTGGCTATATTGCATTGGCTGCCGTGATTTTTGGCAAATATATCCCGCTGGGAGCTGCTGGCGCTTGCCTGATCTTCGGATTGGGTGAAGCGCTCAGTGTTCGCTTGCAAGATACTAATATTTCTCCCAATCTACTCAGTACGTTGCCCTATATACTTACGCTGATTGCATTGGTTGGCCTGGTTGGTCGTACAACACCGCCTGCAGCCGATGGCATCCCTTACGAACCAGGAGCAGAGTAAAAAAAAATTAAGATCTGTGGGACGGCCCTCGTGGGCGACCACTTAGCTTGCGAAGCAGGAGGATAAGCTATGCAGGAAAGTACGGCTCTCGCTTCAGCCGAGGAACTATCTATGCCCCTGGCAATAGAGATGCGCCACATTACCAAAACCTGGCCTGGTGTCGTTGCCAATGATCATGTCAATCTCAAAGTGCGTAAGGGCGAGATCCATGCCCTCGTCGGAGAGAATGGTGCCGGTAAAACTACCTTGATGAATATCTTGTATGGATTGATTCACCCTGAGAGCGGTGAGATTTTGATCAACGGGCAGGTTGCGCATATTTCAGGACCACGCGATGCTATCCGGCTGCATATTGGTATGGTGCATCAACACTTTATGCTGATTCCTCCCTTGACTGTAGCCGAGAATATCGTGCTGGGTCATGAGCCGGGAGGTGTCGGCTCCGTGTATGAAGTTAAACAGGCATGCGAGCTTATTCTCAAATTGAGCAAGCAATATGGATTGCCTATCGATCCCGATGCCCGTATTGAAAAGCTTTCGGTAGGCTTGCAACAACGGGTCGAGATACTTAAAATCCTCTACCGCGCTGCTGACATCCTGATTATGGACGAGCCGACTGGCGTCCTGACCCCGCAGGAAACATTTGAGTTCTTCGGTGTTTTGCGTGGCCTTGTGCAGCAAGGGAAGACCGTCATCTTCATCACCCACAAGTTGCGCGAGGTGCTTGAACTCACGGATAGCATCACCGTGCTGCGGCGTGGCAAGAACGCCGGCGAGTTGATTACCAGCCAGACCAACCAGGCCGAGATCGCACGCCTGATGGTGGGACGCGAGGTTCTGCTGCGCGTCAACAAGACGCCTGCCCATCCGGGTCCCGTTGTGCTGCATGTAGAGGACCTGCACGCACTTTCGGACCTCGACTTAGAGGTACTGCACAGCGTGAGTTTCGATGTAAGAGCAGGCGAGATCCTCGGTATCGCGGGCGTGGAGGGCAATGGTCAGTCCGAACTCGTCGAGGCGCTAACCGGCATGCGTAAGATCACAAGTGGGAAGATCACTATTAACGAGGTCAAGGATGGGCAAGCTGGTGAGACCCGGGACCTGACGACTTTGAATGCGCGTGAAGAGCGTTTGCTTGGCCTGGCGCATATTCCGGAGGACCGCCGGGGCAGCGGGCTTGTGCTCGCAGACTCTATCGAAGATAACGCGATCTTGGGGCGGCAGCGCTGGCCGCAGTTCTCCAGGAATGGCTTTGTGTTGCTACAACGCAATATCATTAATTGGGCTAAGAAACTTATCACCGAGTTTGATATTCGAACCACCTCTATCGAGGCTCCGGTCCGCTCCCTCTCCGGAGGCAATCAACAAAAACTCATCATTGCTCGTGAGTTTTCTGCTGAACCGATGGCTCTGATAGCTTCTCAACCTACTCGCGGCGTCGATATCGGCGCGATTGAGTTCATCCATCGCCGTATTATCGAGCAGCGCGATGCGGGCAAAGCGGTCTTACTCATCTCCGCGGAACTGGATGAGATTCGCTCGCTGTCCGACCGCATTGCGGTAATGTACGAGGGCAAAATTGTCGATATCGTTTCTCCTGACGCCACAGAGGAGCAATTGGGTATCTTAATGACAGGTGGTCATATAGAGAAGTAAACTTATATCTTCAACCCCAACACCCTCACCAGCCGCACTATCTCCGCCCCTGTATTTACATCATGATTCGCTACAACTGCCTCCGCGGCTTGTCTGAGCAAGAATAAGGCCTGTGGTGTGTTCAGATCGTTTTCCATGGCGGCTATGAAACGATCGTGCAGCAGGCTGTCTGTCCCATCTACTCCTTCACCTACGAGTGCACGTACCCGCTGGAAAAGCTCGACCGTCTCCGTTGCTACCTGCAGGTCCTCGGGGAAGCACTCCCAGGGGTAGCGATAGTGGTGGTTCAGCAGCGTTACACGAATGGCATTGGCGCTATAGTGCTGGAGCAGGTCGCTGACGAGTGTCAGGTTGCCTAGCGACTTGCTCATCTTCTCACCATCCTGGTGTACCATGCCTGTATGCATCCAGAAGCGCGAGAAAGGCGCTTTCCCTGTAAAGTGCTCGGACTGCGCAATTTCACACGTGTGGTGCGGGAACGCGAGGTCAGCCCCACCACCATGAATGTCTATCTGTGGACCGAGGTAATGTATCGACATCGCGCTGCACTCGATATGCCAGCCAGGACGACCGGGACCCCAGGGGCTCGGCCATGCAGGTTCGCCAGGAGCCTGCGCCTGCCAGAGCACAAAATCGAGCGGGTCCTTCTTGCGGGGGTCATCGGGATAATTCCCGCGCTCGTTGGCGATGGTGAGCATGGCAGAATAGTCGTTCAGGCCAATCGCGCGAGCCATTATACCGAAATCTGGGTCCGACTTGATATTGTAATAGACGTTGCCCCTACTTTCATATGCATACCCCCGCGCCAGCAGCGTTTGAATGATCTCGATCATCGCCGGCGTTTCCTGGGTGGCATGAGCGTAAACGTTGGGGCGGCGCACATTCAGGGCGTCCATATCGCGTAAATAGTGCTCAGTCTCGCGCCTGCCCAACTCGTCCCAGGCCATGCCTACTTCGCGAGCCTTACGCAGGATGTCGTCATCGATATCGGTGACATTTTGTACATAGTTCACTGTATAGCCGCGAAATTCAAGATAGCGAATGAGCGTATCAAAGGAGACATAGGTGAAGGCATGACCCAGGTGAGTTGTATCATATGGCGTAATTCCACAGACATAGATGCGTACCGTATTGTCCGTGAGAGGAGCAAATTCTTCCAGAGATTGAGTAAGCGTGTTGAACAGTTTCATCGCAAGGATTCTCCTCCTCCTTGCATCTCGTCTCGCTTCGCTCGCCCCTCGATAAATCGGGGTCTACCGTAGAGCGTTGATTCATCAACGCGTAGTGCCGATTTATCGACTTGTCGGCGTTGACGAGATGGATAGGTGCCAAGATCAAACAAACGAACAGCATTTGCTGTAGTGGCCTGGGCAATCTCCTCGAATGTCATGCCACGAATTTCGGCCAGCTTTTCGGCGACGTGTTTGACAAACAGCGGCTCGTTGCGCCTGGCGCGTAAGGGCTGCGGAACCAGGTAGGGGCTATCGGTCTCGACCAGAATGCGATCCAGTGGAGCTATACGCGCCACCTCTGGCAGCGCGTTGCCCTGGCGCGTGAGCGGTCCTGCAAACGAGAGCATAAAACCTTCAAACTCAAGGCATTCTTCGGCCTGGGCGACGTTCCCCGAAAAACAGTGAAAGACACCGCGCAGCCCCTGCCCATGAGCGCGTAATAGCTCAATCACGTCATCGTGTGAGTCGCGCACGTGAATGATGCATGGCAGATCACACTCGCGGGCAAGCTGGAGGTGCGAGCAGAAGACGCTGCGCTGCACATCGCGAGGCGAGAGCATGCGAAAATAGTCCAGGCCGAACTCGCCGATTGCCACGACTTCTGGCTCTCTTGCCATCTCGCGGTAGTGCATTCCTACCTCGTCGCTGTAGGTCGTGGCATCATGTGGGTGTGTGCCGGCAGCAGCAAATACGACACCCGGGTGCTTCTTTGCCAGCGAGAGCGCGAATTGGCTCGAGGCGAGGTCGCAGCCCGGATCAACGATGCGGGTGATGCCGCCTTCGAAGGCGGCCGAGATTACAGCTTCGCGGTCGGCATTGAAACGGGAGGTGTCAATGTGGGCGTGGCTATCGACGAGCAACCAGGGTTTCCTTTCTGACAGGCAAAAAAGTTATTGTCCTGGCACCCGCAAGGGGTGCCACTACATATCCTTTCTTTGACAAGACGCGATGAAATGTAGTGGCACCCCTTGCGGGTGCCAGGTTTTCTTCACTTCATTTAGTATAGTCCCAGGATTACAGTGATGTCAAACTATGTACTGCCTTTGGTCTTGCCTGACGGACGCAGTCCGTAGCTGCGAAGCAGCGTTGCCAGGACCCATTTCAAGGTTGAGCAATTAGACTGCCTGCCACACCTGCACTGACCCATCACCGCTTGTAGAGGCGATATGCTTGCCGTCGGGTAACCATACCACGGCATGTACGGAGTCGGTATGGGCGCGAAAGGTCAGGACGTTACTCTGTGCATGAGGTTTTGTTGAGGCAATCGTGGACGCATGCTCAGCATCCCAGACCTGGACGATGTTATCTTTGCTTACGGAGAGGATACGGGTGCCATCGGGCGACCATTCCACGATGCCCACCCAGTCGGTGTGACCACGATAAGTAGCAAGCGGACGACTTTTGGCGATTTCCCACACCTGTATCGTCTTATCCTCACTTGTTGAAGCGATCCGCTTACCATCGGGTGACCATGCCACGGCCCTTACCCAACCCTCGTGACCGCGGTAGCTGGTAACCTTACGCCCTTTGGCAGCATTCCATACCTGCACTTCCCTCCAGGAGCCAGAAGCAATTAGCATACCATCGGGTGACCAGGCTATGGCCCGTGCCCAGTACATGTGATCCCGGTAGGTCAAGACGCTTTCGCCGCTACTGGCATCCCATACCTGTATTGTATTGTCTGTCCCGCTGCAAGAAGCGATGTGCTTGCCGCCGGGCGACCATGCCAAAGCATAGATCATACCAGCGTGGCCGTCATAGCTGGAGACTTTTTGGCCGCTGGCCACATCCCAGACTTGTATCGTCTTATCAAGGCTTGCCGAGGCGATCTGCCGTCCATCAGGCGACCACGCAATCGATGTTACTCCGGCATCGTGACCCCGGTAGATGTAGGAAATGGCTCCGCTGGTAGCATCCCTTACATCCACCACGCAATCATGGCCTCCAGAGGCTATGTACCGCCGGTTAGGCGACCACGCCACGGTGTAGATCATTGCAGCGTGGCTGCGATTGGTGGAGAAAGCGCTTTCCTGGTGTGGTGTGTTTGTAACTTGCCTGGCTGGGGTAAGTGGAGGAGCGGGCCGCGCTATTTCAACGGGTATTTGTCCGGCCTGGCTTGCTTGCTCAAAGGCATCAGCAAAATCCTGGATGCTAGCAAAACGCTGGTGTGGATCTTTGGCAAGTGCCTTCAGCACCACTGCTTCGAGAGCAGGTGGAATGCTTGGCTCTACCTGGCAGAGCGTAGGAGGAGGATTGAGCACATGCTGAATTGCTACTTCCTCGTAAGAACCATTGAAAGGGCGCGTGCCACAGAGCCACTCATAAACAGAGACTGCCAATGCGTACTGATCGCTCGCTGGACGTGGGTTGCCACGGGCCTGTTCCGGTGCCATGTAGGCTATGGTACCCGATGAATCCCGTGGGTTTTCCTGGGAAGAGTTATAGGTCACCATGGCAAGGCCGAAATCGCTGAGCAATATCTCGTTGTTGCGCCCCAATAGCATATTTTCCGGCTTCACATCGCGATGGATGAGCTTCTGGTCATGGGCGTACTGCAGGGCTGACGCTACTTGCTTAACGTAGGGTAGAACCTCCTCTGGTGACAGGCGCGTGCCCCTCTGGTAATGCTG
>Ga0209647_1003576_pt1 | contig 11971 bp, 11 predicted proteins | sample GraSoi_2013_60cm_FD_185827 | JGI IMG/M metagenome (GOLD analysis project Ga0209647, IMG submission 185827) | Grasslands soil microbial communities from the Angelo Coastal Reserve, California, USA - Sample 9_17_2013_60cm (SPAdes) (version 2) | ecosystem: Environmental > Terrestrial > Soil >... | reverse complement strand
CCGTCCAAAGGCAAGCGATGCGGCGCGTCGCGTAGCAGGGTAATGCCGCGGTCGGAGATTTCCTGCGACTCCGCCTGCCACGCCACGGTGGCAAAATTGTTGTTCAGCGCTGCCACATCCACCAGCCGGTTCTTCTGCAGGCCGAGGCGCGCCTTTGCCGCCAGAATCCGCCGCACCGACGCGTCCAGCCGCTGTTGCGAAATCTGGCCGGACCGCACAGCCTTGAGCAGCGCGTCATACGCCGCATCTGGTACCGGCGGCATCAGCAGGGTGTCCACTCCGGCCAAAAAGGCGCGCACCGCGGCATCGCCCGGCGCATAGCGCACGGTGATCCCGCCCATGTCCATCGCGTCGGTGACCACGAGCCCTTGAAAGCCGAGCTGTTTGCGCAACAAATCGGTCAGTATGCGAGAAGAAAGCGTCGCCGGAGTGTTCGGGTCCGGTTCCAACGCAGGAACATTCAGGTGGCCGGTCATGATGCTGCCCACGCCCGCGGCAATCGCCGCGCGAAAGGGCACAAGTTCGAGCTTCTCGAGGCGCGCGCGATCCGCAGTGACTACGGGCAGATCGATGTGCGAATCAGCAGTCGTGTCTCCGTGCCCGGGAAAATGTTTCGCGGTGGCCAAGCCGCCGTTTTCCTGCACGCCACGGATAAATTCGGTGACAAATTCTGAAACCTTCTCAGGGTTTTCTCCAAACGAACGCGTATTGATGATCGGGTTTCCGGGATTGCTGTTCACGTCCGCGTCCGGCGCGTAAATCCACTGGATCCCTGCAGCGCGCGCTTCAAGCGCGGTGACTTTGCCCATGGTGTAGGCGTCTTTCGGATTGCCGGCCGCCGCCACCGCCATTGCCGTGGGGAAGGAGGTTCCCTCGTCCAGCCGCATGGCTGTGCCGCGTTCGAAATCCGCGCCGATCAGAAGGGGCAGCTTGGACTTTGCCTGCAACTGATTGCTCAGCACCGCGGAGGGATACGCCTGGCTTTTCAGAAAGCCCAGCGGCGAGCCTTGCGTCACATTGATGAATCCGCCGACGTGAAGATCTTCCACGTCGTGCATCATCTGCGCGTAGGCCGTGGCGTCAGTGGGCGTGAAGCTGCCGTGATAGGTCGTAAACAGCAGTTGGCCGACTTTTTCCTCGACGCTCATCTCCTTCAGCGTCGATTCCACCCATTTGTCGGGGGCTTCCGTAGGTGCGTCGGCAACCTTGGCGGCTTGCTGCGCGGTGCTCTGCTTCATTGCGGACTTCGAACCCGCGGTTTTGGCTTGCTTGCTACTTCTCGATTGGCTGCGAACTTTGGGTGTCATAAGCGATGAAAGGACCAGAGGCAGCAGCATCAACCGGGCGGTTCGCCTGCTCATATTGGAGAAATCCCTGCCGTGCCCCATGCCTTGACTGTATATAGCACGCGCACTACCCGCTCACAATGAAGGTGCGGAACACGCGTTCCAGAATATCATTGGGGCATATGAAACATCGCTCCCGAGTTCCCGCCAACTCGTACTTTTTCATTATTACCCTGGCTGCTTTCCTGTGTGTTTCTTGGCTATCCTCAAGTTCTCCGATCGCAGCCCAGGCCCGGGCTAAAGCCGGGAAGAGCAGAGGCCACGCCGGACGCGTGCAGACAGGGCTCGACGTCCTGGAAGCAGAAAAATTTGCGCCCCTGCGAGGGAAGCATGTCGGCCTGATTACCAATCACACCGGGCTTGACTATCAGGAGCGGACGACGATCAATGTTCTCGCGCACGCTCCCGGCGTGCAGGTGGTGGCGCTATTTAGTCCGGAACACGGCATCGCCGGCCATTCCGACGAAAAGCTTAGCTCCTCCAAGGACGCTTCGACAGGACTGCCCATCTTCAGCCTTTATGGCGACCACCTTCGCCAACTGATGAAATGTTGCTGGGCATTGACGCGCTTGTGTTCGATGTTCAGGACGCCGGCGTGCGCTTCTATACCTATACCACCACCATGGCCTACTGCATGGAGGAAGCCGCCAAGCGCAAAATCGTCTTCTTCGTCCTCGACCGCCCGAACCCTTTGAACGGCGACATCATCGAAGGGCCCATGCTTGACGCCGAGAAAACTTCGTTTGTCGGGTACTATCCGTTGCCCGTGCGCTATGGCCTTACCATCGGCGAGCTTGCCCAGTTTTACAATGCGGAAAACCATATCAACGCCGACCTGCACGTGATTCCGATGAAAAACTGGCACCGCAACTATGTTTTCGAAAGCACCGGGTTGAAATGGATTCCGCCTTCGCCAAACCTGCGGACGCTGAAGGGTTCACTGCTTTATCCGGGCCTGGAGATTCTCCAGAATGCCGGCGTCTCCGTCGGCCGAGGCACGGAAGCGCCGTTCGAAGAATTTGGTGCGCCCTGGATCAATGGCGGAGATATCGCCGCGGCGCTTAACGCAAAGGATCTTCCCGGCGTCCATTTCGCGGATAAGCCGTTCATCCCCGTCAGCGGCCTGTACGCAGGACAGCACTGCGGGGGCGTCGGCGTCCGGGTAACCGATCGCGCCGCGATGCGTTCCATGCGCATTGGGCTGGAGATCGCCGCCACCCTGCACAAAAAATATCCCGACCATTTCGACGTAGGCAAACTTCTCTTCCTGGTCGGCAACGACGCCACCATCCAGCAGTTGCAGTCCGGTACCCCGGTGAATGAGATCATCGCGAGCTGGGCCAAGGATCTCGCCGCCTACGACGCCATCCGCCGCCGGTACTTCCTTTACAAGTAAATCGCGTCTCTGACGCCTCGCGGTGAATTCCCAGGTGCTGCGCAGTGTGCTAGAGTCCCGTATATGCGCATCGTTTCCTTGCTGCCGTCCGCTACGGAGATTTTGTTCGCTCTGGGCCTGGACGAAGAAATTGTTGGCGTCAGCCACGAGTGTGATTTTCCTCTTCGCGCGAAAACCAAAACCACGGTCGTTTCGTCCCGCCTGCCGAAGGATGCCACGCCCGCGGAGACCGATCGGCTGGTGCGCGAACATGTGGAGCGCGGCGAATCCATCTACGCGGTGAATCGGGATCGCCTGGAAGAACTGGCCCCGGATTTAATTTTTACGCAGGACCTTTGCCACGTCTGCGCGGCCACTCCGGAAGAACTTGGCGCCGCCCTGGCTACCATTTCGAAGCAGCCGGAAATTATCAGCCTTGATCCGCACGACCTCGGCGACGTGTGGCGCGACATTTTGTGGATCGGCGAGGCGACCGGGCGCCGCGAACGCGCGCAGGAACTTGTGACCCACATCGGGGAACGGCTGGGCCGCCTGACCGAACAACTCGCTTCGCACTCTGACCGGCCGAGAGTTGCGGTGCTCGAATGGCTACAACCGTTTTACGTCGGAGGCCACTGGGTTCCGGAAATGGTGGAGCATGCCGGTGGAATAGACGTGCTGGGCAAGGTAAGAACGCCTTCGCGCCGCGTAAGCCTGCAGGAAATCGTGGACGCCGCGCCGGAGGTCATCTTCATTGCGCCCTGCGGTTACGTTGCCGATCAGGCCCGCGATGAATATATGTCGCTGACGTTTCCTGACGAGTGGTACACGATTCCCGCTGTACGAGATGGGCGGATCTTTGCGCTCGACGCCAATGGCCACGTTTCGCGCCCGGCGGGCCGACTGGTCACTGGCATCGAATCGATGGCCAAGGCGCTGCATCCGCAAATGGAAGTTCCGGTGAAGGCTATGATGGGGATGCTGTCTGTTCCCGCATCAAGCACGCGAAACCGCGCTGCGGCCGCTGGGACGCCGACTTTCTAGCAGCCGCGGCCACCTGAAGGTGGCCGCTACGCGGCTGCGCCGACTTCTCCCCGCTTCACCCAGTAGCGGTAAAACGGCAATCCCGCGACCATCAGCAGCAGACCGATCGAAGAGCGCCCGGGCCGCTGCAGCCAGATATTCGTCGTTAGCGCTAACGCGCCCAGCACAAATAATCCCGGCACCCAGGGGTAGCCCCAGCAGCGATACGGGCGCGGCATATCCGGTTCGGTCCGCCGCAGCCGGAAAAGCGCCACCACCGCCAGTCCGTAAAAAATCCATCCGGCAAAAATAAAGAGGTTGGTCAGCTCTTCGAACGTCCCTGTCAATGCCATCAAACTCGAAAGTGCACACTGAAAAATCAGCGCCCGCCCCGGTGTCCGGTACTTCGGATGAATTCCGTCAGCAATCTTGAAAAATATTCCGTCTCGCGCCATGGCGTAGGGCACGCGCGCGCCGCTCAATACGGAGGAGTTCATCGAGCCTAGCGCGGAAATCACCATTGCCAATGTGACCCAGGCCGCGGCGCCATGCCCCACGACGCGTTCGACCACGTCCGAAGCCACGTGCGCCGAGGTCGCCACACTTTCAAACGGCAATACTTTTAAGCAAGCTGCGCTGAAGAGGAGATACACAATCGCCACGACCGAGACGCCGCCAACCAGTGCGCGCGGGAAGTTCTGCTGAGGATTTTGCACTTCCGATCCGACGAGATTCAGATCCTCCCAGCCGTCGTAGGCCCAGAGAGCCGCGGCCAACGCCGCCAGAAATGCCCCAAATAGACCCGTGCTTCCCGTCACCGGCCACATTGGCGTCGGCATGTGCGCGCCAGCCACCGGCAGGGCGAACGCTACGCCAATCACCATCAGCACGCTGAACAATTTGATTGCAGTGAGAAAAACCTGCACAACACCGCCCAGCCGCACACCTAGATAATTTACGCCGGTCATCAGGACCAGCCAGAAGACGCCAAGCGGTTGCGCCCACGTAAAAACGAAAACGTACGGCTTCAACCAACCCGTCAAGCCGGGAATCGCGATGTGCCAGGTGAAAATCGGAGCCCCCACAGCCGGGATAAAAAATCCCATGAAGCGCATCATCCCCGCCGCGATGGAGGATTGGGATGACGGGCGCCCCACGATCGAATGCATCCAGCCGAAGAGAAATCCCCATCTGGGCCCGAGGCCGCGCCGCAAGTAGGCGTACTCGCCGCCCGCTTCTGGAATCGCGGCGCCCAACTCCGCGAAGGAAAGCGCGCCGAAGATGGAGAGAATCGCTCCCACGATCCACGCGGCGAATACGATGGAGACGCTGCGGCCTTCACGCGCCATTTCCGAAGGCTTCAGGAAAATTCCCGTGCCGATCATGGTGCCAATCACGATCGCCATGGAAGCCCAGGCTCCCAGGCCGCGCACAAGTTCAAGCCGTTTCTCGCTCATGATCCTCCGCTGTCGCGCTTGGCTTGCAAGTGTAGCCCAACCGGGAGTGCCATTCGTCAGGAAGTGGCAGTCCGTTGCACGAATAGGCGGCTGATCGCCGCGCCGAGCGCGAACGTGACGCACGAACCGATCAGCACGTACCAGGTAAACGCAATATTCGTGTAAAGCAGAACGAACAGCACGCTTGCCAGTCCACCGGACATCCCGGCGAGTGAGCCCGTTGCATTCGCCCGCGAATCAAACGTCCCCAGCAGAAAGAGTCCCAGCAGGCTGCCGAAGGGAAGCGACGCGACTCTTAGGCCTGACTCCAGCAGATGCCCCCAAGGTAGCAGTCCAAATAAAATCAGCAAGCCTCCCCAAACCAGGGTCATCCGCCGCGACAATTTCAGGAACGCCGCCGGATCCGCGCTCTTTCCGCTGAAGGCGGCAAAATCCACCACGCTGGATGCCGCCAGCGAATTCAGCGAGCCGCTGGCGTTCGACATGGCGACGGCCAGAATCGCAGCCAGAAGCACGCCCACGAGTCCTGTCGGCATCTCTCGGATCAGAAAATGGGGCAAGATGCTTTCCGCGCGATCGCCCAGCATCAGCAGCGGAGAATGCTGCGCAAAGACGAAAAGCAAAACTCCTACCAATAGAAAAAGTGTGAACTGAAACAGCACGATGAATCCGCTGGCCAGCAAAGCCCGCCGGCTGTCGCGCTGATTCCTGGCCGCCAGCAACCGCTGGACGATGGTTTGATCCGTGCCGTGGCTTGCAAGAGTAAAAAACGCTCCGCCGACCACTCCCGACCAGAACGTGTACACCGTCGCCAGATTCCAGCTGAAATCAAGAATCTGCAGCTTGTTGCCATTTGCCGCGGCCACCTGAGCGACTTCGCTCCATCCACCGGGAATCCGATGGAGTAACACCCCAAACGTGATTACGCTGCCCACCAGATATAGCAGGAACTGCGCTACGTCCGTCCAGATCACTGCCTTCATCCCACCTTCGAACGTATAGAGCACCGTCAGCGCGATCACGATGAAGACGGCGAGCCGTTGCGATGTGCCGAGGGCCACGCTCACCACCAGCGCGATCGCCGCCACCCGCACGCCTTCGGCAAGCGTGCGCGTGGTCAGAAACGTCAGCGCCGCTACGGAGCGCATGCGTTGCCCAAAGCGCTTTTCGATTACGGCATAGGCCGTCAGAAATTCACCGCGAAAATATCCGGGCAGAAAAATTAAGCCGATCAGGAATCGCCCTACCAGATAACCGAACACCCACTGGAGAAATGTCATGTTGCCGGAGTAAGCCAGCGCCGGCGTGCCGATAATGGTGAGTGTCGAGGTCTCCGTTGCGACAATCGAAAATGCCAGGGCCCACCACGGGGCCGTTCGGCCGCCCAGAAAATAGTCGCGGACGTCGCGCTGTTTTCCACGGAAGTAGACGCCCAGCGCCGTCACGCCCAACAGGTATGCAATCACGATCGCCAGGTCCAAAGGATGGATGTGCATGCGTTTCGGACTCCGCTGCCCGCCGCGCGGCCCCGCGAAGTGTGACGAGAATAGTGGCTGCGTCCCTGTGCGTCAAGAAAGCAGTCCGCCCTCGTCGAGCCGCAGAAACACTTTCAGCACTCTCTCAGCCTTAGCCGTCCCCAAATGGCGCCGCGTCGCGTATGCTTTTTCCATGCGCTATGTTTTGGGTCTTGATGGCGGGGGCACGAAGACGGAGTGCGTCCTGATGGATGAGTCGCTCCGCGTTGTCGCCTCCAGCCGCGGCGGGCCGTCCAATCCGATGCGCGTGGGCTTCGGCGGCGCGCTGGCGTCGGTGTGCGAAGCGGCGCGCGTGGCGATTGCCAGCGCAAAAATTTCGGGCGATGAAGTCGTGTCTCTCTGCGCGGGGCTAGCCGGGACTGCCTACCCCGAATCGGCCCGAAAGATGAGGCTACTGCTCGAAGGGGAATTTCCAGGGAAACTGATCCGCATTTGCACGGACATGGATTTAACTCTCGAAGCCGTCGCCGCGGGTGCCGCCATTGTGCTGATTGCCGGAACGGGCTCCGCTGCCGTTGGCCGCGATAGCCGTGGGAATACCGCGCGGGTCGGCGGCCACGGCTATCTGTTGGGTGACGAAGGCAGCGCTTACCATGTCGGCCAGCGCGCGGTGCTGGAGGGGTTGCGTCATTTTGAACGCACCGGTGCGGATTCCCCCATGGGCAAGGCGATACTTTCCGAAATCGGGGCTGCCAGCTGGGCGGATCTGCAATCCCGCGTGTATGCGGCTCCCGACGAAGTCTTTCCGCGCCTTTTTCCCACGATGCTGCAGGCCGCGGAAGCAGCCGATGCGGCCGCTCGTTCGCTGCTGGACGATTGCGCCGGGGCCCTGGCGGAACTGGTGAGCGATCTTGCGGAACGCCTTCAGCTGCAATCTGAAAAGTTTCTGCTGGCAAAGACCGGCGGCATGCTTGGCCGCTCCGCCTGGTTTGATGAGCGCCTTGGCCACTATCTGCGGAAGGCCGCGCCGAATGCGCAGTTCAGCGAGCTGCAATTAAGTCCCGCGGAGGCTGCCGCGCATCTGGCGCTGCGGCTTTTGCCGCCTGGGTGAGGAATCGGACTTGACGCTTCTGGAACAACAACGCGACCGTGCCCGCCTCGCCGCCGGCGAGGAGCTCAAGTCGTTTGTGTACCACCCGTCCGCAGAAGTCCTCTACGCGTTGCTGGAAAATCCCGCACTGGACGAGACACTTCTCAGCCTGCTGCTTTCCCGGAAAGATCTTCCTGCCGAAATCATCGAAAATGTCGCGGGCCAAAAAGCATTTCTGAAAAGCTACGCCGTCAAACGCGCCCTGGTGTTCCATCCCAGCTCACCGCGGCTTGTGGGCCTGCGCCTGTTGCGGGAGCTCTACCTTATGGACCTGGTGCAATTTTCGCTGTCACCCACGGCTTCCTCCGAATTGAAGCGGCACGCCGAAGAGTACATCATCGCGCGGTTGCCGCAATTGCCGCTAGGGCAGAGAATCACCCTCGCTCGCCGCGGCCCTGCTCGCGTTGCCGGCGCCTTGATGGCAACGGGCCACGCGCAGGTGCTCGAACTCGCGCTCGACAATCCCCGCCTCACGGAAGCGCAGGTTTTGAAGGTTTTGTGGCACGATAAGTTGCCGCAGGTCGTCGTTCTCACTGTCGCGAATCATCGCAAGTGGTCGCACCAGTACAATGTGCGGCTGGCCCTGGTGCGCAACTCGTCCACGCCGCTCGCGATTGTGCTCAGCTATCTGCCACAACTCACGGTTGTAGATTTGCGCGAACTTGCGGCTCCGGGCATCGTTCCAGAAAACCTTCGCAAATATCTTCTTGCCGAAGTTCATCGCCGGATGCAGGCCTCGAAACGCGAAGCCGAGGCGGAACCGCAATCACTGCGCGGAGAACTACTTTCGCAGCCGAAGGATCAGGAGCGCTCCGAGGAAGAATAGGACGGCGGAAAACGAGAACGCCGCGCGCGCCGAAACGGCGGCCCAGAGAAATCCAACCACCAGGCTGGACAGGAAATCTCCTATGGCGTTCACGGCCGCCAACGTGCCGAACGCCATCCCATGCTGCTCACGTGGGATCAATTCCGCGGCCAGCGAATCTTCCAGCGCTTCTTCCGTTCCAACATAGATTCCCGCAAGGACAAACAGTCCACCGAGCAGCCAAATCGAAGCCGGGGTGGTCGTAAGAAAAATGGCCGTCACGCCGGCCAGCGCGTAGCCGCCTGCAAGAATTGCTTTGCGATGGGGCACGATATCGCTGAGCCACCCGCTGATATACGCCGACGCGGCATAGAACACGTTGTGCAGCGTGTACAGGCCGACGGCTAGGCTGGCGGCGCGTGCCGCTCCGTGCGCGGGCGTCAGCATTCGCGACGCGTACAAGATTAGGAGCGTGTGTGAAAAATCGCCGGAGCCGAACACGCCGACGCCCAGCAGGAACTTTCGAAAATTTCCGGGCAAGCTGCGCAGACCCGCCAGGAATGTCACTTTCTTTCGCGCTTCGAATGGACGCTCTCGCACCAGCAGCCAGAAGCTCAGCACCGCGATCATGCCGGGTAGGAGCGTCCACAAAAATACCGCGCGATAATTGTGATTGGTCACGTTGAGCAGCCACAGTGCCGTCAGCGGGCCCGCGATCGCACCGACCGTGTCCATCAGCCGCTCCAGGCCGAAGGCGCGGCCGTAGGCTCCTGGGGCCACGTCGGCGGCGAGCAGCGCCTTTTTTGCCGGCGAACGCACGCCGCGGCCCAGCCAGGCTGCCGCGCGCCCGAATAGCACGTGATAGGCGTGCGTCGCAAACGCAAACGATGCCGTGGCCAACGCTGTGAACGCGTAGCCAAACACTGCCAGCGGCTTGCGCTTTTTCAGACGATCCGTGTAATGCCCGGAGCCGAGCTTTGCGAAACTCGAAAGCCCGTCGGAGATTCCTTCGATTGCGCCGAGCCACGCCGGGCCGGCGCCAATCGTCGCCAGAAACGCGGGCAAAATCGCGGTGGCGATTTCGTGGCTCCAGTCGCTGAACAGGCTGGTGACGCCCACGCCCAGCACGGTGCGGTTCAGCCAGCCGGAGGAAGAAATCTGCGTTGAGGTTTTTTCGGAATTCGCTTCGGCCACTTTGCCACCTATCGTTTGGCCGGCCGGTAAAGTATCACGCGCACTTTTTCCAGCGTGATCAATCCGCCGTCCACCATCTCGTCGAGCCGCGGCAGCATCTGGTCAATCCGCTCCTGCGTCTCGATCACTTCCAGGATGATTGGTAAATCCTGCGACAGGCGCAGGAGCTTGTCGGTGTGATACACGCTCGAAGAACCGTATCCCGCCACGCCGCGCAGCACCGTCACGCCGGACAAGCCATCCTTCCGCAATAATTCAACAATTGCTTCGTGCAGCGGTTTCCCGTGCCACTTGTCCGATTCGCCGATGTGAATGCGCATCAGCGTCCGCTCGCCCTCAAATTTCTGGTGCGTCATGAGTTACCCACGTAGCGGCCACTTTTAAGTGGCCGCGAATGCTATCTCCTAAAACCGGTTCGCCAGCCGAATCCCCGCCACGGAAAGCAGCAGGCCAAACGCCACGCTTGCCGCCACGTACGTTGTTGCCCACAGCCACTCCCCCGCTTCCAGCATCTTGGCCGTTTCCCAACCGAAACTTGAGAACGTAGTGTACCCTCCGAAAAATCCTATTGCGATCGCCATGCGCCATTCCGGCGGCACAATCACGCGGTTGAGCAGAAGTTGCCCGATCAAACCCAGAAAAAAGCAGCCCGTCAGGTTGATGAGCAGCGTGCCGTAGGGAAACGTGCTGCCCAGCTTGATCTGCACGAGTCCCTGCAGGCCATATCTCGCCAGCGTGCCAACCGCGCCAAACGCCCCAATCAAAAATAAGCGCAACGTGTCTCCGATCCGGCCGCTCTTGCCGCACAGAAGAAAAAACTCCTGGTGCCGCCTGGCAGCCAGGAGTCATCAGCCCCGGCGGATTCCGCCCGGGCGGTTATGGCGAACTCCATCGCCGTGAAATTGTGCCTCAGTCTATCCTGCGCCTTAAAGCCCATGCAACTTCTTCTATTTGCGTTTCTATCGCGCTTCCGGATGCTGGCGAAATGCTTCTTCTAGGGCCACATCTATTTGCGTTGCCGGCGATGGAATCGATGGGCCATGTCCCACCGCAAGAATTTTTGGATTTAGCTGATGCAATTTCACGGCGCTCTTTGCCGCGAGCACCGCGTTCCACGAAAAAAGAGCAGGGAAGGGAAACAATGGCTTGAACACACCCGCGACTACGACACCGGTTTGCGTTGTGAACGCGTCCCCCGCGATCAATGCGTTGTCCCGAACATCGAGAAACGCCAGGTGCCCCGGAGTATGCCCGGGCGACGCCACCGTTTGTAGTGAACCGACTCGCTCGCCTTCGAGGAGTACGCGGCTGGGCCGTGATTTTGCGCCCGTGAACCCCATTAACGATTTGCCACGCTCACCCGCATCCAGGCTCAAATCTTTTGCAAGGAGACGCGCTTCTCGCTTCCCCACGGAGAGTTCCGCGGTGGGCAATGCCGCCATAAGATTGTCCAAAGAGCCGATATGGTCGATGTGCGCGTGCGTCAAAGCAATTCTTCGGATGGGAGCACCCAACCGTGACGCGGCGGCAAGTATCGAGCCGGCAGAACCCGCAAGCCCGGCATCGACCAGAGTGAGTCCATCCGCCTCTCGCACCAGGAAGCAATTGATCATTCCAAGGCGAGTGAGGCGAAATAGATTTTCAGTTTCCTGAACGACTTTCATTGCGCTCCGCTGAGCCCGAAGATTATTTTCTCTCTCCCTTGGTTACCACGGCTATCTTTTCCAGGCGGCCCTTGTTTTCGGATACGACCAAATCCGCGTTGATTTTGTCGCCGGCCTGCAGAGTCTCCATCTGCTTTGGCTCCGCTACCTGATACGTCATGGTCATTGCCGGCATCAGCCCGGGAATATCCCCGTGCTTCACAGTCAGCAGCTTATTCGCCGCATCCGCGGAAATCACTTCTCCCTGAATAGGATAATGTTTCTCCGGCTTCGACTGGCAGCCCGCCGCAAATCCTGCGCAAAGCATTACCACAATAAGCAAAATGCGATTCATGTTTCCCTCAGTAGTGAAAACGATAACGCAACTGAACGAAAAGTTCGCGCGGATTGTTGAAATGCGTCCCCCCAAACGTCAGGCTGTTGTCCAGCAGCACCCGGCGGTTGGCCACATTCAACCCCGTCACCGAGATTGAGACTCGCTC
>Ga0209647_1003575_pt1 | contig 11971 bp, 7 predicted proteins | sample GraSoi_2013_60cm_FD_185827 | JGI IMG/M metagenome (GOLD analysis project Ga0209647, IMG submission 185827) | Grasslands soil microbial communities from the Angelo Coastal Reserve, California, USA - Sample 9_17_2013_60cm (SPAdes) (version 2) | ecosystem: Environmental > Terrestrial > Soil >... | reverse complement strand
GGTACTCGAATTTCACCAGCCTTCCTCACATCATGCTCTTGTCCCCCCACGCCTTTCGGGTGAAGGTGTCTCTACTTTCTTGCGAGAGTAGATAAGATGCTGCTTTAACCACTTTGCTCTAGTGGTGTCTCTTTTCTGAGGCAGAGACTTCTATGCCACATGGGCGCAATACTACGGTGACTCCGTCCCCGTGAGGCTCGCGCCTGGTAGGGGATCCCATGTTCCGTCACGATGAGACGTATCTAGTGCCACGTAGGTGCCTCACACATCACCTTCCTGAGACCTCATTGGTCCCCATCCCTCCGGCGAGGATACCCAGGACGGCTACTTTGTCTTGGGTACCGGAAGGCTCTGGCTGCAAGCGTTCTGCCAGAGGGTGTGTACTTCCATCCTCGGTGATTGAGGTTCGAGCAATCCTGCCCTCACCCTATGGCGCGGAACTTGCGAGCCTGAGGCTACAACGCTTTGGCCTTTTGCTCGCTTTCTCGGCATGCTGCTGTTCCGTCTTCCTTTCGGAATCGGGTAAGCCGGTGTTCCTAGAATATCCCTCGAATTCTAGCCGACTGCGTCGGCGATCTCATCGTGCGTGACACGGCGCACATAGCCATTACAGGTATCAAGACTAACGTGAGACCGATAAGAATATACGCAAATTTCCCGGGTCAAACACGTCTATAGAGTGTTCATTGAACTGATAGGGACCCAGCAGGATAGAGTGATACATGGTCAGAACGGTTTGAGCGGATACCGATTGTCACGAATGAGACCTGCTCATCAGTACGATAGGAAAGGATGGAGCATATGACAAAGCAACCGCAATTCAGAATAACAGGAATTGTACGCGAACGGGAGACCAAACAACCATTGCAGAACTTGAACGTGGAAGCATATCATAAAGATTTGCTGAATGGTGTTCTCTTAGGCAAGTCTGCAACTGATGCAGAGGGTCGCTTCAAGATTGACTGCATGGGTGTTGATTTTCGAGAATTGTTTGGGGATTGTACGAATGTGTATTTCAAAGTCTTCAATATGACGGGTGAACGTGTTCTACATCTCACTGTGGATTCTGTCTGCTGGGAGGAGGAAAATGATGAGTATATCGAGATCGATGTAGAGATCGATATACCACTACATAAACTCCCTCCATCTGAGGGACACGGGATTGGCTTGGTCGACGCACAAGGGGATAGACAAACACACTTCGAAGCTGGTGACAGTCTCTTGTTGACGGCTCAGGGGCTTGCTCCTGGCCATTCACATATGGTACGCCTTCTGACCGACAGCGGGGAGGAAGTACTGAGTGCATCACTCATCTCCGACCGTTATGGTGTTATCAGTCCGACGGCTCTGTGGCCTGATATAGGAATTGGTATCCCTGAGAAAGGTGGACCTTTTGCCTATGAGACGTATGAAGAGGCCAGCGCGGCTATGGCAGGATTGACATTCCTGCTGGAGGTTTTAGATGGTAGCCGCGTGGTACAACGTGCAAAGTTCCAGATAGCCGAAGGGCTCTCCAGACCACGCTTATATCCAGTATCCGATTCTGGTGGACCACGCAGAGGATTACTCCTGGGACGAGATGAACTACAGGTGCGAGGGCGGAATCTTCCACCGGGTTCGCTCGTGGATGTGTATCTTGTAGCACGTCAGTACAATTGGCACCCGGGTGATCCCATCGTACCCGTCCGCAATCCCGATGGTTCCGCAGTGCTGAGCAGGATTCAATTACCAGCCGGTGAGACAAACTTCCACGTCGTGCTGTGGTCTCGCGAACAGCTCAGGACTGGAAGTTATGATATGATTGCTCGTGTAGTCACAGCCAATGAATATCGAGCCGAAGAGCGAACTCTACGTGTTACTGATCTTGTATCAGACCGCTTGATCACCAGTTTGGTGATTCGCGACGATATCTTCCATTACAAACCCATCCTCCAGGGCTGTGTCATGGCGATGAGAGAGATTGCAGGAAAGCGGGTGGCTGGTCCTCCATACTTTACCTTTACGAACAACTTTCCTAAGGGGACAGATGTCTATGCAGCCCTGGACCCGGCTGGACTTATGCCACAGGCCATTGGCAAGAAGATTCGCTATTACGTGGTAGCGCACAAAACTGATACACAATGGAATGCTAACAGCGGCCTGGTTGACATCACCGGCAATGTCACGGAAATCATCACGACCTCAAGCTGTATAAATGGGAATGAAGCGTTGGTTTGGTCGAATCCGCAACAAGAAGGAAAGTATGACCTGGTTGTTGACTTTGGCAACAATGCACCTAATCCAGCGAACTTCGTTCCTGACAATTCGTTCGATCCGCCCCTGGATATGATTGATGGGTATCTTAACGTAGGTTTTTATGTAACCGATGATCCATCCATTCCAGGAGGTTTTGCGATAGGACAAACGAGTTTTAATGAACCAGCCGTGACTATTCCCGCAACAGGCGTATGGTCCCCAGGGGGAGGAACGCTAGGGGGCACTCCATCTGGTACGCTAAGCCTACCACTCATTGCAGAAGTACGTTACCCTGCTGATAGCAATGGGGTGAATGTGCCAGTATCCGGGGTGCAACCCAGCTATCCGGTGGTTGTCGTTATGCATGGAATGCACACAACGGCTGATCCAAGCTACGATGGATACAACTATCTGCTCGATCATCTGGCCAGCCAGGGCTTCATCGCCGTAAGTATTGATTGCAATAGTATCAATGCAATCGGCGGGATGCAGGATACTCGTGGCCATGCTATCTTGGAGCATTTAGCACTCCTTCAAAGTAAGAATAGCAGTCCGGGCCTGTTCCAAGGGAAAATTGACCTGTCCAGGATTGGCATTATGGGTCATTCGCGTGGTGGTGATGGAGTTGTCCAGGCGGAAATCTTCAATCAAAGCCTTGGATTAGGATGGAACATTCGAGCGGTCGTGGCTTTAGCTCCAACCGATTTCAGCGGCACCGGTCCAACGCCGCTCAATCTGACAACCTCCAAATTTCTTTGCATCTACGGCAGTAATGATGGAGATGTGTGGGGAGGGGCAAATCCCTCCACGCAATACACCGGTACGGGATTCCGTTTTTACGATCGTGCATTAGTAGAGAAAGCCATGGTATTCATCTATGGCGCCACCCACAATCGTTTCAATACGGTATGGGGGACAGAATCCAAAGTCAATATTTCTTCCCCCAAGATTCTCTCGGCAGGGCAACATCAAACGTTATTGCTAGGCTATATGACTGCATTCATGCAGGCACATTTACAGGGTCGGGCAGAGCAGTTGGACTACTTCAATGGAGAACTCAAGATTCCACAGGCAGCGAACATAGAGGTTCACGCGCAGTATCGGCTGTTGCCAGGAGATCTCGCAGTTGATGACTTCGAGAGTGCACCCCAGTTAAATCAAAATACTCTGGGCGGGACGGTCACACTTACCAACCTGAGTGGCACCCCGCAGGAGGGAGTCATGGGTGCACTGGATGCTAACTCTCCTCACCAAACCCGTGGGTTGAGCTTACAGTGGAACGCATCCACAGCGAAATATCAGAGTGAAATTCCCCTGAGCGGGAACCTGCGCAACATCTCAGGTCAGGGCTTCAAATTTCTGAGTTTTCGCGTCAGTCAGAAGGTGGGATCGGCGGCTGATCCTGTGAATCAGCTCCAGGACCTTTCCGTACGACTGAGTACGGCAGGCGGTGGAAATTCACGTGCTGTCAGGGCGGGATACTTCGCTACGATACCATTCCCTTATCAACCAGTATATATAGCCAGTTTTGCCTCGTCTGAGGGGCCAAATACGAAAGCAGCACTGAACACTGTTCGGATGCCGCTCCATGCCTGGACGATCAAAGCCCTCAGTGCGCCGATTGTAGACCTGAGCAATGTTGAATCCATCACTTTCGAGTTCAACTCTACACCGACGGGTGAAATTGAACTCGATGATATCGAGTTCAGCCAGTAAGGAGGCGACACTATGTCCGAAATGAGAGAGACGCAACGTATCAATCCTGATCTGAACCATGATTGTGATCGCATACACCTTGAGGACTATCAGTTAGAGGAAGTGATACTTCCAGCAACGAAAAGAGAACCAGCTCGCAAGGCCATACGCATTCGTATTCAAGGAAGAAACTTGAGCGCTGTTGCTCAGCCACTCATTGCTTCCGTCGGTACAATTCAGGTTCGTTATATGCGTATTGCCCCCGACGAACGTTCTCTCGAAGGTATCTTGCTGAAAGAACCGCAAGCCGGTTCGTTTGTAGAGGTGATCCTGGGCGATCAAGATGCTGCTCGTCATCCTACACCTGTGGACCCTACAAAGATCAAGCGAGTGTAGTAATGAACAGTGGTGCGAGTATCCGGGCAGATGTTAGAGGAGTACATCAAATCGCTGGCGAACCCTTTCTCTCAATACGGCTTGAGTCGGTTTTCTTCCTTGAGACAGGCGTGGCAGTGGGCTTCGCCAGTGGTGTCAAATTGCGGAAGAGGCATTGATTCTGAAAAATGCCATTCTTCGGGTTCCATTGCCAAGGACATCGTAAGACCAGGTTACACTTGAGTCGCTAAGAGCTTGTCTAAAAAATCATTGCCATCCGTTTGAGAAGCGGCGTGAATTTCGTATTGCGAGCACATTATTAGATAAGCTCTGAAAGCAAAACTAAAAGCCGAGAGATCCTACATCCGACTTAATAAATTTGTTTCCCTTTGGCCGCCCAATATTTGTGATAAAATCCGCCCAATATTTATTGTAGCGGGCCCAATATATTTGATAATTGATGGTCATTGTCACAAATATTTGGCAGAAGCTCAGCAGTGTTGAGCGTGAGGTGACACTTATCGTCAAATATTTCTGGCAGCTTTTTTCACGAATATTTGGCCAAACCTTGCTTATCGTCACAAATATTTGGCCGAACCCTACTTCGTTCCGTAAATAAGTAAGCCCATGATACCTTCGACTGCAGAATACTGTCAACACATGAGGCCCCCAGAATCAAGCATTGCAGCAAACATCGACGCTGTCGGCATATGGACAGTAAGCCTGCCCTCAACACCCGCCAATCCAGTCACTCGGCCCTATTCGGCTAACCGCATGTGGGCTCTGTTCGCCTGTCGATGCGCAGGACCCCTCATTACCGAGAAGGATTGGTCAGGGCATGTCGGACCACCCGGTGGGCAGGCGTTTGTACGCAACTCATACGAGGGCGTTTGCTGCATGTTCGTGAATTTATCGTGAAAGTTCGTGAGGTGTGGAAGAGGTTCACCTGCTATCATTGCTTGAGAAATGAGCACGACGCGTTCGTCCGGTCCTCCAGCCGAAAGGAGAGGATCTCATGCGACTGATGAGCGTGTCGTAGACCGTCGGCGAGCAATCCCTTAATTCACCCCGACGAGCGAGGAGAAGCTGATGACGGACGCAATCGAGGTGTATCTTAACACCATTTTGACCCTCCAGCTCGAGCACATGGGAGTGCAGTCGTTTCCAGGTGCCATAGAGGCCGTTGTCACGGATATTCGCCGTCGATTGCAGTCGGTGCTTTCACGCTGGCAGGACTTGCCGACACGGAAGACCCTTCTGCTCCTCGGACGTGAAGAAGGCGCTTTCTATGAGCCGTGGTCTGCTTCTCTGGAGACCCGCGCGTTCGTCGTCGTGACGGTCCGCAACAGCCTCCTCGAGGACCTGGGCATTCCGGGCGCGTCCCTCATTGCTGCCGATGTCCCAGAGGCAGAGAAGCCAATGCAAGAGGCAGATGTTCGGCCGATCACGGAGGCAGCCATCAGCTACTGGCAAACCATCGAGGTGCAAGGCCTTCAAGTTTTGCCGCCTGCTGCAGAAGACGATCCCTTCGGGCATCTCCGCAAGGACGCTCCCCATGCCTGGCACGTCCTCTCTTCCCTGGCGAATGCGCGGGCGCGTACCGTCACCTTTGCACCCTGCCAGGCCCCTCATCCCTCTTTGCCCAAGGCGACGGTTGAGCTTGATCCAGAAGAACGCGCTGTCGTGCTCAGCGGGATTACCCCGGAGTTTGATACCTTGATGGGCTCATCGCTGCGCGCCATGCGCAACGGGAGGCTGCAGTATTGGTACAGCGACTCGTGGAAGTGGTTGACGCGCCATCCCGGCAAACTCTACCGTGCCCTCGACTTCGCGTTGGCGCATGGAGGAACCGTTGTCACGCAGAACTATCTGCTGACGGCAACGATGGCGTGTGCTCGCCGCGGCTTTGCACGTCTCGCACAAACAGTGGATGAGTTTTATGCGAATGCGAGATGATGATCACTCACACAAGTAAATGCCTCATCCAGTACAGCACAACAGAGTCGGATTAGCCCAGTGTAATTGGAAAAAAGAATAGAGGGTGTTGATGGTAAATTAGAAAGTATACTCGCCTTGTCTACATGGGTTCAATTGCCGCACTATATTGTAATAGATATGTATCTGTGTTATTTTATGTGGGGTTCAACATACATTCATTTTACGTTCAATCAAACGTGCAATTTGGGCAGTCGAAAAATACTTTCTCACACTACCAGAGACGGTCTGGAGGTAATCAAGCTATTCGAAACTGCTAAATATATTTGAATCGTGCCTTAACTTTTATCTCAATAGGAAGTGGGATATATGGGTCGGCGAGCTTTGATATCACGGATGGGGGCGCTAGGTGCCTCTGGTTTTCTCTTCCTTTTGATTGTGATGTGGCTATCGCTTGTATCTATGGTCGTGCCTGGTAAAACCTCTGCACCTGTTCATATGATGGGAACAGCGAATATACAAGAGACGCCCACTGTAATCGTGCCTCCTGTGAGTTTAACAGCGACAGTATTGACAAATCAGAAGCTTAATCAAGAGGTAAACCAGCTAGAACTTCAGAATGATCGATCTCTTTTCGAATGGCTTTGGAACAATGCTTCAACGCTCATCTCCGCTCTTATCATCGCTGGCTCGGCTATTTTTGGTCTTTACCGCTGGACGAGAGATCGGAAAACAGAGAGGGAAAAGGCATCAGAAGAGCGATTTCGGTCGGTTGTGGAAGACCTAGGAGGCGAGAGAGCAGAGCAGAAAGTTGGGGGAGCTATTGTCCTCCGTACTTTTTTATTACCCGGTTACGAGCAGTTCTATAGGCAAGTCTTTGACCTTGCTGTTGCTCATTTGCGACTCCGGGGTCACACCTCCTCAGGAAAATCCCAGTCAGGGAAGTCTGTGAGCCAGGCAATTATTACTCTGTTTACTGCCGCCAATATACAATCGCAAAAACAGACTGACCTAGATCAGTCTGAGTTCCCGGATCCTCTGAGTCAGGCACTTGCCATTGTGCTTAAAGAGTCTTTTCCACTTGTTCGAAAGTGGCTGGTGCAAGGAGGTCCACCTCCGCGTTTGCCCTCAATCCAAGGGATATTAGTCCGCCTGAGATTAAAAAAGCGCAATTCCTTGTTCAAGCCACCGCTGCTCGATGCAACATCTGTACAATTGGATAAGGCTCACCTCTCTAGGGCTGACTTCAAGGAAATATGGATGCCAGATGCTCATTTGGAGGGAGCAGATCTAATGAGTGCCGAGTTTAATAAAGCCAATCTGGAGGGAACTGACTTCACTGGAGCGCATCTTGAGAGAGCAGACCTAATGAAAGCCAATCTCATTGGCACTATCTTTGCTGGAGCTTTTCTCGATGGAGCACAGCTCTCTCGGGCCGTCCTCGAGGGTACTAGGTTTGATAAGGCGGATCTCAAGCACGCCTCTTTCGCTGAAACCACTCTTCATAAATGCTCCTTTACTGGAGCTAACCTTGCAGGAGCTGATTTTACTCACGCCAGACTTTTAGAGACAAATCTTCTGGATGCCAAGTCTCTTAAGGGAACCAAGATACATGATATCAAAAACCTCACCGAGGAACAGCTTGATGCTTACCGAAGTGCAGGGGCAGACGTGAAAAGTGCCCCTCGTAGTGCACATCAAGCTACCACGTAGGGTGTGCACTAATTTTGTCATCTTTAGGAGATGCAGTGAAAATGATATCACATTCTGCTAATTTTGATATCAATAGGTTGACTTTGATATCAAAAAAAGGTATTATGTAAATGAATGTAGATCTATCGAAAGCATTAGGTAAGAAGCATTACAATATCCTGAAAAGGGTTTTCATGAAGGAGCCCTATCAGGGCCTAACTATGAATGAGATACTAGATCTCTTTCAAAAGATAATGAGCATAGACAGTTTTGGTCTCACTGGTTGGATTGATACAGCTCCCGGTGCTCGAATAGAAGTGGTATTGGGTGACGCATCAGCAGTGTTCCATGATCTAGAACCGGATAAACCAGCGCTAGAAGGAAACATTGATGAAGCTAGGCGCCTCCTAGGAGACCTTGGTATCGAACCGAACAACTAATGCTGTGCTTAGGAAATTTTAAATATTGGAGGTATAATGATGAGCACAGTCGCAAAGCCATCAACTCAATCGACGCTCGAGTATGATGGATATACAGCTCAGATCGAGTTTGATGGAAAGGCTGAAGCCTTCTTCGGCAAGGTAATCGGGACCAGAGATGTCATCACATTCCAGGGCAAGTCAGTCGATGAACTTAAGCAGGCTTTTTATGATTCTGTCGAAGCCTATCGCGCCCTATCTAAGAAAAGAGGAAGAGAACCCGAGAAGTCTTTTTCTGGGAAGATTCCGTTTCGAACAACTCCCGAAATTCATCTGAGCATTTATAAGGCCGCTCAATTGGAGGGGAGGAGCGTCAATGCCTGGATGAACAATGTTTTAGCTGAAGCAGCACAGAGGACGCTAGGATCTCCAGGAGCACTTTCAGCAGGCTCAGGAGAATCCCTAGCTGCCGCTGAGAGAAGTCTATCTGTTACAGAAAAGCAGGAACTAGCGCCTGAACAGAATACTCCTCCTAGAGAACTTCCTGTCGAGCTTCCGTTCACAGTTCCTGCTGTAGCTGCAGGAGTACCTATCGAGCTGCCCATTAGTGTTCTTTTCGAAGGGGTAGCGCTTGAGGCCCGTCGGTTGGCGGATCCGCATATGGGGTTCGCCCATATTACTCCTTGGAAAGGTCGCGACCTCGACACTCTCCTCCAAGGAATTCAAGCCAGCCAAGTAACTGCAGCCGGAAGATGGGAGCAGGCAGCTTGGGCACTGGGACGGCTTGGGGACGCGCGTGCAGTCGAGCCACTCATTGCTGCCTTGAAGGATGAGGACCTCAAGGTGCGGGAGCAGGCAGCTTGGGCACTAGGACGGCTTGGGGACGCGCGTGCAACTGATGAAAGCATTACGCAGTTAAAGCACCTTGGGCAGTTGCATGAATCTGGGATCCTGGCCGACGCAGAATTTGAGGCCGCGAAGCAGAAGCTTCTGGGAATCTGAACTGGTGCCGATTGGATACACGCTGGCTGTGCTGGCTACTTGGGACATCCGTTCAGGAAATTGGGCCTATTGTGCGGATGGAGCAAGCATTTTTGCGAAAGTAGGTGAGATACGTGTACAATTAACGCGGTTCATTCTGCGCATACGCTCTGACCATACGCCAATTTTCACAAAGAAGAGGTTCCATTGTGCTGTGTATATTTTCCTCGATCAAGCAATGCATCTGTTTTCACTTGCACGCGCTCCAAGAACGTGGTTTGCGTTGGATCAAACCACTGAGGACCTCACTTGTGCTCGGAACGTGTGCTGATCTGACCAGAGGCAGAGCCGAACTGCTGGCGGAAAACGCGCTGTTGCGACAGCAACTGATCATCTTGCGTCGACAGATCAAACGACCGGTTTACCGGAAAACAGACCGAGCCCTCCTGGTATTTCTCGCCAGAATGGTTCGAACCTGGAAACAGGCGCTCTTTCTCATCCAGCCGGAGACGCTTCTGCGCTGGCATCGCGAGCCCTTTCGTGTGTTCTGGAAGCACAAATCCCAGGCGCGCTCGAACAAGCTGAGGCTCTCGCCCGAGGTGATCAGCTTAATCAAGGAAATGGCAGCCAACAATCGACTCTGGGGGGCGGAGCGCATCCGCGGTGAGCTTCTCAAGCTGGATATTCGGGTGAGTAAACGAACCATCCAGAAGTACATGAAGCACACTCGCCCAAAACGCGCCTGTGGCCAAACCTGGAAGACCTTTCTGCGCAATCATGTGGCAGAGGTATGGGCCTGTGATTTCTTACAAGTCACTGATCTCTTCTTCCGTCCCCTTTTTGCCTTCTTCCTTATCGAACTAAAATCGCGCAAGGTCATCCATGTGAATGTGACGCGGTCTCCGACGGATCTCTGGGTTGCGCAACAACTGCGCGAGGCCACTCCGTATGGAGAAGGACCTAAATACCTGATTCGGGACAATGATGGCAAATTCGGCCCACGGTTTGCCCGTGTGGCAACAACCAGCGGCATCAAGGTCCTTCGAACGCCGTACCGGACTCCGCGAGCGAATGCCGTCTGTGAACGCTTTCTGGGGAGTGTGCGACGAGAATGCCTGGATCATTTCCTGATCTTACATGAGAAGCACCTGTATCGTCTTCTCAAGACATTTAGCGTGTACTTTAACCAGGCGCGACCTCATCAAGGGCTGGGACAGCGGATTCCCGACCCCCCAGTGCGCTCTACATTTCACCCGAACCAACCTCACAAAGTGATCGCCATTCCCGTGTTGGGTGGGTTACATCACGATTACCAAAGAAGAGCATAAGCTGCGGAAGTCGTATGGTTCAAGGATGATTGCAAGGCCAACATCCATTCATAATTTCATGGTTCCCAGCTTGGCGACACCACCGAGCTGGGAACCATGTGCTTTTGTTGTAGAGCCGCGCCAATGCGCATACGAAGCCTGTGCTGGCTACTTGGGTCATCCGTTCGGAAAATAAGCTCTTGAGAAAGAAAGAATCTTTGCTTATTGCCTGAGCTGACTAGATCCTCCTGAAATCGTCCAAGAACTCCCTCGACCCGGCTGAGTGTAACTGTGTTCTCTCAGGGATGTTTTGACCTATCAGGCATTGTTGTGCCATTACTAGTAATAGAGAGTATCTCCTGTACTGCATCTTCTGGAGAGTCTGTCAAGTACTTTGTGTAAATGGCTAGAAAAGAACAACAAGATCCGACAATTATATGCTCTATCTTACCCTATTGCAGCATAGCTGCAATATCGCTTTTGCAAGTATATCTTGGAAGTACATCTTTTGCAAGAACGATTTGCCAGCTGCTCGCCCTTTTTTATTCAAGCAATTGGCAAACTTCTAAAAAACGCCCTTGCTGTCCTGGTACTGCTTTAGTAAACGTGAAACGAGGGCTTGATACGGGCCATTTCAATTAACCTTGATTGCAATCCAAGCAGCTTTGAGCCCGTCTCACTATCTTTGAGAAGTGGTCTTCAGTAACTGTGATCATAGTCTCAATAACTATGATCACAGTCTCACTATCTGTGAGATCCGACAACAACCCCCCCCTACACATCCAGGTTCGCGCTCTTCGCGTGGCTTTCAATGAACCTTTTGCGAGGTCCGACCTCGTCGCCCATCAGCATATTGAAGATCTTGTCGGCCTCCACGGCTTCCTCGATGCTGACCTTCAGGATTGTCCTGTGGGCCGGGTCCATAGTGGTATCCCAGAGCGTCTCGGGGTTCATCTCTCCCAGACCCTTGTACCTGCCGACCTCTGGTTCCTTTCCATTGTGCCCGGCTTTGTACTCTGCAATCAGCTTGTCTCGTTCTTCATCGGCGTAGACGTACTGCACGTTTTTGCCCGTCTTGATGTGGTAGAGCGGGGGTTGGGCGATGTACAGGTGTCCTTCTGTGATCAGCGGCTCCATGTAGCGGAAGAAGAAGGTTAGCAGCAGAGTGCGGATATGTGCACCGTCAACGTCCGCGTCGCACATGATTACGATGTGGCCGTAGCGCAGTTTTGCCATGTTGAAGTGCTCGCCAACACCAACGCCGATGGCAGTGATGATGTTTTTTACCTCCTCGTTGGCGAGCATTTTGTCGAGGCGGGCACGCTCCACATT
>Ga0209647_1003572_pt1 | contig 11974 bp, 9 predicted proteins | sample GraSoi_2013_60cm_FD_185827 | JGI IMG/M metagenome (GOLD analysis project Ga0209647, IMG submission 185827) | Grasslands soil microbial communities from the Angelo Coastal Reserve, California, USA - Sample 9_17_2013_60cm (SPAdes) (version 2) | ecosystem: Environmental > Terrestrial > Soil >... | reverse complement strand
GTGAAGCCGATGGAGTCGACGAGGTACGTAAAGCTGCGCGCGAACAACTTAAAGCCGGAGCCGACGTAATAAAGGTAATGGCCACAGGAGCTGTCATGACTCCTGGTGAGCGTCCTGGAGCCTCGCAATTCACGTTTGAGGAGTTATGCGCCGCGGTCGAAGAAGCACATAAGGCGGGACGTAAAGTGGCCGCTCATGCCCATGGTTCTGAAGGTATACTGACAGCGGTACTTGCCGGTACGGATACTATAGAACATGGCTCACTACTCTGTGATTCGCCCGAGGCTATGCAACGGATGGCGGAGCGAGGCGTTTTTCTCGTGCCAACACTGGCGACCTCTGCCATGACCACACATTGCGATCTCATTCCCGACTTTATGGCTGAGAATGATCGTATTATAGGCGATGCGGCGCAGCGCAGCGTGCGTGCAGCCTTAGCCGCAGGAGTTCCTATAGCCATGGGAACTGATGCCGGTGTGCCCTTTGTGATGCATGGTGATAATGCCATTGAACTGGTCTTGATGGTGGAGGCCGGTCTTACGCCTATGCAATCAATAGTTGCTTCTACCAGTAACGCAGCTCGCGCCCTGGGCTTACAAGACGAGATTGGCACGGTGGAAGTAGGGAAGTGCGCTGACCTGCTGGTAGTTGATGGAAATCCACTTGACGACATTGCCCTTGTCACCAGGAAAGAACGCATCCATATGGTTATGCATAAAGGGCAAATTGTTATAGCTGAGCCACAATTTGAGGCAGCACAAACCCGGCCTTAGCATGAATAACCACATCAGCGACCTCATCTAACGAGGTCGCTTCCAGGTTGACGATGATGATGGGCACGTTGCGGCTCAGTGCCTGACGCGGTAAAAGGGCGGCTGGCATTACTTTGAGCGATGAGCCAACCACTAAGAACAGGTCACAGTTCGCGGTCAGTTCTTTGGCGCGTGTCAGCTCTGCGTCTGGCACGCGCTGACCAAAGAGAATCGTTGCGGCCTTAAGATAACCGCCACAGACCGGACAGCGCGGATCAACCTCGCCTGCGTCTACCCGTTCTTGTAATTCGCTGATAGATGAACGCGTTCCGCACAGCGTACAAGCTGCAGAACGTGATGTCCCATGCAATTCAATAACATTCTCCGGTGCATTGCCTGCCTCCTGGTGCAAGCCATCAAAATTTTGTGTAATGAGCCCAGATAATACATGCCTGTCCTCCAATTCTGCCAGCGCGTAATGGGCGGCATTGGGACGTGCCGCTTTCACCCGGCCAGATAGGTTGCGACGTGTTTGCCAATATTGCTGGCGTGCCTCCGCTTTGCTAATAAAATCACGATAATTCACCGGCGGGATCTCACGCCAAATTGAACCAGGACTGCGGAAGTCGGGAATACCTGATTCAGTACTGATGCCTGCGCCAGTTAGAGCGACTATCCGCTGCGCCTGCTGCAACAATTCGATGGCATCTTGTACAAGTTCCTGGAGAGTAAGCGTAGCCATTCGATGTATTTGTTCCTAGAGAGATTAGAGCTTCGATGAGTTAAGTAGAGCAATGTCTAAAGTATAGCGAATGATGCTTGCCGGTGCAAGGTGAACTTCAAGCGTGCTCAACATCGTTTTCCTCTTCTGTGGAGAAGTATATTTCAGGTTTCTCGACTTCATCAGACTGGAACTTATAAGGCTTGCCCCGCTTAAAGCGGCGTCCAACAATGAGCCACGCAAGAACAGCTATGAGACCGACCACCGAAAGCATACCACCGAGGCGCACAGATGACGGGTTATAGATATAGCTTAGTTGATGTGCCCCCGGGCCGACTTTGATCGCAGGCAGCACTCCTGCGATCTGCTGAACCGACACAGGATGGCCATCCAGGTAAGCGGTCCAACCGGGAAACGCGGGTGTGGCGATAACGAAATATGCTGCGGTATTGGTGGAAAAGGTGAATGTATTCAGCTCGGGAGCCTGGGTGATCGTGCGCACGCCGAAGTCGAGCCGCTGGATGTTAGCGAGCGATGGCGGATTGCCATCCGGCCCTGGTCTGACGAGGTAGGCAGAGCCAGCGTCGGCCGTGTTCTTGTAGATTAGCGTGCCATCCACATTTCCCACCAGCACTAGGTGCGGGTTGGACAACGGCCTACGCGATACCACAACGCTCACGTTCATCAAACCAAGCAACCTGGCATCCGGTTTGACCAAGGGTGAATCGAATGAAGGAATATGGAGTTGATAGCCATTAGAGGCGTCATCGCCAGCGCGCAGCATGTAGGAAACATAGTTCTCGGCTAAGAGAGGATCCCAGCCATCGGCGAGGCGTACCTGCATCTGCACCGCGCTCACTTGCGGGATATTTCCCTGCACGCCGTATATGCGTCCAGAGCCGGCCAGATGTGCCGCAGTGAGCGCTAGCACGGAAGGGGTGGTGGCCACGCGCACATCGTAGGAGCGGGCATACCCCCAATCGGTCACAATGAGTGTGAGTGCAACGATAAGGACAGCGAGGAAGCCAGCGGCAACCGTTCCACGAAACGATATGCGCCGCACACCACGAAGTAGTGAGTCGGTGCCAATCCCGGCGAGCAAGGCGATCAGGAAGAGCCCAACGAACCAGATGCGGGCGAGGCCGCGAAAGCGATCAAAGTCAGGCAGGATCCGCGCGACGAGCAGGTAGATCGTTGAGGAATTGCCCATAGCGAGTCCGGCCACGAGCACAATACTGAGGACCAGCGGCCAGGTCTTGCGCCAGCGGGTCACTACTGCAAGCAGAGCCAGGGCAAGAACGGCCAGTCCGGGAGTGATCATGCCCTCCCACGGTAATCGGGCCCCTGGCCGCTGGTCGATCAACGCGTGGAGGAAGTTCAGTAACGGATAGGTGTCTGTGGAACTCACCGAGAACTGACGGGTTGAGAGGGCGGTAAACTCCATCAGCGGCAGCAGATGGACAGCCGCCAGCAGAACGCCGATTACTCCAGCCACCGCTAAACCTGTGAGCGACATGAATAGGGCTCGTCGGCCCTCCAGCCGCCAGCGCTTTACGAGAAGCCAGACTGCCAGACCAGTGGTCATCAATAGACCGTAGTACGCCATTTGCGGATGCCCGGCCAACAAGGTCAGCGCGATGCAAATCCCAAGCATCGCGCCCCAGCGACGTGGCTCTCGCACCGTGGCCCAGCAGGCCAGTGCAAGCCAGGGAAACCAGGCGACGGTCTGGAGGATGGTCACATGTCCTGCACCGAGGTGGCTGATTAACCTCGGCGTCGCCATGTAACTCACTGCTGCTACGAGCGCGGGGAAACGTGGCAATCCAACTGCACGACGCGCCAGGAGCAGCATCCCCAGGCCCGCAAACACCAGATGTCCCATGATGAGCACGAGGTAGTAGTCGTACAGTGAGAGGAAGTGGACCAGGTGCGTTGGTGGGTAGAAGAGTGCAGCGAGCGGATCAGCGGCGAGCGGCTGGCCACCGCCGTAGTACGGGTTCCAAAGCGGCAAGCGGTGGTCCTGTGCGAAGGTACGCTGGATCAAGAGCGCGGTGGGCCAGTGGCTGATCATCACATCACTTCTTGGCCAGGCTGCGGCCAACTGGTTGGGTATAAAGGGAGCGGGCAGGAGGAGCGCGTTCGCGACTACGAGGAGTACGGCCAGTTGGCCCACCACTAGCAACCAGGACGCCAGGCTCATTCCCCCGTACTGGCGTCCCACTGTTTGCTCTTTGTTCATTTATTCGCCTCTCATCATTTTATGTGCTAACCTTAACGCTTCGATTTAATCTGCATTGCTTGCTCGTACACTACAAAGTGGTCGAAAGTTCTCGACGCCTACCTTACCCTCAGCACCGTAACTATAGACGTCTTGCTATTGTTCACAGTAACAGCTTCTGACTTGCCGCTCTCCCTGCTGCCTCCGCGCGATGGAGACAAGGGTTTGTTCATGCATGTTCCCCACACATATGTTGTCTTAATTTAACTTATTGTATTGACATGTCACCACAATTCTGCTATACTCCTGTTCAGATATGGCTATTTGAACAACCAGGGACTCTTTTCAGGGGAGGAATAATAATGACTATTTCTTGTCATCTGCGTATTTTGCTGGCCAGGGTCAATGTCGAACGAGTGAAACACGGGAAACGGCCATTGAGTTTACGTGGCCTTGCGGGTGAGAGCGGCGTGTCTTTGAGCGCATTGGCCGCCTTAAATACGGGGCGTAGTCAACGTATTGATTACACTACTGCTGATCGCTTGCTCGATTACTTCAGTCGCTATTTCAACGTCAGCATGAATGATTTGCTGGTGTGGGAGCGAAACCAGGGAGCAGAGGTAGCTATTTCCTTCGACCAAAGAGTACATGCATAGACTTTTTTCAGCGTAAGGTGAAGAAAGTAAACAATTCTAATGTGAAGTGAGAGAGAGAAATATGGCAGCTACACTAAAATCGCGTCAGGAGATTGCTCAGATGCGTGAAGCTGGACGTATCCTGGCTGAAACGTATGAGGTACTACGTCCGAATATCGTGCCCGGCACAACAACCGCTCAACTTGATCGTATCGCGGAAGAGTTTATCCGTAGTAAAGAGGCAACCCCGGCCTATGTTGGCTATGGCGCTCGACCAGCCAGGGCCGGGCAACCTGCAATCCCTCCGTTCCCAGCGACCATTTGTGTCGCCGTAAACGATGTGATTTGCCATGGTATCCCCAATACAGAGCAACATCTTAAAAATGGGGATATCATTGGCATTGATATTGGTGTGCGCTACAATGGCTGGGTGGGTGATGCATGTAGAACTTTTGCTGTCGGCACTATCGACAGCGTTTCGCAACAACTGCTGAGTGTGGCGGAACGTTGTACGGAACTTGGTATCGAACAGGCACGTGCGGGAAACTACATGGGTGATATTGGTGCCGCCATCCAGACATATGCTGAAGCACATGGCTTTTCTACCGTACGGGAGCTTGTAGGTCACGGCGTTGGCCGGTCAATTCATGAAGATCCCCAGGTGCCTCACTATGGTCGTCCCGGCATGGGATTGAGGCTGCGAGCGGGCATGGTCTTCACCGTCGAGCCCATGATTAATGCCGGGAGTTCCGCAATACGCCCCCTGGCCGACAGGTGGACGATCTGTACTGCCGATGGCTCACGTTCAGCACAGTTTGAGCATACCATCGCCGTTACCGATGGTGTTCCCGAACTCCTGACATTGCCTTAGAAGCCAGGTAATACTCATTTAAAATCTATGGTAGGTTAGTTAGCACTACCGACTTCACAACGAAGGTTGCCTTTTGACCGGCTTGACTAGATACAAGTATGCCTAATTGACCGCCCGTTAAGGGTTGGCTTATGTCGCTGTAGTTCTGGTTAGTTTGAGTCGGCCCATCGATTGGAACAACCTGACCGTTGATCTTAAAAGAGAATGTGTTGTCCTGGACAATAACCTGCACTGTGTTGAATTGACCCATCCCTCTAACAAAAGTGATTGTGCCATGCTTCAAAGGACCTACGCCGTGTCCTGCTACATACTTTTCCAGGCTATAGCTGCCCTGGCTATTCATATCAAAGGCGTAGCTGGACGGGCTAGAGACACTTCCTTGTAGGCGAAAGGCTATGCCGTAAGCAGCGCCTGGATCTCCTGTTAATTGCTCCATTTGAACAGTTAACGTGAAGTTATGTGGCAGTGGTCCATTTGTTGTACCTACTGAGCCGGGATGAGGAAAGTATGTTGCTGACTGGCTATTATTGCTATTATCAACATTGAGCGTGTACTGGTTGTTACTGATGTCAGTGGTCAGAGGACCATTGTTCAGGATAGTCCACCCATAGTGATTATTGCTAAAATCGTCGTTGGTGAAAGCTGTGTTTGTTTGAGGAGGTGAGGCAGTACCCAGGCAGAACAAACTATATGTACTGCATGTCCAGGGCAAAACAAATTTGTTCAAGAGCAGCGCGATAGCCAGCAGGCAGACAATGCCATACATGATGTTGCTTAAACGGTACCACGGCCTGGCTTTTTTGCGGCCAGGAATTGCCCTGGCTCCCATATCTGAGCCCGGGCTGACGGCCTGCATAGGTCCATAGTATGGCTGTGCAGTGGGTGAAGGGGTGGGAGCAGTACGGTTGATGGCTGAATACGCCATACTTTGTGAGGGATGCACAAAAGTTGTGAAATTATCGGTCATAGGGGCCGAAAATTCGTGGGTGGCAGGCGCGTGAATGGCCTCTAAGACCACCGCCAAGGCTTCAGCCGATTGGTAGCGATGCTCGGGGGCCTTAGCCAGAGTGCGGGCGATGATCTGCTCCACCATAACAGGCACACTGGGGTTAAGCTCGCGTACGGAACGAGGTGGTGTATAAACTTGTTGGAAAAGCAGTCCCTGCACCGTTGTTGAGGAGAAGGGAACTTGCCCTGCCAGCATCTGGAAAAGCACAATGCCCAGGGCATAGACATCGGTGCGAGCATCGATTGGCTGGCGATTGATCTGCTCGGGCGCCATATAGTCAGCTGTGCCAACCATCTGGTCGACACTGGTCACCGAAGGATCATGCCTGTTGCCGCCAGATGTCGATGACATTAGTGTTTCCTGGTTGTTTCCCCTATCGAATATCTTGGCGATGCCGAAGTCGGAAAGCAGTATTTCGTTGCTATCGCTTGAAGAGATGAGCATATTCTGGGGCTTCACATCGCGGTGCACGATACCACGCTGGTGGGCATGATGCAGGGCACGGGCCATTTGGATGGCATATTGGACAGCTTTGTGCGTTTCAATGCGTCCTTCACGCTGCAACAGATCGCGCAGTGTCCCGCCGCCTACGTATTGCATAACCAGGTAAGTGAGGCGGCCGGTATCTCTAAAGTCATAGACTGCAACGATATTGCGATGTTCCAGGCTGGCCACAAGTTGAGCCTCGCGTTCAAAACGTTCGCGAAAGCCGGACTGGTCCGCGATTTGTGGCAAGATGACCTTAATGGCAACCTCGCGCTTGAGGCGTGCATGATAGGCCTTGTAGACCTGGGCCATGCCACCCTCGCCTAATTTCGCCTGGATGTAGTAGTCATCAAGCTGTGTTCCTATCAGTGGATCTCTTTCCATGTAGTTTGTTCTGCTCTCCCCTTGCTTAGAAGCTTATTTTCTCTTTACATGTCATCTACAACTCCATAGTATGTTCTGCGTATTAGCTGGTCCAGTAAAGGTAAGGGTAGTTGCAGTCTGGCAATTATTTTGAGGGACGGTGATAATTACTCGCTCTCCTCCACCTGGCGGTAGTGTATCACTGGACGGTTTAAAGGTAATATTGGGTACGCCTGAACTGGAAGCTTTCCAGCTCAAGCTCAGGGTTTTGGAACTGTTGCTGATCGAGGCAATACATATCCAGACATTGCGCTGCTGGTCAAAACTGCACTGAGTACTTGCGTTAAAGCTGGGTGGATTAGGTGAGACTACAATAATTTGTGGTCCTGGTTGGACAGTTAGCGTCACATAGACCAATGCCTGGCTGGAGCCGATATTAAAAAGAATCTGCCCACTATAGCTTCCTGCCGTCAGGTTTGTATGCAAGTTCGAGGCTGTGATCGTCACTGTCTGCGTGCCATTGTTATTGAGCGCTCCGCTTGTTGGGGTCACACTGAGCCAGTTGAGTTTGTTGTTCGTAGATATGCTGGTCTTCCACGTGCCCACTGTAGCACAGTCGGCGAGAGTGACGGTCTGTGTCTGGGGATCGCTGACACCGGCAATACCTGTAAAACTGTACCGCTGTTGACTTGTACTGATACATCCTGTCTGGACGGTAAATGTTACGTTAACCGTCTCCGTTGTGCTGCTCTGCTGACTGCTAAAGGTGATGTTTGCCGTATAGGCACCTGCTTTGAGACTGCTAGCGAGCGCGCTGACGCTGATTTGCTGCTGGCCGGGCGCCGGGATTTGTCCTCTATTATGGTCAAGTTGCAGCCATGGAGCCTGCTGTGTATTCCAACTGGCCGTCCAGTTGACAAGGCCTGAGCCATTGGCACACAGAACAATTGGCGCTGAAACCGCCTGTGTATAGCTCTCGCTGACGGGACCCAATGAGACCGCGGTAGGATTGGCACAACTCAAACCAAGTGTTGTCGTTGATGAAGCTGTTGCAGATGGTGTCACCGATGGCGTATCAGTTGCTAAGGGTGTATCCGATGCTATGGGCGAGAGTGCATCTGTCGCTGTTGATGTAGGTAGGGTACCTGGTTGGTGCACGTGGATGGTAAGCGTAGCGCTGCGCAGACTGATCTTCTCTGCTGCGCGGATGGTATGCTGGCCCGTATGCCAGCTTTGATCGATGGTAATCGTCACTGTAAATGTCCCATTGCCGCCAACGGTAACAATGTTACTGGACGAAAGCTGGCGTGCCATAGGTAGGGCGGCCAGTCCGGGCTGCAACAGCGTAGATACAGTGCCATTTGCCAGCACTGGAGATACTGAAGAGGTGAAGTAGAGAGGTGTCGTGCCATCGAGTGTCAAGCTGACACCGCTGCCAGGAATAAAACTGTTGCCATGGATGTGGAGCGATCCTCCGATATCTATATCTGTACTGCCATTTAAGGTACTGAGATTTGGGGTAAGTACTGTCAGCCCAAGGGTAATGACACTGGTGATAATGAGGATTGCCACAAACAGGAGGACTAACCATGCCGGGGCACAACCGGTGGGATTGGAATGATGCGGGCTGGTTGGACGGTGGGGCAGGGATGGACGGATTGGCGTGGGCTGCGGATATGCTGGTGGAGCATATTGAGGTGCTGACCATGTTGGCGCGGAGAAAAGCGGAGGCGCTGCTTGTCCACCCTGTTGGGCAAAGAATGGTGGCGTGCCCTGGACAGATGGGACACTCCCAAGTTGTGGGTTGCCCTGCACCATAGGCACAGTTCCGGCCGATAGTTGCCCTTCACCAACGAAGTCGATCATACCTAAACCAGGCAGAGCCGCGCGTCGTCGTTCCTCTTCTTCCTGCTCATTGTTATATAGCTGTACAGCCGACAGATCCATAGTTGGCCCTTCAGGCAAGGAAGTAGGCGTGCGGCCACACTGACCACAAAACGCGGCCTGATTAGATAGCACATTTCCACAATATTCACAAACGCGCATAACTGACCCCCGCGATCCCTGTGTTCTCCCTGCCTACAGTATATCAGCAACAATGCAACGTCTTTTACGTGACAGCGCATAATGATAGCACTTGTGTAGTCTATCATACCTCAAACATAGGTCAAGTAGATGAACTCACAGGGAGATTGTGACAAACAACATATTTTTAATAAACGTGATATGATTTGAATATTCTTTGGACTGAAAGGAACCCGGTTTATGTTGTTACCTGCACCGCTTGCAGCCACTGCTAAAGCCTTGCGTACGAATGAGCTTGATCTACTTGCTTATATCAATGACATTTGTGCTCGCATTGATGCTGCTGAACCACACATTCAGGCTTTGCTGCCGCAACCACAGCGACGCGAACGCCTGTTAGCGCAAGCTGAGGCCCTCCAGGCACATTTTCCTGATCCGGCCAGTCGTCCCCCTCTGTACGGTATTCCTGTTGGAGTCAAAGACCTGTTCAACGTGGATGGCTTCCCAACGCAGGCAGGCTCGCAGTTACCTGCTAGCTTGTTTGACGGCCCGGAGGCTGTATGTGTGAGGGCATTACGTCAGGCCGGAGCTTTAATTGTAGGGAAAACAGTGTCTACCGAGTTTGCTTACTTTGAGCCGGGTCCAACGCGTAATCCTCACAATCTTGCCCACACGCCAGGAGGATCGAGCAGCGGCTCTGCTGCCGCTGTGGCGGCGGGCTTGTGTCCGCTGGCTCTGGGCACACAGACAATTGGTTCAACTATTCGCCCGGCAGCTTTCTGCGGTATTGTCGGTTTCAAACCCAGCTATGATCGTATCCCCACAGCGGGACTGATTAAGTGCGCCGAGTCTTTAGATACCGCCGGTTTTTTTACCCAGGATGTTGCGGGTGTAGACCTGGCAGCATCCCTGCTCTGCGATAATTGGCGGCGGGTAGAGCCTGCGCATAAACCGGTCCTGGGTGTGCCGGAGGGCGCATACCTGGCGCAAGCCTCGGCAGAGGGCCTGGCGGCTTTTGAGCGGCAGTTGCGCTCGCTCGCGGCGGCAGGATACTCAGTGATGCGAGTGGCGGCCCTGGAGCAGATAGAGGCTATTAATCGTCGTCACCTGACAATTGTTTGCGCTGAAATGGCGCAGGTGCATGCGTCCTGGTTTGCTCAATACGAGTCACTCTACCGTCCGCGTACCGCCGCTGCTATTCGCGAAGGACAAAGCGTGGACGCTGAGAACTTAACCCGGGCGCGTGCCGGGCGTATACAACTGCGTGCTGCATTGGAAGCTTTAATGGATCGGTACGGCATTGATGTATGGGTAGCGCCTGCCGCGCCGGGGCCTGCACCCGAGGGTATTCATGCCACCGGCAACGCGGTCATGAATCTGCCATGGACACATGCTGGCCTGCCAGTTCTCTCTCTGCCTGCTGGACGCGCGGAGAACGGATTGCCGCTTGGCTTACAATGCATTGGCGCATTTATGGCAGATGAACAACTGGTTGCCTGGGCCACAGACCTGGCTGAAGTACTAGCTTCCTTACCTTAAAGCATCACTAAACGTAGAGTTTGCTTAGTATCTCTGTTGTTGACTTGCTACTTTTCCTAAAGAAGAACTACTATCGAATTTGATGGATATTCAGTTCAAGCTATAGCAAGCTGGATCTGCATGTTGCGAGTGCAACGTATGTTGATAGGGTTCATATATGGATATTTCACCTTGGCCAGATACTCATACGCAGGCGGTCACATCGGGGCAGCTATCTGCTGATGAGATGCAAACCCTGGCGCAGGAAGAGGATGTGGCTGCTGCGCCAGATGAACCGCTGTTTGAGAACCCCTTTACCATCGAAGATATTATGGTCTTTGATGATGCTACTATGCAACTCATTTTCAGCACTGGCGGCTTTGGTATCACTCTCGATGACCTCGCGATGAGTATACAGGGAGCTTCCAGAGCATTAATCAAGCGCATCAGGCGCAATTTACCCCCGCCACAACGGAGCTATTTTATGCAGGGGCTGCGACATGCTTATCCAGGGGAGCAAGTGCAGGCTGCGCGTAAACGGGTACTGGATGAGCTTTTCTGGGAATTGACCTACTGGAAAACTCCCGATTTGTACGAGGAACTGACAGAAGGAGAGCGATTGCATCCGGGAATTTTTCAACGCTTAGAGCCAGACCTGCGTGGCAAGGTGGTGCTTGATGCTGGCGCAGGAAGTGGGCGCGCCTCGTTTGAGTGCATGCACTATGGCGCCAGGATTGTCTATGCTGTTGAACCTTCTCCTGGCCTGTTGCGTATACTGGAAAAGAAGGTAGCCAATCAACCTACCCATAATCGTATTGTGCCATACCAGGGACGTTTTGATCAACTGCCTCTAGGAGATGCCAGCGTTGATCTGGCTCTCTCTTGTTCTGCGTTCACCGCGGAACCTGAACAAGGCGGTGAGCCGGGGCTGGCCGAACTGAAACGCGTGACCAGGTCAGGCGGCAAAATAGTGTTGATCTGGCCTCGCCAGAAGGATTACGCTTGGTTGAGCGCCCATGGTTTCCAATATGTTGCACTGCCGGTGCATCAGGAGATGCGCGTGCGTTTCCGCTCACTTCAGAGTGCTGTACGCTGTGCGCACCGGTTCTATGCCCATAATCGGGCAGTTCTTCGCTACATTTTGCAGCGTCGACGGCCGGAAGTGCCCTTCTCTGTGCTGGGTTTAAACCCACCGTGTGATTTTTGTTGGCTTACTGTTGAATAGTCATGAACCGCTAGGGCTAAAGCTCCGCAGCTTGCACCTGGGCGCGTCCCGATGCAATAGGCCGCATGACATCGGCCCGAGAGATATTGATGGCGGCGTTCCGATCAGCGTTATCAGTATGCCCGCAGTTGACACAACAGAAGGAGGCCTG
>Ga0209647_1003570_pt1 | contig 11977 bp, 13 predicted proteins | sample GraSoi_2013_60cm_FD_185827 | JGI IMG/M metagenome (GOLD analysis project Ga0209647, IMG submission 185827) | Grasslands soil microbial communities from the Angelo Coastal Reserve, California, USA - Sample 9_17_2013_60cm (SPAdes) (version 2) | ecosystem: Environmental > Terrestrial > Soil >... | reverse complement strand
CGGCGACCAGCGACAGCGTGTTCTGGAACATGGCCTCGCTCTCGGTCGGGAATCCCGCGATGAGGTCGGCGCCGAGCGCGATGCCGGGCCGCAAGGCGCGCGCGCGGCGGCACGCGGCGAGCGCCTCGGCGCGGCTGTGCCGGCGCGCCATGCGCTTCAGCACGAGGTCGTCGCCGGCCTGGATCGAGAGGTGGAGATGCGGCATGAGACGCGGCTCCTCGCCCACCAAACGCCAGAGATCGTCGTCGATCTCCACTGGATCGAGCGAGGAGAGCCGCAGCCGCTCGAGCTCCGGCACCAGCGCGAGCAGCCGGCGCACGAGCTGCCCCAGGCCCGGCCGTCCCGGCAAATCGGCGCCGAAACCGGTGATATCGACGCCGGTCAGCACGATCTCGCGATGGCCCAGCGCCACCAGCGCGCGCACCTCAGCGACGATGTCGCCGATCGGCACCGAGCGGTTGTCGCCGCGCCCCTGCGGGATGATGCAGAAGGTGCAGCGATGGTCGCAGCCTTGCTGCACCTGGACGATGGCGCGGGCGCGGCGGTCGATGGCGTCGACGAACGGCGCCGCCGTCGCCTTCATCGCGCGGATGTCGCCGACCAGCACGCGCGGCGAAGCCGAGGCATAGCTCTCGCGCTTGAGCTTCGCCTCGTTGCCGAGCACCTGGTCGATCTCGGGCATGGCGGCGTAGTGCTCGGGCCGGATCTGCGCGGCGCAGCCGGTGACGATGAGGCACGCATGGGGCCGCGCGCGCCGCGCGCGGCGGATTGCCTGGCGCGCCTGGCGCTCGGCCTCGGCGGTCACCGCGCAGGTGTTGACGATCACCGCATCGTCGAGCCCCGCCGCCGCGGCCTGGGCGCGGATCACCTCGGATTCGAAGGCGTTGAGGCGGCAGCCGAAAGTGACGACGTCGAGCCCGCTCATCGGTCAATGACGCGCCGGTGCAGCGTCACTCGAAGCGCTGCATGACCAACTTGCGTCCTTCGACAGGCTCAGGATGAGGGAAATCTGTGATGGCATGTAGGATTGGTGCGACAGCTCAGGTCTAACGGAATTCTTGATGGCATAAAGACTTTTCCTCATCCTGAGCGCCGCGAAGCGGCAGTCGAAGGACGCACGGATGTCGATCCAGTCATCGAGTATCGCCGCTATATAGGCCGCAGGCCCAGCCCTGTCCACGCGAGCGCGCGTGCACGGCGCCGCCTCACTTCGTCTCGGTCTCGCGCAGCTTCGCGACGTCCTCCGGGAGCCGCCGGCGCGTCACCCGGGGCCGCCCGATCCAGAAGCGGCCCCGGCACTGGAAGGCGGCAGCGACCCAAGAATGTCACGGCGCCTTCTGCATAGGCTGCTGCTTAGCCTGCTGCTGCTTAGCCTGCTGCGCCTCGCGGATAGCTTGCCGCGCCGTCGCGAGCGCTTGATCGGCTTTCCGGTTGGCCGCTTCGATCCGCGCATCGGTCGGGGCGCGAGCGGCACCGCCAGAGTCGCTGGCCGGCGAGTGCTGGTCGAAATCCTGGAACAAATATCCCGGGACATCGGCGAGGGCAGTTGGGGCGGCGAGAGACGCCAGCAAGAGACCTAGTCCTGCGCCGGTCGTCAGGCGAAAATTGTTCGACATTGCAGTGCTCCTTTACGAGTCCGTAGGGTGTTGCCCAACACGTGGTCATGCCCTACGCATACCCAAAATGAATTCGATCTATGCAGTCGATGCCAAACGAGAATGACCCCGTGGACGTGAGGGCATTGCGCTACTTTGTCGAGGTGATCAGGCAGCAGAGTTTCACGCGCGCGAGCGAAACCCTGCACGTCACGCAGCCGACGATCAGCAAGATGGTCAAGCAGCTCGAGGAGGAGGTCGGCGCGCCGCTGCTCGTGCGGAGCGGTCACGGCCAGCAGCTGACCGACGCGGGTCGCCTCGTCTATGCCCGGGCGAAAGGCGTCCTGCAGCAGATGGAGACTTTGTCGGTCGAACTCGACGAGCTGCGGCATCTCGCTCGGGGCGAACTGCGCCTGGGTTTGCCGTCCATGGTGGGCGCCGCATTTTTCCCGCGCGTGCTGGGCGAGTATCGGCGGCGGTACCCGCGCGTCGAGCTGAAGCTCGCTGAGTACGGCGCCAAACGGACGGAGACGGCCCTCCTTGATGGCGACTTGGACCTCGGCGTCGGCGTTCTTCCGGTCGAGGAGGAGCTTGAAACGCTTTCTTTCGTCGACGAGAAGCTCGCCGTTGTCGTGCCGATAAAGAGCCGATGGTCGAAGCGCGACCGGCTCGAGCTTGTCGAGCTTGCAGAGGAACCATTCGTGCTGTTCACCGAGGATTTCAAGCTGAACGATCAGATTCGCGAGCACTGCCGCGCCTGTGGCTTTTCGCCCGACGAGGTCGGCCATAGCGGGCAATGGGACTTCATCGCCGCGATGGTCGCCGCTGGGCACGGAATTGCGCTGCTGCCAGAGACGATCTGCCGTCGCTTGGATCCAAACCAAACCGCGACGATCCCGCTGGCTAGCCCGATCATTCCATGGCGACTGGCCCTGATGTGGCGAAGGGGCGGGTTTACCTCGTTCGCCGCCCGCGCATGGATCGACATTACCCGCGAAATTCTCGGCGCCACGCCAGCTGCCTTGTCGCGCCGATAGCGCCATCGGCACGGAGCTGGCATGAATTGTCGCCGCTCGCTCGAATGGCGAGTCCGAGATGCAGCCATGCAGGTTGCGCGCCCTGCGCATGCCGCAACCCCCGCGGTCCAGGCGGGATGGCCGCGATGAGCATCGCCGCGAGCAGCGCGACAGCGATCATCACGGCGAACGCGCGATCCGGCTCGCGTCGCGCTTGGGGCGGGCCATCAACTTACACCGCGGTGTGGCTCCGCAGGCGTCCGGCGAAGGCCGCGATTGCCGTCCTACTTGGGCTCCTCCGGCGCCTGCCGAGGTGTTGCTGATGGACTCCCCGGCATCGCCGACGATCCCTGGGCGGCGGCCGGAGGCGGCGCCGTTGCAGTTGCAGGCTTGCCGCCCATAGCCCATGTCGCGGCATCGCTCACCCCGTGGCCTGCGGCGGACATATCCTGGCCGAAGCCGTTTACGGTGTTACACGCGCCCAGCAGGAAGGGCAAAACGACGATCACCCAGATCATCAGCAGTCTCATGACATTCCTCCCACAGCCAGATCGCCCGCATGTCAACGCTTGAGCGTCGATCGGGTTCTCAACCATCGCTTGGATAGACGCCGAAGCGGATAGACCGAAGCATTCCGGGTCGAGGCGGCGCGGGCTACGCCGAAAGGGAAGCTGCGCTGGACGGGCGCCTTGTGCTCAGATTGACCACAGCGGGCGTGGCCGTGGAAGGACGCAAGTCAGTTATGCAGCGCTTCACGTGCTGCTGCAGCATCGCGGCTATATATCTCAGCTATGCAAACCGCGCTTTGCCGCCCTGTCCACGCAAGTAGGCTGGTGCCGACGGGCTGCGCCGGCGATCAATCCGGCGATAGCGCCGATCGCGTCGCCGGACCGGCTGTCTCCCCGAAACCACCGAGTGAGGATCACACGATGAGCCACCCGCCGCTTCCCCCCTTCACCGCCGAGACCGCCGCGCAAAAGGCGCGACTGGCCGAAGACGCATGGAACACGCGCGATCCCGCGCGCGTCGCGCTGGCCTACACGAGCGACAGCCGCTGGCGCAATCGCGCGGAGTTTTTCCAGGGGCGCGCGGCCATCGAAGCGTTCCTGACGCGAAAGTGGAACCGCGAGCTCGACTACCGCCTGATCAAGGAAGTCTGGACCTTCCGCGAGAATCGCATCGCCGTACGCTTTGCCTACGAATGGCATGACGACAGCGGCAATTGGTTCCGCAGCTACGGCAACGAGAACTGGGAGTTCGACGGCGAGGGCCTGATGCGCCTGCGCATCGGCAGCATCAACGATCTCCCGATCAAGGAGAGCGAGCGCAAGTACCACTGGCCGCTCGGCCGCCGTCCCGACGATCACCCGTCCTTGAGCGAGCTCGGACTCTGACAGGCGATGCTTCAGACGGAATGCGCGACGATGAATATCGCGGCGGGCAGGACGATCAACGCGAGCATGATCGTCACCGCGCTGCAGCGCTCCGCTACGCTCCAGCGTCGCCAATCCCTGCGTATGTCGCGTAGCCCGGAGGTCGGCCTGATGGGTGTAGCAAGCGCGGCCATGTTCCGCTCTCCCGCGGGAGGCGGCGGAAGCCGGCGCTTTGTTAGCGCCGGCTCACATCGCCCGCATTACCAGTCGGTCCCGCTGCCGGGGTGATAGATCTCGGCCGCGAGCGCGTCCTGCGCGCCGCCGGCGCCGACGAGGTCGACCTTGCCGCCGATCGTGCGCGACATGGAGGCGAGGCGCGAGGCGCTGCCCTGCGGCACGGGCGCGAGCTGCGAGGAGCGCGCGGCGCCGAAGGCGTCGTTCTGCCCGACCTTGAAGACATCGTTGAGCTGCGCGACCTGGCCGGCGCTGAGCGGCGCCGCGGGCTGCGAGGACGCGGCCTGGGCGATCACCGCCGCGTGGCCGGTAGCGTATTCATCGTCGGCATAGGCGGCGCCGGCGATCGGAGTGAGCGCCAGCGCCAGCGTGGCGACCCATCCGAGAGAGGCGAGACGAGAGGTGGCAAGCATGGTGAAGTCCTTCCGTGAATTCGGCCGCGGTGTCGATCACCGCACCGTCCGTACCACGGAAAATGAGCCTGCCCGCTTCAAACAATAAGCCAGATAGTTGCGAACGCACCATTCACCCGAAGTGAATGATCACGGCGGCGTGATCGCCGAGTGCCCGCTCGCCGCGCTGCATGACCAACCTGCGTCCTTCGACCCTTCGACAGGCTCAGGGCTCAGGATGAGGAAGGTTAGTGATGGCATCGACAAATGATCGGAGATGGCATTCTCCAATGCGCCTCATCCTGAGCCCTGAGCCTGTCGAAGGGTCGAAGGACGCAACTTGTCGATCCCGCATTCACGCGCCTCAGCCGAGCAGGCTCGGATCGAGCGTGCCCTGGAAGCTCACCGCCACCGGGCCGGTCATCAGCACGTGGCCGTCGGCGCGCCACTCGATCTCGAGCGTGCCGCCGTCGAGCACAACGTTGGCCTTGCGCCCGGTGAGGCCGCGGCGCGCCGCCGCCACCAGCGCGGCGCAGGCGCCGCTGCCGCAGGCGATGGTGATGCCGGCGCCGCGCTCCCACACGCGGAAGCGCAGGCGCTGCGGCGATATTACTTGGACGATGCCGATATTGGCGCGCTCGGGGAAGATCGGGTCGTGCTCGAGCCTGGGGCCGAGCGTGGCGAGGTCGACCGATTCGGCGTCGTCGACGAAGAAGGTCGCGTGCGGGTTGCCCATGCTGGTGCAGACGGGGACGACGAGCGGCCCGAGCGTCAGCGGCACGTTGAGCGTGTCGCAGTCGCGCGCCAGCGGGATCTCGCGCCAGGCGAGGCGCGGCTGCCCCATATCGACGCCGACGCGATGCTTGCCGGCGGCATGCGCCTCGAGCAGCCCCGCCACCGTCTCGACGATGATGCTGTCCTTGCCCTTCTCGCGCATGACGAGCTCGGCGACGCAGCGCGTGCCGTTGCCGCAGGCCTCGGCCTCTGTGCCATCGGCGTTGCGGATGCGCATGAAGACGTCCGCGCCGCGCGTCTTCGCCTTCTCGAGGACGAGCAGCTGGTCGCAGCCGACGCCGCGGTGCCGGTCGGCGATGGCGCGCGCCGCCTGCTCATCGAGCGCGAGCTTGCGCCCGCGCGCGTCGACGACGACGAAGTCGTTGCCGAGCCCGTGCATCTTGATGAAGGGGAGGGGACGCATGGCGCGGTATATAAGCCCGCCGCCGCGCGCTGTCCACGCGCGGGGCTGTCATTCGAGCTTGAGTGCAGGGCTGGGCGCTTTGCGAGGCTGAGGCGCAGCGCAAGAGCACACTCGCCTAGCGCTGGAGATATCCTTCGCACTCGCCCTGAGCCCACTTGATGACGTCGTTGACCTTCTCTTTGCCCTGAGTGATCTTGGCAATCATGATCGAGTGGATCGACTGATTGTAGATCTGCGCGGCGACATCGGGCCGTGCCGGATAGCCGGTGATGTTGAGCTGTTGGTCGCCACGCGGCGGATAATTGTAGACCGTTCCCAGTGGGGGTTGCACCGTCTTCCAGGTGTCGAAGTCGTAGAAGCTCTGGAACGCCGGCAGGTCATAGCCCGAGGAGGCGGCCACCAGCCGGCGGGCCTGCGGCTTGTCGACCATGTGATGGACGAGCTCCTTGGCGGCAGTCTTGTTGGCGCCGAAGCTCCATACGCCGTAGAAGAACGGCGAATAGGGCGCGAACCGGCCCGCGGCCCCGCGCGGCATGTCGTGGGTCCAGCATTGCTCGGCCACTTTGGGATTGTCGCGCGCGGCGACGGCCCAGGCGCTGGGCGGGTTCATGATGCTCGAGCCCTTCCCGGAGATGAGCCAGCGATTGTTGCCGGCATTGTCCCAGGCGTAGACGCCGGGCGCGTTGACGGCCATGATCCGCTGCGCGTAGTCGAGCGCCGCGCGCGTCTGCGGCGAGTCGACATTGATGTTGTCTTTCCCGTCGATGAAAACAGAGCCATAGGAGCGGAAGAGCGCGCCCACCCAGTCGATCGTGTCGGTGGTCTGGCTCATCGGCAGGCCCACGGGGTAGCCCGCCTTGAAGAGCTGCTCTGCCGAGGTGAGATAAAGGTCCCAGTTCCAGCCGTCCACCAGCGCCTTGTCGCGCAGGCTCTCGTCCGGAGGAAACGTCTTCACGATGTCGACGTCGCAATACTGATTGTAGAGGTCGATGCGCGAGCAGCACGGCTTGACCTGGCTGCCGACGACACTGGGAACGGCTCGCCATGTCCCTTCGTGCTTGGCGAGATACTCGCTGATCGTCGCGATCGGGCCATGCTCCTGGACGAGTGCGGCAATGACATCGTCGACCGGCTCGATCCCGGCGCGATGCACGCTGACCTGCCAGTCCCGGTGCTGCATGATGTCGTGGCCGGTCTTGGCCAGAGCCTCGGCGCTGGCCGTGAGTATGTCCTTGTCGCCGACCGAGGTGATGTAGTCGATATGCACTTCGACGTGGTTCTTGGCGCCCCACTCGTTGCAGATGGCGGTGAGCGTGTCGTTGGCGCCGGGGACCCAGTGATCCCAGCAGCCGAGCCTCAGCCGCCCGGCGGAATGGGCCGTCCGCATGTAAGGGGCGGCAAGGGTCGATGCCGCCGTGAGCGCCGTGGTTTTGAGAAAGCGGCGGCGTGAAAAGCTCGATGCTGGCATGGTCCTTCCCCCTGTCATCTCGGCACGATCACCCGCGGCGTCTGCCGCTGTCCGGCTCACCGACCAGCTGGCCTCGTCCGATGTGGCGCGCCATGACGCGGCACACCTAAAATCACGGGGCGAAGGCTTCGCTTTTGTTTTTTTATAGATTCTGGGCCTTATCGCTTGCCGGGCCCTGTTAGGCCCATCACAGCCCTGGCGCTGACTGTACCACCCTTGCACCGCGGGCCCTAGGCGGTTTCCCGCTTCACCGCGGGCCGGCAGGGCACCGACGATGATCGGAGCCTCAGCATGGAACGCACCGCCCACGTATCGGTCGGGTGCTCCCTTGTGCGTGCGACCCTAGCCGCCGTGGCCCTTCATCATATGGTCGTGCGGCGTGCCGCCGGGACCGTAGCCGCGCAGGTCGTTGTAGCGGGCGATCTGCGCGGCGCTCAGCACTTCTTTGGTCTCCAGATGCGCGGAGAGGTGGACGGCGCGCAAGCGGGCCTGCAACGCGCCGATCTCGCTCGTCAACGCGGCCAGCTCGGGCTTGGTGATGCGGCCGCTGGCGAATTGCTCGTCGAGCGTACGCTCGCGGGCAATGATCTCGCTGCCCAAGGGCTTGGCGGCGGCGCTCATGCGATCCTTGATCGCGGCCAGGGCAACGCGCTGATCGGGCGTCAGCCCGAGCTCGGCGCCCATGTCGAGGACATGGATCGGGCCGGGATAGCCGTTGAGCTCGCCGGCCTTGGCCAGCCCCATGCCGCGGCCGTTCGCGAGATCGTCGATCTCGGTGTCCGAGAGCGCCTTGATCGCACGCGATTCCTGCCCGGCATAGGGCGAGGGTTGCGCCGCGATCGCCGCCGCGCCGAGCAGGGTGAAAACCACGACCGGGAAAAGCGGCAGCGCGCGCATCGAAGCCTCCGCGGAAGAAGGATCACGGTGCGGCATGATAGTCGAGCGTGCCGGACGCGGCTAAAAAAACGGCGCGGAGGCTTGCGCCGCCGCGCCGGAAGGGTGCCCTTGCGGCGCGTGCGAGCGACGCCGCAAGGGCGGAGCAAGGTTGCTGGCTTACTTGCCCGCGTTGCTCGCGGGGGCTTCGGGCTTGACGGGCGCCGGCTTGTGGCCGGTGTCGCTCTTGGCGGTCTTGACCATGCCGTCGTGCTTCTTGGCGGCGTGGGTCTTGTCCTTCTTGGCCTTCTGGTCGACCGCCTTGGCCTTCTGGTCGACGGCGCCGGTGGTCTTGGCGACCGGCGCGGTGGCCTGCGTCGTCGGCGCGCTCGGCGCGGCGGCGGGCTGGCTGGTGCTGGTCTGGGCGAGTGCGGGGAGGCCGGCGACGGCGAGGATGCCGGCGAGCGCCGCGGCGCGCGACAGGAGAGAAAGCTTGGTGTTCATGGTGGCGGAACCCGTGATTGGTCGTCTCGGGAGGTGAGACGCCAGGACAACGGCATCGTGCGCGCCGCTAGTCCGCGGCGAACTGGTGATCTTGGTGTGGCGGAATTGCGGCGGGATCGATCGCGCTCATGAGCCACTGCGGCCCGAGTTGGTTAATGCTGGGGCAGCCCATCTGCATCAGCACGCGCTGCACCTCGTCCCGTAAAATGTCGATCGCCCGCGTCGCGCCGGCGAGGCCGCCGACCGCGGCGCCGTAGAGCGTGGCGCGGCCGACGAAGACGTAGCGCGCGCCGAGGCACAGGGCGACGACGATGTCGGAGCCGCGGCGGATGCCGCTGTCGAGCATCAAGGTGACGCGGTCGCCGACCGCCGCCTTGATCGCCGGCAGCATCTCCAGCGGCGCCGGCGCGCGGTCGAGCTGACGGCCGCCATGGTTCGACACCATGACGCCGTCGATTCCGAGATCGGCGGCGCGGCGCGCGTCGTCGGGATGCATGATGCCCTTCACCACCAGCGTGCGCGGCCACAGCCGGCGATACGCCTCGAGCTCGCGCCAGGTCTGCGTCGAGGGCGTCTGCGCGCCGAGGAGGTCGGCGACCTGCTCGGGGTTGGCGCCGGGCGGGGCATAAGCCACCCAATTGTCGAAGGTCGGCATGCCGCCGTGGCTGAGATACTCGATGAGCCAGGCCGGGTGCAGCAGCCCGTCGATCACCATCGGCAGGCTGATCTTGTAGGGGCGCACGAAGCCGTTGCGGATGTTGCGCTCGCGCTTGGAATTGACCGGCACGTCGACGGTGTGCACCAGGGTCGACAAGCCGGCGTCGCGCGCGCGGCGGACCTGGTCCTCGGAGATCTTCATGTCGCGCGCGCCGTAGAGCTGGTACCAGGTGTGCTCGGGGGCGAGCCGGGCCGCGGCCTCGATCGAGGCGGTGCTGGCGCCGGACATGATGAACGGGATGTTCGCCGCCCGGGCGGCCTCGGCCAGCATCAGATCGGCGCCGCGGCGGAACAGGCCGGCCAGGCCGGTGGGCGCGATGCCGAAAGGCTGGGCGTAGAAGCGGCCGAACAGGTTCGCGCGCTGGTCGCATTGCGCGACGTCGACGAGGTAGCGCGGCACCAGCTGATGGCGGTCGAAGGCGCGCTCGTTGCGCGCCAGGCCGAGCTCGTCCTCGAGCCCGCCCTCGATGAAATCGAAGCAGAGCCGCGGCAGCCGGCGCTTGGCCATGCGCCGCAGATCGTCGATGTTGATGGCTTTGTCCGTCTTCATTCCGCCCGTCACGCATCGTTTTGTTCTGGCCGGCGATCTTGGCACAAACCCGGCCTGATGAGCCAGTCCCGGCACTGGCGTGTCTAACGAGACTAAAGCTTTGGTGACTCGGCCGTCGCCGCACCGGCGCACTGCCTGTTCGCGCGATCGGTTGCACCGCCGGCTATCACTCAGTGCTTGCCTGATGATACTACTGTAGGTAGCATTAAAGGCCGTGTGCGCGCGTGCCACAAGGTGAAGTCTATGAAACCGTACTTATTTCTGGTCCCACTCCTGGCGTTGACGGCTTGCGCGTCCACTCCGGAAGCGGGCACAGCAAGACGCGCCGCGTTCGATAAGCCGGCGACCGTCGTCCAAGATGCCGCTACCCACGCTCTCTCGCAGACCGGCTTTGAGATCGAGAAGAGTGAGCCCGGGTACTTGCAAGGCTTTCGTCCGCACAAATTGGGCTTCTTCGTAGGATCGGGCGGAGAGACCATCGGCGTCTGGATTGAGTCCGATGGCGCGACCAGGACCAACGTTAAAGTGGACACCGCGCGCTCCTTCGTCGGCATCGTCGGCCAGAAGGAATGGAATGACGATGTAATTGCGGCGATGCGCAAGGAGCTGGAGACACCGTGAGAACCAAGCCTCGTACAGCGCTGGTGATCGCTCTGGCGAGCGCCATCGGCGGCTGTGCCAGCACACTGGGAAATCGGCAGGCTATCGGCGACGCACGCCCAGCCAAGGGACCGGATTGTCGGATCGACGTCTACGAGGCCGAGCCGACGCGGCCCTACGTTAAGATCTCTCGGGTCGACGCCCATGTCGAAATCACTCATTTCATTTCTCCGAGTCTCGATGATGCACTTCCGGAGCTGAAGCGGCAGGCCTGCCTTTCCGGCGCGGATGCCCTAATGGACCTCAAAGAGAGTTCGTCGGGTTATCTCGAGATGAGAAGTTTTCACGTGACCGCGACGGGTATCGCGTACCGCTGACGAGACCCCCCGCGAAAGGTCATACCGGAGTGTTGCCGAACGGCCGGCCCGGCCGTCCACTCAGCGGCTGCTATCGTTCAGACTAAGATTATGAGCGCAACCTAGCGACCGGCGCTGGGTAACCTCAAAAGGGTTCGTGTTCCCGGTGGCGCCGCCGGTTGACAGGAGGGCGCCCGCCCTCCTACCTTGCCGCCGCTTCCGTCGAAGCGTTTGTTATCCGCCCGAGGGGCCGGCCAGTCCGCGAGTGTCGCGCACTGGCCCCGTCGGCATTTGCGATCGGATCGCCATGTTCGAAAGCCTGAGCAACCGCCTCAACGACGTTTTCGACCGGCTGCGCCGCCATGGCGCGCTGGGCGAGGACGATGTCAACGCGGCGCTGCGCGAAATCCGCATCGCGCTGCTCGAGGCCGACGTCGCCCTGCCGGTGGTCAAGGACTTCGTCAACGCGGTGCGCGAGAAGGCGCTGGGCCAGGAGGTGCTGCGCTCGGTGACGCCGGCGCAGATGGTGGTGAAGATCGTCCACGACCATCTGGTCGAGATGCTCGGCGGCGCCGCGGCCGACGGGCTCGACCTCAACGCGGTGCCGCCGGTCGTGGTCATGATGGTCGGGCTGCAAGGCTCGGGCAAGACCACCACCTCGGCCAAGCTGGCGCGGCTGCTGCGCCTGCGCGAGCGCAAGAAGGTGCTGCTCGTGTCGCTCGACGTGCAGCGCCCGGCGGCGCAGGAGCAGCTCGCCGTGCTGGCGCGCCAGGTCGAGGTCGCCTGCCTGCCGATCCGCGCCGGCGAGCGCCCGGTGGCGATCGCCCAGCGCGCCCTCGATGTCGGCCGGCGCGAGGGCTACGACGTGGTGATCCTCGACACCGCGGGCCGCCTCCACATCGATGAGCCGCTGATGCTGGAAGTGGCGGCGGTGCGCGACGCGACGCATCCGACCGAGAGCCTGCTCGTCGCCGACGCCATGACCGGCCAGGACTCGGTCAATGTCGCCCGGAGCTTCGCCGAGCGGGTCGGCCTCACCGGCATCGTCCTGACGCGCGTCGACGGCGATGCGCGCGGCGGCGCCGCGCTCTCCATGCGCGC
>Ga0209647_1003569_pt1 | contig 11977 bp, 6 predicted proteins | sample GraSoi_2013_60cm_FD_185827 | JGI IMG/M metagenome (GOLD analysis project Ga0209647, IMG submission 185827) | Grasslands soil microbial communities from the Angelo Coastal Reserve, California, USA - Sample 9_17_2013_60cm (SPAdes) (version 2) | ecosystem: Environmental > Terrestrial > Soil >... | reverse complement strand
GCGGCATGAGGAATGTGCTGCGCAACCCGCTGCGATTGCTCCTGGTGGTTTTCCTGCTGGGAGCGAGTTTAATGCTTGTGGCTGCGATGGTCAGCCTGAATAGTAGCGCGCAGCAACAACTGGCGAATGTGCATCAAGAGGTGGGGACGGCGATCACTATCAATTATGCGACCAACGATAGCCAGAGCGCCGGACAGAGTACAGCGAATGCAGGAACACCGGGCGGAGGGCAACAAAGTGGCAGAGGTTTCTTTCTCCAGCAAACTGTTACCCCTGTCCCCAACAGTACAGCTGCGAAAGTGAAGAATCTGCCAGGCGTTGCCAGCATCGAGGAGAGCTTGAGACGCTCTGACACGGCGAGCACACTCAAGACCAGCACTATTCAAACGCCCGCTGGGCGCTCGATCTCAATCCCGCCCACGGTCAACGGTATTTCAACGGGCGCGGCGCATTTTACCCTGGCGGGCGGAAGTACACCCACCCTTGTAGCGGGGCGAACCTTCCAGGCGAGCGACGCCACTTCCTATGTCGCGATGATGAGCCAGACGCTGGCAGAGAACAATAGCCTGACGGTCGGCTCAACCTTCACCTTGAAAGGGAAAACCTTTACCATCATTGGTCTCTATACCACTGATCAGGAGTTTGCCAACAACTCGCTGGTTGTGCCACTGGCAACGATGCAGAGCGTCTTCTCGCTAAGTGGCGTGGATTCGATCACCGTCTACGCGCAGAGCTACGAGCAGGTAGATGTGCTGGCAGCCAGGCTGCGTAACACGCTGGGCAAAGCCTACGATGTCGTGACGGAAGCTTCTACCTATGCCAATACGATTAACGGGCTCAATACTGCGCAAAATAGTATCAAGCTGGCGCTGATCGTGGCGATTGTGACCGCCACGCTGGTGATTATTTTTGCGGTCTTTATCACAGTACGCGAGAGAACGATAGAAATTGGCACGCTCAAAGCGATTGGGGCGTCGCACTGGCAGGTGATCCGCCAGTTCTGGGGCGAAGTCCTGGCGATAAGCGTCGTTGCTGCACTTATCGCGGTGGGCTTGCTCGCGACGCTGGGACCGGTGATCTCCAATGCATTCAACGTTTCCACACCAACCAACACGACGACAACGCCGGGCCGCTTTGGGGGCGGACCATTTGGCGCGGGTCGCGCGCTGTTCGCATCCCCTGTTGCGAATCTCAATGTGCATCTATCTTCCGCCACGCTGAACGCCCAGGCGTTGTTGATCATTGTGGGTCTGGGGATGGGGCTGGCTGTGCTAACGAGCGCGATCCCGGCCTGGTATGTCGCACGCATCAAGCCGGCAGAAGTGTTGCGCAGGGGATGAGTCAGATGAAAGCAGAGAGGAGAGAATATGGATACGGATCTGACCCCAGTAGATGAGCGAGACGACGAGGAATTTGAAGAAACGCCGTTGCCGTTCCAGCCGGTGTCTGTGCAGGACGGGAAGCCAGTAACGATTGTCGCCCAGGGGTTGAGCAAATACTTCACGCATAAGGGCGAGATCATTAAGGCAGTCGATGGAGTGAGCTTTACCTTTACCGAAGGTCAATTTGTCAGCATCATAGGTCCTAGCGGATCAGGAAAGTCGACCTTGCTCTATGTCCTGGGCGGGCTGGACCAGGCGACGAGTGGAGAACTACTGGTTGATGGGGTGGATGTGAGACATCTTTCTGAGCAGCAGGAACATCAATTCCGGCGCGCGAGGATGGGTTTTGTATTTCAGTCGTTCTACTTGCTTCCCAATCTGACGGCGCTGGAGAATGTGATGTTGCCCATGCAACTGGCGGGAGGGCAATCATCAGCGCAGCTACGCGAGCGGGCACGCGCGCTGCTGCTGGAGGCCGGGATCAACGAAGACCGGCATAGCCACAGGCCGGGCAAGTTATCAAGTGGGCAACAACAGCGGGTAGCGATAGCGCGCGCGCTGGCCAATGACCCGCGGGTGATCCTGGCGGACGAGCCGACCGGCAACCTGGATTACCGCAATAGCAAACGGATTGTCGAGTTGCTGAAGAAGCTCTCCGAGCAGGGCAAGACTGTGATCGTGGTCACCCATGACCGCGGTATCGCGAGGGTGGCAGACGTGCGCCTGGAGATGGAGGACGGAAAGCTCAGACCCATGCCGAAGTATGTTGGCTCGACCGACTCTCCCACGCGAGCAGCGGTTGCTGCAAAGTCCTGGGCAGAGCAACCCGTGACGATTGTCGCCCAGGGGTTGAGCAAATACTTCAAGCACACAGGCCGGTTGATCAAGGCAGTGGACGAGGCGAATTTTACCTTTACCGAAGGCCAATTTATCACCATCACGGGTCCCAGCGGTTCTGGTAAATCAACGTTGCTCTATATCCTGAGCGGGCTGGATAAAGCCACAAAGGGAGAGTTGCAGGTCGATGGAGTGGATGTGAGACGGCTCTCTGGTCGGAAGGAGAATCGTTTCAGACGCCAGAGGATGGGCTTTGTGTTTCAGTCGTTCCACTTGCTTCCCAATCTGACAGCGCTGGAGAATGTGATGTTGCCTATGCAATTGCTGGGCGGCAAGTCCCCGGAGGAGATGCGCGAGCGAGCGCGTGTGTTGCTTTTCCAGGTTGGGGTCAACGAAGACCGGCATAGTCACAGGCCGGGCAAGTTATCGGGCGGGCAACAACAGCGTGTGGCCATCGCGCGCGCACTGGCCAATGACCCGCGGGTGATCCTGGCGGACGAGCCGACCGGCAACCTCGACACTTTTAACGGTAAACGGATTGTCGAGTTGTTGAAAAAGCTCTCCGAGCAGGGCAAGACTGTGATCGTGGTCACCCACGATCGCAGCATTGCGAGGGAGGCAGACGTGCGCCTGGAAATGGAGGATGGCAGGATCAGAGGTATGGGGAACTATGTTGCTCCGGCACGCCCGCCCACCCTGGCGCGCAAGAAAAAGGGCAAAAAGAAGTAGGCTATTACCAATGCAAAAATTTGACGGACACCCGGGGCATGTAGAAGGCTTGACATGCCCTCTACATTGCTTTACACTCAGCCCAGTGTAGCAGGCTTATCATATAGCCAAGTGTTACCCTCATTTTTATGATGACCTGGCAAAGCTTGGCGCAAAGATAGAGCGACTGGTCTGACAAAGATTTTTCGGGTGAGGAGGCTTTACAACTTGCAGCGAATTTTTTTAACCGGGCTTTCTGGCTCAGGAAAATCTACCATTGGCGAGGAGGTAGCCAGGCTACTGGGCTGGGATTTTATCGATACAGATGAGCTTATTGCAAAACGAACCGGGCTTCCTGTTGGCCAGGCGCTGCTTGAATATGGAGAGCAGCGCTTTCGCGAGCTTGAGTCTGAGATACTCGTATCTGCATCTGGGCCAGAGCGCGTTGTGATTGCTAGCGGCGAGGGAGCTGTGATTGCTGAGGCCAACCGCACTTTTATGCGCGAGCAAGGGCTGGTTGTCTATCTAAGTGTTACAATCGAAACCGCCTGGCAACGCATACAAGAGCACCTGCGCGAGCATGGAGCGGCTGCGTTGCATCCCCTGGTGGCCGGTGCACATGGGCAGCAGCGTTTGCAGGACTTGTACGCGGCGCGAAAGCAATGGTACGAGCAGGCTGAGGAGCATATCGATACGAATGAGAACTCGCCCACGATCATAGCCCGCCAGGTTGTTGCCTGTGCGCTGGCAAATGGATACCTGTCGTCTGCAACATCGACACGGGAAGTCGTTACTATGCATCTCGGCATGCTAACCTCGCGCGCGGTGATTGAGTGGGGGGGATTATACAGCTTGCCGCAGACCTTGCAGTCATTAGAATTTTCGCAACGGGTTTTTATTGTCACCGACACGGAAGTTGGCCACCTCTACGGCGGACCGGCACAGGCTTTACTTGAATATGCCGGTTTTGGGACCCATATTTTTACTGTTCCGGCGGGTGAGGCCAGTAAATCATTTCTCTACTTCCAGCAGATTCTTGACTGGCTCGTAGAACATAAGGCTGAACACAAGGAGCCAATCGTCGCCCTTGGAGGTGGTGTTGTTGGCGACCTGGCCGGCTTTGTGGCCGCGTGCTATCATCGCGGTGTCCCGCTGATCCAGGTTCCTACATCGCTGCTTGCCCAGGTTGATTCCGCTATAGGTGGCAAAACAGGCATCAATCATCCCCAGGGCAAGAACCTGATAGGCGCCTACCACCAGCCCGGGTTGATTATGGTCGATCCGGCGTTCCTTTTAACGCTGCCAGAGCGTGTTTATTGCGAAGGATGGGCAGAAATTGTCAAGTATGGTATGGTGCTTGATATTGACTTGTTTGAGTTGCTCGCGGCAAATGCCAGCTCTACATGTGTTCGCGCTGCAACTTTGCTGCCTGCAATCATCGCCCGCTGTGTGCGGTTAAAAATGGGTGTGGTTCAGCTTGATGAGCACGATAGCGGGCTGCGTAATATCCTGAACTATGGGCATACATTCGGGCATGCGCTGGAAGCACTCAGCGGCTATGAAAGCTGGCTGCATGGTGAGGCTGTCTCCATTGGGATGGAAGTAGCAGCTCGCATTGCCGTCACACGCGGCCTGCTCTCACAAGAGGATGCACTGCGCCAGCACAAGCTGCTGCTAGCGCTAGACCTGCCGGTGCATTGCCCAGGTGTAGATATCGAAGCAGCGCTGGCAGCAATGCAGCGCGACAAAAAAGTGCGAGCCGGGCGTATGAGATGGGTTTTACCAACGCGCATAGGGCACGGAGAGGTCTTTGACGACATTCCCGAGTCGCTGGTTCGCGATGCGTTGGTGGGAGTGTGCAGCGCGCAATGAAGGGAAAGCATGGTTAAGATACTTGTACTTCATGGGCCTCTAAAGAAGATGTTGTGACGCTGCTTGACGAATGTGACTTAGGTGCTACTAAAATTGGAGCTATCAACACAATTGTGAGCGGCACTTGGGCTTGTTGAGAGAAGGTAAAGTATGTTCAGGTTTCTCACCGCTGGCGAATCACATGGGCCAGGGCTTACAGCGATTCTCGAGGGCATTCCTGCGGGTCTGAGGCTCTCAGCTGAGGATATTGACATCCATCTAAAACGCAGGCAGGGAGGATATGGCCGTGGTGGGAGGATGAAAATAGAACAGGACCGGGTGACCTTTCGCTCGGGCGTACGCCATGGCCTGACGCTCGGCTCGCCGATCACGCTTGAAATCGAGAATAGAGATTGGCAAAACTGGCAGGTCAAGATGAGTGTTACGCCGGTGGACGAGACTGTCGAAACAGTGACATTGGCGCGACCGGGGCACGCGGACTTTGCGGGAATCATAAAATATGGTCATCAAGATATCCGCAATGTGATTGAGCGCTCCAGCGCGCGTGAAACTGCTGCGCGGGTCGCTGTCGGCGCGGTGTGCCAGGCGCTGCTGAGGGAGTTCGGCATCGAGATACACAGTCATGTGCTCTCTATAGGCCCGGTGGGTAACAGGGACGCTCAACAAAGTGCGCTTGGAAATGCCTTCGCGGCGGAGTACTGGGAGCAGGTTGAGCAGTCGCCGGTGCGCTGCGGCAAGCGTGAGCTGGAGGCGGAGATGATCAACTATATCCAGCAGTGTAAATCGCAGGGAGAGACGTGCGGAGGGGTATTTGAAGTCCTGGCCACGGGGGTGCCCATCGGCCTGGGGAGTTACAGCCAGTGGGACCGGCGGCTCAACGCAAGGCTGGCGATGGCGTTGATGAGTATCCCATCGATCAAGGGCGTTGAGATTGGGGCAGGCTTTGAGGCTAGCACATTGCAGGGTTCTCAGGTGCACGATACTGTGCAATGGAGTGACACCGAAGGCTGGCAACACCTCACAAATAATGCAGGTGGAGTAGAGGGCGGCATCAGCAATGGCGCGCCAATTATCGCGCGAGCCGCAGTCAAGCCGATCTCCACGCTCGCCCATCCTTTGCCGACTGTGGATATACACTCGCGTGAGAATGTGAGCGAAGGCCGCTACGAACGAAGTGACGTGTGTGTTGTGCCAGCCGCCGGCGTGGTGGGCGAAGCGATGCTGGCGATTGTGCTGGCCGAGGCATGCCTGGAGAAGTTCGGAGGAGATAGTATGGCGGAAACCTCGGCCAATTTTAGATCATATATCGCTAAAAGCTAATGAGTGATTATGCGGACCCAATCAGCCAGTAGTGTGAACCGTCACGAGTGCGGTTCATGAAACGATAGTCGTATAATGCTCGTCGTAAGGCCGCACTATCGTTGATGGTGCTGTGTAGGAGGAGCAAATCGTTTACCTCTTTTTCGGTATACATGCGCCCTTGCTCAAAGCAACCCGCCAGGTATTCCAGAATGAGCAGTTTATCCCGCTGCTTAGATGGAGGCCACATGGTCAGCCTGCCACTTCTATCCAGGAAACGTCTCAGTTCCTGTGGCTGCGTTTCATCGTAAGTCTCTGCCCGGGGTCTCATCCGTGTATCCTCCCCTGACACAAGTTGCTCAATGGCACGAGCAGTTCGCTCAAAGTAGACAGAGCTCAAGCGATAGGTTTTGTTGGCTCCCTCACCCCGTCGCTCATACAGGTACCCGGTGGAGACGAGTTGCTTGAGGTGTCGCGAGACGCTCGACTGGCTGAGATCTAGAGCTGCGATGATGTCCTGTGCGTGCAGTTCATCCTGTCGCACGAGCAGGTCGAGAATGCGCAGGCGCGTCTCATCGGCAAGAGCACTGAGCCGCGCTCGTAGCTCGGCGCGTCTCACAGGAGCAGAACGCAGCGTTGCGATATCATAGTTGGGTGGCTCACTAAAGAACACCCTGGCGCGCGCCACACTCTCCCAGAGCGTGACTTGTCGTCCCGTATGCCACGAAGGGACAAGGATGATCTCCTCGATACCGGTCAACCGCCCGGGGAGATCGGGAGGAAGTTCGCGCCCGGTAAAGGCGTGAAAGGTTTCGGCAATGGTCGCTTCCTCATCGAGACTGCGTGTGAACATCTCGACCTGCCAGCGTAGGGCGGATTGCACGCGTCTCCATTCAGCGGCGAACGTCGTCTTCCACAGCTCTTCGAGATGCGAGATGATCAGGTGATGCATGGCCGGTGCGTCATTGAGCAATGCATGGACCTCGGTCTGGAGCGCCGGGTCAAAGGGAGCGTCAACCTGTATGTACTCGACACAGGTCAGGTAAACTTGCATATCACTGAGCAAGCGCGCGGGACCTGGTGCTAGAGATGACTCCTCAGATGAAAAACGGTGAGAGAACCGGGAACGCAGGCGTTCAAGAACCTGGTCACGCAACGCGTAGGGGTCCTGCCCGGTCAAGTTATTCCAGTAGGTAGGAAAGTCGAGCACATCCTGCTCTGGGGTCAGGGCATCACGCAGACCCTCGAACACCAACCGGTTGGCATGGCGACGTTCAGGTGTGAGTGCTGTTGCAGTTTGCGCCACCCACGTGTTGAGACCGGACAACTGTGCGGTCGCGGTGAGCAATGAGAAGCTATTCAGCGCATTATACACCGGCTCAAGGGCGACACGAACAGGCACAGACTGACGAGATGAGAGCGGAAAAGACATCAAGATGCCCCTTTTATTTGATTATGCGGATATCCGCATAATTGATTAGGAAAAGCATACCATGGAAAACGTGGGATGTCAAGAAGCAGGGTCTGTGAATTAGTGCTGACCTCCTATCGCAATGTGGTCATCACACTCATTCATCGAGATAGCGCATCCTGGATTGCATCTACCCGACGTTACTTTGCGTGTTACCCTCAACAGGCCCTTGTCGTCTTAGAATGCGATTTTAAACGAAAAGCAATTTTTAAATTACTACTGGAGGATAAACATTGTGTCCGCGCAGGTAACTCAGAACTCATCTCTAGCAAGTGGCACACAAATTCTAGTCAAGCACCCGCTCAGGCGAGTTGTGCTCCTATGCGCGTTTTTGCTCGTTTTTTTGGCGCTCTATAGAGTGATGGTGTTGATTACGATGCCGCTGAGCGCCCCCATTGGAGTGTTTACAACATTTATGATGGTCTGGGGAGTATGCTTTTTCTTGTATTTTGTCGCCTCTATCTGGGTGATAATGACCAGGCCATTAGCGGGACGCTGGCTGTGGGTTGAACTGGGACTGATCTTCGCTGGAGCTATGGTCTTTCGCTTCATGCTGATCAACCTGCCGCTGGGGTTGTCGCGGGATGCCTGGCGCTACCTGTGGGATGCGCGGGTCACGCTGCATGGCTATAGCCCATATATGTACGCGCCCCTTGATAAGGTCTTGGTTCCGCTGCGTGATATTGTGTTCGCTAACTGCCCTTATGGCGAGTTTCCCACGAAATACCCCCTGGAGCACAGATGGTCTTCATACTGGGTTATCTGCTCAATCCAACAAACCTGGTGGCACTCAAGGGACTCTTTGTGCTGTTCGACCTGGTGACGTGCGGAGCGCTGGCCGTGCTCCTGGCACGCAAGGGGCTTGATCCGCGCCGTGTAGTTATGTATGCGTGGTGCCCGTTGCCCATTGTTGAGTTCGCCATCCAGGGACATAGCGATGCAATTGCCGTGACCTTTATGGTACTGGCGGTACTATGTGCAACGAGTTCCAAGCAGAGTTTGCGACTACTCGCGGGCGTATGTATCGGGCTTGCAGCGCTGGCCAGGCTCTATCCCATACTACTGCTTGTGGTGCTGGTACGCCGGCGTGATTGGGGGTTAGTCGTTGCCTGCGTTACCACGATTGCACTGGGTTACCTGCCCTTTATTCTGCTTGGTCAGGGAGGTATTCGCTCAGTACTACTCTCCTTCTCTGGTCAACAGGACTTACATCCTGGTGTGCTAGATATGGCCCCCATCTATATAGCGAACGAGTTGGGAAGCAGGATTGCGCCGGCATCAGTATTTTCAGTGACACGTTTGCTAGAGATGGCAGCGGCGGGTATCACCGTGCTGGTGATATGCATCCAACGTCTGCGGAAGCGCATGAGTGTGGAAGTGGCGCTATTTCTCCTCATTGCAGTGGTCCTGATGGTTTACGCACATGTTTTCCCCTGGTATATGACTGCGCTTCTCCCCTGGATAGCGATAGTGGCAGTGCCAGTATGGACGCGTGAGAGAGGGGTCAGCGCTAAAGGCTTAGCTGTCGTGATGGTGTGGTATTTCACCTGCACGGCTGTGTTGAGCTACATTCCAGGCTTGGACCAATACTTTACGGTATCGAACTGGCTGATCTACTACGGGGTGAGTTTTGGCGTGATGGTGGTAGGATTGGCAGTAGCTGCTGTGATTTGGCTTCATGCAGCACCGATCAGATTTTGAAGCTTCCTTCCCCAGCACTAATTCACAGGCCCTACCCAAGAGGCAGGGCCTCTCAAAAGTCGCTCTGATTGGCAGCAAGCCCCCCACCCCAGATCAATAAAGAGCGTGATGCCGGTTGGGCGCTACCGCGCCCAACCGGCATCACGCTCTTTTACTCTTTTTTGGGGTGGGGAGGGGAAGAGGAAAAAGACTTTTGAGAAGCCCTGCCCAAGAGGTGTGTCTGGTTGACTTTAGCTAGCATTCGGTGTAACCTTAGATCACCCGGGTCACCCGTTCGGAGAGGGAAGCGAGGCTATTTCCTATGGGGACGATCATAACTTGCTCCAGGCCGAGGGGCGACACCAGGGACACGCGGATAGTAAGAACTCAAAGACAGGAGAAAAGATTTGAGAAGCAGAAGACGTCTTTTCGGGATCGTCGCTGCGCTGGCACTAGTCGGCTTTACGCTGCTAGGTGGTTCCATGCTTTCGGCCCATGCCGCATCGTCAGCCCGCACAACCCTCCAAGGGAGCGCACCGTCGTGGGCGAACTCGAAGAACTATGTGGGCAAGGCCGATCCAGGCGCCGACATTGGTTTCCGCCTCTATCTCGGCTGGAACAATCCTTCTGCAGTCGGGGCTCTCGCTCAGGCGGTATCGGATCCGCACAACGCATCGTACGGGCAGTACCTCACACCCGCCCAATTCCGCCAGCGGTTCGCACCGTCGCAGGCGCAGGTGGGTGCGGTTCAGTCCTGGCTGCGCAGCCAGGGTTTCAGCGTCGAGTATACGCCCACCAACAACCGTTACGTCTCGGCTGAGGGCACGGTAGCCCAGGCAGAGGCGGCGTTCGGGGCCAGTTTCGGGATGTACTCGGTCCAGGGTCTGGCCGTGCGTTCACCTTCCTCGGACGTCTCGATCCCCAGTTCGCTAGCAGGTAGCGTCTCAGGCGTCATCGGTCTCGATGACAGCGCCCAATTTGTATTTACCAACCATACTACTGGTGACGCACCGCCGCCGGCTGCTTTCGTGAGCGCGCAACCATGTTCAACGTACTGGGGAGAGAAGCAGGCTGTGGGCTTCACCAATCCATATGGAGCTGGCACGCTTCCCTACGCGCCGTGCGGCTACACGCCTGCCCAGGTCAAGGGCGCCTACGGTATTTCCGGCTATGATGGCAGCGGCCAGACGGTGGCGATCATCGACGCCTATGCCGCGCCCACGATTACCCAGGACGTCAACCAGTGGTCAATCAATCGCGGGCTGCCGACGATGAAGCCCAACCAGTTCACACAAGTCGTGGCACCCGGCACGTATCACCACCCCGAAAGTGGCCGCAAGCAGAATCCGCAGGGGTGGTACGGTGAAGAGACCCTGGACGTCGAAGCCGTCCACGGCATGGCACCCGCTGCAAACATCGTCTACGTCGGCGCACCGAACAACTTCCAGGATCTCGACGCGGCGCTTAATCACGTGGTTGACCGGGGCCTGGCCCAGATTGTCACTAACTCGTATGGCTTCGACACCGAGGTGTTGCCCCCTGGCTACATCAAGCCCTATGAGGACACCATCCTCCAGGGGGTAACCGAGGGGATCGGGATCTACTTCTCTTCGGGCGATAACAGTGACGAGTCACTGGTCGAGGGATACACGACGACTGACTGGCCTGCCTCGAGCCCGTTTGTGACAGCCGTCGGCGGCACCAGCCTGGCGGTTGGCACCGGCAATAATTATCTCTTCGAGACGGGCTGGGGCTCAACCACCTCTTCATGGACGGGCACGGCCTGGTCACCGACCCCGCCTGGTCCCTGGATCTACGGTGCAGGTGGTGGAGTCAGCCGTATCTTCGCAGAGCCGCCCTACCAGGGTGGTGTCGTGCCAGCCTCCGTGTTCGCGGCCCAGGGCCGCACCGGTCGAGCCGTTCCCGATATCGCTGCCTTTGCCGATCCCAACACCGGGTACCTGATCGGTGAGACCCAGACGTTCCCAGACGGCACCGTCAAGTACTCGGAGTACCGCATTGGCGGCACCAGCCTGTCCAGCCCCATCATGGCTGGCATCATGGCGCTGGCTGACCAGGCTGCCGGGCACCCGCACGGGTTTGCGAACCCGCTCTTCTACAGCCTTGCGGGCTCCGCCTCCTTTAAGGATATCGTGAGCCCAGCATCCACTGTCGCGGTAGTGCGGACAAATTACAAGAACGGTGTGGACGCGAGCAACGGACTGAGCTACGTATTGCGGACTATGAACCAGACGCTCAGCTTAAAGACGACCCCGGGCTACGACGACGTGACGGGCCTCGGGACGCCGACGAGTTCCTTCTTGAGCGCATTGAGCCACTAGGGTTGCCAGTGACCCAAATACGAGTCCTCCCGCATGTTGGAAGGTAGGCAAGCGGGAGGGTGGTGAAATGACAACCAGCGACGAATTCAGGCCGAGCGGAGTTGGGGAGTTTCCCCGGCTCCGCTCGGCCTGTGCAGTGGTCATATGCAGGCTCAGTCTGCCGGGATAGGATACTCTGCTCGTTATCTCGACTTTGCTCCCCATGGCAACAGCAATCAATGATGTGTATCGACAAAGGTAGGTGCATTAGTCACAGTTATTTCGCCAGGCCAAAACTACGCTGGGCTTCATCAACGATCATCTGAGCAAGCGCCAGCGAGGATGTGGCTGCCGGAGAGGGAGCGTTTTGAACGTGCACCACGTTCTCAGCATGCTGGATCAGGAAA
>Ga0209647_1003568_pt1 | contig 11977 bp, 11 predicted proteins | sample GraSoi_2013_60cm_FD_185827 | JGI IMG/M metagenome (GOLD analysis project Ga0209647, IMG submission 185827) | Grasslands soil microbial communities from the Angelo Coastal Reserve, California, USA - Sample 9_17_2013_60cm (SPAdes) (version 2) | ecosystem: Environmental > Terrestrial > Soil >... | reverse complement strand
TCTTTTTGTTATGTTTTATCGGAACAACGTTAGGTATACAGGCGGGAAGATGAACGCCAGATAAATCCCGCCGCGACGAAAAGGCGAAGATAACGCAGAGGCGCTGAGCGCGCGGAGGCTCGCAGAGACCGGAGTCCGACGCGCCCTGGGTACTTCACGACGAAGTTAAGCGCGCAGTTACAATTTTCGCTGCCTGGACCGCGACGCGCCTCCCAATCTGAAATCGCGCCAAACTGGGGCGCAGCGTGCTGCGCCCCTACGGGAGACGTGTTACGGCTTGGATTTGTGCTGGTCGAACCAACCGGCTACGTAGAGCATTTTTGCGATGTGGTGGCTGGGACGGCGGCCGATGCCGTGCGGTTCTTCCGGAACGCGGACGAGCACAGCGTCGATGTTGAGAAGTTTCAGCGCGGAGTAAAACTGTTCCGCCTCGGAGATGGGCGTGCGGTAGTCCTCTTCGCCAGTCATAACCAGCGTAGGCGTTTTGATTTTGCCGACCTGATCGGTCAGAGAGCGCTTCATGTACTGCTCGGTGTTGTCCCAGGGATTGCCGGGAAACCAATATTTCGCGGTGAAAGGAATGTCGCTGGTGAGCACGAAGCTGTACCAGTTGATGACCGGATAGAGCGCGGCGGCGGCACGGAAACGGGTGGTGTGCTCGATAGTCCAGGCGGTGAGCACGCCGCCGCCGCTGCCGCCGGTAACGTAGAGATTGTTGGCGTCGATGTAGCCCTTGGCGACGACAGCGTCGACGCCGCTATTGAGGTCGTCGAAGTCATCGCCGGGATAGGCATGATGGATGAGGTTGGAGAACTCCTCGCCATAACTGGTGCTGCCGCGCGGGTTGGTGTAGAGCACGACGTAGCCCATGGAAGCCCAGACCTGCTTTTCGAAATCGAAGCGGTCGCCGTAATCGCCAAAAGGTCCGCCGTGGATTTCGAGAATGAGCGGATATTTTTTGGAGGGATCGAAGCCGGGCGGCTGGATAATCCAGCCCTGGATCTTGCGCTTGTCCTTTGAAGATTCGTACCAAATTTCTTCGACGCGGCCGGGAACTTTCTGCTGCAGCAACTCCTGATTGACGGCGGTGAGGACGCGCATCGCGCCGTTGGTGGAAACGGCAACGTCGCCGGGATTGTCGGGGCGTCCGTAGGTGAAGGCGATGGCACCGGTGCGCGAAACGGAGTAGGAACCGCCGCCGTAGGCGCTGGTGCCCGAAACAACGTGATCGGCGACTTTCTTGAAGTTGCCGTCCGGCGTGGAGAAGCCGATTTTCGTGTCGCCTTGATCGTTATAGAGGAAATAGATTCCGGAGTTGTCGGGTGCCCACTGAGGAGACGAAATGTCGCGGTCGAGCTTGTCCGTGATGGAACGGGAGCCGCTGCCGTCGCGGCCCATGACGTAGAGTTTTGTGGTTTGGTGACCCTGGTAGCGATCGTCGAATCCGGTATAGGCGATAAACTTGCCGTTGGGAGAGTTGTCGGGAGCGCCGTCCGGGCCTTTGCGGTTGGTTAGAGCGCGCAAGGCGCCGTCGGTAACGCCAAATTCATAGACTTCGGTATCGAAATATTCGTGATCGGATTCAGCGTGGCGATTTGCTGCGACCAGCAGAAATTTTCCATCCGGGCACCATGCGGCGCGCGTAGGTCCGAATTCGTTGCCGCCGTTGGGGAAATTTCCGTTGGTCACCTGGCGCGGAGCGCCGCCTTCGGCGGAAACGACGAAGACTTGCATGTAGCCGGGCTTGAGGTAGCCGGTGCCGTTGAAGCGATAGACCAAGCGATCGTACGCGGTCGGCGGGTCCGCCCATTTTGCGCCGGAGGGCGGCGCGGGCAGATCGGCAAGGTGCGGACCTTTGCCCGCGACCAAGGAAGAGAACGAGAGCATGCGACCATCGGGCGACCAGGCGATGGCCTCCGGCGATAGCTCGAGATTGGTGATGCGCGCGGTTTGGCCGGTGTCCATCCAGCGAACGTAAATTTGCTGCTTGCCGTCCACGTCGGAGAGAAAGGCAATACGGGTACCGTCGGGCGACCAGCGCGGCGAACTGTAGGAATGGTTGCCGCTGGAAAGAGGCCGATGGTCGCTGCCATCCGCGTTGATGACCCAAAGGTTGGAGTAACGCTTATCGGTCATCGGATCGGCGAAGCGGCGAACGTAGACGATTTTCTTGCCGTCCGGAGAAATTTGCGGATCGGTGGCGAGCTGGAGCTGAAACTCGTCCATAGCCGTGAGATGGTGGGAAGAATCTTGTGCCCGGATCGGAGCGGAAAACGCAAGAAACGATACAGCGGCCACACCGAGAGCCGCGCGCACATGCAGTTTCATCAGAACAGACCTCCTCGCAGGCGGGGAGTTAACAACGAGCGCGCGCTCATGTCAAGGTGGTGGAATTCCGGTGTTGCGCCGCGGCCAACCGCTCGATTTGCTCGGAAAAGAACAGCCGGTGTTCACGTCGCCCGGCGCCGCAGATAACGCTGCAGAAGCTTTTGCTCAAGAACGTCGGTGATATAAAACCCGCTTACCCTCAGTTGTTTGAGAGTTTGTGGGAAATCGCTCACCAGGCCTAGCGTGTCGGCTCGCTCAAGAACACCGAGCGTCCCTGAGAGAGGCAGATTCCGGCTTGAGGCGATGGTTCGCCCAGCGTGTTCATCGATTAAAAGGACATCCGCCTGAAGCCTTTCTGCCAACAAAATGGATTCGCGTTCGCCGCGATGTAAGGTGAGCGGGAACGCGATCGCAGGCGTCTCCCGAACGGCGCGCACCTCCAGCCACGCCGGACGCGCAAGGATGCGGCGGCGCACCTTGTCGGGCGTCCTAGTTTCGGTTAGCTCCTCGAATACAGCGGCGGGAACAAAAACTTTTTCAAACAATTGTGGGAGAAGATGTTCTTGCTCGATGGCGATCAGATAGCGGAGCGGCGTGGTGTTGGATACGGCAATCATGCCGCGAATGAGCTAGCGGTGGTGACGTCGGGACGCCGCTTCAAAGAGGGCTGCCTCACGGTCCAGGTCCGCTTCTCCAATGGGCGAAAGCGGAACATCGTGCTGGCCCAAGAAATCTGTGGTTTCAACGCGCGAGAGCCCGAGCATCTCCGAAACTTGAAAAAGAGTCAGAGTCTGATCGCGGTACCCCTGAAGAGCCAGGGCCTCGAGAGCCCGACGGGATACATCACTGCCGTCGGCGGAAAGCCGCTTAGCAACGTCATCGGGAATACGAAGAATAACTTCCATTCTCGAAGTTTACCATGGAGCTGTGGTTCTGCGGCGATGAGGACGCTGGGATCGAGAATCACTCCATGCGGAGAGGTCGCACGGCTTGCGGCTTTTGATCCCGCGCAGATCGGTGGCGAGGCGGGATCTAACTCTTGCAGGGCGAAACACTCTCGTTCCTTGGGCTACTCAGGATCCAGAGCCATTATCACTCGTCGTCACAGTCCTCATTTCTTCCGCTTAAGGAAATGGCGGACCGCGAAGGCGCCGACCTGTTGGCCCACCCGCCGTCCTCGCAAGCATGAGGTTCGCCAGTGAACACCGTCCAAGACGCGAGCCTCGACCACACCCTCAGCAATTTCATCGAATGTGGTGTAAATAGCTCAAATCTGTTCCGGCACAATGTACGGTGCGCGATAGCTGCCACGCAGGAGGCGATTGGCTTCGTCATCGCCAATGACTTGCTCCTGCGCAGGATCGAATCGCAACGTACGGCCGAGGCGGTACGAGGCATTGGCCAGGTGTACGAGTGTCGTTGAGATGTGGGCTTCCTCAATCGGCGAATGAATGTCCTGGGCGCGACGGCTGCGGATGCAATCAACGAAGTTCGCGTAGTGGTCCGCTGAACCCTTACCGGACGGCCCGGGTTCGGCCTGATCGCTTATCCAGGTCTTGTAGGCGTCGTACCCATCGATGGCGAGGTATCCGTTCGATCCATAGAAAACGTTGCCGACGGTGTTTGTCTTGGCATCTTTCGGCCCTAAGGACTGTTGCTTATCGGCGGGCTTTTTGTTTGCGCTGGCGATGAGCCCCGCGGGGGGCACGCCGCTGGCCCCGTACGCGCCGGTGCCTATCTCCGCCTCGTGATTGGTGACCCAGTGGCGGACTGCGAGTTCGATCATCTTGCGCTTGCCCTCCGGACCCACGAAACAGAAGGTGGCATTCAAAGTATTGGGCGTCTCCTGGTCGTCCTCGAACATAAAGTGTCCACCCATGGCGGACACAGACACCGGGAAACCTACGCCCAAACCCCAGCGCGCGATATCGATTTCGTGGATAGCCTGGTTGCCGACTTCACCGTTGCCGGTGTCCCAAATCCAATGCCAATTGTAGTGAAAGCGATTGCGGGTAAACGGCTTCAGCGGCGCGGGGCCGGTCCACAGGTCGTAGTTAACGCCGGCGGGAATGGGCTCCTCGGTGGCGCGGCCGATCGATGGCCGCCACTTGTAGCAAATCGCGCGGGCCATGTAGACGTCGCCGATCGTTCCGTCGCTCAGATGCCGAACGGCTTCCAGCATGCCGGGGTTCGATCGCGACTGGCTGCCGTGCTGGCAAATTCGGTTGTACTTCTTTACCGCGCGCACCAGTTGGCGGCCTTCAAATGTGTTATGCGAGCACGGCTTTTCGACGTACACGTCTTTGCCCGCCTGGCAGGCCCAGATGGCCATGAGCGAGTGCCAATGATTGGGCGTGGCGATGGAAATGGCGTCGATATCTTTGTCCTCGAGTAGCTTGCGAACATCGACGTAGGATTTTGGCTTTGGCAAGCCCAGCTTCTCGATGTCACCGAGGCGCTGGTGCAACACGTTTTCGTCCACATCGCACAGAGCGGCAAGCTCTGTTCCCGGGACACGCTCAAAACCATGTATGTGATCGTTGCCGCGGCCTCGCACTCCGCAAACTGCCACGCGGACACGGTCATTTGCGCCGAGGATCTTGCCACCCAGCGCGAGCGTAGCTGCGCCCACGGTTATTGCTTTTCCGGTAGTCTTAAGAAATTCACGCCGCTCGATTGCCATAGTTGCCGCCTCTGTGCTGGAAGCACCCCGCAAGGCGCACAGTATAATCCATGACCCTGCGTATCGCACGCCAGTTTGCGGCGGTCGCTCGGCGCTCGTGATCGCCACAGTGTCGCTGAACGCTGGATGACGGAAGCTGGCAACGCGGAACCGGTTGAAAAAAAAGGGAGCCTGAATCCAGGCTCCCTCTCTGGCAACGTCCTGTCTGTTAATCAGGCGAGGTCAGGAAGTGGTTTCCTTCAAATCGTCATCGCCTTGCTTGTTGGCCTTTTTTGCCTCGGCTTTGGCGTCGGCGTTAGGAGCGAGCGCCTGAATCGCTTTGCCAAGACTTACCGAGCCGCTGCCGGTTACTTTCGCCTTGAGGGCGTCGAAGCCGCCAGGAATATCCAGGTTCTTCGCAACATGCGCGGCGGCCATGCACTGCCCGATATTCTTGAAGCCGCCGCAGGCGGTTTGCGCGTCCTGGCCGGTCAAGGATTTAATCTTTCCAGCGACCGCGGTGTTGTGACTGAGGACGTCGCTCGGCGTCCCGTGCGAGACGTCGGAGCGCGCTGCGGCGCTGTTACTATGCGCGCCGCTCATCCCGGGGCTCGTGCCGGGGTCACTTCCAGGCCCGTGTCCCGCAGGAGGTCCGCCGCCGGGATGCGAGTGTTGCGCGAAGGCCGGCGCAGCCAAAGCGAGTGTGAGAATTAAGAGCAGGGTCAGAGTGGAGCGTTTCACGGTATTCCTCCCTTTGCGATTTTGGGGCTGGCGGCGCATGGCAGGCTTGTTACCCGCCCGACCGAGGATTGTTTTGTATGGCTATAAGGATGCGTCGAACCCGCGCAGGGATGCAAGGGCTCGACCGTGAAATATGTGATCAAAAAGAATCGGCGCTTTTTCACTACCCTTTTCTTGCTGGTGATTTGCTTGGCCCGCATAATGGGTAGCGAGTCAGAGAGCGAGCCTGGAGGCGAATATGCCCGCGAAAAAATTGAGTGACGCGGAAGTGCAGACGCGATTGGCGAAGGCGAAGGGCTGGAGCCTGGTGAACGGGAAATTGCACCGGGAGTTTCAGTGCAAGGATTTTGTGGCTGCATTTGGGAACATGACGCGGGTGGCCCTGGTGGCGGAATCAATGAACCATCATCCGGAATGGTTCAACGTGTGGAACAAAGTGGTGATCGATTTGAATACGCACAGCGTGAAAGGCATCAGCGATTACGATTTTACGCTGGCGGAAAAGATCGATGAGATTTTTGGAGCTTGAGGGCAGGCAGAACCAGGCGGGGGACTTTTGCGCGGCTACTTGGAAAGATTAGGTAGGGATAACAGACGTAGAGTGGAGATTCGGGATGTTGCCGTAATTTGCAGCGACGCGGTAGATGAGAACGCATCGGAGAGACCATTCCGCGCACCTGTGAAACCCTCACGCGGGCGCGACACCCAAGTCTGCGCTAAGCGGCTACGTCTGCGCGACCCGTCAAAGCGCTTGCGGTCAGCACGGGGCGCGCTGTTCTAAACACCTGCACCCAACCTCGCTTAAGTCTCTTCTGTGCACGCTGAGTCGATGCCACGAGACTGACCTGCCACATCGGTCGACCTGTAACCGCTTGTTGAATTTTCATGACGTACTCCTTTGACGCTGCAACCACCCACTTCGCATCGTCAAAGTAACATCGAGGATCGGGCACTTCAATTATGCATTGGTAAGGACGTACTACTACCGGAGGATATGATTTATTAAACCTTGGTATCTATCTGGCAGGGTTTTGTTTACGAATTGCGGTAAGCGAACGGCAAATAGTTTTGAGGAATTCATGAGAAATCCGAGACCTGACCAGGAGAAATAAACATCGCTGCCAAAGACTACATCGACCCGCAAGGTTATTGGTGCGAAGGGAAGGCGTGGAAACTGGCGCTGACACTCGATGTGACATTTCCATCTGGACATGCGCGCCGCGACGAAAGATCCGGTAGTGGGTCAGTTTCCGGTCAGCGCTGCCAGCTCAACGGGTCGATGCAACACCATCCATCAGTTGATCCGACAATACTCCTCCCTGGAAAACCGATCCGTCCGACTGTACTCCACACCGCAGTTTGTACGACCCTCATATCTAGCTCGCCAGCATTGGGTTATTGATCAAGCTTGAGATGCGCATTCTGACGCACGAGCTCTTTCTGAACAAAGATGTACTCACTTCCTTGTGATTGCGCATAGACCGCCGCCGCCACGCCAGCCGCATGTCCTGTCCCGAAAGAGGTTCCCATGACACGCAGTGAACCGCCTGCATAGCTGTCACCATCCGTCAGACGGCCTCCCACAAACAGGTTGGGCGTGTCCTTGCTGCACAGCGTCCTCAAGGGAATGTCGTAGGTACTATTCTCGTGGACCATCCGCCAGACCGTCGGTTGCCCTGGTTCGGTGTGATACTCAATCGGCCACGCACCCAGGCACACCACATCGTCGAAGCGCGCTCCGTTCTCGATATCCTGTGTCGTGACCTGATAGCATGCATCCACGTGACGGGACTCACGTGTGCCGATTTCTGGTCCCGTTGCCAGGATGTACGCATGCTCACAACCGGGTATCGTGCGAATGGCTTGCAGATAGGCCCTGGCCTGTTCTCGCCCATGGATTTCTGCTTCAGTCAGACTTTCTGCATCTCTGCCGTCGTATTTCTGATCAATGAAGTAGGTTGCCACGTCGTTTGTAATCGGAACGCGGAAGAATAACCCGGACTCGGAGACAAGCGGTTTGACCCCGCGCTGTTTCGCCTGCTGAATGGCGGCTGTCCAGCGAGTTGGCGAAAGATCGGCATCTGCCGTAATCCCACCCAGGCGCATACTTAACGTCCCCGTCTGGACGGTCCCATGATTCCCATAGCGTACGGAGGCTCCACCAAAGAAGGCGAGGTCTCCTTCTCCGCTGGCATCGACGAAGGCTTTCGCCCTGACCTCGTGATTGCCCCCGTGATCGTGGAGCGTGACGCTCGTGATGTAATTTCCGTTACGTGTGGCGGAAAGAAGCATGGTGTGCAAACAAACCTGCACGCCCGCGTGCTTACACAACTGGTCTAAGACATATTTCACGGACTCGGGTTCGATGAGGACGGCCACTCCGTGAAACTGGATCGGTTCCGAAGCGGCGCCCATCTCACGTAACCGTTGGAGCACCTGGTCGGCAACCCCAAAAACAGCCTGTTTCTTCTGGTAGTTCGTAAAGAGACCACAATAGGTAAGAACATTTTTCAGCGTGGCCGCTCCCCCCAAAAACGGGCCGGACTCGACGAGTAATGTCTGGGCGCCAGCCTTCGCCGCGCCTACGGCTGCCGCTGTTCCTGCCGCACCGCCCCCGATGACGATGACGTCACACGATCGAGCTAAACTCATGCTGCAACTCTTCTCTTCTCCTTGTCGGCAGTCATCATCATTCAATCCAGCTGACCGATTTGGGACTCGTTAGCGGAGGAGATTGACTCGTGCCAGATCGATGAGTTCGTCCCCGCGTCCACCGAAAACACCAAATCCGTCGGTGCAACTGGCGTTCCACAAAATGTTCCGGCAAGACTAGGCACTCATTCGCCATGTAAGGATGGTCGAATCGCTTTCGAACAATCGAGGTCCATTGCCGGTCAGATAGGCGTCAAGCTGCGGACTCTCGTGCCAAAGGGCTGACACCAACAAGCTGAGCCTCACCTAAGCCGCGAACTGCGGTCGTCGATCTCCAGAAAAGGATGAACCTTCATCCGACCAAAAAAGAAGCCTTACCGGACGAGTGCCGGACTGCGCTCACTTGTCCGATGGGGCGCATTAATCGCATATGACCGACAATGCCGCTAGGGACAAAAAAAGGCGCTTGTTAAGAGTCACAAGCGCCCATGGTTCAAATCAATTCGTTGAATACCTCAGGGATCACCTCCTTCTCGACAAGTGCGTCGATTGAAGCCTGAAACCATTTTTATCACGGTGAATCCTGATATGTCTACAACAGCGACGATACTTGTAGGATATGCGGCTTGCAGCGCCTGATGAGTCGTCGGCTCATCGGAAACTGACTCACTGCCAAAGGTCCGATTGGCTTGACAGGAATTCGGTGGGGACGGCATGCTAGTGAGGCACGTCACGCAGTGGCGCTATGGTGCAACGGTTAGCACGTAGCCCTTTCAAAACTAGAACGCACCCTCTAAATGGCCGGATTTGTTGAGAACACAAGCACTTAGCCACACTAGAGCACACTAGAAAACAGTGAAAACCGACCCCTCCGGGTGCAACTTGGGTGCAACTTTGCACTGTTTCAGGGCACTCGTTTAAAATCAAAATATCCCAGGGGGTGAGCCGATGGGTGAAGACCATTTTGAGCGCGATTTCGAGTGCCCATGCAAGAACGGCACAATGACCGCTAGCTGGAGCGAGCATGACACCTGGCCGAGTCCGAATCGTTCACTTGCTTGGACGTTTGAGTGTTCCGATTGCGAAAAAGCATATCGCTTCTACGATGACAGCATTATCCGTCGAGAGGACGCGGAACAGTTAGAGACGTTGCGGGTGAATGCCGACAAAGCTAAACAAGCAGTTCGTGAAGCGGCGGCACAGCATCAAGCTAGGTGGGTCGATTATATTCTTCGGCTTCCGACGAAGGTTGCACAGAATCGCGCTCTTCGCGATGGTAGCTATGGGACGTTTCTGAAGAATGCAAGCCGCCCTGGGTACGTGCAGCGGCAAGCTGAAGTTCACTTTTGGTCTTCCCCAAAGGACTGCCTAGACGCACTCGGAATCAAGGATGACGCTGTGGACAAGCTGCATGCCGAAGCGAAAGCAGCCGATAAGGCCCATTGGGGTTTTAGAAGTGCAATGAAGAAAATCGGCTTACCTTTCAGGTAGAAAGAAGGTTACAACCGCGTTTTACGCCTGTGCTGACCCGGATTTGGCGGCAGCGTAGTAAAAAATAAATATGAGCACAGCCGCGAATACGAATTGCATGCAGCATGAACAACCTTCCGACAATCCTTCCGCGTACGCCTTTTCGACAGCCGCTTGCTGCCGTGCCAACACACGGCTTTCTCTGAGGTCGAGCCGCCGTTGAAATTGCTCTCCGAGACTGACGAGCGCTTTCCGTATTCCGCCGAGAATCCCGCCAAGCGTCGGTAAGTAGCGAATCAGCAAAGCAAGTTCGTTCAGGAAGTCCATTTCAACACCCCCCCCGCACCGCTTACGGGTCCGACCCTGACAATAAGATTCTATCACGCGCTTCCTCGCCTCGACCGCTATACAACCCGTAGAATCCGACTTATCCGCTAAGAAGTTATAGAATCCGTGTATCGAGGGTGAGTTTGCAGTCGCTCACATATGAATCCTACGTCAGTCCAACAAATCAATGAATGGCGAGCCGCTAAGTCTGAGACCGTGCATCTGGAGTTCAAAGAAGCGCGCAATCAGTTCGACTACGACGATTTGCTCCGTTACTGCGTCGCGATTGGCAATGAAGGCGGCGGAGTTCTTCTTCTAGGAATAAAAGACAAACCTCCGCGTCAGGTGGTAGGCACGAGCACCTATCGGAACATCAACAAAATCACCGAACAACTGTTGAACAAACTCCGCTTTCGCGTTGATGTGGAGGAAGTGAACCATCCCGACGGTAGAGTTGTCGTTTTTCATATTCCCTCTCGGCCTTCTCAGCATCCGTTTTCAGTTGACGGAGCTTATTACATGAGGTCTGGTGAATCCTTGGTAGCGATGACACCAGAACAGTTGAAAAAGATTTTCAGTGAACCTAGCGCCGAGCGCAATGGAACATCAGCGCCAAATTCAAACAAGCGACAGCTTGGAGTTGCACTACTGATTCTGGCGTGCGTAGCGGCGATTGGTGTTATCGGGTACAGATTTTCCCGATTGACGCCGAACCTTCAGAGCGACAGTCGTTCGGCCAAGGGCGACCTCGGTAATTCGGGTTCGACAACGACACCAACGACAGAACCTGAAAAATCTAAATCGGACAAAACCGGACCAAGCGGTCCGAAATTAACCGGACCACGAGCGAAGTCGCCCTCCACAGAATCAGGCAAAACCGCTGAGTCAAAGCCATCTAACACGCAACCGCCAAACAAATTGAGGCCCGACAATTCGCAAGGCAATCCTGCACAACAGCCAAGTGGCGGACAACCCCCTTTGACCAAACCTCAAACGTTTAGAGAGCGAGTTGTCCAGAAGAATAAGAATAGCCCCGCAGGCGACCGGGAGCGTTTGGCTAATGCATTCTACGATTTTTCAGAAAGCTTAGAGGAAGGCCGCACTCTCATGTACAAGGGGTTCAACGAAGCCGCTGCAATCGGTGCCGAGGGTGCGGGCATCGCCAAAGATTTGCAGACGCATATTGTGAAATTACGTGAGCTTACTGCGTCTGCAAAGGAGTATGGCAAGTCAAACGCGGCACTTCGTACCAAATGGGACTACTACCGTGAACAAACGCAATACGTGTTCGAAGACAATCCTGACAACCTCGGATGGGGCAAGCTTGCGAACGCGTTCGACAGTTACGCGAATCACCTTGAGACTTGGGGTGTGATTCAGAACAAAGATGACCAACGTGTGCTTAACATTCTCGCGGAGGATAGAACTCAGTTTGAGGCAATGCTGACAGAGTTCTCATCGTTTTATCAGGGATGCAAAACACGCTTGGAAGAAATGAAAGCTTCCATTCAATAGGTATTCGACGGTTTTCGTGCCCGTGGTCTCGAATCCACCGGCTCAGTTCACGCATGGTCAACATATCATTCATGTTTATTACAAATGGCGCTCCGCTCGGCTACTTATGGTCGTGGGAAGACTGCCAGAATCCTTCAGCGCAATTTCGCGTTCAAGTAGTGCAGTAGACTCTTCACGGCATTCACTGCAAGCAATGCTTCCGGCTCGTCCAGCAATTCTTCGCTAGGATGGGCCATGCTGTGACGATTCCGAAGAGGATTCAAGGTGTCTATAATCCGCGCC
>Ga0209647_1003567_pt1 | contig 11986 bp, 12 predicted proteins | sample GraSoi_2013_60cm_FD_185827 | JGI IMG/M metagenome (GOLD analysis project Ga0209647, IMG submission 185827) | Grasslands soil microbial communities from the Angelo Coastal Reserve, California, USA - Sample 9_17_2013_60cm (SPAdes) (version 2) | ecosystem: Environmental > Terrestrial > Soil >... | reverse complement strand
ACGTTCGCGATGTCGTTGATCGACGGATGAATATGCAGCGTGATGTTGCCGGCGTCGTCGATCTGCGGCGTCACGTCGAGAACGATTCCCGAGAAATACGGCGAAAACTGCGGTGTCGCGAGCGCGCTGGTGACGGCACCGGTGGTCACGTTGGTGACCGGGATCACCGAGACGTTCGAGACGAAGAGCTGCTCGTCACCAACTTTGAGCACCGCCTTCTGGTTGTTGAGCGTGGCAACACGAGGGCTTGACAGCACCTGGACGTTGCCTTGGGTCTCGAGGAAAGTCAGGAGCGCCGCGAAGTTCGAGCTCGCGACGGCAAGCCCGAGTACTGCGCCTGCGGGCCCATTCAACAGCTGAGCCGTGGCTGCGTCTCGCAACTGCTGGGCGGTGACGCTACCTGCCTGCTGTGACGAAGGGGACGCCGAACGCGTGATCTGCCCGAAGCCGCCGCTGCCACTGCGGTTGAACACCGCCCAGTTGATGCCCGACTGGAACTGATCGGATAGCGTCACTTCGATGATCTTCGCTTCGAGCATCACCTGGCGCTCGACGGCCACGCGCGTCGCGCGCAGGTAGTTGTCCACGGACCGCAGCTCCGCCGGCGTGGCGCGTACCACGATCACGCCGGAGTGCGGCGAGACCACGATCGAGCGGTCGCCGGGGCCGCGGCGGTTGCAGATGCCGCGCTGGCGGTCTTCCGGCGCCGGAACCGAGAATAGGCCGGCGGCTGGTGCCGATGCCGCGGCGCCAGCTTCTGGAGGGAACGTGAGCGCCGCCAAGGCTTCGCACAAATCCGACCAGAAAATGGCTTCCTGGTTTGTCGTCAGACGGCTGCTGTCGCCGATGACCGCTCCGCCGAGCACGCCTGCACCGGTCGCGCCTCCGGCACCGGGCGCTCCGGTGGTGCCGGGGACTCCGGCGAGGCCAGGCGTACCTGGAATGGTGCCGCTCGTCGTGCCCGACGTCTGACTCAAGGTCGTCGACGTGACCCGCAACTGGCTTACGCCGCGACGCTGTGCCGAGAGGTAATTCACTTGGAAAACCCGCGTCTGCACGCCTGCGGGCTGAATGAAAATGCGCGTGGTCTCCATCTTGTATTCGTAGCCGTAGAGCTCGCGGATCGAGTCGAGCGCTTCGCGCAGGTTCACGTCCTTCAGATTGATCGTGATCGAGCCGGTAACACTCGGATGCACGAGCATCGAGTAGCGGGTGCCCGAGACCAGCGACATGAAAACCTGTGCCGCGGGCGCGTTGTTGACCGACAGATCGAAACGCGGCTCCATAGGTGCCCCGGCCACGGTCGGCATTTCCATCCGCAGCGGCGGCAGGAGCGCCTCATCGATCGCGCGCGGCGTCGTCTCGGCCTTGCGGTCCGCGCTGGCCTTTTCCAACTCCGTCGTGATGTAAGGCCCGATCGAATTCGGCACAGGCGGCGGCGCAACGCAGCCCGCGCTCAGGACGAGCGCGGCGAGCGACCCTATTGTTTTGGTCGTGGTCATGTCATCTGCCCTCATCCGGCGAACCGCTGGCGCGCTTGACGTCCTGCGGATAAAGCTTGAGCGCTTCGTCCCGACCCTGGCGGCGGATCACCACTTCGGTCTCGCTGATGCGCAACACGCGGCCTTCGCCAAACGTCGCGCCCTCGCTGTATTGCTGACCGTTGATGACCGCAATACGTCGGTCAGGAGCGATGAGCACGGATTCCAGGCGCGGTCCCGCCGGCGCGCTCGCGCCGGCAACGGGTCCTTCCATTTCCCGCGGCGGCCGGAAAGGATCCGTGAACGGCGCGCAGTACGCGCTCGCGACGATGCCAAATGCGAGTATGGCGATCCGGCTCATACGATGAGCCACGCGCGATCGAAGCTCAGGGTGTGAACGGTGAGCTTCAACGTGAGGAGAGGGTACTTGGCAACGGTCAGTTCTGCGCGCGACCAGTAGAGCTGATTGGGCAATTTTTCCAGCGTCTGGAGATACTCGTACAGTTCCCCGTAGCTGCCTCGCAACGTGAGCTCGATGCCGTGGCGGTACATGCCACCGCTCGCGCCGGGTCGCTGGCCGGCAATCGGGGCGACGGGCAGCGTCTTCAGATCCACCAGCGCGAGGCGGCGATTTTTCTCCAGCATTTCCTCGAGCATCCCGCGCATGCGCTGCGGCGGCGTGAAGCGCCTTTGCTCCTCGACAATGCGCGAGTTGAGCTGGCGAAGGTCTTCCCGCAGCGCTATCTCGCGAAGGCGGTTCGCCGCGTCTGGATCATCCGTGCTGCCTTTTACCAGGCGCTCCAACTGCGCCTGCAGCGTTTCCAGCTCCTTCTGCTGCTGCGCCATTTCCGTTACCAAGAGTCTCTGCTTCGCGCGCAGCGGCGAGATGAACACCGAGTTGGCAACGAGGACGAGCAATAGCGCAAGCGCGCCAAAAATAAGCGCGCGCTCGCGCAGCGCCATGGCGTCCAGCCGCTCCACGTACTGCAGGATGCGATCGTTCATGGCGTGCCCGCCGGCGTCGCGGCAACCTCCGCGACCTGCAAAGGCGCCGAGAGGGAAAATTCGATGAAAGCCTGGGGCTCGGCGTCGGGCTTAGCGCTTTTATCCGCGGGCGGCGGGGCGACCGCCGTGAGCTTCATCTCGGTCACCTTGCGGCCGCGCATGATGGGCTCGTTGGTCAGCGCGCGTAGAAAGGCCGGCATCAGGTCGGCACGCAACGCACGACCCTGCACCGTGAGCTGGCCGCCCGATTCGGCAACCGTCACCGTTGTCAGCCATAGGCCCGGCACCGCCTGTCTGCCGAGCGCGGCGAAAAACTCCGAGAAACCCGCGCTATTGCCGAGCTCGCCGGTGCTGATTGCTTGGAGCGAGGTTTGACGCGCCTTCACCTCCGACTCGAGCCGGGCGACCTCGGCTTCGAGCACTTTGCTCGCTGTTTGTACCGGCACCTTGGCCAGCTTGGTGACTTGCTCGCGCTGCGTGCTGATCTGCGCGCGCAGCTGCTCCGCAGCGCGTTCCACCGATCGCGTTTCCACGACCGCATAGAAGGACAGCGCAACAACCCCCACGGCGATCGCTGCCAAAGCCTGGGCCAGAGTCCGCACCGAGAACGGCTTGGGCTTCTTCTCGAACAGCGGATTGAAGAGGTTGAGTTGCTGGCTCATGACGCCTTGACCTCGTTGCGCAGCGCGGCACCGAGCAGATGGAACAGCCGCCAAGCCGCTTCGCGCTCGAGTTCCACGTCCGCGGCCAAAGTCAGCATCTCCGCGAGCTGAATCTCTTCGACCGGGATATCCAGGTTCTCCGCCAGATAGCTTTGCAGTCCGGTATCTACCGGCGTGGGCGCGAGCAGCACTTTGCCCACGCCGACAAAGGGGAACTGCCGCTCGAGGTGGTCAAAGCTGCGCTGAACCTCCAAGAGAATCCGGTTCTTCGCATCGTCGGAGCCGCCTTGGGCGAGCTTCTCCAGCTCCTCGAGTCCGACATCGATGCGCCGCGCGAGATACAGCTCACCGCGAAAGTTGACCGTGAACAGCACCTGCTGGCGATCCGCGTAGAGCATCGCGACACCGCGGTCGTGAGGCTCCAGCAAGGCCGCGATATTGCGCTGCGCGGTTTCCTGGATGTCGATGACCGAGAGCGGGATCCGAAGGCGCGAAAAGCGCTGCATGCAAGCCTGGATCACCTCGTTCTTTGCGGCCACCGCGTACATCGAATGGCCGCGGCTTGCATTGGCGGGATCGGGTGGAATATCGAGCACGTCGACGGTCGCCTGATCGAGCGAATAATCGAGCATGTCCTTGATGCGCCAGCGCGCCGCAGTCTTGAGCTCCGCGGCCGGTACATTCGGCGCGTCGACCAGCAGAAGCTGGTAGTCGGATGACGGCAGGACCGTCGCGCATTGATAGCGCTCGAAGCCGAGTTCCTTCGCGGCGCGCTCAAGCTGCTTCTCGTCCTCGAACACCTGCGTGCCGCAACGCGTGATGGTGTTCTTGCCTTGCTCGATGACCCCATGCGCGAAATGCAGCCGCCCGGCCTGGAGCGAAATCGCCAGCCAGCCCGGCTCACGCCTACCGCGCTTCTTCAGGAACTCGAGCACTCTTCTCCCCCGATTTATCTCGGGTTTGACTTCAACTTAAAGCAATAACCAGTTGTTGTCAAATGGATTTCTTCTAAAAAATGCTAGCCGATTCCAAGGTAAACCTCGGATGTGGTCGCTTGGGCGGCGAAATCAGTTCGCCACGACTAGCCTGAGTTGTCGCTCGACGTACATCCCGCCGGGGTTCGTAAGCGGGCACAGGGGCGGCGGTCCGGTGCTGTTGTTGCATCCAGTCGCGGTAATGACATAAACCTGAACGGTTGTCCCGGCTTCGGTTTCAGTCGTGCGGGTGCAGGTGAGCGTGACGTGGAATTGAGCAGCCCCGCTGGGTGCCCCGAATGCTCCAAGGTCCAAAGTGTGGGTCGCGTTAACGGTAGTGCAGGTGGTTGTGGCAAACGTGCCCGCCGGCTTGAGAATCTGGAACGCCGCCCATTCGATGCCAGTACGCGCTGCCTGATATGCCCGCGCCGCCTGCTCGTCTTGCGCTACGGCTGCCAACTGGCCGGTCGAAATCGTAAGAAGATAAACGCCGATAGCTGCGAGCGTGACGATGATGAACATCGCGGCCATCAGGGCGAAGCCGTTCGCACCGGAGCGCAGCCGCGTCATGGAATGTTGTTCACGTGAACGGCGTGATAGAGGGATACGCTCTCGCTACCCGTAGACACGGTCTTGCTTAACCTCAGCTGAAGCGTGAGCAAGCCAATTTTCGGCGCCACGTTTAGCGAATACGTGAAGCCGCAGTCGGTGACGTTTGTGGCAACGAGCGCTGACGCGCCGACGCCGAAGCTCGTCGGCTGGGGGCTCGCAGGATTCGTAAAAAGATCGTTGTATCCCGAGTACCGCGTAAGCGTATGGGCGTTCGGATCGCAAACGTAGGACACGGGCGTGGTCACAATAAAGAACCGCCGGCCGGGCGAATCGTGCAGGGTGCGATCGAATGCGCTGGTCGAGGTGTATTTCACTGTCGTGCTGGATGTGCCGGTGACAATCTGTCGCCGGTTTGTACTCGCCGGATCGTAGGCGTCCTGATTGGTGAAGTCTTTCCCGTAATTATTTAGCACCAGGAAATCGTTGATCGTTATGGTGGTATCGTCCGGGATCGGACCGATGGATTTGAAGCAGCCGTCGGCCACGTTGAAAGCAAGTTCATCAGTCCCGCCGCCGCTGCACCCGCCGCTCGATTCGATGCGATAGCGCGCGCCAGTCCGCAGTGGAATCAACTCGAGGTAATAAACGCCGCTGTTGGCCGTTACCCGCACGCTGTTCGGCAGCGCGAGGCGCGCGTCGCGACCGATGCGCTGCAGGGCGTTGTCGGCCATGTCGGTGAGCTCGGCGCGAGTCGTGACATCGCCGGCCTGCTGTATCGGATAGGCGAAAAACAGAGTCGCGCCGAAAATTATGGCGACGATCACGATCGACAAGATCATCTCGAGCAGCGTGAAGCCGCTCAATCGGAGCCGCACGGCGTCAGGGCGAATTGGGCGCATAGCGGAATCTGTAGCCCTGCAAGCTAATGCTGATGCCTGCCGGTCCGGTTACCGTCACCGTAATGAGAAGTGCGTCGTTCACGTCGGCTAGCCCAAAGGTTCCCCCTGTCGTTGCGACCGTGACGTTAGTGACGCTGTACGCGCCCAGGCCAGGAACCGTGTTTCCCATGATGTCTTGAATGCCGGACAGCATCTGAAAGCCGTGGTAATCATTAACGTTGTCGAAAAGCGCGCGCGTCGTTTCGCCGGCGTCGGGACCCATAGCAATCTCGGCCGTCGTGGCGCAGCCAGCGGTCGATGTCGCCGTGTACACGTTCGCATCGTCCGGATCACAGTACGTGAAGCCGCGCAACTCGATCTCCTCGAGGAGCGAAGTCGCAATCGCCAGGACTTGCTTTCGCACGATCGGGTCCACGCTACCGGTGACCACCTGGTTATAGAGGACAAGCGTCGCGCCAAAACCGATTCCGAGCACGACAATGAAAACCACAAGCTCAATCAGCGATAGGCCGCGCGAGCGCGGTCTATTGGACATAGCCGGTCTCCGCAGTAACGATCACTGCCTGGCTACCGACGTTGAAAGTGATGCCCGCGATCGGACTCGGCTGCCCGAGCCCATTGAACGAAAATGAAAAGGGCGTCGCAGTAAGGGTCATGCCCGCAGGCGCGACCAGCGTGTAGGCCGTTCCGGGCGCGTAGGCCGTTCCCGGCGTGATCTGGTCCACTTTCGCCAGACACCCCGCGTCATAGCAAAGCGCTATGGTCGATGTTCCTACGGCGACGAACACCTGACGGCGCTGGGCAACGGCCTGTCTTTGCGCAAAGCGCACCGCCGACTTGACCTCTTCTCGGAACCACGTGCTGTCGACCTGCGGCTGATTGAAAAGCGGCACCGCGATCGCCGCCAATATCGCCATGATGGCGATGGAGACGATGAGCTCGATCAGGGTATATCCGCGATTCACCGCTTCGCCTCCAGTTGTCGCAGGATTTCCGCATGTTCCTTTCGCACAGCCGGATTCAGCGGTGCGAAAGTGAGGGCCTCGTCGGCCCACTTCCGGAGAGTGTCTGCGCCAACCGGTGCGGCAAGCAGCGCTCCAAACCGAATCTGAGTGAACACGCGTCCTAGACGGTCGGCGGTGTCGAACCGATTCGATCTTATGCCCGCGGCGAACGCCTCATCGGCGAGCTGCGCCGCATCCGGCTTGCCGCCCACCGCCGCTTCTGAAAACCAGAATTGCCCGGCGTACAAGTGATACCGCCAATCCCGGCTTTCGAGGCGTCGTGCGAGCTCAAAGCCGAACGCGGCGGCTCTCCCCTCCCCCTGCTGCCATTTTTTCATGGCGTACGCCACGGCGCCCTCAGCAACGACCGGTCGGCCAAGCAGCGTAATGAAGCTCGCACTTAGCAGGATTTGCGCTATCCGGGCAGCGGGATTGCACCAGCGCGCCGCCAGCGCCTGCGCTGGCGCGAGCAAACGTTCCGCAGCGCCGAGGTACATGCCAAAAAGCAGCAGGCAAATCGGCACATGCAATGGAAAATCACCCATTGCATGCACGGCAGTCGCGGCCAGCGCGCCGATAACGGCGGCGATTATTCGGCGATCTTCTTGCCGCGCCGGCATTGCGCGTAAGGCGATGATGAAAGGCAACAAGACCACAGCGATCAAAGCCAGCAGGCCGGGCGCGCCGAGCTCGAGAAGCACCTGGAGGTAATCGTTGTGCACGAAATAAGTAATGTGCGTCTCGCCGTAAGACGGCACGAGCGCACGTCCCGCCTCAAGGATCATCCGGAACCCGAGATATCCCACGCCGCAGCAAAGATGCTCCATGGCAGATTGCCACGCTAGGGCGTAGAGCTCGAGCCGCGCAGAGACGCTGCCGAAGGGGGGAAACAACGGCTGCCCGCCGTCTTGGGTGTGCAGCCAAGCGCGCAGGCCAACGGCTACCGCGGTTAATGTGGCTCCAGCGAAAAACAACACGCCGACTCTTGCCATATGGCGCCAACGGACGCCTTGCGGGTTGAAAACAGCCAAGCTGACGATGAGCCCGATCACCAACGCGATGGCCGCTCCACGGCTAAAAGTTGCGCAAAGACCGGCGAATAGCAGCGTTACAAGCAGCCCGAGCTTGCGACCGCGCAATCCGCTCGCAACGAGAACCACAGCAGGCACCAACATCAAGTTAAGGACGCTCGCGAGAGTGTTGGGCGTCTCAAAGAGCGCCTGACCGCGACCTAAGCCGAGCGATACTTGACCAAGTGCCCAGACCGCAAGCATCGCAGCCCCGGTTGCAAAGAAAGCGAATGTCCGCTGCCGGCCAGCTTCCTCGGAGGCGCGGCCAAGGGAAAACCCGACGAGCAGGAAAACCGGGTCGAACAGTCCCGCCGGGTTGTAGACGGCACTGAAGAAGCCCGTGCTTGCAACCGTCCAGGCGACATAGGCCCAGATTGCGAGCGCCAGCGGAGTGAAGCCAGGCGCCGTGCGGCCGGACTGAATCCACGCCGCGGCGAGAAACGCGATCGCCAAGATCCAGATAGCAGGCGAGGGCTGCGAGGAGCCCCATGCGGCGATGGCAGCCCCCAGAAAAACTAAGGGGGCTGCAAGAGCCCCCTTCATTTACTAAAACTCAACTCACCGTTACGGGCAAAGTCCCGCAGGAAGCGTGATGTTGCAGGCTGTAGCGCTACCGCCGGGAGGCGTAGCAGTGAAGTTGTTGCAGGCCGTTCCCACTATCGTTACCTGTGCCGAGCCCGATGCCCCGGCATTGAGGGCAGCTGCGATAGATGCAGCGCTGTGGGTCGTCTTGTCTGAGGCGTAAAGCAGCACGGCCTGTGACGCAACCGCCGCACATGCGCCTTGGGCCGATGCGGCCCGCGCCGCGGCGCTGGTGTCAGTAAATTGCGGAATCGCCACCGCGGCAAGGATGCCGAGAATCACGATGACGACGATCAGCTCGATGAGCGTGAAACCAGCCTGGATTTTCATTTTCGCGACTCCCCTGTGCGGCAACAGCGATGAAGGTGTTCCGCATGACCATACGATTATGAGGGTGCTAGTGTTGCGGCAAGAGGGCTTTTTTGTCAAGAAAAGCAAGCATGTGCGGCTATCTTTTCAGGGAAGTTGTGAAAATTTTTCACTGCGGCACCGCCCAGTCGTACCGGGAAGTGGACACTAATGAATAGCCGAGACCGCTGGGGTGCGGCACCAGACGGAAACGCAGCGCGCCGGCCGGGTCCTGGGTCCGCAGCGCACGCCGGATCCGGGGCAGGTAAACCACCTCTCCGCGCGGCGCATCGAATACCCAAGCCGGGCGGTCGAGCGAGCTCAGTCCGCGCGAACCCAATTCCCCCACAAAGGATGGGGGCCTTGTCCCGGCAAGTTCGAACGGGTTTCCGCCCGCAAAGCTACCCGCAGGCTTGGCGGACCCCCGCAACATGTCGGCAGCAACTCGCGCATTGACCGAAGACGCCAGGACCGTGAGGGTGGTGTACATCGCGGTGCGCTCCGCCCACTCCATGTAGTCCAGCGCCCGGTCTGCAAAGAGAGCAAACACGATCACCCCCCCAGTGGCATAGATGCCGATCTCGAGGCGCGTAAGACGCCGATTGCCATACCTGAACGCCGTAGGGAAGGCGGCGATTTTCATTTCTTCAGCATGACATTGCCGATGCCCCACATCGGCAGGAAGACACCCAATGCCAGGAGCAGCACCAGGATGCCGAGCGCAATCGTGATAATCGGCTCGATGTTGGCCGCAAGGTTCTTGATCTCGTAGTCGACTTCTCGCTCGTACATCTGCGCGACCTCGCTCATGAGCTCATCGAGCTCGCCGGTTTCCTCTCCTACGGCAATCATCTGCAGCACGACTGGCGTAAACACGTTCGCCGCCACCGCAGTGCGCAGAATGCTTTCTCCACGTTCCACCCCTTCGCGCATCTGCTCCACGCGTCGGGCGAGGTAGCTGTTGTCGACCACGGCGGCGACCACTGAAAGCGCCTGCACGATGGGAACACCGGCGCGGCTCGAGATGGAAAAGCCGCGCGCGAATCGGGAAAGCGTCGCTTTCAGGATGATGCTTCCCGCCACCGGTATGCGCAGCTTGACCCGATCCCAGTTGTAGCGCCCCTGTTCGGTGCGCGTGTAGGAGACGAAGGCGACCACGCCCAGCACGATCGCGCCGATGAGGATCGGCCAGTAGGCCAGGAAGAGTTCCGAGCTCTTCACCAGGATGCGGGTCAGCAGCGGCAGCGGCACCTTGGCCGCCTCGAAGATCTTGGCGAAGGCGGGTATCACGGCGAAGTTGATGATGGCGATGGCAGCGCTGATGACGACGATCACGATCATCGGATAGCGCAAAGCAGTCTTAATGCGCTCGCGGACCTCGCGCTCAAAATCGAGGTAGCCGAAAAGAAGATTGAATGACTCCTCGAGCTGACCCGTGGTCTCGCCGACCCGAACGATGCTCATATAGAAGTGCGAGAACACCTCGGGGTGGCGCTGCATCGCGCTCGAGAGCTCGCGACCCGCGTCCAGGCTCGTGCGCAGATCGGCGATCACATCGCGCAGCGTCGGGTTGATCGCGGATTCCTGCAGACCGCCGAGCGCGCGCATGATCGGCACGCCGGCCTTGAGCAGCGTGTACATCTGCCGCGAAAAAAGCATGATGTCGATGAGGCCGACTCTCGGGGCGAAGAACCGTTGCAGAGCGCCAGGCCCGGAATCTGCCGCGGGCGCCGCCGTCGTCGGGTGGATCTCGACCGGCGTGACGCCGGTGCTGAGCAGCTGATCGGCCACCGCACCCTGATCGGAGGCCTCCACAGTGCCGGTGACGAGCTCGCCGCGCGCGCTGCGTCCGCGGTAAGCGAAGGCCGGCACTTATTCCTCCAGCTGAACTGCGACCTTCATCGCCTCAGCCACCGTAGTGCGTCCTTCGTAGACGAGGGCCAGGGCGTGGTCGGTCAGCGTGTGGCCTTTGAGCTGCGGCCTGGCCGCCTCGAGGAAGGTGTTCGGATCGGCAACGTTCGCGGCGTGCACCAGGTCAGGGGTCATCTCGAGCATTTCGTAAACCCCGGTGCGCCCGACATAGCCGATGCCATTGCAATGCGAGCAGCCTTGTCCGCGCCGGAAGCGCTTGCCGCTCCAGGTTGAGCCGGCTATGGCCTCCAGCCAGCGCGTTTCCTGCGCATTGGGCTGGGCATCGGCCACACAGGTTTCGCAAATCGTGCGTACCAGGCGCTGCGCCAGAACGGCGTGTACCGAGCTCGCGACCATGTAGCTCGGCGCACCCATGTCGATCAGGCGCAGCGGCGTGCTCGCCGCGTCCTTGGTGTGAACCGTAGAGAGCACCAAGTGCCCGGTCAGCGCTGCACGCAGCCCTATCTGTGCGGTCTCCTCGTCCCGGATCTCGCCGACCAGGATCACGTCCGGGTCTTGGCGCAAGGTTGAGCGCAGTACGCGGGCGAAGGTCAGGTCGATCTTCTCGTTTACCTGCACCTGCGTGATGCCCGCCAGGCGGTATTCGACCGGATCCTCTACGGTGATGATCTTGCGATCCGGCGTGTTCAATTCCGCCAGCGCCGCGTAAAGCGTCGTGGTCTTGCCGCTGCCGGTCGGACCCGTGACCAGCACCATGCCGGCGGTGCGCTGGATGATCTCGCCGAAGCGCTCGCGCACGTATTCCGGCATCCCCAGGCGATCCAGCGTCTGCAGCGTCGCACGGCGATTGAGCAGGCGCAGCACCACCGTTTCGCCGTACTGCGAAGGCATGGTCGACATGCGCACGTCGATCCTCTGCTCGCGCACGCTGATCATCAGGCGGCCGTCTTGCGGCAGGCGCTTTTCCGAGATGTCGAGGCCGGCCATCAGCTTCAGGCGCAGCGCGAGCGAAGGCGCGATTTTCGGATCGCTCTCGGTCTGCGGAATCAGCGTGCCGTCGATCCGGAAGCGGATCTGCAGGCGCTTCTCCTGCGGCTCGATATGCACGTCGGAAGCGTTGACCTGCGTGGCGTCGTCGAAAATCGATTGCAGCAGCTTGACCACGGGCGCGTCCTCCGCGCCCAGCCCGGCGCCGAGGGCGCCGAAGTCGATGTAGCCGTCGCCGACATCGCGCTCCAGCTCCTTCGCCAGCCCGCTGATCTGATCGGTGCGGCGATAAACCCGGTCGATGGTCTGCAGCAGAATCGCCTCGCTCACCACCGCGGCCTCGACATCGCGCCGCAGCAAACGGGCGATCTCGTCGAAAGCGAAAAGATCGGTCGGATCGGCCATGCCGACGAGATACGTGGTCTTGCGCTCTTCGAGCACGACCGCACGGAAACGCCGCGCCTGCGCTTCGGGCAGGCGGCGCACGAGGTCGTTGTTGAAGTTATAGAACTTCAGGTTGATGTACGGGATGTTGAGCTGACGCGAGATC
>Ga0209647_1003566_pt1 | contig 11987 bp, 6 predicted proteins | sample GraSoi_2013_60cm_FD_185827 | JGI IMG/M metagenome (GOLD analysis project Ga0209647, IMG submission 185827) | Grasslands soil microbial communities from the Angelo Coastal Reserve, California, USA - Sample 9_17_2013_60cm (SPAdes) (version 2) | ecosystem: Environmental > Terrestrial > Soil >... | reverse complement strand
AACTATGGAGACAAATGCAGACGGCACCTACTTTCAGGTAGGTGATCACGTGCGTATCAAGCGCACACAAGAGACAGGCACAATCAATGCTACTGATGGGGGAGTCGTGTATGTGCTCCTGGATGAAACCAACGGGACCAAACTCTTTTCAGCTTATGTCGATGAGGATGCGTACATCGAGCTCGTCACTGCAGAGGGCGAGGCAACCTTGCTCCAGGGAGAAGGCATGAGGAGACAAGGAGCGTAGACATGCAGCAACCGCGTAACGCTTCATCCGCAAACGTCCTAGAGCGGTTACTCTTACATGAAGAGAGAAGGGGAGACGTCTTACAGCATGGCGCAATACACCTGGACGACCTGTTCAAAAGTCATATAATCCGAGGTTAATACCCTGCAAACGGAGCTTCAACGCCTGCTCGGCCAGAATCTCCTCGCGGCATCTACCTCCAGGGCTCATTAGCGCTGGGTGGCTTTCAGCCAGGCCGTAGTGATATCGATGTGATTGTGGTGACTGCACAGAGGAGAGACCTGGAGACCAAGTGCAGGAATATTGAATTCCTCAAAGACGTTCGGGTGACGCGGGGTGATCCGCTACACGACCCCATCTCTTTTATGTTAAACGCCTGCTAAGGTTCGGCAACTGCGAGATGAGGAAGCGGCTTCTGAGGCTGAGGCGATGGAGCGATGGCTTGTCGAACTTCGAAAAGATCTGGCATCCGACCGTCGATGAATCGCAACCTGATCGCTGTAGTGTTATACTTGAGTAGCTGCTACCATGGATTTGTGTAGCTACTTGGGCGAGTAATCAAGGAAAGAGATCCAGATGGGAGAGAGGGGCGTGAGCAGAAAAGACTACGAACGTATATGCTCGGAACTAAACAACACGAGGCATAAAGACCATCCATATGAGTATGACACGCTCTCTGAAGAAGAAAAAGAGGCCCTTCAGTACTGGATAGAGCATGCCATACAGCCTGCTCAAAAAGCCGATGAGCGTCATAGCAGCTACGGACTCAAACACGATTACGAACGTGAAACGAAATTATATGTCTCGCACGCACAATTTAAGGGAGCTATGCTCGTCGCAGGATACCAGCCAACAGAGAAAGGCGAGCAGAGTTGGCATTTTAAGATTCAGCCGACATACGACGAAAGACGCTTCTCGCATGGTGTCGCAAGTCAAAACAAAGTAGCGCGCTTGCCAACATACAGAAGTACTCCTCAAGGTGAGCAAGACCCACAAGTAAACTCCCTTGTTCACAAGGTCCTCGCTTCACACAAGGGTGGTGATACCTATGCTGTCATGATGTAGTATCCTGATATCTATAATCCCCTCACCAGCTTCATTATTGCATTTTTCGCCATTGGATGTGCATGTGCGTTCTTGGGATGGAACATGACAAGCTTTTTGCAATTACAAACGAGTTGTTGCTCTCGCCTGTCACTCTCTCAGTTCGACTAATCATGCATAAGAGACACGCATGAGGAGTCATACAGGAGGGTTGTGCTGGCTACTTGGGACATCCCGTGGGGAAAGAGCGACCACATGGCCTATAATAGAAGAAATAGCACCATGAGAGGACAGACGGTTCGCATAGTTCGCTTCATGAAGGAGGAACACAACCATGAAAAAAAGTACGCACAAAATCCTCACGACGCACACCGGAAGTTTACCCAGACCAGAAGATTTGCAACACATGTTAGAAGCACAGGATCAAGGTGAGCAGATTGATCGCGTTGCCTTCGAGGCACGAGTACGAGAGGCGGTCAAGGAGGTTGTCCAAAGGCAAGCGAGCTGTGGCATCGACGTTGTCAATGATGGAGAGATGAGCAAAATCAGCTACAGCACCTACGTCAAAGACCGGCTAACGGGCTTTGATGACCGAACTGCGCTGTCACCATCACTGCGACTGGACATTTCCGAGTTTCCCGGTTTCGCGAAACGGGTTGGAGCATTGCTTCTCGATTATGCCAGACCGGCCTGCACCGGTCCGATTAGCTACCGGGGCAAGGCTGATCTCGAGAGAGATATTGCCAACCTCAAAGCTGCCGTTGAAGGGGCAAATGTCACCGAAGTGTTTATGACGGCGGCCTCGCCAGGCGTTATCTCGCTCTTCCTGGCTAACCAGTACTATCCGACGCACGAAGCCTACCTCTACGCGCTGGCAGACGCAATGAAGGAGGAATATCACGCGATCTTCCAGGCGGGTTTCCTTGTGCAACTGGATTGTCCTGATTTAGCAGTTGGCATGTCAGGCGCTGACGAAGCGAATTTGCCCTTTCTCCACCTGCACCTTCAGGCACTGAACCATGCGGTCAGAGATATCCCGCCTGATCGTCTACGGCTCCATCTCTGTTGGGGGAACTACGAAGGTCCGCATCACCGCGATGTTCCACTACAGAATATCATAGGTGAGGTGCTGGAGGCACGTCCCGTTGCAGTCTCCTTTGAAGGGGCCAATCCGCGCCATGAGCATGAGTGGAAGGTATTTGAGGAGATCAGGTTGCCGGAAGGCAAGGTCATCATTCCAGGCGTGCTCGATTCCACCACCAATTTTATCGAGCACCCTGAACTGGTCGCTCAACGCCTGGAACGCTATGCTTCCGTAGTTGGGCGCGAAAATGTCATCGCCGGAACCGACTGCGGCTTTGCAACTTTCGCAGGCTCGCTGACAGTTGATCCCGACATCACCTGGGCAAAACTGGCTTCGATGGTCGAAGGAGCGCGGACCGCAACGGATCGATTGTGGTAGCTCAATGATGGGGCAGCTTCAGGTGTATGAAAAGTTTGTTGGTAAGCAAATGGTTGTGGATAAGCCCTCTTTGCCTTCCCTTGCCTACAAGTATTTCATACACCCTCTTAACTGAGAGAAAGGGAATAGGAAAAAGAAATTCCCAAGACCCGATAGGAGTCTTGGGAATGATCGCGGAACCGACCGGAACCGACGGGCATCGAACCATCGGTCGCACCTAGCACGTATCCCGCTGGAAAAACTCTGCTCTGGCAGAGGCGATCTGCTTGTCTATCAGGAACACGCTGCCACTTCCTCACCTCGAGAAGATCCGTTCACCTGTGCCCTTGACCATCCGCTGCTGGTGTCTCTGCCTGGCCACCCTCAAGCTGTACCTGATCCTCGCTGGAAGATCCCGCCCTCGGCATGGGCAACCGTGCTCCAGCGTGTCGAGCAGGGAGACCCGCTCCGTCACATCGCGCATGATTACGGCGTATCGTATGAGGCAGTCCGGCGGGTGCTGCGTGCTGCGCGTCGCCGCTAAGTGGGACGTGTGAGCACGGATCAGCCGCGTGGCCAGGATAGCTCACGCAGCGTCTGCGTGGGCAGGCAACGGACGCAGTGGGTCCGGCATGTGCTCCCGGTGCCAGTGGCACAACGGCAGTGTAGCCACAGGAGGGTGGAGCACACACGGGAAGCACCTGGACCGCGGACGGGAGCCAGGCGGGAAGGATGAGCAGAAATAGGGTGGACGAAGGTCATACGCCTACCCTCCGGACAGCGTGGAAGAGGTTGCTCAGCGCGCAATACACTACGTTGCGCCGCGTACCATGCGCATGAGCCATCTTCTTGGTGAACCATGCGCTGACTCGCTTCCGGCATTCGTTCGGGCAAGCACCGCTTCACGCACAATCTCTCCTGCCTCCACTGTCTGCAGAGCAGGCAGTACGCTCTCTGAGGCAGGCGATTCATCCCTAAGAGGCTCTTTTGAGATCAGCTCTGCCAGGGAGCCTACACCGTGTCATCCGTGCTGATCATCGACGTGAAGCGGCATGTTGTAGAACAGATAACCCAAGTAGCCAGTACAGCTGGGAGCCAAGCGAGGTTGTAGTGATTTCGCCCGAAACAGATGAGGAAATGCACTTCGCGCATCTGGACGGTGAGCATGATTGTGCGCTATTTGTCTGGTGGGATTGATTCTTGCGGGTTATTACCAAATGAGCAAGAGATACCTTTTTGTGTCATATGACCCTGCTACGGGATAACAAGAGCAACAGGACCTCGTCTCCAGGGCTTGGCTTCCAGAGAGAACCCAACCCTTTCCCATTCTTGTGTGGTACAATGGATGAGGATTTGTGTACGACATTGAGCGAGAATCGCTGTCAGGAAGAAGTTTCCACGCGTTCCTTGAGAGAAGTGGTTGCGTGCGGCTCTGGTACGAGTTGATCCCCAGCCGTTGTATGAGCCTGCTTCTTCCATGAGACGAGAAGCGTCAGACCAAAAAGGTCGGCTAGTCCCTGGGACATCTCTTTTATCCTGGGGCTGCTCTTGCGGCCCGACCAGCAAGATTCCCGTTTGAACATCGATACGTTGAAGTAGCCAGGAAGTAGCAGGTCTGAATTGAGCCAAATGAAAGACGAAGTAATCACAAATCAACCTTCATCCACCCCCACCAGCTCGCTCCTGGTCGTGGACGACAACAGCATGAACCGCATCATGCTCTCCCGCTACATTACCAAACTCGGCTATCGGTCCAGCCTGGCCGAAAACGGACGACAGGCGCTGGAAAAACTCCAGGCCGAGCCATTTGACCTGGTGTTGCTAGACGTGCAGATGCCCGAAATGGATGGCTACCAGGTGCTGGAACAGCTCAAGGCCGACCCGCGCCTGCGCGACATCCCGGTGATTATGATCTCAGCCGTAGACGAGCTGGAGAGCGTCGTCAAATGTATTGAATTGGGCGCCCAGGATTACCTGCCCAAGCCTTTCAACCCCGTGCTGCTGCGTGCCAGGCTCACGGCTTGCCTGGAGAGAAAGTGGCTGCGCGACCAGGAAGTCGACTATTTGCAACAGGTTGGGCTGGTTACTGCGGCAGCGGCGGCCATCAAGGCCAATACCTTTCAACCTGAAAGCCTGGACGAAGTGGCCCGGCGCAGCGATGAGCTGGGGCAATTGGCGCTGGTCTTTCAGGAGATGGCGCGCCAGGTCTATGCCCGCGAGCAGCAACTGCAACGACAGGTGCAGCAATTACGCATCGAAATTGATCAAGCCAGGAACGCCAGCGAGGTCGCCGAAATCACCGAAAGCGATTTTTTTCAGCAGTTGCTTGGCAGAGCAGACGAACTGCGTAACAGGGCCAGGGCCGACGAGTAAGGCGGAATACCAAGGAGCGCGGCCAAAGGGCTGGACAATGAGGTGTGAAGGGAGGAGCACGATGCACTGGCGGTTTACTCCGTATCTATTCCCTGTGGTCATAGCAGCGGTTATATCAGCTGGACTCGCGCTCTTCGCCTGGAGACGCCGCTTGAGGGCTGGTATTGCGCCGTTCAGTATCCTTATGCTGGCCGTCGCTGAGTGGTCACTAGGGTATGCTTTGGAATTGGCAGGCGCGGACGTGCCCACTAAACTCTTTTGGCTCAACATTGAATACCTGGGGATCGTCATAGTGCCAGCGGCGTGGCTTACCTTGGCGCTCCAGTACACTGGCCGCACAAAATGGCTGGCACCTCGTCTGCTGGTTCTGCTATCTATCGAACCTCTCATTACATTGGTTTTGGTCTGGACCAACGATATTCATCATCTGATCCATGCTAAAGTGGGGTTGGAGATCAGTAGCGCATTCACTGTGCTGGTTATCACACGTGGTACATGGTACTGGATCAACGTCGTCTATTCTTTCCTATTACTTTTGCTTGGTACGGCACTGATCGTTTCATTCATCCCGACACTCAGGCGTTCAGCATCTGTGTATCGTGGACAAGTGAGTGCTTTGTGCATTGCTGTGCTCGTACCATGGGTGAGCAACGCTGTGACGGACTTTGGCTTGAGTCCGTTACCTAATCTGGACCTTACCCCTTTGGCATTTACGGTCACTGGTATAGCGATGGCCTGGAGTCTCTTTCGCTTTCGGCTGTTGGACATTACACCAGTGGCACGCTATGCCGTGGTCGAAAGTATGAGCGACGCTGTGATTGTTCTGGATAAGTATAACCGCATAACGGATCTCAACCCGGCGGCACAACGTCTCCTTGGCCACACACTTTCAGAACTGGTTGGGCAACCAGCCGCCCTGGTCGCCTCTGCCTGGTCTGACCAGACCGAACGCTTTCTCAGCGCAACTGAGGCCCACGAGGAGACCGTCCTGACGGTAGACGGGATGCCCCACTCCTTTGATCTGCGTATCTCGCCCCTGTCCGACCGGCGCGGCTCCCTCACTGGTCGCCTGATTGTCTTGCGAGATATCACCGAGCGCAAGCAGGCGATGGAAGCCTTAGAGCAAGCCCGGGAGGAACAGACGGCTAGTGCCCGCGAAAATGCCCGGTTGTACCTGGAAGCTCACAGTCAGCGGCAGTATTTTGAGGCGTTGATGAACAATAGCCCAATCGCTGTCGTCAGTGCTGACCTTGATGACAAGATTGTGGCCTGCAACCCAGCCTTTGAGCAGCTGTTCGGCTGCACTCAGGCCGAAATCGTTGGACGCAGCGTAGTTGATGTGGTGAGTGTTCCTGAGGATCATACCGAAGTCTTGCGCAGCCTTGCTCAAGTCAAGAAGGAAGAGGTCGTTCATGTGATCACCCGGAGGCGGGGCAAGGATCTGGAAGTCCTGGGTGTTCCGGTGATGGTAGAAGGTCGGCGCAACGGCATTCTTGTCCTCTATCTTGATATTACTGAACATAAGCAGGCGGAGCAGGCCGTGCGGGCAAGTGAGGCCCGCAAAGGAGTGATCCTGGAAACCGCCCTTGATGCCATTGTCTCGATTGACCAGCATAGTAGGATCATCGAATTTAATCCAGCTGCCGAGAAGATGTTCGGGTATAAGCGTGAGGAGGTATTAGGTCAAGACATGGCAAAACTCCTCATCCCTGCCTCTCTACGCGAGCAGCATTACAGTGGTGTCGCTCATTATCTTCAAACAGGTAAAGGCCCGCTGATCGGCAAGCGAGTCGAGGTGACAGCCACGCGTGCGGATGGCACTGAGTTTCCTGTTGACCTGGCTCTCGCCGACATTCCACTAGCTGGGCCACCTGTCTTCACAGGCTACATACGCGATATTACTGAGCGCAAGCAAGCGATGGAAGCATTAGAGCAGGCCCGGACAGCTGCCGAAGCGGCCAACCAGGCGAAAAGCGCCTTCCTGGCCATGATGAGTCACGAAATCCGCACCCCCATGAATGCCGTCATCGGCATGACCGGCCTGCTGCTCGACACGGGCCTGTCCAGCGAGCAGCGTGAGTATGCCGAAACGGTGCGCTCGAGCAGCGACGCGTTGTTGACCATCATCAATGACATTCTGGACTTCTCCAAAATTGAAGCCGGGAAACTCGAGCTGGAACGCCAGCCCTTTGAGCTACGTGAGTGCCTGGAGTCGGCTCTTGATCTGCTCGCAGCCAGGGCTACCGAGAAAGGCTTAGACCTCGCTTACCTGCTAGACGAGCAGGTGCCTGCCGCAGTGTACGGTGATGTGACCCGCTTGCGCCAGATTGTGGTCAACCTGCTCGCGAACGCCATCAAGTTCACTGAAAGGGGCGAAGTCGTGCTCTCCGTTGAAGCAAAGCAGAAGGATGGAGACGGAAGAGCCAATCAGCAGCAGCCTAATGAAGAAAGCTTCTATGAGCTGCATTTTGCCGTCAGGGACACGGGCATCGGGATTTCAGAGGAAGGGAAGGCCCACCTGTTCGGCTCCTTCAGTCAGGTGGATGCCTCGACGACCCGGCGCTACGGGGGCACCGGTTTGGGCCTGGCCATCAGCAAGCGCCTGACTGAACAGATGGGCGGGACGATGTGGGTCGAAAGCCAACCAGGAGTTGGTACGACCTTTCATTTCACCATTCTGGCCGAGGCCGCTCCCACTCGCTCGCGCCCGTACCTGGATACGAGTCAACCCCAGCTTGCTGGTAAGCGTGTCTTGATCGTGGATGATAACGCGACCAATCGCTTAATCCTCACCTTGCAGATGCAGTCCTGGGGCATGCTCCCCTCTGCGTGTGCTTCAGGCCAGGAGGCGCTTGCATACGTGCAGGCGGCCGTTCCGTTCGATGTGGCCATCCTGGATATGCAGATGCCGGATATGGATGGCCTGGTGCTGGCCGAGCAGATTCGGCACTATCGAGACGCCCAAGCGTTGCCGCTCGTCATGTTCACGTCCTTGGGACGGCGCGAGGTGGACATGCAAGGAGTCGACATCGCCGCCTTCATGCACAAACCGATCAAGCTGTCGCACCTGTACAATGCGCTGATCTCCCTCTTTGTCGAGCATCCACAGCCCCATATGCCTCAGTCAGAGCCGACAGAATCGCAGTTCGATGCCGGGCTGGGCCAGCGACTGCCCCTGCGTATCCTGCTGGCCGAAGACAATACGGTCAATCAGAAGCTGGCACTACGGCTGTTAGAGCGCATGGGTTACCGGGCCGACGTAGCGGCTAACGGTCTGGAAGTCCTGGAAGCCTTGCAGCGGCAAAGCTACGACGTAATTTTGATGGATGTGCAAATGCCGGAAATGGACGGGCTGGAAGCTTCACGCGCCATTCATGAGGGCCGGACAGCCGAGCAGCGTCCGCGCATCGTCGCTATGACGGCGAATGCCATGCAGGGCGACCGCGAGGAGTGCCTGGACGCAGGGATGGATGACTACCTCACCAAGCCGATTCAGAGCAAAGCATTACAGGCGGTCCTGGAACGCACCGGATGGTGGGCGAAAAAGCGGACACTGCCGCTTGAGGAGCCCGGTGCGGGTGCTCTCCCAACTGGGGATGCTGAGAGCGAGGTACAGGCTGCTCCTGCCCTTGACCCGGCAGTGCTGTCCGAACTGCGTCAGTTCCCAGGGGAAGGCGAGCCGGATATCGTGCAGGAACTGGCCGAGGCGTTCCAGTTCGAGACGCCACCCCTGTTGGAGGCACTGCGCCAGGCCATAGTCGAGGGGCAGCCCGAGCAGCTCAAACGGGCGGCGCACAACCTCAGGGGCAGCAGTAACAATCTGGGAGCTAACACGATGGCTGCACTCAGCGCTGAATTAGAGGCTATCGGCAAGAATGGAACAGTCGAACGGGCGGCGGAGTTGGTCACCCACCTCGAGCAGGAGTACCAGCGCGTCTGCCAGGCACTGGCTGCCGAAATAGCGGGAGTGAAATGAAATTGAAAGCAGCCAACTAGCTCATCCGAATTCAGTCGCGTATCGGTAGTCTGTATGCAAATAACTCTGTCTGAAGGAGACGTGAGCCATGTCAACAGACGATGAGCTGTTCACACGTTCGGAGGTGCGGGGCGGCTTTTCAGCGAAGCGTGCTCGCTTGCTCCTGTTTCAAATTGAGAACCGGACTGCCTACCTGATGATGCAAGGACGGCGGGCAGTTGATCGCTACCTGACCGAAGAGACCGCTGAGCAGCAGGACCTGGCTTTCTTTGAATCCCTGGTAGAGGGCCGCGAGCCAACTATTCGTCCTACCATGCGCGACCTGGAACGTTATGCCCCCCACTGGCAATCCCTGGTGCCGCGGAACTTGACTCTGCAAGCCGCCCTGGCTCACCTGTTGGGACAGAAGTACCACTTTGCACAGCGGGACATTCCACACATCCGGCAGGCGTTAGGGCTGGACACTGAAGGGGTACAACAAGCCTTCCAGCGCCAGTACCGCCAGTCGCTTGACACGATCTATACTAGGCGCGTTGGCTTGCTCGAGTGGATGGGCTGGCGCTGGAACAAGCTAAGCGGCTGGCTGGAGCACTTACCGCCCTTTTGGACTGCCTATGCTCTGACTTTCACCGAGATAGTGGGCGCTTCCATCCTTGCGTTGCCCATTGCTCTGGCCGGGGTGGGTCCGTTGGCCGGAGTGGTCTTCCTGTTGGTTATGGGTGTGATCAATGTGCTCACGATCGCTTCGATGGCGGAAGCCGTGACCCGCAGCGGCTCGATCCGTTACCAGGGCAGCTACCTGGGTCGGCTGGTCCAGGACTACCTGGGCAGACCCGGTTCAATGCTACTGACCACCATGGTGGTGACCATCTGTGCCATAGCTCTCCTGGCCTACTATCTCGGGTTCTCGCTCACCCTGGCTGGCGCCACGCCGATACGCGCCGAAGTCTGGGCAGGACTGCTTTTCCTGCTTGGCATCTATTTTGTTCGTCGAAAAAATTTGCATGCCACCATCAGCAGCGCCCTGGTGGTCGGTGCTATCAACCTGGGTTTGATCCTGATCCTCTCGGTACTTGCTTTAGGACATGTCCGAGTGGAGAACTTGCTGTATGTGCATGTCCCGTTCCTCAATGGACGCCCTTTCGAACCGGCCCTGCTGGGCTTAATCTTCGGCGTGGCGTTTGCCTCCTATTTTGGCCACTTCTCGGTGAGCAGTTGTGCCAGAACCGTTCTGCAGCGTGATCCCAGTGGACGGTCTCTGCTCTGGGGGTGTATTGCAGCACAGGCGAGTGCGATGCTGCTCTACATCCTGTGGGTCATAGCAGTGAATGGGGCCATTGCTCCACAGGCCCTGGTCGGTTTCTCAGGCACGGCGCTGACGCCACTCGCCCGCCAGGTCGGTCCTACGGTCAACGTCCTGGGCACTATTCTCGCCATTCTCGCCATGGGTATGGCTTCCATCCACTTTAGCCTGGCGCTCTTCTTCACTGTGCGAGAGTGGATCCCTGGACAGTCCCGGCATACGCTGGCGCTCGGACGACGACAAGGGAAGCTCATGTTTACCCCGCGTGGCAAAGCTACTATCAACCTGGCCCTGACGTATCTGGGCCTGAAAGGGACGCAACCGCAGTTTCGCCTCGACCTCCAGCTAGAGGGTGAGACGCGCCGCTTTGAGTTGGAAGTGAATGAGACCTGGGAAGCGACCACCCTACTCGCTGAGTTGACCCCAAAACCTCCTCCCAATGCCATAGATTTGACATTAAAAATAATAACCGCCAGCGCCGATATCGTCCGTGTGCAACTTATCACGACCATGCGGTTGGAGTATGAGGGAAAGTGGGATATGCTTGGGTTCGACTTGCTGGAGACGGCTGATACGCAGGATATGACCTTAATAGGCTGGCTCGCTGGTCGAGAGCGGGCAAGTGTGGAGGAGGCTACTCACTTTCTGGAGCAAACAGAGCAGGCTTCTCAGATGGTTTTGAGCAGATTGGTGGAGCAAGGCGTCTTGTTGGAGACCAGGGAAGAAGGCGAGGCGTTTTACCAGGTCCATTTTGCTGCCAGGCGTAGGCGACAGGCTACCACGGCTATTTGGCAGGCTCTGGACGGTCCTGGAGAGGTGGCAGTTCACCAGCGCAATGCAACTCAAAGCATGAAGAAGGGGATGCGGCTCGCGCGCATGAAAGAATTGGTGCAAGGAGAACAGGCCCGCTCCTGGTTGGCACTCAGCCCACTGCTCCTCATTTTTCTTCTCGTCGAGTGGCTGTTCGTGAACAAGCTGGAGTCATTTTCCCAGTTGCTGAGTTTTGTGGGGGTCGTCGCCATAGCGGTGACGGCAGGGGTATTTCCGGTGTTACTGCTCTTGGCCAGCCGTAGGAAAGGAGAAAACGTGCCAGGATTCGTTTTGCCGTTTTTGGCTCATCCAATGGTAGCAGGTGGGATTTACCTGGTGGCTGTCAGTATCCTTTTCCTTCATGGTCTATTGATCTGGCAGAACCCTTTCCAAAGGGTGGTGGCAATACTCGTTGGGGTCGTCATCCTGGGAGTAACGTACCTGATGGTGCGCAAGGGCGCATTTGCTCGCCGAATGGTGATCGAGATCCGGCAAGACCTGGCAGTGACAGAGCAGGCCGGCGGCACGTTTATGGTGACCGATTGTGGCAGGGCTGCAACGCAAGCCAGGGTCTGGCTGGGTTATCCTGATGGAGAGCGTGTGTACCAGGGGGCTCTCGGCCCCATCCTGGAATTTGGTGATCTCTGCTCCGCTACATTTCATGTGCCTGTAACAGAAGCGCGGGAACTGATGATCTGGGTACACCGGGTGACACCCGAAGGCCAATCAGAAAATCTGCCTGCTCTTTTGAAAGTGTCCTCAGGCACAGAAATCCGTGAGTATCATGTGGATG
>Ga0209647_1003563_pt1 | contig 11992 bp, 9 predicted proteins | sample GraSoi_2013_60cm_FD_185827 | JGI IMG/M metagenome (GOLD analysis project Ga0209647, IMG submission 185827) | Grasslands soil microbial communities from the Angelo Coastal Reserve, California, USA - Sample 9_17_2013_60cm (SPAdes) (version 2) | ecosystem: Environmental > Terrestrial > Soil >... | reverse complement strand
CACCCTCCGGACCCCCGTCACTTAACCAGAACTCGGCACCATTAACCGAAAGCTTTGCCACCACGGTATCCGGTACATCCAGGCGATACATCTCGATCGCCCCGAAGGCGGCCTTGTAGAAGTTTAAGGCTTTGATTCCATCCCTGACAGACAGCCAGGGCGCGACCGAGCAGGAAATAACAACTCCTTCTTTTTTCATTTTAATTCCAAAACAGAAAATAACCGGCCACCCCAAGTGAACCTGCCAGTATACTATACCCCAGCTTATATTCTTTTCGAACGTCGTACCACATTATCCAACTGCTTAGACAAGTAATTATCAATCCGACAGCGATTCCATCCATCGTGAATCGCCAGATAGTGGTAACCAGCCAGTTCGGCGACTGAGAAGGATTTTCCTTGCTCATTCCATTAAATGTATGGAGCGTTCTCCACTTTCCCCATACATTATACTTCATCACTTTTTTCGTTCCTGAACCAGTTGTTAAGTCGATTGACACATCCGTTACTATTCCGGGAGACTGAACCCGGAATTCGAGGGCCTCGGCGGTTCGCTTTTGCTGTTGAACTTCACCGGATATTTTTAGAAATTCCATTATCCGGGCATCCGGATTGGGATCAGTAAGAGCGTTGAGCGGTACGGCAATATCAATCTTGCTCTCCTGCCTCTGCTCCCAGAAACTGGCGAACTTCCAGCCGCCATGATTTAGTAGTAGTCCTGACAGAGAAAACAACCAAATGAACAACAAAAGAAATAGCCCAAGATGAATATGAAGTCTCCTGGTGAAGGTATGAAAGGTCGGGGGTTGCATCAATTCAAAATAACAACATCAACAGGACAATGAGAAATGCCAGACCAAACCCCAGAGAGTAGATTCCAAGTTTTCTTTCCGGTCGGAGGAAATACCATAAGAAAACACCGGAGGCAGAAACAAATAGAACGAAATACACAAAGAAATCCGTGGCCACACGCCAGGCTTTCATGAAAACGGAATTTCCCCTCATCCGGGCATTATGTTGTCCGGGCATCATATGAAGGTAAGTCGTCCCTTTTAGCATCCCTTCATCACGGCGAGTAACGGAGGCTATGCCCGTTTTTGTATTGAATGAGATCCAGTGAATCAACCCGGGTTTATTAACCGGAAAGGAAAAAGTTGTATCGGTCTTGCTGATCCAATCAATTTCGCCGGAAAGATCCAATGAACGAAGGATTGATTTTGCTGTCAGTGAATCAGAAGGCTGAGGCTGAAAACCGGCGAGGTGTTTTTGAATCGGCTGCCCATCTTCACCCGGTCGCAATCTGTTAAAATAAGCTGTGTGATTCAATACGAGGACGCTTATACTGAAAATAAGGACGAAAGGACTGATGAATAAACCGAAATACAGATGCAATGCCCGAACCAGTGAATAGTATTTCTTCATGTTAACGCCTTAGGATATTGGCCACAAAGGCACAAAGACACGAAGAAAATGTTAGACGAAGAACAAAAATAAAAAAAACTTAGCGTCTTAGAATCTTTGTGCATCCGATATTGGCCACGAAGGCACAAAGACACGAAGAAAATGTTAGACGAAGAACAAAAAATAAAAAAAACTTAGTGTCTTAGAATCTTTGTGCATCCGATATTGGCCACGAAGGCACAAAGACACGAAGAAAATGTTAGACGAAGAACAAAAAATAAAAAAAACTTAGTGTCTTAGAATCTTTGTGCATCCGATATTGGCCACGAAGGCACAAAAACACGAAGAAAATGTCGGACGAAGAACAAAAAATAAAAAAAACTTGGTGTCTTAGTGTCTTTGTGGCAAAAGGGGGAGGCATCGCTAGTCCTTATTTCCCAACCGCCTTTGCTATTGCCTCTCCCATCAATTCGTCCACCCTTGTAATTTCCCCTGCATCTTGAGGAAGCCCGGTAAAGCAGTGGATCTGGTGAGGGAAACATTTGATCGAAACTTCGTTGCCGGCTTTTTCTAATCTCTTCCCGTAGGCAATGCCCTCATCCCGAAGAACATCAAACTCAGTGGCCATCAGCAACGTGGGCGGCAACCCATTGAGATCTTTCTCGTACATGGGCCACATTTCAGCATTGGCTTTAAACCATTCGCTTTTTTCAAGATAGGTCTGAAAATAAAAAACGGAAAGGTCTTTGGTTAATCCATATCCGTGTGCATTCTCTTCATAAGAAGGATAATAACTTATCATTGGATTGTCCGTGGGCGGACACGTCATGATCACCAACTTAATGGGCTGAAGCTTCCCTTCTTTCCTTGCTTTTAGTGTGATGAGCGCGGCCAGATTAGCCCCTGCATCCGACCCATTCAGGATTATTCTGTCCGGATCACCACCGTATTCTTTGGCATGCTCCAGCACCCAACGGTAGGCATTATAAGCGTCGTCGACGGCGGCTGGGAATTTGTGTTCAGGGGCAACACGATAGTCAACATCCACGACCACCGCATTGAATTTTTTCGCGAGGCGCAGCGCCTCATATTCCATCCACGGCAACAACGGCCTGATAAATCCGCCAGGATGAAAATTAATGATTACCGGCAAACCGTTCTTTGGACTCCCTTTTGCCACATTCACACCGATATTGTCCTTTGTGATCTTCATTCGCTTGACACTGTCTTCCGGTAACTTCGCGAACACCCGGGCGTCTTTTCTGAATTGTTCGATGGGAGCCGTTTTTATTTGGGCGAACGTTTGCTCCGGTCCAGCCTTCTTTAAGAAGGCAGCGACGCGCTCATCCACTGCACCCGTCGAACAAGTTTGAGGCAGTGCCGTAAAGGGCAGTGGGAAGACAACGAGGAAAGAGAAAATGACTCTGGAACGGAATATCCTGGGGATGTCCATCGGTATGGTTTTATAACCCAAGGTAATTAATTCCCGTAGAGCTTCAAAAGTCTTGAATTTATAGACTCAATACCAAACTGCTTTAAGGACACACCCTCACCACATCCATATTCAGCAATTGTCCAAGTTTTTCAATCTTCGAGCTAATATGCCCCACCCCGATCGCGCAATGGTGCGCGGGCCCGTGGCGGTTCCATTCGTTTACAAAGCGCCTTGCCCCGATAGAAAACCGGTAGCGGCTATTGGTATTTCCGATCTGAAGAACAGGACCCGGCACCGACTCTCCCTCGGCCACCAGCAACATCAATTTGTCTTTTTTTTCAACCACGGACAATAAAGTAACCGGGCCGTTCTTCACCGTCATCTCAACGGAAACGCCCTTTCCTACTTTGCCGTGGTAAACGTTCAAGGGCCGCACTTTTGTTTTGCCTTCAGCAATGGCGAGATGACCCGGGCCGTCGTGTCCCATCAGTACAACATCATCGCTAAAATCCATAGCATAGGTTTCGGTAAACGATCCGCCAGCACCAAAACTGTCCATGATCTTCATCGCTTGCGCATTCTTGATTTCGTATTCCCCTGCCACGGGAACGCCATTCGCTGTCAATAGAGAATTACCAAGAATAATAGAACTGATGGCTTCTTCATTCTCTGCATTGCCGGTACCTTCATAATAATAAGCGAGCGAACCCAGCGTGTGTTTTTCCACCAGCCGATCCAGTGCTACGGAGGTAACCGCCGCCTTTTCCATCGCCTCTACCGGACAATCCGGTTGCACATCAAAAACGTCATAAAATAATTTCAACCTGCCTTTCATTTCATCTCGGGTCACCTTCCTTCTCAAGGCAGCCAGCTCTTCCACTTCGATGAGTTCAATGTGTCCGCAAAAATGGGCGTAGTGCCGGGTGAGATCAGTATAAATGTCGAGCATGCCATTGTAATAATGGCCCATACAGCCTAGCCGGTTATGGGCCATGATATTCGCCACCCTGGCAGCCTCGACCCATTCTGCTATTTCATTCCAGCATTCAGGATCATTCTGCAGCATACCGGTCACCTGATGAAACGGTATACCGACCCGATGGAAAACGTTGGCAATTTCGGGAACGGAACATCCCGAACAATGAGCCAGCCACTCCCCGGTCATTTTCGTCCTGTCGGTCATCGCATTGAACGCCGAATAATCAATCGCCTCATCGGGCGATAAATTCAGAATGACCACAGGCACCTTGGCCCGTTGTACTACCGGCAACACGGTGGAAGACAGGGCATAGGTGGTGACATATAAAAAGAGGATATCAACATCTTCCGTTTTAAACAGTCGGCCCGCCCGGAACGCTTTATCGGCCGTGTCGACAAGCCCTGCATTCACAATGGAGGGATGAAGGCGTGAAAGTTTTTCCTCGACTACCGTTAAATAACCTTCCAACCGCTCTTTCAATCCTTCAAACTGCGGCCAGTAGGTATCGAGCCCAATTCCAAATAGACCTATCCTTAGCATAGATTGGCTCAAGGTAGGGAAAATTAGTCCTTAGTCCTGAGTCTTGAGTTGGCTTAAACAGGCAACTCAAGACCAGGGACTCCCCACTACCTATCCCACCATATCCTGGTCATGAAGCTATTCGCTCCTTGCCGCGCGATGGCCTTCTGATATTCATCGTTATTCAGGTTTTCTTCGGTAGGGGGATAAAGCATGCGCCGGAAAATCTGACCTTGAGTTGCGTTATTGGGAACCACATTCGGTATCAATACTGGAAAGCCGGTACGTCTCCAGTTGGAGAATACTTCCTGTGAATTTGGGAAGAGCGCTACCCAAAACTGCGTATGGATTTGTTCCAATTGCTCACCTGTTGAACCCCCACTATTATAGGGATGATTGGCAACATAGGCGCTGATCTGGCTGGGTGAGATTTTTCCTGCATCGCCATACAATGCCCATTGCCGCAATCCTGCGCCCGTTCCATTGACAAACAAGCTTGCGGCCGTTTCATCTGTATACCATCCTTTTACGGCTGCTTCCGCTAACAACAAATTACTTTCTGCATTCGTGAACAACAACATGGGGGCATTCTTCAGCAAAACCGTGTTTTGGTTGGGCTCTGAATACGTAACAAAATCAGCTGGTTTCGTAAGGAAATTAGAAGGCATTCCTTTTTGCAGAACAGCACTGGTGTCGGCTTTACCATTCACATACACTACCGAAATTACCCCGAGTCGCGGATCTTTATTTGCCTGCAGGTAGTCGATAAATGTTTTTTGGTATTTGCCCCCTTCCTGGTTGCTAACCCCATCGTGATTGATATAGTCACTGCCGAGTAAACTCAGTGCCAACGGATTTTTATTAATATCTTGTCCTCCATTAATGTATTTGATCATAGCGATGTCCGCATCCAGCTTGATGACACTACCGGCTATTGCTTTTTTTACCCACGTTTCGGCCAACGCGATATCCACCTTTGTTAACCGCATTCCCAGGCGCAGCATCAAGGAATAGGCGAATTTTTTCCATTGATCAATATTCCCTCCGTAAACCAGGTCAGAAGCTCCAAACGTAGGTTGGGCTGCATCAAAAGAACGGGCCGCCTCGTCCAGTTCGTTGAGCATGTCTGTGTAAATATCAGACTGCGCGTCGTAAGGTGGTTTAAAGATATTCTCCACATACCCCATTCCCGCTGCGGTATAGGGTACATCGCCATATAAATCCGTTACCCGGTGGAAGCAATAGACCCTCCATATCCGGGCAGCAGCCAGTTTGTTCACATTCTTTGGATCGGAGGATACCGCCCGGATGACTTCACCAATTTCATTGATTTCTTTGGGATAGGCGTTACTAAAGACAACGCTGGGTGCGGTTCCCTGGAGAAATATGTATTTGGAACCAAAACCGCCCACCTCATTAAAACTGGTCGTATACTGCATCGCCCCGATCGTACCCATGAGCATGTCCCCCACGGCATCGTATTGCGCTTTACTAAATACATACTCAGGTACAATTTTCGGGGACGCGTCGGGATTGGTATTCAATTCTTCAAACCCTTTGTCGCAGGATTGTAAGGTTGCTGCCGAAAAGAAGACAACCGTATAGATGATTTTTTGAAAATGATTTTTCATCGTAGTAGCTTTTTTGATTAAAATTTCACCATCAGGTTGAAGCCGTAATTTCTTGTTCTGGGAAGGGCAATGGATTCAAATCCTTGTCCGGAACTATTAGTGTAGCCCTGTTCGGGATCGAAATTGTCCGTTTTCTTATACAGGATGGCCAGATTGCGACCCACAAACGAGATGGAAGCAGATTGTATCTTAAGCAGTTTGAAATTCCTGACTGGAATTTTATAAGTGAAAATGACCTGGCGAAGCTTTATGAAGCTGCCATCGTGCAAGAACAATTCTCCGTAGTTCTTATTGTTTTCATAATAATTGGGGAGCTGGTCTACGGCAACGGTTCTGCTGTATGCAGCGCCATCCGAGGTCACTCCATTTAACGCCAATCCATTTTCCCGGCCTGGCAAACTGGCTTTCAGGAAGCCGAGCCGCATCGCATATACCTCCATTACAGATAGAACTTTATTCCCGAATTTTCCATCCACGAGTATCCCTAACGAAAAGGCCTTGTAGGAAAAATCATTGGTTAATCCCATGGTTAATGGGGGCACTCCGTTGCCGAGCTCCTGTAGTCCTGTTTTTACCGGGAGGCCGGTTGTGGCGTCAAACACGATATTCCCATTGGCATCCCGCTGCATCCTTGTTCCCACGATGGTGCCAAAAGGCTTGCCAACGATATTATTTACATAACCATAATTGTTAACGGTAGTTGCCATCTGAATGGAATTCAGTCCCGGCGCCAGCCTGACAACCTCATTTTTATTGTAGGCTACGTTGTAACTGACATTCCAACTGAAATTGGATCGCTTGACCGGAGTCCCAGTTAACAATACTTCAATTCCTTTATTACTTAATTCGCCGACATTAAGTATGACACTATTGTAGCCGGACGTCGATGAGATATCTGTTTTGACAATGTCATTGGTGGTTTTCCGATTATAATACGTCAGGTCCAAACCCAGGCGTTTATTCAGGAATTGCAAATCCACCCCCACTTCGAACGTAGTAGAGGTTAATGGTTTCAATCCAGCGTTGGTAATGACATTCGCGCCATTGGTCTGGGTAACGCTCTGTATAGGAGTAGTGGACCCCGGTACCATGCTGTAGGTAAGGTTGATGACGTAAGGATCCGGTGTTGCGCCACCCACTTGCGCCCAGGAGCCTCTTAGTTTAGCGTAATCGAATGCCTTAGGCAAGGCCAACGCCTCGGACAAGAGAAAGCTTCCGCCAACCGATGGATAGAAGATCGTGTTATGAGCAGGGCTTAGGGTAGAAAACCAATCCTGCCGGCCCGTAACAGTGAGAAATGCAATTCCCTTGTAGTCGGCATCCAGGGAGCCGAACACCGAGTTTGTAGCCGTTTGCTGATTTTTGGGAACGGTTGAAGTCGTGTTCAAGTTCGTCGGGCTATAGAAGAAGGGAATAATATATTGCGTTCCGGACGTATTCAATTCCTTGTATTCGTAGTTGCGCTTGTTCGCGCCGGCCAGGGCAGTGATGTTAAAATGTTGAGCAAAGCGGGTCTGATAGTTCAAGGTAAACATGGAGTTCGTCTCTGCCACATCGGTTTTCAAGGCAGCATATTCCCCCAGGGGGATATAGGCTGTACCGGTGGGGAGGATGTTCCGGTAGTTGTAATTGTAGAAATCACGGCTAACCGTCCCCTTGACAAAGAGATTATCAAGCAAATTATATTGGATGGCGGTCTGACCAATAAAACGGTTCTTGACATCGTCTTCCTTAAATTTGTTGACGATGAAGTAACTATTCGGAACGACGGTAGCCGTAGTGAATATCGTTTCATTGCCGTTGGCATTATAGCCTGGGCTAAACCACCGGATATCGGATGTATTCGCCATAAAATAAGGCGCCCAGTTTGGGTTGCCAATGGCGTCGCCTGCGGAAGGCCGGTTATGGGCGTTCTCCAGATTATACTGGGCCATTGCTTCGATTCTGATTCTCTTGCTCAATTTACCGCTCACGTTGAGGTTAGCTGTCTTCCGGTTATAAGTGGAATGGGGTAGAATGCTGGCGCTACTCAACTCCGATAGAGAGAACCGGTAGGATAGGTTCTCATTTCCCCCGGTAAATGCCAGCGTATTCGTAAAGTTGGTTCCGGTGTTGTAGAAGTTTTTAATATTGTTTTTCTGCGCGATGTAGGGGTGAGTCAGCCCATCGGCCGCTATAAAATCGGACCCGTCTATTTTGGATCCCCAGGAACGGCGGCCTGCGTTCAACGCTTCAGCTTGCGTCGTCGGCTTTTTTCCAAAATCCCCCTGTCCATAGTCATACTGCCAATCAGGAAATACGGCGACGTTGTCCATCGTATAGGTTGAGTTATACTCTACCCCGATTCCTTTCTGGAGTTTTCCCCTTTTCGTTGTGATCAGGATAACTCCATTGGCGGCTCTGGATCCATACAGGGCCGCCGCTGTACCTCCTTTCAATACACTGATCGATTCAATATCATCAGGATTGATTCCTGAAATCCCGTCGCCCCGGTCAATATTTCTTGAACCGTCGTTGGTGGTGGGGCTCCCTCCCGGAGTGGTATTGTCAATGGGCATACCGTTCACAACGTATAAAGGCTGGTTGGCACCGGTAAGGGAACCATTTCCTCTGATAATTATTCTGCTGGATCCGCCGGGACCGGTAGAAAGCCCGGTCGCATTCACCCCGGCAATCTTTCCGGTCAATGCATTAGCAACATTATTCTCACGGGCTTGTGTAAATTCTTCACCCTTTACCTCGGTGACCGAATACCCTAATGCCGATTTGCTCTTTTCGATACCCAGGGCGGTAACGACAACTTCATTTAGTGTTTTCGATTCGGGGACCATTACGACGTCGACTGTCGTGCGATTGCTGACGGCGATCTCTTGCGTTGCAAAACCAATAAAAGAAAAGACGATCGTACCGCCTTCATCCGGGATGCTGAGCTTGAAGTTGCCATCTGCATCGGTTGTTGTACCGGTTGCCGTACCTTTCAGTACAATACTTACGCCGGGTAAACCTTCTCCATCGCCCTGGGCTGTAACTTTTCCATTGATCAATTGGCTGGTCCGTACTTCCATCACAGAAAGAGAACTGGATGAGTCTGCAGGATTAGCCTTACCCTCAGCGTTGAGATGCCCATTTGCTGCTCCTGAGAAGATAGAGATCTGGCGCTTGTTGATCCGTTTAAACAGGAGGGAGGAAGGTGAAAGAATATTCTTTAACATGATTTCCGGTGCGTCTTCCTGCTCAAGCCAGGACGTTGAAATCATTTTTCCATCGAGCAAGCCTTCACGGTAGGCAAATTTCAAGTGAAAGCGGTGCTTCAAATTTTCAAGGGCCATCTTTAGACTGACAAACCGGTCTTTTTCAATTCGGAGAGCAATGGTTTTCCGGATGTCGTTGACCGGGTGCAGCGTGCTCGCAGTAAAATTTGCATACTGCTGGCCAAAACCTTCAGGAACAGTGCCTAACAATAGCACCATCAGGAAGAGTTTCAGCCGCGTTGAGTCAAATTGTAGCATAGGGTGAGGTTTAGGTTTGTCTTGGTCTTATTTCCTGGAGAAGGTGATGTGCTTATTGTTCTCTTCAACATGCAGGTCGAGGGTAGCGGATAGGGTTGACAATAATTCCTCTATACTGGCGACGCTGATTTCACCTTCAATCCTTAGTTTCAACAGCTGGGAATCTTTCACATCGATGACGTATCCATAGTCGTCTGACAGAGATTTCACAATATCGAGTAGCGTGGCGTTTGTAAAAATAAATTCATGTCTGATCCACGCTGAGATCTGTTGTGGATTCTGCAGTTTCTTTTTATTAATTAGTTTTTTGTTATTAAACTCCAGTTGATCGCCGGGAAGCATGATGAGGTCAGTCGTTCGGAGCGATTTTTCGAGAAGGACTTTAACCTTTCCTGTGATCAGCGTGATGTGGGTTTGATCCTTACGGTTCTTGACATTAAACGAAGTACCCAGAACTTCAATATTGACATTTTCAGTATGCACAATAAACCGGTCGCCTGCCTCTACGTTTGCCGGATCTTTGTTGATATGGCTCACGTTAAAGTAGGCCTCTCCAGTAATCCAGACTTCCCGGGGGAATTGATTACCAAATTGTTTCTGATAGTGCAGCGTGGAGTTTCCATTTAAGGCGACCATCGAATGGTCCGGAAGGGTAATGGTCGTTACTTCGTTGTATGCCGTTGTCACTGTATTGATGCCCTGATTCGAAAATAACCAAAGGGCCCCGGTGCTGGCAATGACAAACGCTACTGCTGCGGCGATCTTCATGTATTGCGGAATGGAGCGTTTTAAGCTGTGGATATCGGCCTGATCCTCGATCGTTTTATTGATCCGGGTCCATAATACATCTTTGCGAAATTCATTTGTAAAGCGCTGCTGTTTTCCGGCTACTTTTATAATCGCGGAAGCCTGCGTCACAATGGATTGCTGTTCCGGATGCCGGAGTAAAAAGGAATTCCAAAAGGAACGGCTTTCGGGATCATCCTCCGTGACCCACTGAATAAAGAAATCGTCGTCTAGAAAATCGGGTAGAGAATACCGGGCATAATCCTTTTTGGGCATGGGCACAATGGTTTATACATAGTATACCCGGGCCCCTGAAATTATCCCTTGATGATCAGCTTTTTTTTAAAATCGTGGAAAATGGCACGATCAGGCCTGTATAGCGTGGTAAAACAGGATCAGGCAGTACACGAGGTAATTCACAGCCTGCTTGAGATTTTCAACTGTCTTGTACCACAATTTATACACGGAATGAATATCGATGGACATGACTTCTGCGATTTCCTCATACCGGAGTCCTTCATAAAATCGAAGGTATACGATTTCCTTTTGGCGGGCGGGGAGTTTATCCACTATTTCTTTGATGGATTGCTGAAGCATTTTTTCTTCCTCTTGCAGGATCAATACGTCTTCATACGCAACATCAAATGGGTAAGTGTAGTCAGCTGATTCGAGTATCGTAAACCGGGAGGCAGACTTAAGCTTTCTAAACAACGTATTCCGGAATGCTTTATACAAATAATTGCGTACGGAGACAGGCTGGCCCAGCGTTGTCCGGCTCGTCCACAGCGTGACGAAGAGATCATGGATGGCATCTTCAATCAAACTGACATTCCTGGTAAACTTGTGACCATAGTTATTAAACGCCCTGTAATAGGTATCGTATAATCGGGTATAGGCTTCCCAATCTCCTCTCTTGAAGGATTCCCATTCGCAGTCAGGCTCAGTTGACATGTACAGGTTTAGGCAAAATGACACACTTGGACTGTTTAAATTAGATAATTTTTTTTGCTTTATCCTATTCAGCATCCTGTGATCCCCGCTGATTCGACAGCAAATTACCGCTGTCGGCGAAGAGAAATCGATTTCTCCCTTCCCATCAATCGTTTGAAATGAGTCAAAAAAATAATCGTGAAAAAAAGTTTTTAATTAAAAGCCTGGCTTAAAAAAACCGAATCAGTTGACAGTTGTCGGCGGTCTGTTACTCACCTTTTCGATTTGACCAGGCAAATCTCAATGGTTTGGTGGTAATAAGTTAGCCGGGAAGCTTCAGCCCGGTAACCAGTAACTGGCACCTGATTCGATCCGCCACTTACATAAACAAGCTTTCATTCATCCCCGTACCCTCCTATCTTTATTCTGCACCTCAAATCCCAAGATCCATGAAGAAATTATTCCTCTGTCAGGCTTTCCTCCTGAGTACATCCCTTCTGATCGCACAGTCAAATCCGGCGGTGATGAAGCCCGAAGTGATCAGCATTATTCAACTGGCAGACTCCGTTGGATTATATGACAAACATGAACTGATATTGAACATCAAGGCGACGTTCATGAATCCGTTTGACCCGCAGGACATCGACATCCAGACCACCTTCACCTCACCGGCTGGAAAGAAGTGGAACATTCCGGGTTTCTACCACTACACCTATGGCAGCTTATGGAAAGTGAGGTTCTCACCGGATGAATTGGGTATTTGGAAATACGTCGTCCGCGTTCGCGATAAGACCGGGGAAAG
>Ga0209647_1003562_pt1 | contig 11997 bp, 13 predicted proteins | sample GraSoi_2013_60cm_FD_185827 | JGI IMG/M metagenome (GOLD analysis project Ga0209647, IMG submission 185827) | Grasslands soil microbial communities from the Angelo Coastal Reserve, California, USA - Sample 9_17_2013_60cm (SPAdes) (version 2) | ecosystem: Environmental > Terrestrial > Soil >... | reverse complement strand
TACGCGGTGGCGGCGGCATGCCCCAGCGCATCATCACCATTTCGCGTTCGCTGCCGGCGTTGCGAACGACGGGAGCCGGATAGTCGGGAAACACACCGGGCATCGGCGGAAGGTTGCCGACATAGCGGTTCATCACGCGGAAGAGAGCGGTGCATAACGCGGGTGCAGAACGCGAGATGGTGCTGATGCGTTGGGGGATGTCGCCTTCGGAGGTGGAGTCCTTGAGAAGGTCTAGGGTCATCATACGCGCGTTAGCCGCGATCTTCCAACCACAAAAAAAGCCGCAGATTTCTCCTACGGCCTTCTTTGTTCGATTTGTTAGAGCTCAGTAGCGTTCGCCAATACCCACACTCACACCGGGAGCGCGGAAACCGATACCGCCACGGTCCTCGTCGTAGTACCCGCGGCGTTCGATGTATCGCTCACGGGGAGCGTAGTTGTACGAGTCACGTTCACGGATGATGACGCGGCGCTCACCGCGCTCACGCCAGCAACGGCCGTTTTCATTGCAGACCATTCGGACGTTCTCGATGTTGCTGTCCGGCAAGGTGGTGATGCCGTTCGAGAGCGGGGCGGCATAGGCAGTAGTGGCGAAAAGCGCACTTGCGCCAACTGCAAGAGAGATTGCAAGCTTCTTCATAGCTTCCTCCGGAAGGATTGTTCCGGCGAGGTAACGAGCTCATTGCCGAGTCGTTCCGGGAATTTTCGGCAATCGCATGTCTGGTTAAAAATTTGACTAATGTGAAGCGGGAAATGAACCGTTTGAACGTCATTATTGCGGTTCGCCGGTACTTCTGGCGGTCCAGAAAAACGAGGAAACATTCATGAAGAAAATTTGTCTTTCAGCGGTTTCTGGCGCTGCATTCTTGGTCGCGGCCAGCTTCGCAAATGCACAAGGAACTGGAACAAGTTCAGGTACGGCTCGGCTTCTAACTAGCCAAGGGCTCCGCCCTTGATATCCCTTGCGCCTGAGCATGACGAAGGGGCGATCGCGGAAAATCAAAGGGAAGTGCCATGATTGAGGGCCAGAAATAGCCGCTACGATCCGGTTGCTAGGACTGCAGCCGGGAGGCGGCCATGAACTCCTTCTACGAGCACCACAAGGACAGCATCCACTGGCATTATCGTTGTTTCGACCGCATTCTGCTGAATGGGTTGATTCAGCCGTTCCAACAGCCGGAGAGGGTCGTCGGCTTTTTCAACACCTATCGCCAGCTATACCCGGTGACGCGGTACACCCTGCGCGACATCGCCAACCAATTTCAGCGCTGGGTGACGGAGCGGGCCGAAAAGCGCAACATCCCGATTGTCGAAGCACCGAAGGGCCGTCGTGACGACTTCGTCGACCCGTATTTCGAACGGGCCAAGCCCGACGCAATCGTGGTCATCCTCAAAGCGCGAGAACCGGCGCGCATCATGACTGCCATCGGCGACAAGGTCGCTAAGCGATGGCACCTCCAGTTCGCGCAACGCTGGGTCATTCAATATAACTTCTACATCAACGATCGGAACTGGGGACGAATGTTCGTGCGCGTCTGCCCCTACCTGCCATTCTCCGCCCGTATCTGCCTCAACCAGCATCATTGGCTGGCCAACCGCATGCGCGAGAAAGGCATCGGTTTCAAGCAAACCGCCAATGCCTTCTTGAAATGCGCAGTTCCCGATCGACTACAAGAACTCGCCAACTCGCTCACCCCTCGCGATCTGGTGACCTGTGGCCAAAAGTGGCTGACGCACCTCACGCCCTTCTTCACTGCAAGAGAGCGCGAGCATGCGGGCTGCCAGCATCGGCTGTTCTTCTCGCAAGTCGAATATTGCGACAACCTCATCTTCCATCGCCGTGCGGCACTGGATAATCTTGGCCAACGCCTGCTCGATGCCAATCGAACAATCGGGCAGCCGAACAAGATCACCGTGATCTTCGGTCGCAAGGTCACCAAGCAATATCGAGGCAAGCTGCAAACCGAGATCGAGGACATGAACCTGCCAAACCCGGTGGTTCGCAGTCACTATCGCAACGGCTTCATCAAGCAATACGTTCGCGATCACCTCATCCTGCGGACCGAGGCCGCGAGCAACAACGTCAACGACTACGGCGTCAACAAAGCCGTCAAAAATCTCCCTGTCCTCCAAAAATCTCTCTCGGCGATCAACGATAATTACCTCAACGTCCAGCAGGACATTTTGGAAACCTTTGTCGATCGCGGCCAGTTGCGAAAGCTCGCGGAACCGACCGTCACATCGACCGGAAAGCGCATTCCGGGCCTCAAGCTCGACCACCCTCGGCAACTTGCACTGATGCACGCGCTTGTACGCTTCGCACACATCGCGGCCGCCAATACCTTCACCACCGCCGAAATCCATCCTGCCGTCATCAAGGCGCTTGGCTGCGTCCCCGACAGCTACACGCTCGCCGCGCTCCGCTATGATCTGTCAAAACTCCGTGCCAAAGGTCTTGTCGCCAAGCTCCCGAACTCTCGACGCTATCAACTCCTTCCACAGGGATACTCGATCTGTCTCTTATTCCTGAAGCTCTTCGAACGGGTCTATGCCCCACTCACGGCCGGCCTCCTCAGCCCCTTCAAAGCTGACAAAAGGCTCCAAGCCCAGAGGCGATCTCAACTCGATCGCCTCTATCAGCGCGTCATCGACGATCTCGATATCCTCGTCCGAGCCGTCGGCTTAAAAGCGGCGTGACTTCAACCTCAAACGAGAACAAAATCCCCACTACAGGCTCGATAACGGTCTAATGGAAGATACATCATCGGCGCGATCAAACATCCGCTGGCGTGATTTTCATTCTGCAAGCTGCGGCTGACGACTCCCTTCGTTATAATACCCCCGCCAACCAAAATAGGGCTGCCGCTCATTTTACCCGGAATTCTTGCGTTGGAGAATGGATCGAGCAGATTTTGAACTCCAAAGTGCATCCTCGCATGGATGCAGTTCGTATCGACCGTGTCGACATGGAGACAGGGCAATTCGGCTACGTGATTACGGTACAGCAATCACGGAACGGCCCTCATCAGGCACCCGATGGCAAATACTACAAGCGGTTCAATCCGCAATCTGTGCCAATACATGACTATGAGATCCGCGACATCATGCGGCGCGCAACGACACCTCACCTGTACGTCAAGTTCTCTTTCGAAAATGGCGATCGAACCCATTTTGATTATAAGGCGAACGAGGAGATTTCTAAGCCGGTTCTCTTAATTGGAACACTAGGCAACCAATCTCCACAGCCCGCTCACTACGCCATGATCAAAGTTGGCGTATCTGCAGGCATTCAACTCCGATCTGGAGTGCCTTGGATAGGTGCAGGAACGGAAGAAACAGAAGAGTTTGGCAAACTCCACTGGATAAGCCAGGCCCTCAGCGTCCCTCCTGCCCTTCCGATTTTCAAAGAGTTGGAGCAGCCCCTTGACCAAAGAGGGATTGCATTATTCTTCCATTCACGCACGCTGGGTCAGTCGCATCGCTGGCCGGTCGTTATCGAGATACTTTGCCCGGGGTTTTCGTCCCGTGAGGCGTGGTCCATACAACAAAATGGCTCGAACCTGAGACTTCTGCCTCCAGGGCATCCTCTACTCAAGTAGGTTACCCTCCTAAGCGTTCCACAGCAGGCGCACGCGCCCGGTCAGTCGCTCGATGCGGGCGAGAAAGCGATTGTCTCCGAGCGGCCGACCGATGCTCTCGGCGGCGCGCAGGCGCTCGAACAGGTCCTGCTCCGACGCGCTGGTGAGCAAATCGGTGAAATCGGGAACGCGCTCCTTGATCGGTGCCAGGGCGGTGACGCCGTCGTTTTTGCCCCGCAAATGCGCCGATGTGCTCGACCATCGCCAGTCCTGCGCCCGTTCCACCAGGCGCGCCGCAAGTGGCGAATTGCGCCTTCCGCCTTCGCCGCAGAGGCTACGGCGGACGGGTCGGCGTCATCCGCCCTACAGCTGATTTGCCCGACGCGTCCAGCCCCCTTCGAAAAAATATTTCTGTTTTTCAGAAATTGAAATCGAGTTATATGATTTGCCATCCCGTCCCGAAAAGAGGGGCGTTGGCCATCGTCACAAGCGTTGGGACGGGGAGCGGTGGACGCGGCGGTGCCCGCGCGCACCCGTGATCTCAGGGCGGATTTCATCGATCCGTGAGCGGTCGCGATGCGCGCAGACGAACGGCACGGCGGCGTACGGCGAAAGCGTGTGGTCCTGACGCCTCAGCGGTTGGCGTCAAGTCTCGCGGAGGCGTTGCGAGCCCGACCGGGCAGACAACACCATATTCGCAAGGCGACGGTGTCAAACAAGCCCGATCACCGGGGAGAGCGCGCTATAGACCGTTAAAACCATTGCGCAGGGAAAGTCGGATTGCCTCCGCTGGACCTGTATGCTCGTGTGCGTGTTTTTTGCACAATTTTGCACACGAGACCGCGGGTGCAGCGCGCATCCGGCTTTCCCTGCGCCCTCTTTTTGTAGAGGGTGAGGAATTTTCTTTGCAGACCTCGGGCGGATCGCGCCGCGGGAACGCGGCCCCGCGTCTGCAATTTGGCTCTTTGAAAATTGAATCTGCTATTCATTGAGCGCGGGCAAGCGCCATATTCTCAACCGTCATCGCCTGCAATTGGCGGGTGATCGGGGTTTGCGAAGGCGGCCTACTGCTTCGCCCGCGTCGTCGAAAACTCGCCGTTGCGTACGCGCAAGGGCAGCCCTTCCACGAATTTCGCCACCGCGTCTTCGCCGTAGGTGCCGACCAGTTCGGCGAACGCCGCGAACAGGCTGGCCTGCGCCAGGCAATCGCCGTCGACGCCATCGTGGCGCGCTTCCGCCCAGGCCTCATTGAGATAGCTGAGCGCCGCCTGCTTCTGCTCGTGATCGGGCAGCTGGTCGCGGGCGATGGAGAAGGACACAGGATAGCTCATGAAACTCAACAGGCGTTGCGCGGTCCAGGGCGGAGCGCGTCGAATGCGCGAGGTGTAGCATGAGCGAACCGGCCGCCTAGACCAGTTCTTTAGGAAAGGTTAACGGCGCTGGATAACTTCAATCCATCTTCCGAATCCGACCCTGCCATCGCGCCTAGTTCGCGTAGCGGGCGGTCAGGTCCCGCGAAATCTTCGAGCCTTCCTCGATATAGCGGCGGATCGCAACCGTCGCCGCAGGCGTGCAGGTCCGGTAGGTCTGCTGGAACCCGTTATAGCCGCGATTAAAACCCGCGATCATGCGGGCGCGGCGATCGCCCGAGGGAGTTTCGGCGTCGATCAGCGCCTGCATTTGGTTGCGCCACTTTGGGCCCTCATTGGTTCCGCAGATGCCCCGCAGGTAATGCAGGGTGCCGAGGATTTCCGCCAGCCGCTGCAAATCGCCGTCGAACGGCGCGGCCGCATCCTGGGCCCGCACGGGGCCCGAAATGCACAGCGAAATGAGGATCAGGGCGGCCAGAAAATGCTTCGACATGAATGGGTCCGGAGATGGCCGTGATATGCCTTTTCGAGGTGCTGGAAGCAAGGCGCGAAGGCTTACGGATATCGATCAGATCAGGGCCGGAGCAGGCGCTGGGCCTGCTCGATGACCTCCGGCAGGCCGCCGGTCAGCTTGAGGTCGCCAATCGCGTCGGGGGCCAGCCATTTGAAATCGTCGAGCTCGTCGTTCAGGACCACCTCGCCGGATACCCAGCGCGCCGCGAACGACATGATCAGATAATGCCCGCCGCCTGAGGTTCCCGGCACCACCTCGCGCCAGCCGGCGAGGCCTACGATTTCGATCTTCAGCGCGGTTTCCTCATCGACCTCGCGATTAAGCGCGGCATGCAGCGTTTCGCCGAACTCGACCCGGCCGCCCGGCAGCGAGTAGAATCCCTTGGCCGGCGACCGCGCGCGCCGCACCAGCAGGATGTTGTCGTTTCGAAAGATTGCCGCGCTGACGGCAAGCTGGGGATGTGTCGGCTGGATTGGAGACGCCACGGCGGTCAGTGCGACATGATGTAGTCGACATCAGCCTCGGCGCTGCCATTGATGATGCCGGCGGCCAGCATGACCAGCGGCTTGACCCAGCCGGTCGCCTGTTCGGCCAGCCTGGCGCGCGTCTTGTCCTGCTGGGCCTCGCGCATCGCCGCGCCTACGGCGGCCAGGATCGAGGTCATGGCGCTGGTGATCTTGTCGAACTCGGCGCGGATCCTCTCGTCCGCGGATTCATAGGCCTCGATCGCGAGGTCGCGTGCCCTGAAATTGGACGCCGTGAAATGGTCGCGATAGGACAAAGGCTGCCAGCCCAGAAAATCCTCGGCGCATTCCGGCATGTCTGGAACCATCTCGAGCAGCATGATGGCTTCGTTGAAATGGTTCAGATAGTCGGTGGCAAGGCCGGTGCGTGGATTGATATTGGCGGCCTGCAATTCCGCGGCCCGCGCGCGACCGTCGCCGCCAATTTTACCGGGCGCCGGACGATCGGGTTGGGCGGTTTTGGCAGTGGTCGGGATCATCCGCTACAGTCTTAACGTTTGGGGTTAAAAGGTGCTGAACAGAGGCCTATGTGGAACATAGAATGTGCGGACGCTTCGTAATCACCTCGCCGCCTGCGGCCTTACGGCAAATTTTTGGCTATGTCGAGCAGCCCAATTTCCCGCCCCGGCATAACATCGCGCCGACGCAACCAATACCCGTGGTCATCATCGAGAACAATGCCAGGCATTTTCGCCTGATGCGTTGGGGCCTGTTGCCCGCCTGGGTTGAGGACCCCCGTAAATTCACGCTGCTGATCAATGCCCGCTCCGAGACGGTTTTGGAAAAACCGGCTTTCAAGAACGCGATCAAGCGGCGGCGCTGCCTGATCCCCGCTGACGGCTATTATGAATGGCAGGCTTCCGGAGGGCGCAAACGGCCTCACTTCATCCATCGCCGCGATGGAACTCCGATGGGGCTGGCGGGGCTCGCTGAAACCTGGATCGGCCCGAACGGCGAGGAACTCGATACGGTCGCAATTGTCACCGTGCCCGCGAGTGCTGATCTTGCGGTGCTGCACGACCGCGTGCCGGTGACGATCTCGCCCCCCGATTTCGGTCGCTGGCTCGACTGCAGCGCTGATGAAGCGGAGACGGTGATGGCGCTGCTGACGGCGCCCGGCGAAGGCGAATTCGTCTGGCATGAAGTCTCAACCCGGGTCAACCGCGCCGCCAACGACGACGCGCAACTGATCCTGCCGATCACGGCGGAAGAGAGAGCTGCCGAGGAGCCGAAGCCAGCGAGGAAAGCGGCGGCGCGAAAAGCGGCGCCGGCGTCGGAAGATGACGGGCAGGGGTCGTTGTTTTGAAGACAGATGTCGTCCCCGCGAAGGCGGGGACCCATAACCACTGATGTCCGTTGTTACACCCGATAGGATACAAGGGTGGGCAAAGGCGTTCTTCGCGCCGTGCCCACCGACGTCACGACGCTTACGTAAAGCAAGATGGTGGGCACGCTTCGCTTTGCCCACCCTACGCTCTACGTTTTCGAAAAAATATTCAGCGCCGCGTATTGCAACAGCATGATGGTCTTGGCATCGACAATGCGGCCATCGCCGATCATGGCCAAGGCCTGATCGATCGATAGTTCCAAAACCTCGATATCCTCGCCTTCGTCGGGAAGGCCGCCGCCGCTTCCGATCCGCATGTCCGGTCGATATTCCGCGACAAAGAAGTGGATTTTTTCAGTGACCGCGCCGGGGCTCATGAAGGCTTCGAATATTTTTCGGATTTCGCCGAGCCGGTAGCCGATTTCCTCTTCCGCCTCGGCGCGGATCCGCACCTCCGGAGCCGCGTTGTCCAGCAGGCCGGCCGCGGCCTCGACCAGGAGATCGTCATAGCCGTTGACATAGGCCGGAAGGCGAAACTGCCGCACCAGCACCACACTGCGCTGCGCCAGACTGTACGGCAGCACGGTCGCGGCATTGCCACGGTCATAGACCTCGCGCTGCATGGTCTGCCACTCGCCATTGCCACGCCGCCATTCGAAGGTAGTGTTTTTCAGGACGTAGCGGTTGTCGGCGAGCACGCGGACGTCCTTGATGCGGATACGGTCGGAGACGGTCATGTCATGCCTGTTGATTTTCGGCTACGGTGTCGGATCTCGCCCGTCGAGCCATTTGGCGTAGATGATGCGTTCCTGCTCGAAATAATCGAGCGACTGATAGAACGCCTGAACCTGGGTGTTATCGGGCCGCACCATCAGTTGCAATTTCTCGATACCGCGTCCACGCAGCCAGTCCTCCGCAGCATCCATGATGACGCGGCCATATCCCTTGTGGCGGTGGTCGGGATCGACCGCGACGTAATAGACCCAGCCGCGATGGCCGTCGTGTCCGACCAGGACCGACGCCACAATGTCGCTGCCGTCGCGTCCGGCCAGCACCGCCGCATTCGCGCCTTTGCGCGCGAGCGCGATGTCGGCGGCGGGATCGTTCCATGGCCGGGTCAATCCGCAGCGCTGCCACAGCGCGATCACCTCGGTGATGTCGCGCTCTTCAATGGTCTTGATGGTCAGGGCGTGACCGGCGGATTTGGAATTCACAGCACCTTGCCCGGGTTCATGATGCCGAGCGGATCGAGCATCGCCTTGATCGATCGCATCAGTTCGATCGCGACCTTGTCCTTGACCTCGGGCAGTTCGTCGCGCTTGAGCACGCCGATGCCGTGCTCGGCGGAGATCGATCCGCCCATCCGCAGCACGATCTCGAACACGACAGCATTGACCTCATGCCAGCGCGCGAGGAAATCCGCAGTGTCGCCGCCGACGGGCTGGCTCACATTGTAATGAATATTGCCATCGCCGAGATGGCCGAACGGCACCGGCCGCGACCCCGGAATCAATTTGACCACCGCCGCGTTGGCCTGTTCGATGAAATCCGGCACCGCGACAACGGGCACCGAAATGTCGTGCTTGATCGAGCCGCCTTCCGGCTTCTGCGCCGCCGACATCTCGTCGCGCAATTTCCAGAACCCGCTGCGCTGGCTCAAGCTTGCGGCGATCACGGCATCGTCGACGATGTCGCCCTCCAGGCCCTGCGCCAGGATCGCTTCCAGCGTCGTGCGGGCGTCATCGCGCGGCGACGACAGCTCCATCAGCACGTACCAGGGATGCTTGTCGGCCAGCGGATTGCGGACGTCGATGCCGTGACGCACGCTGAACTCGACCGCGATATCCGAAAGCAGCTCAAAGCTCGTCAGCGTGCCGGCTGCCTCGTTCTGCGAAATCGAAAGCAGTTTTAGCGCTTGCGCCGGCGATTTGAGGCCGACGAAGGCGGTTTCGATCGCGCGCGGCTTCGGAAACAGTTTTAAGGTCGCCGCAGTGATGATGCCGAGCGTGCCCTCGGCGCCGATGAAGAGGTTGCGCAGATCGTAGCCGGTATTGTCCTTTTTCAGTTTCGACAGTACATTCAGGACGCGCCCGTCCGCCAGCACCACCTCTAACCCGAGCGCCATCTCGCGCGCCACCCCATAGGCCAGCGCCGTGGTGCCGCCGGCATTGGTGGAGAGATTGCCGCCGATGGTGCAGCTTCCCTCCGCGCCGAGCGACAGCGGGAACAGCCGGTCCACTTCAGCGGCGCGCTGCTGGGCGATCTGCAGCACCACGCCGGCCTCGCAGGTCATGGTGTTGGAGGCGGTGTCGATGTCGCGAATTTTGTCCATCCGCCGCATCGAGACCACCACCTCGCCGTGGTGCGGGGTCTGTCCGCCCACGAGACCGGTGTTGCCGCCCTGCGGCACCAGCGCGATCTTGTGTTCGCTGGCTAGCTTGCAGATGGCGGAGACTTCCGCGGTCGAGCCTGGCCGCAACACCAGCGGCGAGTGACCGTGAAACAGGTCGCGCTCCTCGGTGACATAGGGCGCGATGTCAGCCGCATCGGTGACCGCGTATTTGTCGCCGACGATCTTGCGAAATCGCGCGATCAGTTCGGGCGAGAACGGTGGGCCTGCGGGCTTTACGATATTCATCTCGGTCACTTGCGTTTACTTCAGTCCCGCTCCACCGCAGCGCGGCGCAGCCGGTCGTTGATGGCTTCGCCGAGCCCGTGATGAGGCACCGGCATGACGGCGATGCCGCGCGCGCCTTTTGCGTCGAGGGCACGAAGATAACCGAAAAGATTGGCTGCGGCCTCCGCGAGATCACCCTGCGCGGACAGATTCATCACCGCGGTCGCCGCGTCAACTCCCGCTACGGTATGAGAGCCAAACGCCAGCAGCGCCTCGCCGGGCGCGATGCTCTCGGCATCAAGTCGCACTTTCGTACGCGGCGCATAATGCGAGGCCAGCATGCCCGGCGCCAAGGGCTGGGCGCCCGCGCCTTCCGGATCGTGCGGCGGCTGGGCGAGCGGCCGGCCGAGCACGCGCTCGATCTCGCCGCGCGGCAGGCCGCCGGGCCGCAGCAGCATCGGCTCCTCAAAACATCCGACAATGGTGGATTCGACGCCGACTTCGACCGCGCCGCCGTCGATGATCAGATCGACACGCCCGGCGAGGTCGCTTTGCACGTGCGCAGCCGTGGTCGGCGAGACATGGCCCGACAAATTCGCCGATGGCGCCACCACCGGACCGCCGAACGCACGCAAAATCTCCCGCGCCAGCGGGTGCGCAGGAAGCCGGATCGCGATGGTGTCGAGGCCCGCGGTGGCGAGATCGGCGACCGTACAGCCGTTTGCCTTCGGCAGCACCAGCGTCAGCGGGCCTGGCCAGAACGCCGCGGCAAGCGCCATCGCGGTTGCGTCGAAGCGAGCGATCTGCCGGGCGGCTGCGATATCCCGGACATGGGCGATCAGCGGATTGAACGAGGGCCGGCCCTTGGCCTGGTAGAGCCGGGCCACCGCGGCGGGGTTGGTGGCGTCGGCGCCCAGGCCATAGACGGTCTCGGTCGGGAACGCGACCAGCCCGCCGGCCGCAAGATAGCGCGCTGCGGTCGCCGCCGTAGCCGCGCCAGCGGGGAGAATCTGCGTTTTCAGGCCTATATTCACGGGGATTTAAATCCTTAAATTCGGCTGCTTGCGGTGTGCGAAACCCAAGGCTATAAGCCGCGTTCTTGTCGGAGTGTGGCTCAGCCCGGTAGAGCACTGCGTTCGGGACGCAGGGGTCGCAGGTTCAAATCCTGCCACTCCGACCAATGTTTTCAACGGTTCGTCGACCTTGGCCGCCCCCCTAGAGGGGCGTTTTGCACGCAATTTGAACGCAGGTCCATCGTCTATTCCTCGACGTAGCTGGGCTTGACAGCGTAGGGCCTCAGCAGATCCCACTTGCGTGTATAGCGGTTGATCTCACGGACGAATTTCTCCGCAGCCTTTCTGCAATTGATCAGATAGTCGGGCTCCCAAGGGCAGTAAATCAAGGGTCGTCTCAGTTTCAGGGTCATGATTGCCGTGGCCGAGATAGATGCCGATCTCCTCAAGATCGACACGTTGCTTGCGCATGTAGCGCGCCAAAGTATGCCGGATCGAATAGGTATTCGCCTCGATCCACGGACGAAGCGTTGCGGGAATCGGGAGAAGGGGGCGCCCCTTCTTGGTCGCTTCGCGCCCGGGCGGATTGAGGTCGAATAGGGATTGCGGAACCGTCAAGCTCCGCAGCGCGCGCCCCGACGTCAAGCCAAGGATTTTCAGCAACTACTTGGCGACCGAAGAAGATCGCCGGAGCATGATTCGGGGCGTCCAACTCACGATGGACGTTGCGCAGAGGCCCGCTCTTGCCGCGGTGTGCCGGGGACCTCACCTCGTGCCGGCATCCAGCCGCGACGCGGACGTTTGGTCCTTCATCGAACGCCATGCACAGACGTTCTACCATCCATCGAGCACGTGTGGGATCGGTCGGGTGGTCGACCCCGAACTCCGTGTCTTCGGTATGGATGGCCTCCGAGTGGCCGACGCATCTGTCATGCCTAGCGTCACCCGCGGAAATACAAACGCCCCCGTCATCGCCATAGCCGAGCGTGCGGCCGATCTGATTCAGCAGCGACACCTTTAAGCTCTAGAGGCGAGTTTGTCACAAGCCGGCGGG
>Ga0209647_1003559_pt1 | contig 12002 bp, 9 predicted proteins | sample GraSoi_2013_60cm_FD_185827 | JGI IMG/M metagenome (GOLD analysis project Ga0209647, IMG submission 185827) | Grasslands soil microbial communities from the Angelo Coastal Reserve, California, USA - Sample 9_17_2013_60cm (SPAdes) (version 2) | ecosystem: Environmental > Terrestrial > Soil >... | reverse complement strand
CTGGTGGTCAGCTACGGTCGAAGGATTTGAGACTGTCCAGATTTTGTTGTCTCCCTCCGTCACGATGACCAGTTTCGCCCCGTTGGCGACATGCTGCTTGTTGGAACACTTCTTGTCACCTTTAGCGGCACACTCCGAATCACTCACCCAGCCTTTCAGGGTTGTGGTCTTGGCCGTCTGACCGGCGTAGGCAACAAGAGCCAGAACGAACAGGAATACGAACGAAACCGCGATTCGTCTCTTCATCATTTCCTCCATCTCCGTTAACGGGAATCGAGATTTGACATGTCAGAAGGGCTCAGAGGGGTGCCACCCGGCTCCAGAAAGAGAGAGGTCAAACTGGAGTCAAGAAATCCAAAGTGCACATGATTCTGAGCCCTCTGGTTACTAGAACGCGCGGCAAGGTGCGTTTTATTCCCTAGCTCGAAAGGAATAAATTAGCGGTTCGGATGAGTTGAATCATAAGAGAGCCGATTCTTGCCCCTAAGCTGGACAACTCGGTCCAAGCGTTTTGAGATGGAGGCGCTGCCTCACCTGGGAGCCCTTCATCGAATGGCGCGCCAATTGACCGGCCCGGAGGGAGCCGAGGACATCGTGCAGGAGACATTCCTGCGCGCTTGGAAATACTTTGAGACATTTGATTCGGCGACCAACTGCAGAGCGTGGCTCTTCCGCATTTTGAGAAATACCTGGATTTCCCGCTGGCGAAAGAGCCGATTGGAGCTCCCGCTGACCGAGACGGAGGCTGAAACGATTGAGCCTTATTACGACTGGGAAGGGGAGGTCCTCAAAGACGAATTCTCGGCGGGCGTTAAGCGCGCGTTGTCGGACTTGCCGGCAGACTACCGGATGGCCGTCCTCCTCGCTGATGTTGAAGAGTTCAGCTATGAGGAGATCGCACGGATCATGGAATGCCCGATCGGTACAGTGATGTCGCGTTTGAATCGCGCCCGCCGAATGCTGGTTCGGCTGATCCAGGCCCAGCGTAAAGAAGGAATTGCTGAAAAGACTGCTCCTTTACCCGAGCAGACCCCCCGGAGAAAAACATGATGGACTGCAAAAAGCTGAGAGAAGTGCTGGATGCTTACGTGGATCGCGAACTATCGGTGGATGCTGCCACGCAGGCTGAAGCGCATATCGCCGAGTGCAGCGCCTGCCGTCGTGCCGTTGAAAGTCTGGCCAGACTCCGCGAAGCAGTCAGGACCGCAGCTGGAAAACCGGAAGCGCCCGTGGAGCTCATAGAGCGTGTCCGCAGCTCGGTTTCACCTAGATGGCATCGGGCCGCGGCCATCCAGGTAATTGCGGCTACGTTAGTTCTGGCGGGAGCATTGACGCTTTTCGTTCCGAGTGTTCGGGGTGCGGCGGCCACCGCGCTGGACTTCTTGTCTTTAAAGCTCGACGACTCCCGCCAAGTTGTCTTTGAAGGGAAGCTGTTATGCAGGGACTGCCAATTGGAAAAAGAATACGGCTACCATGCCATGTGTCCGCTGACCGGACACCACGGTTCCATTGTGACCAGGGACGGTCGCATCTGGAACATTCTTGAAGGGGAGAAATCCCGGGATCTCATCCACAATTCCTCGCTCCTGGGGCGAAGAGTTAGAATCGAGGGGCGTATCTACCGGAAGGCCGGATCGGTCGCAGTCAGCGGCTACCAATTGCTCTGAAGCACCCGCTCCTCAGTTCCGAGACGGCGATTATTTCGCGGTGAGTTCACGGCAAAACAGAGGGTGATATTGCGGGAACGAATCGATCGGTTGCAGTTGCTTGGTGCTTTTCTCCTAGGCCTCAGCTGTACAGTTGTCACAGGTGCCGCCGGACAATCTTCCGATACTTCGAACGACACGAAGCAGTCGAGAGCCATCACTTCTCCTGGGACCCAAGAAGGTGCACCCCGTTATCACTACACTAACCGGCTGATCCACGCGAAGAGCCCTTATCTTCTCTTGCATGCGCACAATCCAGTGGATTGGTACGCGTGGGGCGATGAGGCCTTCGAAAAAGCCCGCAAGGAAAACAAACCAATCTTTCTCTCCATTGGCTACTTTACCTGCCATTGGTGCCACGTCATGGAGAAAGAATCGTATTCCGATCCGAGCGTTGCTGCGATCCTGAATCAGTTTTTTGTTTCCGTCAAAGTCGACCGCGAAGAACGACCAGACATCGACCGCCTGTACATCGCGTACGTCGAAGCCACTACTGGGAGCGCAGGCTGGCCGCTCAACGTGCTACTCACCCCCGACCGCAAGCCCTTTTTCGGCGGCACCTACTTTCCCCCGGACCAGCTCAAGTCGCTCTTACAAAAGGTCGCCGACGCGTGGAGCAAACAACACGATTCAATCAATCAGACCGCAGGGCGCGCCGCTCAACAACTCATTGAGATTGTTAGCAAACAGCCTCCAGCCACCGGCGATTTGCAACCCGCTATCCTTGACCAGGCATACAAACAGATTGCATCGACTTACGACGCCACGAACGGCGGCTTCGGCGGAGCACCGAAATTTCCGAGGCCGGTCGCGCTGTGTTTCTTGCTTCGCTACTTCGTTCGTACCGGCCAACGCGACGCTCTCGACATGACCCTCAACACGCTCCGTGCGATGGAGCGTGGTGGCCTCCACGACCAACTCGGGGGTGGATTTCACCGGTACTCCACGGGTACGACTTGGCTCGTCCCTCATTTTGAGAAGATGCTCTACGACCAGGCGCAACTAGCCATCGTTTACACTGAGGCCTACCAGATCACTCACGACCGCTTTTATGCGGACACCACGCGCAACATTCTCGATTTTGCGCTCCGTGAAATGCGGCAGCCTCGCGGCGGCTTCGCCTCCGCCGAGGATGCCGACAGCCGAGTTGATCCTGGAAAGCCGGAGACCAGTGAGGGGGCCTTTTATATCTGGACGGCGAAAGAAATTGAGAGCGTCCTAAGCGGACAGGACGCAGTAGTTTTCGAATATGCCTATGGAGTCGAATCCAACGGTAACGTCCCCGCACATCAAGACATTCGCGGTGAAATGAGTGGTAAGAACGTCCTGTATGAAGCTCACTCGACGGACGAAACAGCAAAGAAATTCGGTCTAACCGTTGAACAAACCGCGGAGAGGCTGACTGCCGGACGAAAGGTTTTGTTCGAAGCGCGCTCTCACCGGCCGCAGCCCCCTCTCGACGACAAAATCGTTACAGCCTGGAATGGCTTGATGATCTCCGCTCTGGCGCGGGCCAGCCAGGCTCTCGATGAGCCTCGCTATCTCCAAAGCGCACAAACCACGACGAGGTTTCTCGAAACGCATCTCTATGATTCAAAGACTGGCAAGCTTTGGCGCAGCTATCGGGCAGGCGGTCCCAGCGTGGACGGCTTCCTCGACGACTACACCGACCTCATCAGCGGCCTTTTGGATCTGTACCAGGCTGGCTTCGACGTTCAATGGCTGAAATGGGCCGTTTCACTGCAAGAAAAACAGGACCAACTCTTTGGAGGCCCAAAAGACGGCGGCTATTTTGACACAGGCTCCTCTGATCCTTCGCTTTTGAGCCGTACGCGTGAATCCTACGACGGCGCCGAGCCTTCACCCAATTCGACTGCCGCTATGAATCTGCTTCGGCTCACACAATTCACAGACCGCGCTGAGTGGCGCGATAGAGCGCAAAAGACGTTATCCGCTTTCGCGGCTCGTCTTCAGTCAGGCCCCGACGCAGTACCAGCCCTTGTTTCCGCTCTCGATTTTCGACTCGCGCAAACGAAACAAATCCTCATTGCCGGCGACCCCACGTCCCAGGACACGCGTGAATTGCTACGTCAGGTCAACACCAGGTTCCTTCCGAACAAGATTCTTCTTCTCGCCGATGGCGGTGCCGGGCAACAGCAACTGGCTCGCTGGCTGCCGTTTGTAGCGGGCGCCCATCGTATGAAAGACCGTGCCACTGCGTATGTATGCGAAAACTATATTTGCAAGCTGCCCACCTCTGATCCACAAATGATGGCACGTCTCTTGGACACCAAAAACTAATCTGCCTGATCAAAAGTCGCCACTTCGGCAGTTAAGCGAGTTGCAGACGTACGCGAGCGCTACCGGGGTCCATTCTCCTCGCGCAGGCGTGCGCGAAGACTTGCGTGGGCAGTAAACACGCGGTCATTCTCACTTTTCCCTTTTCGGGAATCTCCCCCAAAATAAACGTTTTGAAGCTCAGGCCTCCGTCGGAATGGCATTCCTTGATGCACGGAATGGACCGCAATCCACTGCGAAGTTCGCCGATGACTGCAGGCTGAGGATGTCTTCTCTTCGTATTCGAAACTTGTTGCGATACACTTCTCTCATGCGTTCTCGCGCTTCTCGAATTGCTGCTATGCTCGCTCTGCTCACCTGCCTTGTTTGCCCGCTCGTCGAGACGTTCGACAACTGGGATCACACGATTCAAACCGGGAACGATACCGAGTACGCTTTGGTTCTTCTTGCATTGTGCGTGGGAGTGGCGTATTCGTTTGCGCGCTTCATCTTCAAATCCGCGCTGCTTCGTTTTGTTGCAAAGAGTGTATTCGCTTCCTACGCCCAGAAATCTTTCTTTTCGGCGCCATGCAGTTTCACTTTTCTGCTTTTTGATGCAACGAGTCCCCCTCCCCTCCCACTGCGTATCTAGAAATCTGCGATAGCTGATCCAAAAACGCGCTCAGGGGTAGGTCCGTCTGTTGACGGCGCCGTGATGGGCCACCTTTGCAGTTCAACCAAGACATCTTTCTTCGTTCTTCCACCAATTATTGCACTGGGTGACTCAAGATGATTCTGGCTTGCCGTTCGTTTTCCGTGCGTCATGTTGCTATCGGGATTGCCGTATCGTTGGCCTTGTTGTTTTGCACGGCTGACGCTGCCGCTCAAGCGTCGCGAGTTGGAGCAACTCTTGAGGGCATTGTGAGCGACACCAGCGGCGCTGTCATTCCCAACTCAACAGTTATGCTGCGTAATCCTTTGACCAATCAATTTCGTACTGTAATGACTGATGAGCAGGGTTTCTTTCGAGCAGAGCAGCTTCCCGTCGGCACTTATGAAGTGCGAGTGGAACAGACAGGCTTTGCACCTTATCGGCAAGCAGGCGTTGGAGCGAGTCTCGGACAAACCGTTCATCTCGACATTGTGCTAGCTCCGGCGGCGGCGTCCGAACAAGTGACCGTCAACGCCCAGCCCACGTCACTTGATGCCTCACAGTCGTCAGTCGTTTCATCTGTAGATCAAGAGAGGATAGAAGAACTGCCTGTGCGGAGCCGAAATTACCTGGACTTCGTTCTACTTGCACCAGGCGTTTCGAGTTCAACCATAGCCTCTGGCGCGAGCGGTTCGACGCCACTTACGGGCAGTGGCTTCACTTTCGGTGGTCTGAGATCGCGGAGCAACAATCTCTCCATCGATGGCCTGGACAACAATGACGAGTACACAGGTTCGAGTCGTACCGAGCTTTCACCGGAAATCGTGCAGGAATTTCAAGTGGTCAACAATGGCCTTTCAGCAGAGTCGGGCGGAGCCTCGGGAGGTTCGATCAATGTCATCACTCGTTCCGGGACAAACACGGTTCACGGCGACGCGTTTCTATTTGCGCAGGACGGCGCACTCAATGCACGGGACCCCTTCGAAACGGAGTCCGGCAAGCCATCGTTTCGACGGTTCCGCCCTGGCTTCTCTCTGGGCGGACCTGTCATCAAGGACAAAACGTTTTACTACGCCGCCCTCGAACAAGAACACAACCGAGGGCAAATCGGCTCGGATATTGACTCTACCGTAGCATCAACCATAAACGCCTTCCTCGCGACGGGAACATTTCCAGGGTTAGCAACGCGCCAGATCACGACAGCTTTCTCTCCCATTGCGCGCGCGGAGACTGAAGCTGCGGGCAAGCTCGATCACCAGCTCACGAAAAATACTGCGCTGATGCTGCGCTACACCTTTACAAACAACAAGGAATCAGGCGATGCGTTCAACACCAACGGCCTCATAGACACAAGTGCGCGCGGCAGCAGCTTCACAAGCGACAACACTGTTTCGGGATCACTCACAACGGTCTTGAGTTCGGAAGCGGTTAGCGATCTGCGCTTTCAGGCCGCCACGCGCCATGCAGTGCTGCGCACGAACGAACCTTTCGGCCCGGAGATTTACATCGCTGGGCTAGTTACCTTCGGGCGCCCCTACGCGGGAAACAGCGAGCGCCGCGAAAACCATTATCAAGCCGGCTATACGTACTCTCGCACGCGGGGCAAACACCTCTGGAAGGTCGGCGGAACCGTGAATCGCGTCAGACTGCGTGCCGACGTACCGGACGGCTTCGACAGCGTGTATCTCTTTGGCTCTCTCGGCGATTTCCTCGCGGGAAATCCTAATCAGTTTCGGCAGGCGTTCGGAAATTCGAACGTGGATTTTCCGGTGACGAGTTTTGGCGGATTCGTGCAGGATCATTGGTCCCTCGCCCGCCAACTGACGGTTGATCTGGGCGTGCGTTACGATTTTGAGCGCCTGCCTAGTGGCTTCAATCAAGACACGAATAACCTCAGCCCGCGAATTGGTCTGGCTTGGAGCCCTTCTCCTAAATGGGTTTTTCGTGCGGGGTATGGAGTTTTCTTCGACCGCTACGTTCTCGCCAACCTGACACGAGCCATCGAGAAAAACGGTTCACAGGCATTCGAGCAAGCAGCTGACGGAAACGCAGCAGCCAGCCTTTTCGCTGCAGCACAAGGCGGGCCACTTGTTGAGCCTGCATTGGGAATTGCTCCATCGATCTTCCGACCTGATCCACGCATGGCAACTCCCTACAGCCAACAAGCCAGCGCCGGTGCAGAATACTTGCTCGCGAAGAATCTTACGCTGCGCGCTGACTATTTGTTTGTTCATGGAGTCAAGCTGCCTCGAACACTTAACGTCAATTTGTTGCCTCCGGTTGTCCTGACTCTTGCGAACTCCTCTAGCCTTGGTGTTCCAAATCCAACGCCACAGCAAATTGGGCGAGAAGTCTTTTCACCTGGACGGTTCAACACTCAGTTTGGCGATATTTATGTGCTCCAGAATTCTGCGAGTTCAACCTATAACGGCGTTTCGTTCACGCTTAACCGGCGGATGAGCGATGAGCTGGCGTTCTCGGCGAGCTACACACTGTCGAAGACGTTCGACGATGCTTCAGACTTCGACGAACAACCCCAAAATCCTTTCGACCTTCGCACGGAGAATGCAGTATCCGGCCAGCATCAGCAGCAACGCTTTGTTTTCAACACCCTGTGGGAGTTGCCTATCGGTGACGAAGAGGAGAAGAGCGGGAAGTCAGAAGAAAACACCGGATGGCTAACGCAAGCGTTCAGTCATATTGAAGTCGCATGGATTCTGACACTGGAGAGTGGCCGGCCTGTGAATCCGTTGACGGGCCTTGACTCAAATCAAAGTCACGCCTTTCCCCTCTCGGCAAGACCAGTCGGCCTCGGCAGAAATTCTCTGAACACACCCACACAGGCCACGATGGACTTCCGCGTTCTGAAGTACTTCCCGTTCGGCGGTGTGAAACGCCTCGACGTGGTAGCGGAATTCTTCAACCTGTTCAACAGTGCGAATGTGTCTCAGATCAATCCTGTGTTCGGCTCAAACCTGACGCCGATGCCGGGATTTAGGCAACCGATTGCCGGAACTGGTGCTCGCCAAATTCAGTTCTCTTTGGATTTCGAGTTTTGAGAAATAGCCAGGAAAAACGGTGTGATGCATCCGAGTCTCAAAGGAGCTTCAAAGATCATGTCGATTGCTCGAATTACAAACATCTTTCCGCGTTTTGCGCTTTTCGTCCTAATCTGCGCAGTCCCAATTTATAGTCCACGGCCAGCGTTTGCTCAGACGACCGACTCATCTGGTGAACAAGCAAAGAGGGCGCAATCGGTTTCCGATTCATCGCCAGCATCGAATCAGCCCTCGGAAGCCCAGCAACAGCCATCCACGCACTCCGCAACCTGCGGCGTCGAGCATCTCGGACAATGCCTCAAAGACATTGGCCACGATCAGGCCGGCATCTGGACTAGTCCATTGCGTATCTCGCCCAGAGACACGTTTTGGCTGGTGCCGTTTGCCGCAGGCACAGGAGTTGCGCTCCACTACGACGCACAAGCGCAGCAGAATCTTGGGATCGACAAGAGCAGGATAGACACGAGCAATATTGTCTCCGGCTTCGGTTCGCCCTACGCCACTTTAGGAGGTGCCGCGGGGCTCTACTTCCTTGGGCTGGGATTCACAACGAACACCTTGCCGAAACAGGGCGTCTGGGAGCGGAAGCGGTCGTCGATTCCTTGCTGGTAGTAGAAGCTCTGAAGCTTGCCACGAACCGCGAACGTCCCAACGAAGGAAACGGCCAGGGGGGATTCTGGCCTCATGGCACTCGTTCCTACGAGCTTGACGGTTCATTTCCTTCTGGCCACGCGGCGGAAAGCTTCGCATTGGCACGCGTGATCGCATCTGAGTATCCAAGCAAGCCGGTCCAAGTGGCTGCTTACGCGTTTGCCTTGGCAATCAGCGCGAGCCGCGTGACCGCACGTCAGCATTTTCCTTCAGACGTTCTTGTCGGAGGGACTCTCGGGTATTTAATCGGTGGGTATGTGGTCCGACATCACGCAGCACAGAACGTCGATTCGGGGTTTTCCTTCGTTCCTGTGGTGGATCTGTCCACGCATACTTTTGGTGGCAGTGTTGCGCTACGTCCTGGTCAGTTAGACCTGGCAAAGATTGGTCGGTTCGTGAACTAGAAGCGTCTGAAATAGGAGATGAATCTGTGAAGAAACCAGATCGCATACGTGGTTGACTCTTTGCAGGGGAATATCGGGGTTATTTTTCCGTTGGCGCGAACCGTGCCATATGCTGGCTCATTGCGCCTCCAAAGGATCTAATGAAAATTCTACTGTACAATCCAGACAACGGCGTGACTCGCAACTTCATGCCGCATCTTTGGATGTTTCTGCTGCAAGCACTGCTCCGCATGGCCACGAAGTAGTCCTGATTGACGGCAACGCCCAACCCATGGACGAAGAAAGTATCGCGCGCTACGTGCGTGAACAAAACATCGGGCTGGTCGGCATCGGCGCGATGACCAGGATGATCGCCAAGGCCTATCGGATGGCGGACGCGGTGCGCGCCGCGGGAGTAAAAGTTGTCATGGGCGGTCCTCACGTCACGGAAATGGCCGATGAGGCGCTCGGGCGTGATGGCGGCCCGCGCCATGCCGACGCGGTTGCTCTTGGCGAAGCGGACGAGACATGGCCCAGAATTGTGGAAGATGCCGCGCGTGGCACCCTCAAGGATGTCTACGCTCCCGTGGATGACTTTGGCCAGGAGCGCAAACCACAGCTGCAATCGTATCCGGAGATTCCCTGGGACAAAATCAAGCTGGACCAATTCAATTTACTCCCGGGCATATTGCATCCGCTGCTGAAGCGCGTCGGCGCTGGCTGGGGAACCTTTCGAATTATTCCCATGGAATCTGGCCGCGGCTGTCCTTACGGATGCGAATTTTGCACCGTCACGGGATTTTTTGGCGATTCTATCCGCTTTCGTGCCAATGAAAGCGTGGTGAACGAGCTCTTGCTGCTAAAAGCGCGCGCGCGGGAGGAAGGCGGCCAAATTGCCGTATATCATCATTCAATACGACAAAGCGGCCGGCCGTTGGATAGCAGCGCAGCCCGTCTTTTCTCCTCCATTTTTGTACTGCGTGGCCGTCTCCACCACATCGGACGCGACCGGCAGTTACAATCGCTACGCCTTCTCGTTTCCCGCAGGCGCCTTCCCGGATTATCCCAAGGTTGGTGTTTGGCCAGACGGCTACTACGCTACGTTTAACATCTTTTCTCCCAGCTTTAGCGGTGCGATGGCCTGCGCCTATGACCGCACGAATATGCTGGCCGGCAATCCTGCCACAGCCATTTGCTTTCAGCAGCCCAAGAGCGTTGGCAGCCTCCTGCCCTCCGATCTTGACAGCAAGACGCCGCCTCCGCCGGGTGAACCCAACTTCTTTCTGGATCTAGCCGACTCTACCCACCTCAACCTCTTCCAGTTCCACGTGGATTTTGCCAATCCCAACAATTCGAGTTTCACCGGACCATCCTTAATCAACGTTGCCCCTTTCAGCGAGCTGTGCGCGAAGGCAACGGATCGCGCCTGCATCCCGCAACCTTCTCCCGGTGAAAAGGTTGACTCGCTCGGCGACCGGCTGATGTACCGTCTGGCGTACCGCAATTTTGGCGATCATGAATCTCTCGTGGCGACCCACAGCATTGAAGGAGGCGCATTTTCCGGAGTGCGCTGGTATGAAATCCGCAGCCCTGGCTCGTCGCCGTCCTTGTTCCAGCAGGGTACCGTCGTCGATCCTGCCCTTGATTATTGGATGGGCAGCATCGCCATGGACGAGGCCGGCAATATCGCTCTTGGATTCAGCGTGTCGAGTGACGCCGTCGACCCCAGCGTCGCCGTTGTGGGACGGACTCCCAACGATCCCTCAGGAACAATGCAAGCGCCGCTTTTTCTGGTCAACGGGACCGGCGTGCAGGTCAATAGTTTTAAGCGCTGGGGTGATTACAGCAGCATGTCCGTCGATCCCGAAGACGGCTGCACATTTTGGTACTCGCAGGAATATTACAAAACGACCGGAGCCTTTAACTGGAGCACCCGAATCGCCTCATTCAAGTTCAACTCTTGCAAGTGAGAGCAGAGTACGGCCGTTCCGGCAAGTTGGAAGCTCGGTCGCCGCTTGCCGTCGGTGGGCGAGTGACGCTAGTGCTTAATCGGACGCGCGTTTTCGCGAATACGTGAAGGCAGGCACGGTGCTCTGCGCGCGTTCGATTAAGCCGTTTGAACGTAGCCGCTGGCGGTTGCGGCGGATGCGGGCTAGTGGACCCGATCTAACGGCTATGGGAATTCAATCTTTTCGCTCACCTGTAAGCTGTTGGTTTTGCGGTACTTAGAAAACCAGCATGCGCGAGAACCGCAACGGGATGCGCTACGTTGGGGCATGACGTGCGGAGCATAGCACGCGAAGCGTCCGCCGCGCCAGCGGCTACGTTCAAACGGACTACACGGAAGTTAGCGCCAGAAGGATCTTAACTTCCGGCTTGCCGACAATTCGTCCAGAATCGGCAGATTGCTTAAGCGGAACAGCATTCGGAAATCACCGTTTGCGTTCTTGTCGACCCAAATGGTAGAAAAGGAGGAACTCGATGAAGAGGACAGACCCCTCTGAGAGGTTCCCTTGAAACGGAGACTGGGATTCAGTCGGCCTTAGTAGGGGGAAACGCGACGCTACGAAACAGCGTGAATTGAGCGCCGGTGTTCAACCGGAAGCTGGATGGCACCGCCGCGATCTTGGCTCCAGCAAAACTCTCCTTCGGAGGAGGTTTTTGCAGGATGGCCACAGCCAGTCAGCGCGTATTCATCGAATCTCTTCCTAATTTTGTGAAGCAAGAAGTTGCTCTCTGCGGCTGGATATGCCGCATGCGTGTCCTGGGGAAAACAACCTTCGTAGTTCTGAAGGATTGCTCTGGGGAAGTACAATGTGTTGCCGCTCCCGAATCCACCAAAGAACACCATTTGAAGCTCGAAGATACCGTTGAAATTGTCGGGCGAGTACGGCGAGAGGATCGCGCGAAATCGGGATACGAGTTGGACATCCTTGAAGTCCACGTCCTCAATCGCTCGGGGCAGCACCTCCCCTTTAATTCGTTTTCTAATCTCGACTCGGTGAGTCCAGAGACGCTGATCGAATATCGACCGCTGGCGCTTCGCAATGAACTCATCGGCAACGTATTTCGGGTTCAAGCAGCGCTGCTGAGACTTTTTCGAGAGTTTCTGACGCAGCGCCGTTTCACGGAGATCATCACCTCCAAATTAGCACCGACTGCGTCTTCGACGCGTCGCTAGTGCCAGAAACTTGTCTAGAGTTCCCCTCTTTGAGAGTGTGATCCCGGGATTCGATTCGGCAAGCTAAGGCCGATATGCGAAATGGCGCTTCGT
>Ga0209647_1003558_pt1 | contig 12004 bp, 8 predicted proteins | sample GraSoi_2013_60cm_FD_185827 | JGI IMG/M metagenome (GOLD analysis project Ga0209647, IMG submission 185827) | Grasslands soil microbial communities from the Angelo Coastal Reserve, California, USA - Sample 9_17_2013_60cm (SPAdes) (version 2) | ecosystem: Environmental > Terrestrial > Soil >... | reverse complement strand
CCGGCCGTGCCAGAGAAAGGCCAGCGTGCCGAGGATCTGCTGCCCCAACGAAACGGCCACGGCACAGCCAATATAGAGGAGAAGCTCGCGCGGGCGGTTGAGCGCGATGTCGTCGACGCCGTCCATGATGGCGATGGCGAAGAGCACGAGAAGGACGACATTGAAGCCGCCGAGTTCCTCGCGCCGCCGCACGATCCTCGCCGTCCCGAGGAGGCGGCGGGCGATCGCCGCGAGCGCAGCCGCGCCGCCGATGAAGAGGACCAGCCGGACCATCAGCGCGGCGATGCCGAGCTCGAGCTTGACGCCGAGCAGGCCGAGGACGAGCGGCGGCAGGGTGACGGGCATGAGAAACGAGCCGGCGACCATGACGACGAGGGCGAGCGAGCCGTCGAGGCCGAGGAGAAAGGCGATGGCTGGCGCCGAGATGAGCGCCGGCGCGGCCGACCAGATGACGATCGCCTGGGCGAGCCCGGCGGGCAGGGGAAGCCGCGTGACCAGCCAGGCGGTGACGATCGGCGACACGACCAGGCCCCAAACGAGGACCACAGCGAGGCGCCCGGGTCGGCGGATATGCGCCAGCACCTCGGGCCAGTCGATGCGAATCATCGTCGCGACGGCGAGCAGGAAGACGAAGGTCGGCAGGAGTGGCCGCAGCCGGGCGGCGAGGCCGGGCAGCGCCAGCCCGACGAAGATGCCCGCCGCCATGAAGCCGGCGGCGTGGCGGCCGAGGAAGGCGAGCGGGCGGCGAACGAAGGTCACGCCGTCAACCTTGCCGGAACGCCGTCCCGGCCCGCCGCGGTCGGAACCCTCCCGAGAAAAGAGGGCCGCCCTTGCATCCGTCATCCCGGCGGAAGCCGGGATCCATCGTTGAGCAGCGCGATGCGGCCGAATGGATCCCGGCTTTCGCCGGGACGACGATAAGGGAAGCCGACGCTATTTCTATCTCCATGACGGTGCGCGCTGGCGCGCTGGAACCCCCTCTCCTTCTGGGAGAGGGGACGGCGCGGGGGGGGTATTTTGCCGAGTTCCCGTCGCCGACGATCAAGCGCGCCGCCGGCAGCCCTCACCCTAACCCTCTCCCAGCGGGAGAGGGGACGGCGTGGCGGGCGTTTGCCGCCTTATGCCGATGACGCGGCCGAGTTGGGCCGGGCGCTCGAGGCCGCGGTGCTCCGTCAGCAGCCGGTCGATGGCGCTCTGCTGCTCCGCCGCGAGCGGCACGCTGCGCGGTCCCGCGAGGTCGACATGCAGCGCCAGCATCTCGGTGGTCGACGCCACATAGCCCTGCTCGGCATGATGCATGGCGAAGAAGAAGTGCAGCCGTTTGGCGTCGGCGTCGATGAGCTGGGCGGTGACGCGCAGCGTGTCGCCTTCCTTGAGCTCGCGCTCGTAGGTGATGTGGGCTTCGAGGACGTAGAGCGTGTGGTTGGAGCGCTGCCGGTACGCGGCACCGATGCCGAGACGGTCGAACAGCACGTCGCTCGCCCGATCGAAAACGAGCATGTAATAGGCGATGTTCATATGTCCGTTATAGTCGATCCAATCCGCTGGGACGGCACCGCGATAAACGTCTAAAGGTTGCGTCGGCATCGATTTTTGTCCGTTATGTGAGGATGGTCCCTAGCCTCCGCCGCGCGGCGCTCGTGCTCCGTCTCGTCGTCGCCGCTCTCGCCATCGGCGGCGCGCCGGCGCGGGCGGCTTGCACCGACGTTGCCGCGCCCAAGGTCGACTGGCGGCGCTGCACCCTCGATGCGGGCGACTACGCGAACCGCAATCTCAGCGGCGCCGAGCTGCGCGACGCCTCGTTCTCCTTCGGCAACCTCGCGGGCGCCGATCTCACAGGTGCCGATGCTTACCATGCCAAGTTCCTCAGCACCAATCTCAAGGGCGCTCGTCTCGACCGGGCGACGCTGAGCGAGGCCGATTTCACCCGCGCTGATCTGACCGGCGCCTCGCTCGTCCGCGCCGATTTGCGCCGTGCCCGCTTCTTTCGCGCCAATTTGCGCGATGCCGACTTCACCGGCGCGCAGATGACCGGCGCTGATCTCCAGGGTGCGGATCTCAGCGGCGCCCTGTGGCTCGACGGCAAGCGCCGCTGCGGTGCCGGTTCGATCGGCCAGTGCAATTAACGCGGCGCGTTTGGGTATCCCTGGTATTTGGCTGAAATCCTCAGTTTTGCCGCCGGCCGGATCGCAATTCCTTAATCATTCACCGCTACGGTCGCTGCAGCATCCTTGGCGCATGAATTGTCCTTGGCGCATGAATAACGATAGTGAAATCGAGATTGCGAAGTCGCACGCCGAGGCGGCGCTCGCCGCCATGCTGCGCCACGCCGTGCCGCCGACGCCGCGCAATTACGCGCTGTGGTACGCGCATGTCAGCGGCGCCGCGCCGGAATTGTCGCGCACGCTCGACATCCTGATCGCCAACCAGGCGCTCTTTACCTCCGCGCAGAACGAGGGACTGCTCGACCGCTTCCTCGGTCCCGACCTCTCGCTCGCAGCGCTGGAGCAGACCGAGCGGCTTCAGCAAACCGTCGCGCAGCTCGTCGGCCATGTCGAAACAGCGACCGGCACGGCGCGCGCCTACGGTGAAAGCCTGCGGGACTATTCGAGCCAGCTCGCCGGCCGCGACAGAAGCGGCAAGCTGCCCGACATCGTCGCCGGCCTTCTCGCCGAGACGCAGCGCGTCGCCGCGCGCAACGAGCAGCTCGAGAGCAGGCTGTCGCAATCCTCGGGCGAGATCCAGGAGTTGCGCGAGAACCTGGCGGCGGTGCGGCACGAGGCGATGACCGACGCGCTGACCGGGATCAACAACCGCAAATCCTTCGAGCTCTGCCTGCGCAGCGCGGCGCGCGAGGCGGTGGAGAACGGCGAGCCTTTGTCGCTGCTCTTCATCGACATCGACCGTTTCAAGCATTTCAACGACAGCTATGGCCACCAGCTTGGCGATCAGGTGCTGCGCCTCGTCGCCCGCACCCTGACCGACTGCGTCAAGGGCCGCGACACGGCGGCGCGCTACGGCGGCGAGGAATTCGCGATCCTGCTGCCGCAGACGCGCGTCGTCGATGCCATGCGGCTGGCCGAGCAAATCCGCAAGACCATGATGCGGCGCAAGATCGTCAGCAAGACGAGCGGCGAGGACTACGGCAACATCACCCTGTCGATCGGGGTCAGCGGCTACGTCCCGGGCGAGACGCTGAACGCCATGGTCGAGCGTGCCGATGCCGCGCTCTATTGCGCCAAGCGCAAGGGGCGCAACCTCGTGGTCGCCGAGACCGACCCCGAGCTCAGCCTGGCGGCGACGGCGTAGAGCTCAACCCTCGGCGAGACGGCGCAGCGCCTCGCCATCGACCCGATAGGGCGCCCATTCCTCCATGTGCTCGAAGCCGAGCGCGTGATAGAACGCGCGCGCCGGGTTCCAGGTCAGCACATTGAGGTTGAGCCGCCCCCAGTCGCGCGCCACCACGGTCCTTGCGAGATCGGTGAGGAGCGCGCGCCCGACGCCGTGCCGCCGCGCCCGCTCGGCGACGAAGAGATCCTCGAGAAACAGTCCCGGCCGCCCCTCCCAGGTCGAATAGTCGGCGAAGAACAAGGCGAAGCCGGCGGGCTTGCCGTCGAGGAAGGCGATGCGCGCCTCGAAGCGCCGCTCGGGACCGAACCCGTCGCGCAGCAGATCGGCTTCCGTCGCCTTGACCGCATGCGGCTTCTTCTCGTAGGCGGCGAGTTCCTTGACCAGGCCGAGCAGGGTGCCGACATCGGCGGCGGTGGCCTCGCGAATCTCGATCGTCATGGTGAAACCTCGAGGGATGGATCGTCATCGCGAGGCGCGCAGAGGCGAAGCGATCCAAGCGCTGGAGCGAGTGGATTGCTTCGCCTGCGGCTCGCAATGACGGGGGTTGTGATCACTACCAGCTTTCCGGGACCCACGGCAGCCATTCCATATACGCGAGCCAGCAGACCGCGACCGCCATCGACAGGATGGTGACGGGGATGCCGACCTTGGCGTGCTCGGCGAAGCTGAGCTTGACCCCGAAGGCGGCGGCGCGCTCGACCACCATGAGATTGGCGAGGCTGCCGACGAGGAGCAGGTTGCCGGCGAGGCTGGAGAGCAAGGCGAGGCCGTAGAGCGCGCCCTTGGGCGGGTTCGGCCAGATCTGCATCAGCAGGATGACCGAGGGGACGTTGCCGATCGTATTGCTCATCAAGAGGGTGAGCGGCGTCAGGATGAGCAGCGAGTCGGGCATCAGCCCCCAATCCTGCAGCACCGAGATGCCGGCCCACGGTATGCCGGTATCGGCGAGCGCGCCGGTCACCCCGAACAGGCAGGCGAACAGCAGCAGGAGCGGCCAGTCGACTGCCGCGATCATCGTCCGGCTGGTGAATTTGCGGTTGGCGAGGAGGAGCGCTGCGATCACCAGCGCGCCGATCTCGCGCGGCAGCGCGGTGGTGAAGAGGGCGAGCAGAGCCAGCGTCGCGATCACCCCCTTGATCGTTTGGTTGCGGTCGGGCGGATGGCTGGGTACGAGCGGGACGTCGCGGGTCACCGCCATGACCGAGCCGGTCATGCGGTCGTGCCAGACCACCCAGATGACGGCGAAGACGATGACCAGGGTGACGAGCGCCGGGACGCCGCAGGCGACCAGGAACGTGGCGAAGCTGAGATTGCCGATCTCGCCGATCAGGATGTTCTGCGGATTGCCGATGAAGGTCGCGGCCGAGCCGGCATTGGTCGAGGCGGCAAGGGCGATGACGAAGGGCCTGGGATCGAGGCCGCGCGCCTGCACGCCGGCGATGAGCAGCGGCACCAGGGCGAAGATGACGATGTCGTTGGCGAGCACCGCGGCGAGGGCGCCACAGATCGCGACCGTCAGAGCCAGAAGCACGATCGGCGGTCCCGGCGCCTCGGTGATCCAGCGCGCGCATTTGTCATAGAACCCGGCAGCGGCGAATTGCGCCGAGATGATCATCAGCGAGAACAGTAGCACCAGCGTCGGCATGTCGATATTGGCGCCGACATCGTCGAGGGTCAGTGCCTCGGTGGCGAGCAGGAGGATGACGCCGAGCAGCGCGATGCCGGTACGGTCGACCTGCAGCCACGGCAGCCTTCCGGCCGCCATGCCGATATAGGTGAGGACGAAAACCAGGAGAATGATGGCGGCTTGCATGCGGGGCGGGGCTCAAGGGACGGCCGGTATCATACGGGGAAGCGGAAAGAAATGTCGCAAGGAATTCAACCGCGAGGCGGCCCACCCATCGGCTCGCCCCGCCCGCGGGCGATCTGCTCGCCAAGGTCGCGCTGCGACTGGCGCGGCGGCAACAAACGGGATGATTTTCCAGGGCGGAATCCCAGTTCCTTCGACTATGCCCTTACGGGCTTCGCTCAGGAATGAAGCGAGCTTTCCACGGACATCAATGCTCTATCAACACCTCACCTCGTCCTGAGCGAAGTCGAAGGACACGGCGGCTGCTCGATTTCCATTTGAGCCGCTCGATGTCCATCTGAAACGATAGCGCCTTCGCGGAGGATTCGCGCGATGTTCGGGGGTTGATTTCACGCGCCTCCAACCCCTTATTCCCGTGATCCCCTGAATTTGCCGTCCGGCCGACACGCGGCTACCATAGTGGTAGAGTCCAACCCATGAACCTGTCCTCGATCTTTCATCCTGCTGTCGCCACCTGGTTCAGTCGCAGCTTCGCCGCGCCGACCGCGGCGCAGGCGGCGGCGTGGCCGGCGATCCAGGCGGGCGAGGACGTGTTGATCGCGGCGCCGACGGGGTCTGGCAAGACGCTCGCCGCCTTTCTCGCCGCGATCGACGGGCTGGTCCGCCAGGGCCTGGCGGGGGAGCTGCGCGACGAGACGCAGATCGTCTACGTGTCGCCGCTCAAGGCGCTGTCGAACGACGTCCGGCGCAATCTCGAGGCGCCGCTCGCGGGCATCCGCGACGAGCTGCGCGCGCAGGGTTTGTCGGATGTCGATATCAGCAGTTGGGTGCGCACCGGCGACACGCCTTCGCGCGAACGCGACCGCATGCGCCGCAAGCCGCCGCATATCGTCGTCACCACGCCGGAATCGCTCTACATCCTGCTGGGTTCGCAATCCGGCCGCGCCATGCTCGCGACCACGCGGACGGTGATCGTCGATGAGATACACGCGGTGGCGCCGAACAAGCGCGGCGCCCATCTCGCGCTGTCGCTCGAGCGCCTGGCCGCGCTCTGCGGCGATCGCCTGCTGCGCATCGGCCTCTCGGCGACGCAGAAGCCGATCGAGACCGTCGCCCGATTTCTCGTCGGCGAACGCGCCGAGGCCGGCTGCCGCATCATCGACACCGGCCATCGCCGCGACCGCGACCTCGCCCTCGAAGTCCCGTCCTCGCCGCTCGAAGCCGTGATGTCGGGCGAGGTCTGGGAGCAGGTCTATGACCGCCTCGCCGAGCTCATCGCGGCGCATCGCACCACGCTGATCTTCGTCAACACGCGCCGCATGGCCGAGCGCGCGACGCGCCAGCTCTCCGAGCGCATCGGCGCCGAGCATGTCGCCGCGCATCACGGCAGCCTCGCCAAGGAACAGCGTCTCGACGCCGAGCAGCGCTTGAAGCGCGGCGCGCTGAAGGCGCTGGTGGCGACTGCCTCGCTCGAGCTAGGCATCGATATCGGCGATGTCGATCTCGTCTGCCAGCTTGCCTCGCCGCGCTCGATCGCCAGCTTCCTGCAGCGCGTCGGGCGCTCCGGCCACGCCGTCGACGGCACGCCCAAGGGGCGGCTCTTCCCGCTGTCGCGCGACGAGCTCGTCGAGTGTTCGGCCCTCATCGACAGCGTGCGCCGCGGCGAGCTCGACCGCCTGACCATCCCCGAACAGCCGCTCGACGTCCTGGCGCAGCAGATCGTCGCCGAGGTCGCTGCGCGCGACTGCGGCGAGGACGAGCTCTATGCGCTGGTCCGTCGCGCCTTTCCCTACCGCGACTTGGCGCGCGAGGATTTCGCCGACGTGGTGCGCATGCTCGCCGACGGCTTCAGCACGCGGCGCGGCCGGCGCGGCGCCCTCATCCATCACGACGCGGTGAACCACGTGCTGCGCGGGCGGCGCGGGGCGCGGCTGACCGCGCTGACGTCAGGCGGCACGATCCCCGACAATGCCGATTACCAGGTGCTGCTCGAGCCGGAGAGCCAGATCATCGGCACGGTGAACGAGGATTTCGCTGTCGAGAGCCTGGCCGGCGACATCTTCCAGCTCGGCAACAATTCCTATCGCATCATCAGGGTCGAGCGCGGCACCGTCCGCGTCGCCGACGCAAAGGGCATGGCGCCGACGATCCCCTTCTGGCTCGGCGAGGCGCCGGGGCGCAGCGACGAGCTGTCGCAATCGGTGTCGCGCCTGCGCGCCGAGATCGCAACGCTTCTGGAAGAGGATCCGGCCGGCGAAGGCGCGCTCCGTTGGCTGGTCGAAACGATCGGCATCGCCGAGCCGGCGGCGCGGCAGCTCGTCGACTACCTCGCCGCTGCGCGGGCCGCGCTCGGCTGCCTGCCGACGCAGGACACGATCGTGCTCGAGCGCTTCTTCGACGAGGTCGGCGGCATGCAGCTCGTCGTCCACTCGCCTTATGGCAGCCGGCTCAACCGCGCCTGGGGCCTGGCGCTGCGCAAGCGCTTCTGCGGCAAGTTCAACTTCGAGATCCAGGCGGCGGCGACCGAGGACAATATCGTGCTGTCGCTGACCACCGCGCACAGCTTCGCGCTCGACGATGTGCCGCGCTATCTCAACGCCGCCAGCGTGCGGCCGCTGCTGATCCAGGCGCTGCTCGACGCGCCGATGTTCACCACGCGCTGGCGCTGGGCGGTCGGCGTCGCCCTCGCGTTGCCGCGCTTCCGCGGCGGCCGGAAGGTGCCGCCGCAGCTCGCGCGCATGGGCGCCGAGGATCTCGTCGGCGCGATCTTCCCCGATCAGGTCGCCTGCGGCGAGAACCTCGTCGGCGACCGCGAGATCCCCGACCATCCGCTGGTCCGCCAGACGATCGCCGACTGTCTCGGCGACGCGATGGACATCGAGGGGCTGTTGCGCCTGCTCCGCGGTCTCGAATCCGGCGCCATCGCGGTGGCGACGCGCGATCTCACCACGCCTTCGCCGCTCGCCCTCGAAGTGCTGTCGGCGCGGCCTTACGCCTATCTCGACGACGCCCCGCTCGAGGAGCGCCGGACCCAGGCCGTGATGAGCCGGCGCTGGCTCGACCCCGAGGAGGCCTCCGATCTCGGCCGGCTCGACCCCGAGGCGATCGCGCGCGTCCGCGAGGAGGCCTGGCCCGACGCCGCCAACGAGGATGAGCTGCACGACGCGTTGGTCTGGCTGGGCTTCGCCACGGCGGCGGAAGTCGAGGCGGCGCCGGGCTGGAGCGACTGGCTGAGCGCGCTGGCGCGGCAGAAGCGAGTGGCCCGCCTGGACACCCAAGGCGCTTCGCTGTGGATCACCGCCGAGCGCCTGACGCAGTTCCAGGCGTTGTTTGCACGGGCAACGCTCGACCCGGTGATCGCCGCGCCGGGCGACGCCGCGCGGCAATGGTCGCGCGAGGAGGCGCTGATCGAGATCCTGCGCGGGCGCCTCGAGGGTCTCGGACCGGTTACGCAGGAAGCGCTCGCCAGGTCGCTCGGCCTGGCGCCGGCGGAGATCGCGGCTTCGCTCGCCGCGCTCGAAGTCGAGGGCTTCGCGTTGCGCGGGCGGTTCACGGCGGCGGCGGAGCACGATGAATGGTGCGAGCGCCGCCTGCTTGCCCGCATCCACCGCTACACCATCAAGCGCCTGCGCGCCGAGATCGAGCCGGTCGCCGCGCGCGACTTCCTGCGCTTCCTCCTCGACTGGCAGGGCGTCAGCGCCGGCGCACGCCGCGAAGGACCGGACGCCGTCACCGCGGTGGTCGAGCAGCTCGAAGGTTACGAGGCCGCCGCCGGCGCCTGGGAGAGCGAGATCCTGCCGGCGCGTCTCGCCGGCTACGAGCCGACCTGGCTCGACGATCAGTGTCTCGCCGGCCATGTCGCCTGGACGCGGCTCCGCCCGCGCAACGGGCGCGCCGATGGCGGCGAGCGCAAGGCGACCCCGGTGCGAACGACGCCGATCACGCTGCTGCCGCGCCGTCACGCCGCCTTGTGGGCGGTGCTGTCGCCGCCGCCGGACGCCGTCCAGGCGAGCCCGCGCGCGCAGGCCGTCGCCGACGCGATCCGCGCGCACGGCGCCTCGTTCTTCGACGAGCTGGTCGAGGCGACGGGCCTGCTGCGGCCCCAGGTCGAGGAGGCGCTCGCCGAGCTCGTCGGCATCGGCCTCGTCAATTCCGACAGCTTCGTCGGGCTGCGCGCGCTGCTCATTCCCTCCGACCGCCGCAAGCCGATGGGCGGCGCGCGGCGGCGCCGGAGCAGCACCGGGATCGGCGTCGAGGATGCCGGCCGCTGGGCGCTCGCACGGCGGATGCGCCCGCAGCCGCAGCAAGCGACCGGAGCGCAGACGGGCGGCGAGGCGATCGAGCATCTCGCGCGCACGCTGCTGCGGCGCTACGGCGTCGTCTTCTGGCGCCTGCTCGAGCGCGAGGCGCCCTGGCTGCCGCCGTGGCGCGACCTCCTGCGCGTCTATCGCCGGCTCGAGGCGCGCGGCGAACTGCGCGGCGGCCGTTTCGTCGCCGGCTTCTCGGGCGAGCAGTTCGCGCTGCCGGACGCCATCGCCAGGCTGCGCGAGATCCGCCGCCAGCCGCAATCGGGCGAGCTCGTCTCGCTGTCCGGTGCCGACCCGCTCAACCTCGCCGGCATCCTGACGCCGGGGCCGAAGCTCGCGGCGCTGACCGGCAACCGCCTGCTCTACCGCGACGGCGTGCCGATCGCGCTCTGCGCCGCCGGCGCGGTGGATTTTATCGAGAAGCTCGACGCCGCCAGCGAATGGGCGGCCCACAAGGCGCTGCTGCGCGGCCCCGCCCCGGCGCCGCGTGCCGCGCTGCCGTCCCCCGCGCCGGCGGCCTAGCGCTCTACCCGCCCGAATAGCCGCCGATGATCGGCAGGATCTCGCCGGTGATGTAGCTCGAGCATTGCGGCGAGGCGAGGAAGACATAGGCCGGCGCGATCTCCTCGGGCTGCGCCGGCCGCTTCATCGGGGTCTGGGCGCCGAACATGCGCACGTCCTCCGCCTCCTTGTCGGCCGGGTTGAGCGGCGTCCATACCGGCCCCGGCGCCACTGCGTTGACGCGGATGCCGCGCGGAACGAGATGGCTGCCCAGCGAGCGGGTGAAGGCGTGGATGCCGCCCTTGGTCGTCGAGTAGTCGAGCAGCTTCTTGTTGCCCATGATCCCGGTGACCGAGCCGGTATTGACGATCGCGCTGCCGGGCTTCATGTGCGGCACCGCCTCCTGCGCCATGTGGAAATAGCCGTAGAGATTGGTCTTCATCGTGCGGTCGAACTGCTCCTCGGTGAGGTCCTCGAAGCGCGAGACGTGCTGCTGGAACGCCGCGTTGTTGACCAGGATGTCGAGCTTGCCGAATTCCTTGACGGTGCGCCGGACCATATCGGCGCAGACCCGGCGCTTGCTGACGTCGCCGGCGATGGCGAGGCAGCGCCGCCCCTCGTCCTCGACCGCCCGCTTGGTCACCGCCGCGTCCTCGTGCTCGTCGAGATAGAGGATGGCGACATCGGCGCCCTCGCGCGCGAACAGCACCGCCACCGCCCGGCCGATGCCGGAATCGCCGCCGGTGATGATCGCCACCGCATCCTTCAGCTTGCCCGAGCCCTCGTAGTAGGGCGCGTCGTACATCGGCGGCGGGTTGAGCTCGGACTCGCGGCCGGGCTTCGGCAAATGCTGCTTCGGGAAGGGCGGCTCGGGGTAGCGCCGCGCCCCCGCCTGCATCGCGCCCTTGCTCTCCTTCGCGGGCGCGCGCCTGTCGGCGCGCGCCACCCCGCGCTGGATCTTGCGATGCTGCGCCGACGCGCGCGCCACCCCGGCGGATCGGGTCTTCCTCGCCATGGCTCCATCCTCGCTTGTGCTGCCGCCCTTGGGCACAAGCGATAACAGCCGCCGGGTACGGGTGTTCCGAGACAATCCCGCCTAGCGCGGCGCCTCGCCGAGCACCGTGCAGCGGCGCACCACCCGCGCCTCACGCGCGGTGTCGTAGCTCTCGGCCTTATGGAGGAGGCAGCGATTGTCCCACACCATGAAATCGCCCTGAAGCCAGCGATGGGTATAGACGCGCGCCAGCGCGACGATGCGTTCGTTCAGCGTCTCGATGAAGTCGCGCCCCTCGTCATAACCCATGCCGAGGATGGTCTCGGCATGGTCGCCGAGGAAGAGGCATTTGCGGCCGGTCTCCGGATGGGTGCGCACGATCGGATGGTCGACCGGCGGCACCTTGTCGCGCTGCGCCTGGGTCATCGGCGCCTCACCGTGCCGGCGGTTGCGCGAGAAGTTGAGATTATGCGTCGCCCGCAGTCCGGCGAGAAGCATCCGCTCTTCGGGATCGAGCGCGTCATAGGCGGCGTACATGTCGGCGAAGCCGGTGCCGCCGCCGCTCGCCGGAATGCGCTCGGCATAGAGCATGGTGGCGAGGCCGGTGACGCGCTGCCACGATCCGTCGGTGTGCCACGCCATGGTGCCGCGATCGGGATGCGCCCCGCTCGGCCTGCCCTCGGCGTCGAGGTTCGAGAGGGTATAGAGCTCGGGAAACGCGCTGGCGTGATACTGGTCCATCACATGGACCTGCACGGTGCCGAAGCGCCGCGCGAAGGCGACCTGCGCTCCCTGCGGTAGATCCTGGCCGCGGAAGAGCAGGAGCTGATGCGCGAGGAACGCCGCATGGATGGCGGGAAAGACCGCATCGTCGATCGCCGCGACCTGCAGGCCGAGCACCTCCGCGCCGAGCCCGCCCTCGAGCGGCCGCAGCCGCAGCGCCGCCGTACGGACCCGATCGCGCGTATCCTGCACTTGTGTCCTCCAGGCCCCAGCGTTTTCTCCCCGCCGTCACGCTAGTCCAGCCGGAAGCGCCGCGTC
>Ga0209647_1003557_pt1 | contig 12005 bp, 17 predicted proteins | sample GraSoi_2013_60cm_FD_185827 | JGI IMG/M metagenome (GOLD analysis project Ga0209647, IMG submission 185827) | Grasslands soil microbial communities from the Angelo Coastal Reserve, California, USA - Sample 9_17_2013_60cm (SPAdes) (version 2) | ecosystem: Environmental > Terrestrial > Soil >... | reverse complement strand
CGCAAGCGCGTCGGCATGCTCGTTCCCGTCGCTGGAGGAGAATGCATGTTGGATGCATTCTGTCCAAATCAGTTTGACTGTATTCACTGTCCGGCGAAGGCCCCCGATCCTGAGAAACGCTATCAGGTCGAGGAAAAGCGGCGGTGGGCGGAAGAGCGCCTTGCCTACTACGAGCGCGAGGGATTAGTGCTCGAAGCAGAAAAAATGCGACAATTGATCCGGGCGTGCGATTTGGAGCTTCGCGAGATGGAGCAAATTGTCGCCTATCGAAAGGACGAGACCCGTGTCATCCAAATCCAACCCCGACCCAAACGACCATCCTGAGCCGCATCCCTGGCTAGAAGAGAAGGTCTATGCAAAGCTGCGCCAGCGTACCGTTGACCTGGTGAAGCAGAGTGTCGATGCGCTCCTCAAAGACAAGCAGCGGGTCTCGCTTGCGACAGTCGCCGCTAAGTCGAAAGAGGTAGACCAGGAGAGTCGGGGTGTATCCGAGAGTGCCATCCTCGACAACCAGGAGGCCAGGGCGTATTACGAGCAGCATCGAAGTTGGCGAGGCTCATCGAGAAAGCGAGCGAAGCCTCTGGTTGGAGCGCCGCCAGTTCCGCCTGGAACGGTTAAGCCTGGCCGGGATGAGCAGCGTGTACGTCAACGATACCTGCGCATGAGCAAAGAAGCACTGGTGGACCGTCTGATCGCCGTCGAGCGACCATTGGTCGAGCAACGAGAGCGCTGGCTTTTGCAGCAGGATGACGTGCTGACTTGGCGACTCCGGGCAGAGGCTGCCGAAGCACGCTTGATCCAAGAGACAAGAGGGAGGTGAGGACGGCTGCAGCAAAAGTAGGCACACAAAACACAGGGGAATGGGACAAATGACACTTCTTTCTGGGAAAAATCTCTTCTACTCTTTGAATGTCTTGAGGATCTTGTACGTCCTCTCTTAGGCAAAAGATATTTAAAGCGCGAAAGAGGTATCATGATGCGACGGTGGGAATATTTGGTCGTCACTGTTCAAGGAGTGGGTAGTGACAAGGCAGTTCATGCTGTGAATGGAAAAAATCTACCTGATATTCCTTTGCCGAAGATTCATATTCTCATCAACAAACTCGGTGAGGAGGGTTGGGAGATGACGGGCAGTACAAGTTCGAGTGCCTATGCCGTCTCAGATTTATTTTTCAAGCGTCGTAAATTCTAGAAACGCTCTCACCGCGGGTAAAGGTGCTCCAGTTTACAAACGTTACCATGCTTTTCCTTGTGAGGCTGCAGGATGAGAGCAAAGTGTAGTGGTAGCGCCGGATGGAGCTACGAAAGATAGCTCAGACTGGGAGGATACAAACTGCCATTTCGTAGAGGCGTATGGCTTGCTATGCTTCTCTACTTTATCTTGTTGTACTATGGTTAAAATGGCTCGTCACCCGTTCGGTCCGGGATATTTACGAGACGGCTAAAAGCAAGGAGGAGATTGAGCAACGACTTCGGGGCTTGGTTGAGTACATGAAATGGAAGAGTGAGGAGACGCTCTCTGTCTACCAACACTACTTTGATGAGCAAAGCGATGCCGAGTTGCGCGATGCCTTTCACCGGCGTCTGCATGAGGAACTCCGACAGTATCTGGAAGAATATGGATCGCGAACACGAGGGAAACCCGTTTCCCCCAAACACCGAAGGAAAGCCTCGTCACTTGCTTCACAGCCGGTCAAGCAGCTTCCTGATGAACCGGATTTGGCATTTCTCTACCGTTTGGGAGGGGAGGTGTGAGATGGCGAGATCGGTAACACATTACCCATGGGAACAGCTTGCAGGCCAGATTGTCCCGGAGGTTCTCCAGGCCCCCAAGACCGGTGGGGACCCGAACGGTGGATGGCCGACGGTTCATGAGCACGTCGTAGGCTACCTCGTTCGCAGCGTGGTCGGCACTCGCCTTTGCAAATCATCTGGCCCTGCTGGCCGCCGTGCTCGCAGCACGTCAACGCGATGTACAAACGGTGAAGTTGGCAGTGCAGACGCTCCATGCTCGCTTCAAGGCACTTTTTTCAGCGCTTGGGCTCCAGACCATGGAAGAATGGGAACCGGGCCGGTATCTTCCACCCTACATGCAGGGGGATCTCCTCCCCAAAGATGGCCCAAGCGTTCGTCAAGCGTTTTTGGGACGCTACAACAGTGCGACCAGACAGGTCTGGGGATGGCTTGAGACCTTGCCATCTGAGGAGCGCGCGAGGTACCAGCCGTTTACGCTTCCCGTCATCAATCCCCTCTTGATGGAAGTCTTGAGTAAAGAGAAGGAACTCGCGCAGCTCCAGCGACAGTAGCGCCTCGCCGAAACAGAGGCAGTCGTGCCCCATTTCGCCATGCTGCGTGCAGAGGCCCACTTCAGATACAACAAGCTGATACGCCTCCGTCAGGTCTATCGTGAGGCAGTCGCTCAAGTCCATCCAGACCATTCCAACTTGCCTCTTGACTTGAGCTACGAAGAGGGCAATCCGCCACAAGAGCGCTATCATGTGCGTCTTTGGGATCGGCGCTGTTTTGTCAAAGCGCATGCAGAGCAGTATCATCCAGACACCTATCGTCGTGCGGTCAATGGCGTCAAGCAGTTTGGAGAAGAACGCAACAAGGTCTTTCTCGAGCTGCTCAACGTTGAGCGGCTCAATGGAGATGGCAGTGCCCTACCAGAAGGCTTCTGGTTCACGGAGTTGCTTACCTGCGGTCTGCTTGAGGAAAGAGCACGCGAGGGCAATGAGCAAGAGGTCGCTACCAGGCAGAACTGGTTACGCCAGTGGGGGTATGCGGAAGAAGACGCGAAAGGGCTCGCAGCACCTTTCAGTACAAAAGGGACAGGATTGCTGAGTTGGTCCGATGGCACACAACATGATGATGGCAGCAATGGGTACTTCATGGCGCGCGCCCAAAGACGAACCCAAGGCGTCTTGATTCCTGTCGAATCGCTCTGTGCAGCCGCCACCTTTGGGTTACTTGCCCTCGATCTGCTCACGACGACCGGTATGCGCATGAATGAACTGATGCAACTGCGCCTTTCACCGGACTGTCTCATTCGCCTGATCGATGATCCTCCGCCAGGGGCCAGCGACAGGTCTCCACGCATTCGTTACCTGCTTCGTCTGCTTCCCAAAGGAGAACGCACAGAGACCCTGCACAATTACGGTATTGGTAAGGAATCGGTGCGGCTGATCGAGCAAACAGCGCACCTGCTGTCTGAACACTACCAGTTGCAAGTAGGAGACCTGCTTCCTCAGGTGGCTTTTGACCCGACCCACACCCGCAGTCATCGCTTCAAACCAGCGCCATATCTCTTCCAGTATGCCTATCAGCATGTGAATGATACGGCGATCACCGCATGCATACGCTTCCTGATGCATGGTATGATCTTCCAGACGAGTTCAGGCAGAGCAGTGGTGCTCAAAGCTCACCTGTTGCGCCACGCTTTTGCGACGTACGCGGTACATGTGGAGGGATTGCCAGTGGATCTAGTCGCCAAATGGCTGCAGCAGAAAAGCCTGGAGGTCACGAAATATTACAGTGAAATGCCGGAGTACATGCAGATCGAACACCATGCCTCCTTTGTCGCCCGCTTAGCGACGCAGCTCAACATCCGAGAGGCGATCCTGCGCTCACCAGAAGAGATTCAGCAACAGGCGCAAGCGGCCAGGAAGCGGGTGGGAACGTTGGTGCCCGTGTGCGGTGGAGACTGCACGCTGGTTGCCTACTGTCCCAATCAGTTCGACTGCATTCACTGTCCAGCCAAATCCCCTGATCCCGATAAACGCTCAGAGGCGCGAGGAAAAGCAACGGTGGGCCAAAGAACGCCTTGGGTACTATGAGCAGGAGGGCCTGGTGCTGGAGGCAGAGAAAATGAAGCAACTGTTGCGCGCCTGCGAGTTGGAACTGCGCGAGATGGACCTGATCATTGCCTACAGAAAGGACGAAAGTCGTTATGTACTCATCCAGATACAACCGCGAACAAGACACCCATGAGCCGCATCCCTGGCTCCAAGAGAAAGTCTACAAGCCGCTGCGCCAGCGAACAATCGAGTTGGTGAGGAACGCGGTGGATGCGCTCCTCAAGGACAAGCAACGCATCTCTCTGGCAACCGTGGCTGCCAGGTCCAAGGAGGTAGACCCGGAACATCGAGGGGTCTCAGAAAGTGCCATTTTAGACAACCAGGAGGCCAGGGCGTACTACGAACAGCACCGGACCTGGCAGAGCCGTCGCCACAAGCGAGGAAGAGTGGTCGCGGTAAGTTCACCTCCCCAACCAGGACCGATCAAAGCTGATCGAGATGAGCAACGTGTCCGTTTGCGGTATCTCCGCATGAGCAAGGAAGCTCTGGTCGAGCGTCTCCTCGCTGTGGAACGGACCTCTGCCCAAGAGCGTACGCGTTGGTTAAGTCAGCAAGATGACGTGCTGACCTGGCGGCTCCGCGCAGAGGCGGCTGAAACACAACTTCAAGACCTCAGAGCCAAGGCGAGCCGGCAAAAACAGTAACCTGCAGAGAGGATACAAACTACCATTTCGTAGAGATGCATGGCGTGCTGTGCGTCTCTACTCGTCTTCATTGTACTCTGGTTAAAAGGAAGCAGATCAATAATCTCATGGGTACTCAGATTCACGAAGATCGTGCCGAAGGTACGCCCGCGTTTGAATGAGAAATCGTCCACACCGAGCACCGTCACGGGGCGGCTTCTCGCTTCAGGTAACTGCATGATCCGCCGCAGAATGGTCATCCAGGAGGTCATGATTCCCAGACGGGGGTACTGCCATAGGATATGGTGGATAATTCGACGAGCCCTCTCCAAACCCATTTCGGGCTGGTATGTTGTTATTAGGCAGTCCGGACAAGCCATCTCACCCCGGAGTGAGGTCCATCCGACTGCTTCTGCTGGCACTTTTACCAACCTCTCCACGACATGCTCTTGCACCTGCATCTAGCTTGCATGGCTCTCAAGCGGAAACTGGAGGCAATGGGTAGGAGAGCACATCCAGCGCTGTCCATCGTCGGTTGGTTCGTCCCACTGCCATTGCTGGGGTACGCTGGCGATAGCGTTGCGCCAGCAGTCTCCCCCCTCGCTCACGTGGCTGCACGAGTGCAACGCGCAGGGAATGGTGAGGGCGGACAAAATGGTAGTAGGCCCGCCACCATTCCAGATGGGCCAGCAGCTGGGGGGCTTGTTGAGAAGTGGCCCAGGTGCGACGAGCCAGCGCGGCTATTCCATGGCGGACGGTCAGATTGACCCGCTCAATAAAAGCGGTGTTCAACCTCCCAGAGAAACCCAATCCCTGCAAGACAGCTTTGAGAGCATGCGCCGCCGGTAACATTTCTTGACCTGGCCGTAGATCAGGCGTGGTTCCACCAGCCATCGGCACACGTTGCGTCCTCGACGACCAAATGCAAGCCACTGGCCAAAGTGGGCGGTGAGGGCATAGAAGTACAGGTTCAAGCCATCACTGGTGAAAAGAGGGACGCAGTCAGGGGCCAGGATCTGTCGCAGCGAGTGGATGAGCCGATGAGCCATGGCTTGGCTGCGCGGGCCGAGCTCAAGCACCGGAACAATCTTGGTGAGCGGATCGATGGCCAGCCAGAGCCAGAGAATCTGGTTGGCTCTGCGCAGCCTGGTGCGCAGTTCATCCAACTGAAGATGCGGGAGCCAGAGCGTGCGGAACGTGCGCTCGTGCAATGTCTGAGCGTGCTCGCCAGCCCGTGACAACCAGCTAGTGATAGTCGCTTGTCGGTAGCCGAAGACCCGCTCGGCGGCGGAAGGGTCCAGCCCTTCGGCTAGGACAGAGAGCACCACAGCGATCTGATGCGAAGGGGTTTTCAGGCGGTAGAGAGGGGTGTGACGCCGCGCACTGAAAGTGGTGTGGCACGCCTGGCAGCGAAAGGTCTGGATCTGCTCGGCACGGCCATGCTTACCATCACCAACCAGCGCGTGGACTTGGGCATCGGTGATCCCGCAGTAGGCACACTGCGGGTTGGGACAGGCAAAGCCCTCGGTGTTCACCCGTTTGGGTGCTCCCCGCCGGCTTTTGACCTCGCGCCAAGGTCGCACCGGCAGAGACGCTGGCCCACCACCCGACGAGGCCGTGGCGGTGAGACGACAGGTAGGGCAATCCAGCGGGGTGCGTGGTTTGAGTAGACGGTGGACTATGGGGGGTGCGGTCTTCGCTGCCAGGTGCGGGAGGCCATGATGAGCCCAGTCAAGCGGCCAAAGCCATGCCAGGCAAAGGAGGAAGCAAAACGAGAGCAGGAGCAAGAGGAAATGAAAAGTCATACAGGTCCTCGCTGCTTGAAATAGGAAGAGTGGGATACTTCTTTAGAAGGATACATCAGATTGAGAAGGGCAGCCAAGCCAATAGGAGAAAAGGGGAGGAATTATCCACCACTGTTAGTGGCTGTACCCCCTGCGGATCTTTGAACAGGCGCTGGGTCCGGAGCACCCTCTTGTCGCTTTTTCCCTCCATGGTCTGGCTCGGCTCTGCCGGGAGCAGGGTGCGGATGAAGAAGCGGAGTCCCTGTACCAACGCGCCTTGCAGATCCGAGAACGGCAGCGAGGGCCGCATCATCCTGAGACAGGGCTGACGCTCGCTGATCTGGCGCGCTTGCGCCAGCAGCAGGACAAGCTGGACGAGGCGCTCACGCTTGCCGAGCGTGCCTTGCAGATCCTCTCACCATCGTTGGGAGACACGCATCCCAAAACGGTTGCCACGCGCCTGTTGGTTGCTCAGCTAGGAGAAACACGAGGAACCAGTCAGGATGGAGCGTCTTGTCCCCGCGAGGCAGAAGAACACCCCAACGACAGCAGCACGGCGCACCGGCAGGAGGAGGCAGTCCTCACCCCTCAAGAACCGAGCGAGAGTTTTCCGTCCGATCATGATCCGCTCCAGGCATTTCTCACCGCCTGCTGTGAACTGCACTCGCATGCCTGGAGCCGTTCGGCCGAGATCTGGCAAGCCTATCAACACTGGACAGAGGAACACCATGAGCGCTATCCCCTCGCGCGCGGAGCATTTCTTGCCCAGTTGAAAAGGCATGGCTGTCGGGCTGACCGGACCACGACGGCCCGGATCTGGCGCGGGATTGGCCTGCTCAAGAACGGACTATGACGGACCATGACGGTCTATGACGCGCTTCTGAGAGGGAAAAGAGCCAGAGGGAAAACGCTGATGGGCACCCCGCAGGCTCTGGTTCGCTGTCCGTTGGTGCTTCTCTTTCAGCATTGCTCAGCATCTTTTCTGACAGGGAGAGCCCTTGTTCAACTTCCCAAATGGTGATGGTCAGTCCACTAGTTCGGCGTTACCGTGACTTCATTCGAGTCGGGTGAGACGCCCACGCTATTGTTCGCGGCGACGACGTAGAAGTACTTTGTGCCGTTGCGCAGACCAGTGTCCGTGAAGGTGATCGTCGTGCCGGTGGTAGTGGCTACAGGGGAGGGAAGCTCACCGTCTGAAGCGGTGCCGCGGTAGATGGTATAAGAGGTTGGATTTCCGCTCGCACTCGCCGTCCAGGTGAGCTTCACCGTCGCGTTGCCAGCAGTGGCGACCAGATTGGTCGGGCCGCTGGCAACAGAGGTGGTGGCCTCTGTCACGGTCATCTGGTCGATACGGGCAACGCCGTGGTTCGAGACCGCGAACAAGGTGATCGTATTGATAGAGGCGTTGAGCTGGACCTGCAGAGACGAGTGTTGATAGACGTCGAAGCTTCCGGTGATCGGGAAGCGCTCAGTGGTGGTGATGACCTTCCCGTTGACCATCAACCCCATCTGCCGGTTCTTCACCGGGGGGAAGAGTCCACTCCCGAAGGCATAGCGCCAATCGATGGTGTAGAGGCCGCTCTTCGGCACCACGACGTTGTTGAACGTCATCGTACCTTTGGTCGAGTAGGCCATGTCCACGACGCGTTTTCCCGGCGAGATCGAGCCAGGGGAGCCCAGCACCTGGGGGAACCAGCCGTTCAGCCTTCGGAACCAGTCGAAGCCGCCGAGCAGGGCATCCTGGCAGGAGAAGATCAGCGAATGGCCGGAAAGCTGACCTGCGACAAGACCCCCGGTGCTGACCGGCGGGGGAGGCGTCTTCGTCCGTCCGCGCGGATTCGCCAGCAGCGTTGACCGCGGTGAGTTGATAGAAGTAGACCGGCGTGCTGCTCAGGTTCGAGTCTTGATAGGTCGTAGCACCAGTCTCCGCGATGGCGATCTTTCCCTCACCGCCCGGCTTGGTTCCCCGGTAGATGCGGTAACTCGTCGCGCCCGCAGCAGCCTGCCAGCTGATCGTGATCGACGAATCGCTGTTGGCGTGCAACTCGACCTCAGTCGGTGTAGCAGGAGCCCTTTGCGCCCTTTGGGTCTGGGCTCCTCCGCACGCTGCCAGGATCAGGGAGATCAGGAGTAGCGTCATGCAGCATACACCAGGCGCGTGATGAAGAGTTCTGTTCACAAGGACCTCCTCGGTAGATAGACGCTTTCTCTGCTCTACAAGAGCAGACCACATGTTCATTGCGACTCTATTGATCTGTGTATACAGAGCCAAAGAATCTGTATTGGAGTTTCCCCAATTATACTCTCGAGAGCGTTTCCCTCCCTTTGGCTTAATAAGCCAATTTCCAGGGAACTGATCAACAGGGTAAGTGCCAAAAAACCAACAGCTTAATGGATCTGGCCCACTCATATACTAATTGGTAGCGGAAACTGTGCGTGAAAGCCGGAATCTGCTACACTGGTGGAAACAACGGGAGAACCTGGGTCTCACTGTACGGCCTGAACGAGCAATCGAAAAGGACCGGCTCCAAAAGACTGTTCCCCGTCCACCAGGGTCACAAGCGGCGATTGGGCTTGTTAGAGCTTCGTTCTTCAACGCTAGTTGAGGAGGAAGACTCTCGATCCAGCATGAGTTGGCGCTCGCCCTGGGTGGTCGGTATTCTCGTTGTTGTGGAGATATCTCTTCCATGCGGTGGACTCACCATCAATCAGCCAAGGAGGCAGGGCTATGAATCAAGCCGATACACCTTCTTCTCTGATCGACGCCTCCAAGTTTGGGTATGTCGTCGGTATTGATATCGGCAGCCAAACGTGTAGCTGTTGTGTGCTCAAGCCAGATAAGAGCCAGGTCATGAAACCGATCGACTTTCCCAATGCCATGCCTGGTTTCATTTTCCTCCAGGAGAAGTTGGAAACTTTGGGTGTTGAGCCCGATCAGATTCTCATTTCACCCCACGCTCACCCGAGTCTGGAGCTTGAAAGGACGGCGCGGGCAACGGCTGGTCGAAGCGCCGGGCGATAACCGCAAGGTCTATGGCTTTGGGCTGGTAGACTGGCGAGACGGCTGGTTTGATGGGAGGATTGCGACAGGGCGGACCGCTGATGTCTTTTGTGAGCAGTTGCGTGCTGCGGTGGCGAGGTCGAAGGAGCGTGGGCGCGTGGCGATTGTCATTACAGACAATCTCAAGACCCATACGCCTCAGGGCTCCTTGCTCGTGCGCAGCATGCTGACCGAACTCTCCGATCAACTCCATCTGGTCTACACGCCTGCCTATGACCCGGATGCCAATCGCATTGAGTGGCTCTGGCGTATCTCCCGCCGCATTGTCACGCACAATCATCACCGCTGTGACTTTGAATCGCTGCTAGCTGATGCCAGAACGCACTTTGAGTCACTTGTCCATACTCCTGATGGCCTGCTTCGTCATATCGGCAGCCCCTTTGCACCTGACACCCGTCCTCCGCGATCACAGACACGTGCCGCATGATCAATGTCACAGCTTCTCGTTCATCTGCTTCATAAGCTCGACAAGGGTGGTAGCCACGGCGACTGGATCAACCAACATGTGAAAATGCCCTGCCGGTAGCGTTCGGCTCGGCCACCCGGCTCTCTGCGCTTGCTGCAGATCGGGGCGATAGCCCTGGGTAAACAGGAGATAGCCACCGGGAGCATCGGGCCATCCAGGAACGTCTGGCATGACTTCCTCAAAAAAGCTGAGGGAACGCGGCTGCACCTGCGCCAACACCTGCTGGCGAACCTGTCCCTCGGGAAGCTCCTCGCGGAGGTCCTCATCGCTCCAATTTGGAAAACGCTCCCCAGCGGCCAGCAGCCGACGCAGTTCTTCGGGCATCTCCTCCAGTTGCGTCTTGCCTGGATGAGGCAGGCCAGCATCCACAAAGAGATAGGCTTTGATAGGATGCCGGGTTGCCTGGGCAAGAACAGGCAGCAAGGAACCAGCTCCACTGTGCCCAACAAGTACCAGGGAACGTTCCTGTGGGATTGACGTGAGCGCTTGCTGCAAGGACGCTGCGTGCTGTTGCCAGTAGGGAGAGGGGGTCTCTCCACGATCCGTGAGCGTTGGCACGAGCACATCGACCCCGACGGCTTGAAGTCGCTGCGCCACCAGAGACCAGGTGAAAGGACCTACCAGAGGACTATGAACTAGGACAACCAGGCTCTCCATATGCTTTCCTCCATTGCCTCTCGTTCGCTTCTTCTGCTTAACATAGCAGCTTTTCAGTACAGAGGGAAGGGAATAATTATGCTCTGAGCATAGACAGGGGAAAAAAGAAAATAGTGAACTCTGATCTCACCCTATCTCTCACTACTTATCTGGAAGCATTTAGCTTGAGTGTCTCTTGATATTGCCCGTAATCCATTAGCTTACAGAGGGGGGGACGAAAATTGGGGCCGACCTCGACCAGGTCGAGCTCCCTCTCGCGGGCGATCTCAAGGGTCCGGGCCGGTGACATGACTCCTAACATCTCGCCATTTTCATCGATCAAGCGGACCTCACGGGCAGAAATGTATTCGTTTACACGTTGTAATGGCTACTTGGCACATCCGTTCGCAAAATGACCACCTTCGCCTACCCGATCAATCTTTTCCCTTGGTACGGAACTCGATTGAGGGACGAGGGGTACGGGTTCCTCTCGCTCCTTCAGAGCGGAAATTTCAATCATGCAAGATAAACTGGCGCTTTCTGGCAGAATGTACTTAGGGAAGCCATGCGGATCCAGCACTAGAGGTCTTCTTTCTCAAGAATCTTCACAAACGACGAGGTCATCTTGGCACACCTCGACTCTTGACTGTATCGTCGATTCAGTTTTACCCTCTTTAGGCAACCTTTTGGTAGTCATGGTGCAGCCCAGCCAAGATCGGAACAGCAACCACCCTGCTTCCTTCGTGCGGAGTGTAAGCAGATGCTCCAGAGGATTCGGGGATCTGCTGTTGGATCCCTTGATGAGGTCGTGCCTGATTGAAGTACACCACATACGCTTTGAGGACACGCTGGAGTTGTCTCTCATGAAGGATCAGCAGGTGGTCCAGGCATTCTTGCCGCACACTCCTCAAGAAGCGCTCACAGATCGCATTGGCTCGGGGAGTATGATAAGGCGTTTTGAGGATCTTAATGCCGCTCGTTGCTGCCACTCGGGCGAAATGGGGTCCAAACTTGCTATCATTATCGCGAATGAGGTACCTGGGCGTTTGCCCATAGGGAGTAGCTTCCCGCAATTGTTGCGCGGTCCACACATCGGTGGGAGAGCGCGTCACCCCGACATGGATGACTTTCCGCGATCGCAGTTCAATGACGAAGAAGGCAAAAAGCGAGCGAAAAAACACGTCAGTAACTTGGAGAAAATCGCAGGCCCAGATCTCTCCCGTATGATTGCGCAGAAACGTCCTCCAGCTTTGCCCCGTTGTGCGAGGCGTACGTACGCCCCGCATGTATTTCTGGATCGTTCGTTTGCAGACACGGATATCCAGTTTCAGTAACTCACCCCGAATCCTTTCCGCTCCCCAGAGTCGATTGTTCTTTGCCATCTCTTTGATCAACGCCATGGTTTCGGCTGACACCTTCGCTTGTGTTGATTTCGGCTTTGACTTCTGTCTCCAGAAGAGACGAAAGCCCAGACGGTGCCAACGCAGAAGTGTGTCTGGTTGCACAATGAAAAGCGCTTGTTTCCATGTCCGAACCATCCTGGCCAGCAGGACGAGGAGCAATCGATCCGCCTTCGTG